>VYLE01000177.1_pt1 | contig 107057 bp, 90 predicted proteins | sample 5114391 | NCBI WGS metagenome assembly VYLE01 (sample SAMN12291771, study PRJNA351875) | freshwater metagenome | isolation source: freshwater lake | place: USA: Michigan, Kent Lake | collected 2013-08-15 | reverse complement strand
CCTGATCTCGCCGTCAAGCCGGTCATCGACAGCGGCGCGCATGCCAGGCCGCTCGCCGCCTTCGTGGTGCCGGAGGCGCCCGATGCCCTCAACATGCTGGCTGCCGCCGGCGTGCCCGCATTCCGCACGCCGGAATCCTGCGCCGATGCGATGAGCGCCGCACTGCTGCGCCGTCCGGCCGTGGCACCCGCGCCATCGGCGCGGCGCATCGCCGCGCGCCCGACGCGGCAGCTCGACGAAAGTGAGGCCTATGCGCTGCTGGCGAAGCTGGGCGTGTCCCATGCGCCGGCCGTCGCGATCGAGATCGACGCCGAAGCGCCGTTCGATCTTCCGTTCGCCTATCCCGTGGCCGTGAAGATCCTGTCCGCGGCGATCGCTCACAAGACCGAAATCGGCGGCGTGGTGCTGAACGTCGGCAGCGCGGCCGAGCTGAAGGCCGCGATGCGCCGCATTGCGGACAACGCAGGGGCCAGGGGGCATGTGGCCTCGCGGGTTCTCGTGCAGCCGATGACGGCGGGCCTTGGCGAGGTCCTGCTCGGCTATCGCGTCGATCCGGAGGCCGGGCCGCTGGTTCTGCTCGCGGCCGGCGGCATCTACACCGAAATCTATCGCGACCGCAGCATCCGCCTCGCGCCCGTCGATCTCGACACCGCCCGCAGCATGATCGACGACCTCGCCATCAGCCGCATCTTCCGGGGATATCGCAACCGGCCGCATGGCGATATGGAAGCGCTGGCGGGGGCCATCGTGGCCCTGTCGCGACTGGCGCTCGAGGAGAGCGTTCAGGTGGTCGATGCGGAGATCAATCCGCTGATCGTCAAGCCGGTGGGCGAAGGCGTCGTCGCCGTCGACGCCCTGGTCGCGCTCGCCGAAAGGGAGGACAGATGATGGAAGACCTCAAGGACAGAGTGAACGCGGACGCGAATCTCGTGCGTCGCGGCCGCTTTCTGTCGACGACGTTCCTGCTCGAGATTGGGGCCACGGCCTGGCTGATCACGATCGCCGACGGCAAGGTCGCCGCGGTGACGCGCGGTCCGTTCGTCATGCCCTCCTGGTCGTTCGCGCTGCGCGCCTCCGAGGAGGAGTGGTCGAAGTTCTGGAGCGCGAAGCCGCAGCCCGGGTCGCACGATCTGATGGCGCTGATCAAGCGGCGCACCCTCAAGGCCGAAGGCAATCTCCAGGTCTTCATGGCCAATCTGCGCTACTTCAAGGAAGCGCTGGTCAAGATGCGCGCAACCGGAGCAGCAGCATGAGCCCGCGTTTCGAATCAACGATCGGCCGCTATCTGCATCTCGATTTGTTCGGCCGCAGCCACCGTCTCTATGTCGAGGAGGCCGGCCAGGGCATTCCGCTCTTGTGCCTGCACACGGCGGGCGCCGACGGCCGGCAGTACCGCGCGCTGATGAACGACACGCGCGTGACGTCGAAATTCCGCGTCATCGCCTTCGACATGCCCTGGCATGGCAAGTCGTCGCCGCCGGCCGGCTGGCACGACGAGGAATATCAGCTCACTTCGGCGCAATACACGGGCATGATCCTGAGCGTCGCCGAGGCGCTCGAACTCGACAGGCCGGTCGTGATGGGCTGCTCGATCGGCGGCCGCATCGTGCTGCATCTGGCGCTCGACCATCCCGAACGCTTCCGCGCCATCATCGGCCTGCAGGCCGGCGCGCATGTCGATCCCTATTACGATCTCAACTTCCTGCACCGTCCGGACGTGCATGGCGGCGAGGTCTGCGCGGCCATCGTCTCGGGTCTCGTCGGGCCCGATGCGCCGGATGCCGAGCGCTGGGAAACGCTGTGGCACTACATGCAGGGCGGTCCCGGCGTGTTCAAGGGCGACCTGTATTTCTACAAGCTCGACGGCGACATCCGCGACCGCGTGGCGCAGATCGACACCTCGCGCTGTCCGCTGTTCCTGCTGTCGGGCGAATACGATTATTCGTGCACGCCCGAGGAAACGCTCGCGGTCGCCAGCAGCATCAAGGGCAGCCACGTCACCATCATGAAGGGCCTCGGCCACTTCCCGATGAGCGAGGATCCCGAGGCCTTCCTCGGATATCTGCTGCCCGTCCTGAAGACCATCGAGTGACCGGTTTCAAGAACAACAAGGGAGGATTCTCATGAAGACAAAGGCGTTGGTTGCGGCTGTGGCGGCGCTGTCCGTGTTCGGATCCGCGCAGGCGGAGATCGCCAAGGGCACGGTGAAGATCGGCGTGCTCACCGACATGTCCGGTCCCTATGCCGACAATGTCGGCGCGGGATCGCTGCTGGCGGCCCAGATGGCGGTCGAGGATTTCGGCGGCAAGGCCGGCGGCATGCCGGTCGAGATCGTCTCGGCCGATCACCAGAACAAGGCCGATGTCGGTCTCGGCGTGGCGCGGCGCTGGTACGACACCGAAGGCGTCGATGCGATCACCGAGGTGGTCTCGTCGGGCGTCGCGCTCGCGGTGCAGCAGCTGACCCGCGAAAAGGACAAGGTGTTCCTCGCCACCGGTCCCGGCACGCCTGATCTCACCGGCAAGGCCTGTTCGCCGAACGGCGTCCACTGGGCCTATGACAATTACGCGCTGGCGAATGTCGCCACGGCGCCCCTGGTGAAGAAGGGCCTCAAGAGCTGGTTCTTCCTGACCGCGGACTACAGCTTCGGCCAGGCGCTCGAGGCGGAGGCCTCCAAGGTCGTGCTCGCCAATGGCGGCACGGTGCTGGGTGCCGCACGTGCACCGCTCAACACGCCGGACTTCTCCTCCTTCCTGCTGCAGGCCCAGGCCTCGAAGTCGCAGGTGGTCGGCCTCGCCAATGCCGGCGCCGACATGATGAACTCGCTGAAGCAGGCCAATGAGTTCGGCCTGACCGCGGGCGGGCAGAGCATCGCGGCGCTGCTGGTCAATCTGCCTGACATCCACGGTCTCGGCCTTGCGAACGCCAAGGGGCTGATCTTCGCCGACAGCTTCTACTGGGATGCGAACGACAAGACGCGCGCCTGGAGCAAGCGCTTCATGGAACGCTTCAAGGGCAAGGCGCCGGGCAGCCTGCAGATCGCGGTGTACGGCGCGGTCACGCATTATCTCAAGGCGATCGAGGCGAAGAAGAGCGAGTCGGGCGCGGCGCTGGTCGCCGAGATGAAGAAGCTGCCGATCAACGACGTCTACACGACCAACGCCTCGATCCGCGAGGATGGCCGCGTGATCCGCGACATGTATCTGCTGCAGGTCAAGGATCCCTCGGAATCCAAATATCCCTGGGACTATTACAAGATCCTCGCCACGGTGCCCGGCGACCAGGCGTTCCGTCCGCTCAAGGACGGCAACTGCCCGCTGGTCGCAGCCAAGTAGAGGCTGGCAAGCCGGGCCGCAGGACATGCTGCGGCCCGTGGTCCCGGGAGCCCTGAAATGATCGACTATCCCGCGCTCGCGCTCTTCATCGGCGGACAATGGCGCGCCGCCGAAGGGCGGGACGTCGTGCCGGTGCGCAATCCCGCAACCGCGGAGGTGCTCGGCGAACTGCCCTGCGCCGGGCCCGACGATCTCGACGAGGCGCTGGCGTCCGCCGCGCGCGGACATGAGCAGTGGCGGCAGATGTCCGCCGTCGATCGTGGCCGCATCCTGCAGCAGGCGGCGGCGCTGATCATCGAGCGCCGCGAGCGCATCGCAGGACTGATCACGCTGGAGCTCGGCAAGCCGATCGCGGAGGCGCGCGCGGAGGTCGACACGGCCGCGGGGCTGTTCACATGGAATGCCGAGGAAGGCCGCCGCGCCTATGGCCGGGTGATTCCCGCCCGCCAGCGCGGCGTTCAGCAGATCGCGATCCGCGAACCGCTCGGGCCGATCGCGGCGTTTGCGCCCTGGAATGCGCCGGCGATCACGCCTGCGCGCAAGATTTCCAGTGCGCTGGCGGCCGGCTGCTCTGTCATCCTCAAGCCCGCCGAGGAAACACCGGCGACCGCGCTCGCGATCGCCAGGGCGCTGGAGGATGCCGGGCTTCCGGCCGGCGTGCTCAATGTCGTGTTCGGCGATCCCGCGCTGATCTCGCAGACGCTGCTGCGATCACCTGTCATCCGCGGCCTGACCTTCACGGGCTCGACCGAGATCGGCAAGCAGCTCGGCGCGCTGGCCGTCCAGACGCTGAAGCGAATGACGCTGGAACTCGGCGGCCATGCGCCGGTCCTGATCTTCGGCGATGTGGATCCGGACGCCGCGGCCGTCTCGGCGGTGACCGCCAAGTTCCGCAATGCCGGCCAGGTCTGCACCTCGCCGACGCGTTTTTTCGTCCATGAATCGATCCATGACCGGTTCGCGGCCAGGCTGGCCGAGCTCGCGGAGGCGATCGTTGTCGGCGACGGCTTCGATGCCGCGACCGGGATGGGGCCGCTGGCGCATGAACGGCGCGTGGAGAGCATCGAGCGCTTCGTCGCGGATGCGCAGGCGCGCCAGATCCGCGTCGCCGCAGGCGGCAGGAGCTGCGGCAACAGGGGCTATTTCTACCGGCCCACGGTGCTGTCCCATGTCGATCAGCATTGCCTCGCATCGAACGTCGAGCCGTTCGGTCCGCTGGCGGCGACGGCGCCGTTCCGCACCCTGGATGAGGCCATTGGGCTCGCCAACCGCCTGCCGTTCGGGCTGGCGTCCTATGTGATGACCAACGACTTGCGCAACGTTGCCGCAACGTCCGAGGCGATCCAGAGCGGCAATGTGATCGTCAATCATTGGCAGGCCTCGCTGCCCGAAACGCCGTTCGGCGGCTACAAGGACAGCGGCATCGGCAGCGAGGGCGGCATCGAGGGCCTGCAGGAATTCCAGACGGTCAAATACGTCAGCCAGCTGGCGCGCTGACGCAGATCGGCCGGGGGCGGCGCTGCAGCCTGCCGGGGCCTGCGTCTTCGCGGACCTGCCTTTAGCCCGTCTCGCGCTTGCCGTCCTCCAGCGCAACCACGTTGGCCTTGCCGCTGTCGGCCTCCAGGGCCGCCAGCGCCTCCTCGCAGAAATCGGCCACCATCTGCTCGTGGCGGGCGCCGAGGCGCAGCAGCAGCAGATTGCCGATGTCGAGCCGGCCCTCGGCCTTGCCCTCGGGAAACCGCTTCTTCAGGATCCGCTCGTAATTGGCGTGGCGGTCGCGGTGGTGCTCCAGCCGTGCCATCAGGTCGGTGCGCAGCGGTTCGAGGTCGATGCTGTCGAGGGCGTGGAGGCGGACCAGAAGGTCGTCCTTGGTCGAGGCCGGCGTGCTCGGCCGCGCGGCCCAGTGCCGCAGCGCTGTTCGGCCCTCCGGAGTCAGCGTATATACGAGCTTGTTCGGCTTGCCGGACTGCACGACCTCGCGGCCCTGGATGTAGCCGCGGTCGCGCAGCTTGGAGAGTTCGCGATAGATCTGCTGGTGATCGGCCTTCCAGAAGAAGCCGATCGAGGAATCGAAGGTCTTGGCGAGCTCATAGCCCGTCATCGGCCGTTCCGTCAGGCATGCGAGGATGGCGTCGCCCAGGGCCATGATCGGCCTCCTTGTCTTCAGCCGCGTACCGAATAGCTTGACTTTATGCGCTTCGGCGCATATGCGTCAATGTGCATATGAGGCGGGGCGGAGCCCGGTGGATACCGGATCTGAAAACCCCAATGAATTCAACCGCACCTTTACTTTGCATGGGGTTGTTTTCGGAGCTTGATGCTTTCGGCCTTGAGGGAGGCACGCTGGAATGACCGGCCTCGATTCCTGGTACGCCTACATGAAGTCTCATGACCGCAAGGCGCTGTGGGACCTCCTGCATTCCGATGCCGTGTTCGAGAGCCCGGTCGTGCACACCCCGCAGCGCGGCCGCGACATCACCTTCAAATATCTGTGCGGCGCCGAGAAGGTGCTCGGCGGCCCCGGCTTCACCTATGTCGGCGAATGGCGCAACGCGTCCGGCGCCGTGCTCGAATTCAAGACCCAGATCGACGGCATCGAGATCAACGGCGTCGACATCATCAGCTTCGATGCCGAGGGCCGCATCACCCATTTCAAGGTGATGGTGCGGCCGCTCAAGGCCATCAACATGCTGCATCGCCTGATGGCGGAGCAGCTCGCCGCCGCATCGTCATAGTCCAACATCACCCCTTCAGAACCCTGGCCGGGAGACCACCATGCCGATCTACAAAGCCCCCGTCGAAGACGTGAACTTCCTGCTCAACGACGTCTTCCAGATCGACCGCTATGACAATCTGCCGGGCTTCTCGGATGCCTCGAGCGACGTGCGCGAGGCGATCCTCGGCGAGGCCGCCAAGCTCTCCGAAGAGGTGCTGCAGCCGCTCAACCGCATCGGTGATCTCGAGGGCTGCAAGCGCGCCGAGGACGGCAGCGTGACCACGCCGACCGGCTTCAAGGACGCCTACAAGCAGGTGGTGGCGGGCGGCTGGCTCGGCCTGTCGGCGCCGGCCGAATTCGGCGGGCAGGGCCTGCCGGTGACGCTGTCGCAGGCCGTCAACGAATTCCAGTGCTCGGCCAACATGGCGTTCTCGATGTATGGCGGCCTCACCATGGGCGCGACCGCGGCGCTGCTGGTGCACGGCACGCCGGAGCAGAAGAAGACCTATGTGCCGAAGATGGTGGCCGGCGAATGGACCGGGACCATGAACCTCACCGAGCCGCATTGCGGCACCGATCTCGGCATGCTCCGCACCAAGGCGGTGCGCCAGGCCGACGGCAGCTTCAGGATCTCAGGCACCAAGATCTTCATCTCGGCCGGCGAACACGATCTCGCCGACAACATCATCCATCTCGTGCTCGCCCGCGTCGAGGGCGCGCCCGCCGGCATCAAGGGCATCTCGCTGTTCGTGGTGCCGAAATTCCTGGTCAACGCCGATGGGTCGCTCGGCGCGCGCAACGGCGTCGTGTGCGGCTCGATCGAGCACAAGATGGGCATCCACGGCAACGCCACCTGCGTGATGAACTACGACAGCGCCACCGGCTGGCTGGTCGGCGAAGAGAATCGCGGCATGCAGGCGATGTTCGTGATGATGAACGAGGCTCGCCTCGGCGTCGCCGTGCAGGGTCTCGCCCAGTCCGAGGTCGCCTATCAGAACGCGGTCGCCTATGCCCGCGAGCGCATCCAGGGCCGCTCGCTCACCGGCGCCAAGGCGCCGGACAAGCAGGCGGATCCGATCATCGTGCATCCGGACGTGCGCCGCACGCTGCTCTCGATCCGCGCCTTCAACGAGGCCGCGCGCGCCTTCGTGATCTGGACCGCGCTGAAGAGCGACGTCGCCCATCGCTCCGAGGACCCGAAGGACCGCCAGGCCGCCGACGATCACATGGGCCTGATGACGCCGGTGCTTAAGGGCTTCCTCACCGATTACGGCTTCGCCAATGCGGTGCAGGCCCAGCAGATGTATGGCGGCCACGGCTACATCGCCGAGCACGGCATGGAGCAGTTCGTGCGCGATGCGCGCATCGCGATGATCTATGAGGGCGCCAACGGCATCCAGGCGCTCGACCTGGTCGGCCGCAAGCTGCCCCGCGACGGCGGCCGCGCCATCATGGCCTTCTTCGGCGAGGTGATGGCCTTCGCCAAGGAGAACGGTGGCGACGAGGCGATGAAGCCCTTCGTCAGCCCGCTCTCGACCTCGCTCGGCCATCTCCAGCAGGCCACCACCTGGCTGATGCAGAACGCGATGGCCAAGCCCGACAATGCCGGCGCCGCCGCCACCGACTACCTGAACCTGTTCGGTTTCGTCGCGCTCGGCTACATGTGGGCGAAGATGGCCAAGGTGACCAACGCCAAGATTGCCGAGAGCGGGGCGACGCCCTATCTCTCGACCAAGCTCGTCACCGGCCGTTTCTTCATGGAGCGGATGCTGCCGGAGACCGCCGCCAATCTCGCGCGTATCCAGGCCGGCTGCGCCACCGTCATGGAACTGCCGGCGGAAGCCTTCTGAGGATTTTTCGCTCCATCAACGATATCGGCCGCGTCGCGGTCCCGACCAACAACTGACATCAGGAGGCTCCCATGGCAGATGCCTATATCTACGACCACGTCCGCACCCCGCGCGGCCGCGGCAAGGCGGACGGCGCGCTGCACGAGGTGACGGCGCTCGCGCTCGCCACCGTGCCGCTCAAGGCGCTGAAGGACCGCAACAACCTGCCCGAGGATTCCGTCGACGACGTGATCCTCGGCGTCGTCGATCCCGTCGGTGAAGCCGGCTCCGACATCGCGCGCTTCGCGGCGATGAAGGCCGGCCTCGGCGAGAAGGTGCCGGGCGTGCAGATCAGCCGCTTCTGCGCCTCCGGCCTCGATGCCGTGAACTTCGCGGCCGCGCAGATCATGAGCGGTCAGCATGAGCTCGTGATCGGCGGCGGCGCCGAATCCATGAGCCGCGTCGGCATCGGCGCCTCGGGCGGCGCCTGGCCGATGGATCCCTCGATCGCCGTTCCCTCCTACTTCATGCCGCAGGGCGTCTCGGCCGATCTGATCGCGACCAAATACGGCTTCTCGCGCGACGACGTCGACGCCTATGCGGTGCAGAGCCAGCAGCGCGCGGCCAAGTCCTGGGAGGAAGGCCGCTTCGACAAGTCGGTGGTCCCGGTGAAGGACATCAACGGCCTCACCATCCTCGCCAAGGACGAGCATATGCGTCCTTCGACGACGATGCAGTCGCTGGCGCAGCTGCAGCCCTCGTTCACGATGATGGCGCAGATGGGCGGCTTCGACGGCGTCGCGGTGCAGTCGCATCCGGAAATCGAGCGCGTCAATTACGTGCACCACGCCGGCAATTCCTCGGGAATCGTCGACGGCGCCGGCGCCGTCCTGCTTGGCAGCAAGGAGGCGGGCGCCAAGCACGGCCTGAAGCCGCGCGCGAAAATCCGCGCCTTCGCCAATATCGGCTCGGAGCCGGCGATGATGCTGACCGGTCCGGTCGACGTCACCGAAAAGCTGTTCGCGCGCTCCGGCATGAAGAAGTCGGACATCGACCTGTTCGAGCTCAACGAGGCGTTCGCCTCCGTCGTGCTGCGCTACATCCAGGCCTTCGACATCGATAACGCCAAGATCAACGTCAATGGCGGCGCCATCGCGCTCGGCCATCCGCTCGGAGCGACCGGCGCGATGATCCTCGGCACGGTGCTCGACGAACTCGAGCGCACCAACAAGTCCACCGCGCTGGTGACGCTGTGCATCGGCGGCGGCATGGGCACCGCGACCATCATCGAGCGCGTGTAAGGGCAGGGAGCAACCAACATGGCTTACAAGAACTTCAAGGTTGAGACCGATTCCGACGGCATCGCGCTCGTCACCTGGGACATTCCCGGCCGGTCGATGAACGTGCTCGACGAGACCTCGACCACCGAGCTCGACGCGATCGTCAAGGCGACCACCGCCGACGCCGCCGTGAAGGGCGTCGTCATCACCTCGGCCAAGGACGCGTTCTGCGCCGGTGCCGACCTGTCCATGCTGGAAGGCATGAACCAGGAATATGCCAAGGTCTTCAAGGCGCAGGGTGAAACCGCGGCGAACCAGATGCTGTTCGACCAGAGCCGTCGCTTCTCGCAGGTGCTGCGCTCGATCGAGACTTCGGGCAAGCCGTGGGCGGCCGCGATCAATGGCCTCGCGCTCGGCGGCGGCTTCGAAATCACGCTGTGCTGTCACTATCGCGTGGCGGCGGAGAATCCCAAGACCCGTCTCGGCCTGCCCGAAGTGAAGGTCGGCCTGTTCCCCGGCGCCGGCGGCACCCAGCGCGTGCCGCGCCTGGTGCAGCCGCAGGACGCGATGACCATCCTGCTCAAGGGCGACCCGGTCACGGTGGAGAAGGCCAAGGCGCTCAATCTCATCCACGCCATCGTGCCCGCCGCCGACCTCGTCAAGGCGGCGAAGGACTGGATCAAGGGTGGCGGCAAGGCCGTCGCGCCCTGGGACGAGAAGGGCTTCAAGCTGCCCGGCGGCCCGGTGTTCTCCAAGAACGGCATGATGATGTTCCCCGCCGGCAACGCCATCTATCGACGCGAGACCTACGACAATTATCCGGCGGCCCGCGCCATCATGAGCTGCGTCTATGAAGGCCTGCAGCTGCCGATCGACGCGGCGCTGCGCGTCGAGTCGCGCTACTTCGCCTCGGTGCTGCGCTCGAAGGAAGCGGCCGCGATGATCCGCAGCCTGTTCCTGTCGATGCAGGAGCTCAACAAGGGCGCACGCCGTCCGAAGGACGTTGCCCCGACCAAGGTGAAGAAGATCGCCGTGATCGGCGCCGGCTTCATGGGCGCCAGCGTCGGCTATGTCTCGGCCCGCGCCGGCCTCGACGTCGTCCTGATCGACCGCGACCAGGAGAGCGCCGACAAGGGCAAGGCGCATGCCCAGAAGGTGATCGAGGAGCAGATCAAGAAGGGCCGTGCGAAGTCGGCCGACGCCGAAGCGCTGCTCGCGCGCATCACGCCGACCGCGGACTATGCGGCGCTGAAGGATGTCGATCTCGTCATCGAGGCGGTGTTCGAGGACCGCAAGGTCAAGGCCGAGACCTTCGCCAAGGCGCAGGAATATCTGAAGCCGGAGGTGATCTTCGCCTCCAACACCTCGACCCTGCCGATCACCTCCCTGGCCGAGAACTTCAAGGAGCAGGGCAAGTTCGTCGGCATCCATTTCTTCTCGCCGGTCGAGAAGATGATGCTGGTCGAGATCATCAAGGGCAAGAACACCGGCGATCTCGCGATCGCCACCGCGCTCGACTACGTCCGCCAGATCGGCAAGACGCCGATCGTGGTCAACGACTCCCGAGGCTTCTTCGCCAATCGCTGCGTCGGCCGCTACGTCGCCGAAGGCAACGAGATGTTCCTGGAAGGCGTGCCTCCGGCCATGATCGAGAACTGTGCCAAGATGGCCGGCATGCCGGTCGGCCCGCTCTCGCTGTCCGATGAAGTCGCGCTCGATCTCGGCCTCAAGATCATGAAGGCGACCGAGGCCGATCTCGGCCCCAACGCCATCAACCCCGACCAGAAGAAGCTGATGGTGGAGCTGGTCGAGAAGCAGGGCCGGCTCGGCCGCAAGAACGGCAAGGGCTTCTACGACTATCCCGAGAAGGGCAAGGGCCAGAAGAGCCTGTGGCCGGGCCTGTCGTCGCTGCAGCCGAAGCAGCTCGACCCGGATACGCTGGACGTCGAGGAACTGAAGCAGCGTTTCCTGGTGGTGCAGGCGGTGGAAGCCGCGCGCACGGTCGAGGACCATGTCATCACCGATCCGCGCGAGGCCGATGTCGGCTCCATCCTCGGTTTCGGCTTCGCGCCGTTCACCGGCGGCACGTTGTCCTATATCGACTTCATGGGCACGAAGAAGTTCGTCGAGCTGTGCCGCAAGCTGGAAGGCAAATACGGCTCGCGCTTCACGCCGCCCAAGCTGCTCGAGGAGATGGCGGCGAAGGGCGAGACCTTCTACGGCCGCTTCGCGCCGAAGAAGGCGGCGGCCTGACGCCATCCCGACCGGGAAGAACTGCGAGAGGGCCGGATCATCGATCCGGCCCTTCGAATTCCGACAATCAATGCGCTCAGGCGGCCTGGGCCAGCCCTTCCTTCTTCAGCGCCTCCTGCACCTTCGGCCGCGCCGCGACGCGAGCCTTGTAGGCGGTGAGGTTCGGCATGGCCGACAGGTCGAACTTCATGCGGTCGCCCCAGGTCAGCATCGTGAACAGATAGCCGTCGGCGACGGTGAACTGCTTGCCCATCAGGTAGTCGCGGCCGGCCAGCTGGCTGTCGATGTATTTCAGCTTGCCCATGACGCGGTCCTTGAAGAAGGCCTTGGCCTCGTCGTTCAGCGCCGGCGCGAACAGCGGGCCGAAGCTCTTGTGCAGCTCGGAGGTGAGGAAGTTGAGCCATTCGAGCAGCTTGTAGCGCTCATTGCTGTCGCGGGCGGGGGCCAGCGCCTTGCCCGGCGCCTTGTCGGCGATGATCTGGACAATGACCGGACCTTCGGTCACGATCTCTCCGCTGTCGAGGCCCAGCGCAGGGACCTGGCCCTTGGGATTCAGCTTCAGATAATCCTCACCATTTTCGAGCTTCTTGGCACGGATATCGACCTTGACCAGGTCGTAGGGCAGGTCGGCCTCCAGCAGAGCGATATGCGGTGACAGCGAACAGGCTCCGGGCGAATAATACAGCTTCATGGAATTTCCTCCTCTTTGTGCTTGGTTCCAGCAAAGGAACGACTACATGCGCCTGCATGAAATAGTCAAGATTGATGCAGGTGCATCGAATGGGGTAAAGAGCTGGCGACGAGATTGAGCCGGGCCATGAAACGCAAACCATCGACCGAAGCAACGTCCGCCTGGATCCGCCTGATGCGGGTCCAGAGCCGCGTGCTCGACTGCGTCGAGCAGGACCTGAAGAAGGCGGGGTTTCCCCCACTGGCCTGGTACGATGCGCTGCTGGAACTTTCGCGCGCGCCGTCGGGCGAGCTGCGGCCGGTGGAGCTCGAGCGGCAGATGCTGATCCCGCAATACTCCACCTCCCGCCTGATCGACCGCCTGGTCGACGAGGGACTGGCCAGCCGGCGCGAGTGCAAGATCGACAAGCGCGGCCAGTTCGTGGAGATCACGGAAGCCGGCCGCGAATTGCAGAAGCGGATGTGGGGCGCCTATTCGGCTGCGATCGAGAAATATGTCGGCTCGAAACTGTCCGACGCCGATGCCGTCAAGCTCAGCGGTCTGCTCGACCGCCTGGGATGCTCCTGCGGCGAGATGAAATTGCCGCCCGGCGGCGCCAATGAAACCACGCCGTCGCGATGATCGCGCGGCAGACCCATCACGTCCGCGCGCCAAGCTGGTTCGCGAACGACCCGTCACCCGCGCATTCGGTCGAAGCGCTTTTGATTAGAGTATGACATGGCGCGAGACCAGATCGACATGACGCCGCTTGAATCGCGTGACGAACTCGTCGCGTGGTTCGAGGCCGGCTCCAAGCCTCCGTCCGAGTTTCGCATGGGCACGGAGCACGAGAAGACGCCGTTCACGCTGGAGGGACACCATCCGGTGCCCTACGAAGGCGCGCGCGGCATCGGCGCGCTGCTGGAGGGCATGAAGCTTCTGCTCGGCTGGGAGCCGATCATGGAGCAGGGCAACATCATCGGCCTCTATGACGTCACCGGTGGCGGCGCGATCTCGCTCGAGCCCGGCGGGCAGTTCGAGCTGTCCGGCGCGCCGGTCGAGAACGTGCACCAGACCCAGGCCGAGGTGATGGCGCATCTGGCGCAGGTCCGCGAGATCGCAACGCCGCTCGGCATCGGATTCCTCGGGCTCGGCATGACGCCGTCCTGGTCGCGCGCCGACATTCCGGTGATGCCCAAGGGCCGCTACAAGATCATGACCAATTACATGCCGAAGGTCGGCCGCTACGGCCTCGACATGATGTACCGGACCTGCACGGTGCAGACCAATCTCGACTTCTCCTCGGAAGCGGACATGGTCAAGAAGCTGCGGGTCTCGCTCGCGCTGCAGCCGGTCGCCACGGCCCTGTTCGCCAATTCGCCGTTCACGGAAGGCAAGCCGAACGGCTTTCTCTCGTTCAGGTCCGAGATCTGGCGCGACACCGACAATGCCCGCGCCGGAATGATGCCCTGGGCGTTCGAGGACGGGATGGGCTTCGAGCGCTATGTCGATTATGCGCTCGACGTTCCCATGTATTTCGTCAAGCGCGGCGAGGAGTATATCGATGTGTCCGGTTCCTCGTTCCGGGCCTTCTTCGATGGCCGCAACAACAACCTGCCCGGCGAGCGCCCGACGCTGTCGGACTGGGCCAATCATCTCTCGACGATCTTCCCCGAGGTGCGGCTGAAGCGCTATCTCGAGATGCGCGGCTCCGACGGCGGCCCCTGGGGCCGGCTTGCGGCGCTGCCGGCGTTCTGGGTCGGTCTGCTCTATGACGATGTCGCCCTCGATGCCGCCTGGGACCTGGTGAAGCACTGGACCGCGCCCGAGCGCCAGGCGCTGCGCGACGACGTGCCACGCTTCGGCTTCAAGGCCCGGATCAAGGACCGCTATCTCTTCGAGATCGCGAAGGAATGTCTTGTCCTGGCCCATGCCGGCCTGCGCCGGCGCGGCCGGATCGACCAGATCGGCCGTGACGAGACCCGCTATCTGGAGCCGCTCGACCGCATCATCGATTCCGGCCGGACGCCGGCCGAGGAAATGCTGGAGAAGTTCAACGGGCCCTGGAACGGGTCGGTGGAGCCGGCCTACCAGGAATACGCGTTCTAGCGCGGGGCTTTGCGCGACCAGCGCACGGTCGCGCCGAAAGGACGGGTCCAAGCCACGAGGTCAGGCATGGCGGGGACTGGCTTCCAGGATCGGTGCCGGGCGCCGGGGAGGGGCCGTTCATCGCCCATACAGGTTTGCGGCGATCAAATGACAGGCTGAAAAACCTGAACGTCGTCAATCATTCGAAAGCTGTTCCGATGGGGAAGGGCCGCCTGACCGGGGCCGTCATGGCCTGCGCCGCGCTGCTCTCGCTGCTGTTCGCGAGCGTCCCTGCGCGCGCCCAGACCGCCTTCGACCGTCCCGGCGGCGACTATTTCAGTGCGCCCGTGACCTCAGGCGATCCGGAGGATTGCGCGCTGTCCTGCGAGCGCGACCGGCGCTGCCGCTCCTGGAGCTTCAGCTATCCCGATGTCGAGGGTGGTTCGGCGGTCTGCTGGCTCAAGAACAGCGTGCCGCCGCGCGTGCCCGGAAGCTGCTGCATCTCCGGCGTCCGCGGCGCCGGCGTGATCGAGCCGCGCATCGCCGGCGTCGAGACCTCGATCGACCGCCCCGGCGGCGATTTGCGCAATTTCGAGCTGAAGGACGGCGAGGGCGAGGATGCCTGCAAGGCTGCCTGCACGGCCGACAACAAGTGCCGTGCCTTCACCTATGCCCGCCCCGGCTATACCGGGCGCGAAGCACGCTGCTTCCTCAAGAAGGACATCAAGCCGCCGCGCCGCAAGGCCGGGTTCACGTCCGGCGTGGTGCGATGAAGGCGCGGACGCCTGCTTAACCCACGGTTGCCGGTGGCTGCAGGAAACGAGAGGGGTGGATTGCGCTTCGCTCATCCACCCCTGGATGCTCTTCAATGCACGGCGGTGAAGAACCGCGCCAGCCGGAAGCCGGAGAGCCACGTGTAGACCGGCTGGCCGCGGATGCCGAGATCCCAGGAGCCGAGCACCGCGTCGGCGCGTCCGACCAGATTGTCGATCGGCAGCAGCCCGACGCCGCCGGAGCGCAGCGGCACCCGACTGTCGGCGGAATTGTCACGGTTGTCGCCGAGCACGAAGAGATGGCCCGGCGGCACCGTTACTTCAGCCGTGTTGTCGAGCGGGCCGTTGTCCCGCATCTTGAAGATCAGGTGCTTGACGCCGTTCGGCAGCGTTTCGACATAGCGGTAAGCGGGCTCGCTGCCGCCATTGTCGTCCTCGGCGGCTCCGACGCCGTCGGGCTTCAATTCGGCGGGACGGTCGTTGATGAAGAGCTGACCCTGCCGCATCTGGATACGGTCGCCGGGCAATCCCACCACGCGCTTGACCCAGGCCTGCGAGCGATCGCCCGGCCAGCGGAAGACGACGACGTCGCCGTGCTTCGGCGTCTCCGCGAAGACACGGCCGCTTTCGGGCAGGTTGATCTGGATCGGCAGGGAGGACGTGCCGTAGCCGTAGGGGAATTTCGACGCGATCAGCGCGTCGCCGATCAGGAGCGTCGGCTCCATCGAGCCTGACGGCACGTAGAACGGCTCTGCGAGCGCGCCCTTGGCGATGAATACGGCCGCGACGATGCCGGCCAGTTGCACCAGCTGGCCGCCCCAGCCGCTGCTCTTCGGCTTGGTCGTGACGGTTGCTTTATCAACGCTCATGCGCCCGTTCCGCCCACTGTGATCCGTTCCATCAGAAGCGAGGGCTGGCCGACGCCGACAGGCACGCCCTGGCCGTTCTTGCCGCAGGTGCCGATCCCGGTGTCAAGCGCCAGGTCGTTGCCGATCATGCGGATGCGATGCAGGTCGGTCGGCCCGTTGCCGATCAGCATGGCGCCCTTGAGCGGCGCGCCGATCTTGCCGTTCTCGATCTTGTAGGCCTCGGTACATTGGAACACGTATTTGCCCGAGGTGATGTCGACCTGACCGCCGCCGAAATTCGCGGCGAACACGCCATTCTTCACCGATGCCAGGATCTCGGCCGGATCGCGGTCGCCGGCGAGCATGTAGGTGTTGGTCATGCGCGGCATCGGCACATGGGCATAGCCCTGGCGACGGCCGTTGCCGGTCGGCTTCATGTTCATCAGGCGCGCGTTCTGGCGGTCCTGCATGTAGCCGACCAGGATGCCGTCCTCGATCAGCACGGTGCGATTGGTCGGCGTGCCCTCGTCGTCGATCGAGAGCGAGCCGCGGCGGGAGGCGATGGTGCCGTCATCGACCACGGTGACGCCCTTGGCCGCGACCTGCTGGCCCATCAGTCCCGCAAATGCAGACGTCTTCTTGCGGTTGAAGTCGCCCTCGAGGCCATGGCCGACCGCTTCATGCAGCATCACGCCGGGCCAGCCGGCGCCCAGCACGACATCCATCTCGCCGGCGGGGGCGGGAATCGATTCGAGATTGACCAGCGCCTCGCGCAGCGCGCCATCGGCGGCCTCGCGCCAGTTCTTGCTCTCGATGAACTCCGCATAGCCGGCGCGGCCGCCATAGCCCTTGCTGCCGCTCTCCTGGCGATCGCCCTGGCCGGCCACGACCGAGACGTTGACACGCACCAGCGGGCGGATGTCGCGGTAGCTCTCGCCGTCCGGCCGCAGGATCTCGACGACCTGCCAGGTGGCACCGAGGCTCACGCTGACCTGCCGCACCCGCGGATCCTTGTCGCGCAAATAGGCATCGATCTCGGCGAGCAGCTTCACCTTGGTCTCGAAGCCGGGCGCATCCAGCGGGTTGTCGTCGCCATAGAGGCGGACATTGGTGTGCGGAGGCGGCGCGGCGAAGCTGCCCGAGTAGCCGCCGCGCACGGCCGCAACGGCGTCGGCGGCGCGGATCAGAGCCGGCAGCGACACGTCGGATGAATGGGCATAACCGACCGCGTCGTCCTTGACGGCGCGCAGGCCGAATCCCTGCGAGGTGTCGTAGGTTGCCTGCTTCAGCCGCCCGTTGTCGAACATCAGCGCTTCGGTCTGGCTGTATTCCAGGAACAATTCGCCGTCGTCAGCGCCGGCAAGGCCGCGGGCGACCTCGTGGCGAACCTGGTCGCGGTCGAGATTGGCGCGGTCGAGCAGGGAGGTGGTGGCGGGATTGGTCATCGGTCATCCATTGTCGGAGAGATGTCCGGCAAGATAATGGCTTCCCGGCCGTTCGGCGAGAGGGCGGACCGTCACATTACCGAAACGACACGATTGAAATCATTGCCATATCTGACGCGCTGGTCGAAAGTGTCCGCTGGAGTCGAGCTCCGTGACGGCTGACGGCATGTCGGGCGGCCTTCGTGACGCCCAAGACGAGCGCCGCCGCGCCGTATTTGTACGGGCTGGGACCTTCACCTGGATTTAGGGTGGCGATGGAACCTTGCCCGCTCGCGCGCGCGAACGGGTCGTCGCGCTGGGAATCCGTGCCGTGACGAGTCTCGATCAAGCCGACCATCTGCCGCTGCGTCCGAAGCTGTCATTTGCCGGCGTCGCCTATGAAGACAGGTTCTGTCGATATTATCACGGCTTCTACTATCGCTACGCCCAGGCGAGCCTTGCGGTGGGGATGGCGCTGATCCTCGGCGACTATCTCGTCGACCGGATGGCCTTCAATGCGCCCGCCAATTTCTACCGCATCCAGCTTTGCCTTCCGCTGCTCGCGATCGGGCTCGCCTACTCCTTCACCGATACGGCGCGGCGACACTGGCAGTCCGTGATGTCCACCTTCATCGTGGCGGTGGCCTGCAGCCTGTTCTGGGTTCTGTCGGTCATCGACCAGCAAGGCGGCATGGGACTGAAATCATGGGTCGGAATTCTCAACTTCACCTTTCTGGAGTTCTATTGCTTCGTCATCCTGGGCGTCCAATTCCGGTTTGCGCTGCCCGCGGGACTCGCGATCCTGCTGGTGTTCGAAGCCGCGATGCAGGCCGGACTCGGCACTGACGTCGGGGCCTTCTTCTACTGGTCCTATCATGTCGTGACGCTGTTCATCCTGGCGGCGGGGATCGGCTGGTGGCGCGAATTCCTCGTTCGCAAGGATTTCTCGACGCAGACCACCTTGAAGGCAGCCCGGGATGTTCTGAAGAACCAGAACGGCCTGCTCGAGATCGAGGTCGAAAAGCGGACCGGCAAGCTCCAGGAAATCCAGGATGCGACCATCGTGATCCTGGCATCGCTGGTCGAGACCCGCGACAACGAGACCGGCAATCACATCCGACGTACCCAGCATTATGTGCGGGCGCTGGCCCGCCAGCTGCAATCCCATCCGGCCTTTGCCGCCGATCTGGCCGGATCCCGGCTGGACATCCTGTTCAAATCCGCGCCGCTGCACGACATCGGCAAGGTTGGCATTCCCGACAGTATCCTCTTGAAGCCGGGCCGGCTCGATCCGGCTGAATTCGAGATCATGAAGACCCATGCGAGCCTCGGCCACCAGGCGATCGAGAAGGCCGAAAGACAGCTGGGCATCTCCGTCGATTTCCTTGCCTGCGCCAAGGAGATCGCCCTGAACCATCACGAGAAATGGGACGGCAGCGGTTACCCGAGAGGGCTCGCGGGCGCCGCCATCCCGATCTCGGCCCGTCTGATGGCCGTGGCCGACGTCTACGATGCCCTGACCACGCGTCGGGTCTACAAGGGCGCGATGTCCCATGACGAGGCGGTGACGATCATCCTCGACGGACGCGGCCGTCACTTCGATCCCGATGTCGTGGATGCCTTCGCCGCGATCAGCAAACAGTTCCGGGACATCGCCGCCCGCTACGCCGATTAGAGCGTCTTCGAGCGACGTGACATGCGCGAGGGATCGCCGTTACGGCAGCTTGTCGTAGCCCTCGCCCAGCCCGTTCAGGCTGAGCGGGAAGCCGATGCCTTCCTCGGGGGTCTCGAAGATGATGAAGGTGGCGGTCTTGGCGCTGCGGAGCTGGCCAAGCAGCTTGTCGTCCATCACGACCTCGGCGACGCAGCCATTGGGCAGGCAGCGGACGAACCCGGCGCGGCCGACGTCCTGGTTGTCGAGCTTCAGTCCGAGGCCCGAGGGCAGGAGGACGCCGAGCGGAGCGACCACGCGCATCAGCCGGCTCTTCTGGTCGGCGGTCTTGAGCACGATGACGGTGAGGCCGGCATTGGAGCGATCTTCGGCCACCACGCTCTGGATCAGGGCACATTGCTCGGTCTGTGCGCCGGGCGGGGTGTCGCAGCGGATCTGCCAGTCGCCATGCACGGAGCGCACCGCGCCCTGCGCATGGGCGAGATCGGGGAACAGCAGGGCCAATGCAAGGAAAAGGACCGCGGCCAATGAACTGTTCAGGGAACCGGTCATCGCCTTGATGCCGTCAGCCGGCCACACCATGCATCTCGAAAGCCCCATCGGGGTCGGTCCTCTGCTCGCTTTGTGGCTCGCACGCAACGGACTGATACGGCAATGACGGCGTCTTGAAGGCGATTTGCAAGCAAATCCCGCGCCGCCCGGCGCTGCCATCGTCGACCCGAATCAGGTTCCTGCGCTGCCGCTCGCCAGTGCCTAACGCGGGCAATCCCGGTGTCAAGCCGCAGCATCCCGGGAAACGGTATTTTTGTCTGATCTTGCAAGGAAATATCTTGCGGGTGGTGACTGGCCGAGAGGGCTCAAGACTGCATTGCGATAGATCAAGAATTATGGTTTGAGAGGCTTGATTTCGGCGTTCTATCGATCCTGCCCGAATTCCTCTTAGAGGTATTCTTGAAAGAGGTGTTCTCGGCGGCTTGTCGGACGGGCGGATCGAATAAAGCGTTCCCCGCGAGCAGGGGAGCGCACTCGGGGTGATTTCGTTAAGGGGAGCGCGAGCGGCATGAGGATGTCGATGGGTCGGGTGAGCCGGCATTTGCTGGGAATGACCACCATCGCCTTGGTGGCGGCCGGCATGATGCTGGTGACGGGCGGCACGGCATTCGCCGAACTCGGACAGCCGGAGCCGTGGGAATGGCACCTGCAGGCGTCCGGTTCGCCGGTGATGGACAACATCGTCTGGTTCCACAATTTCCTGTTCGTGCTGATCACGCTGATCACGCTGTTCGTTCTCGCGCTGCTGATCATCGTGGTGATCAAGTTCAACGCCAAGGCCAACCCGGTGCCGTCGCGCACCACCCACAACACCATGATCGAGGTGGTGTGGACCCTGGTTCCGGTGCTGATCCTGGTCGCCGTCGCGGTGCCCTCGTTCCGCCTGCTGTTCCTCGAACTCGACATTCCGAAGGCGGACCTGACCATCAAGGCCACCGGCAAGCAGTGGTACTGGTCCTATGCCTATCCCGACAACGGCAAGTTCGAATTCGACTCGCTGATGGCCCAGGACAAGCAGCCCCGCCTGCTCGGCGTCGACAACGAGATGGTCGTGCCGGTCAACAAGGTGATCCGCGTCCAGACCACCGGCGCCGACGTCATCCACGCCTTCGCCCTGCCGGCCTTCGGCGTCAAGATCGACGCCATTCCCGGCCGCCTGAACGAGACCTGGTTCAAGGCCACCAAGGTCGGCATGTATTACGGCCAGTGCTCCGAGCTCTGCGGCAAGGACCACGCCTTCATGCCGATCGCGATCCGCGTGGTGAGCGATCAGGACTTCGCCTCCTGGGTGGAGACGGCGAAGAAGAAATATGCGAGCGGCGGCAGCAGCACCTTCGCCTCCGCGGCCGGTCCGACGCAGTAGGCGTCGGAAGGCTCGACAGACTGAAAGCGACATGAAGGGCGGGACCTCCCGGGGTCCGATTGGGACGCAAGGCAGGATTTGAAAATGGCAACCAGCGCAGCGGCACACGGCGATCACGCGCACCATGACGAGCATGCCCATCCGACCGGATGGCGCCGCTACGTCTACTCGACCAACCACAAGGACATCGGCACGATGTACCTGATCTTCGCGGTCATCGCCGGCGTCATCGGCGCCGCGATGTCGATCGCGATCCGGGCCGAGCTGATGTATCCCGGCGTGCAGATCTTCCACGAGACGCAGACCTACAACGTCTTCGTGACCTCGCACGGCCTGATCATGATCTTCTTCATGGTGATGCCGGCGATGATCGGCGGCTTCGGCAACTGGTTCGTGCCGCTGATGATCGGCGCGCCGGACATGGCGTTCCCGCGCATGAACAACATCTCGTTCTGGCTGCTGCCGGCGTCCTTCGCGCTGCTGCTGATGTCGACCTTCGTCGAGGGCGCGCCCGGCACCAACGGCGTCGGTGCCGGCTGGACCATGTATGTGCCGCTGTCGAGCTCCGGTCATCCGGGCCCCGCCGTCGACTTCGCGATCCTGTCGCTGCATCTGGCGGGCGCCTCGTCGATCCTCGGCGCCATCAACTTCATCACCACGATCTTCAACATGCGCGCGCCGGGCATGACCCTGCACAAGATGCCGCTGTTCGTGTGGTCGATCCTGGTGACGGTGTTCCTGCTGCTGCTGTCGCTGCCGGTTCTCGCCGGCGCGATCACCATGCTGCTCACCGACCGCAATTTCGGCACGACGTTCTTCGCGCCCGACGGCGGCGGCGATCCGGTGCTGTTCCAGCATCTGTTCTGGTTCTTCGGTCACCCCGAAGTGTACATCCTGATCCTGCCCGGCTTCGGCATGATCAGCCAGATCGTCTCGACCTTCTCGCGCAAGCCGGTGTTCGGCTATCTCGGCATGGCCTACGCCATGGTCGCGATCGGCGGCATCGGCTTCGTGGTGTGGGCGCACCACATGTACACGGTCGGCATGTCCTCGGCGACGCAGGCCTATTTCGTCGCCGCCACCATGGTGATCGCGGTCCCGACCGGCGTGAAGATCTTCTCCTGGATCGCCACGATGTGGGGCGGCTCGATCGAATTCCGCGCCCCGATGATCTGGGCGGTGGGCTTCATCTTCCTGTTCACGGTCGGCGGCGTCACCGGCGTCGTGCTGGCGAATGCCGGCGTCGACCGCGTTCTCCAGGAAACCTACTACGTCGTCGCGCACTTCCACTACGTGCTGTCGCTCGGCGCGGTGTTCGCGATCTTCGCCGGCTGGTACTACTGGTTCCCGAAGATGTCGGGCTACATGTACAATGAAGGCATCGCCAAGCTGCACTTCTGGGTGACCTTCGTCGGCGTCAACCTGGTGTTCTTCCCGCAGCACTTCCTCGGTCTGTCGGGCATGCCGCGCCGCTACGTCGACTATCCCGACGCCTTCGCCGGCTGGAACCTGATCTCCTCGCTCGGCTCCTATCTCTCCGGCTTCGGCGTCCTGATCTTCATCTATGGCGTGATCGACGCCTTCGCGAAGAAGGTGCCGGCGGGCGACAATCCGTGGGGTGCGGGTGCCACCACGCTGGAATGGACGCTGTCCTCGCCGCCGCCCTTCCACCAGTTCGAAGTGCTGCCCCGCGTCCAGTAAACCTTCTTCCGCGGCGCCCCTTGCGGGCGCCGCGGCTTCATCGAGAAGCGAGTTGAGCTAGTGTCCGTCCTCGACCAGAACGCCATCGACATCCAACCCCGCATCTCCGAGGCGGAGGTCGGCGACTACATCGCGCTGCTCAAGCCGCGCGTCATGTCGCTCGTGATCTTCACCGCGCTGGTCGGGTTGGCGATGGCGCCCGGTCATTTCCACCCGGTGCTGGCGATCACCTCGCTGCTCTGCATCGCCGCCGGTGCCGGCGCCTCCGGTGCGCTGAACATGGCGCTCGAAGGCGACATAGATTCGATGATGTCGCGTACCGCGAACCGGCCGATTCCGCGCGGTCGCGTCACCCGTCCGGAGGCGATGGCATTCGGCCTGATTCTCGCGTTCTTCTCGGTGATGACGCTCGGCATCCTCGTCAACTGGATCGCGGGCAGCCTGCTGGCCTTCACCATCTTCTTCTACGTCGTGATCTACACGATGGGCCTGAAGCGCTGGACCGCGCAGAACATCGTGATCGGCGGTGCCGCCGGCGCGTTGCCGCCGGTGGTGGCCTGGGCCTCGGTGACCGGTACGGTCGATGTCGAGCCGCTGCTGCTGTTCGCCATCATCTTCTTCTGGACCCCGCCGCATTTCTGGGCGCTCGCGCTGTTCCGCTCCGACGACTATGCGCGCGCCGGCGTCCCGATGCTGCCCAATGTCGCCGGTCCCGATGCGACGCGTCTGCAGATCCTGCTCTACACCATCGTGCTGATCGCGGTGGCCGCGGCGCCCTGGGCGCTCGGCTATTTCGACGCCGTCTACGGCGTCGCCTCGCTGGTGCTCGGCGCGGGCATGCTGGTGCTGGCGATCAATGTCTATATGCGCCGGGAGCGCAGCCAGTCGCTGCGGGCGACCCGCAAGCTGTTCGCGTTCTCGATCTTCTACCTGTTCGCGCTGTTCGCGACCCTGCTGGTCGAGGTCGTGGTCCGTGCGCTTGCGCCGATGGTCGGGGGCGCATGAGGCGGGAATGGCCAACAAACCCGAGCCAGATGGAATCGTCCTCACCGAGGCGCAGCAGAAGAGCCGTCGTCAGCGTTCGATCGCCATCGCGCTCGCGCTCGGCGTGCTCGTGCTGCTGTTCTTCGCCGTCACCCTGGTCAAGGGACCGGCGGTTCTAGTCCGGCCGATGTAGGGACAATGGATCAGAAGCCGACCATAGCGCAGACATCGACAGCCACGCCCCGCCGCGGCCTGGGCCGCGACGCGCTGGTCGCTTCGATCTGCGGCGGCGTGGTCGCGCTGATGGTCGGCGCGTCCTACGCGGCGGTGCCGTTCTACAACTGGTTCTGCCGTGCCACCGGCTTCAACGGCACCACCCAGGTTGCGACCTCCGCGCCGGCGACCGGCCCGATCGCCCGCAAGATCTCGGTGCGTTTCGATGCCAATGTCGCGCCGGGCCTGCCGTGGAAGTTCGAGCCGGAGCAGAGCGAGATCGAGGTCAATATCGGCCAGGTCGTGACGGTGTTCTACACCGTGACCAACCAGGCCGCGCGCACCACGGCGGGACAGGCCGCCTACAACGTCGCGCCACTGACGGTCGGCTCCTATTTCCAGAAGATCAACTGCTTCTGCTTCACCGAGCAGACCATGGCGCCCGGCGAGAAGCGGGAAATGCCGGTCGTGTTCTACGTCGATCCCTCGATCGCGGACGATCACGAGAACGACGGCCTCAACACCATCACGCTGTCCTATACGTTCTACCAGGTGCGTGATTCCGTGGTGAAGCCGCTCGCTGCGGGCGAGGACGACAAACGCAAGGGCAATCTCTGATCACGGGGCCGACGCCCGGGATCGGAACAAGGGGATAAGTGCCGCGCAGGCACGGGATTGAGGAGAGAGACCGCAAATGGCTACCGCGCAAGGCAAGCATCACGACTATCACCTGGTCGATCCCTCTCCCTGGCCGGCCGTCGGTTCGCTCTCGGCCTTCATCATGGCGGCCGGCGCCGTCGCCTGGATGCACCACATGTTCGCGGCCGCGCCGATCGTGTTCGGCGTCGGCACCGTGGGCGTGCTCTACACCATGGCGAGCTGGTGGGGCGACGTGATCAAGGAAGCCCAGTACAAGGGCGACCACACCCGCGTGGTGCAGCTGCATCACCGCTACGGCATGATCCTGTTCATCGCCTCCGAGGTGATGTTCTTCGTGGCCTGGTTCTGGGCCTATTTCAACGCCGCGCTGTTCCCCGCCGATGCCGTCCACGCCACCCGCGACGCCGTGTTCGGCTGCGGTCTCGGCACCCAGGCCGGCGCCTGCGCGGTGCCCGGCACCTGGCCGCCGAAGGGCATCGAGACCTTCGATCCCTGGCATCTGCCGCTGCTCAACACGCTGATCCTGCTGACGTCCGGCACCACGGTGACCTGGGCGCATCATGCGCTGCTCGAGAACGACCGCCAGGGCCTGAAATACGGCCTGATCCTCACCGTCGTGCTCGGCGCGCTGTTCACCTGCGTGCAGGCCTACGAGTACAGCCATGCGGCGTTCTCCTTCGCCGGCAACGTCTATGGCGCCACCTTCTTCATGGCGACCGGCTTCCACGGCTTCCACGTGCTGGTCGGCACGATCTTCCTGCTGGTCTGCCTGGTCCGTGCCTATGCCGGCCATTTCACGCCGAAGCAGCATCTCGGCTTCGAATTCGCGGCCTGGTACTGGCATTTCGTCGACGTGGTGTGGCTGTTCCTGTTCCTCTGCATCTATGTGTGGGGACGGGGCGCCGAGACCATGGCCCACGCCGCGCACTGAGTTCACGCTGATCGATTGGGAAGGGCGGCCGCAGGGCCGCCCTTTCGCTTTCCGGCCGCATCCCGGCGAACTGTGATAGGGTTCTTCTTCATGAACGACGCCGCCGGCACGCCTGAACCCGAAACCACCGTCCTGCAAAGCGCGTTGCGCGGGCTCGCCTGCAAATGCCCGCGCTGCGGCGAGGGCAAGCTCTATGCGGGCTTCCTGACGCTGGCGCCGTCCTGCGACCGCTGCGGCCTCGACTACGCCTTCATCGACACCGGGGACGGTCCGGCGATCTTCATCATCATGCTGGCCGGCGCGATCGTGGTCGGCTGCGCGCTCGTCGTCGAGGTCAAGTACCAGCCGCCGTTCTGGCTGCATGCGGTGCTCTGGCTGCCGCTGATCCTCGCCACCACGCTGCTGCCGCTGCGGGCGATGAAATCGCTCCTGATCGCGCTGCAGTTCCACCACAAGGCGGCGCCGGGCCGGCTGGTCGACCGCGCGAAATGAACGCGACTGCCCGCAAGCCTCGCGTGGCCGGCTTCGCGCTGTTCACGCTGCTGCTGACCGCGGCCTTCGTGGCGCTCGGACTCTGGCAATTGCAGCGCAGGGTCGCCAAGCACGAGCTCATCGCGGCGCTGACCGAACGCCTTGCCACGGCACCGGTCCCGCTGCCGCCGGCGTCGCAATGGGCGGCCCTGACCCCGGCGCGCGATGAATTCCGCCGCGTCAGCTTCGCCGCAACCTACGCGCCCTTGCCCGACGCGATGGTCTATTCGTCGGGATCCGCGGTGCGCAAGGATGCCTCCGGCCCCGGCACCTGGGCGTTCCTGCCGGCCAGGCTGGCGAGCGGCGAGATGGTCGCGATCGACGCCGGCTTCGTCGAGAACACGATGCAGGACCGCGCGGTCGAGGATCGCGCGGTGAACAAGCTCGTCACCGGCATGCCGGTGCAAATGACCGGATATCTGCGCTTTCCGGAACCTGCGGGCTGGCTGACGCCTGCGGAGAACCGCGCCAAGCGGCTGTGGTTCGTGCGCGACCATCGCGCGATCGCAGGCGCGCTCGGCTGGGGCGAGGTGGCGCCGTTCTATGTCGACCTCGAGCAGCCCGTGCCGGAGAACGGCATTCCCCGGCCGGGGGCCCTGGACGTGCATTTGAAGGACGATCATCTCCAATACGCGATCACCTGGTTCACACTTGCCGGTGCCGTACTGATCGCCTTTGGCGTCTGGGTCCGTGGTCGGCGTCGCGCCTGACCAGAGTTCCGGTAAGCGGAACCCGGTATCGCCCGGGGTTTATTATTCAGCGCATATTCACGAGTGTGATCCTAAGCCGCTCGCCTTCTCGCGCGGCAGACAGGATTCACAGCGTGACCGATTTTGACCAGATGGGAGTTGTCGTCGATTGGCTCGATGCCTGCCGGCAGGGCGATCTGGCGAAGCTGCTCGACCTCTATGCCGACGACGGCCAGGTGGAATGCACTTGCAACGGCACGACCCGCTACCGGGGCCGCAGCGAACTCGCGGCCTATTGGCGGCCGCGCCTCGACACGTTCTCGTCGGCCGGCTTCGGCCTCGAGGAGATCGCGCCGGCGCCCGATGGCATCGATCTCGAATATTCGGTGGCTGGCGCGCTGCGCATCCATGCCTCGTTCCGCTTCAACCCGGAAGGCAAGATTCACCGGACGCTGTGCGAGCCGGCTCCCCAGACCGGGCAGATGAGTTGCGCCTGTTGAGGAGAGCGTGACGCCGGCGCCGGCGTCGCGCAGGTCGACCGCGAGGCGACGTCTCACATCCCTCGATCATTGCATCGCGCGGCACGCGCTCGCAAGATTCTCGAAAACAAAAGCTGACCTTCGCATCACGCTGAGTCTCGCCGGCGATCCGAATGACGGCATCGTCGATGCCGCAACGGTCTCGCTCTCCCAGTTTTCATTTTCTTCCCGCAGATTTTGCGCGAATTTCCTTGGTGTCGTGCATGTCTTTCCTCGCAAGCCTTCACGTCTTTCCCGTGCCCGTGCGGATGCGACAATAAGCGCCGCGTGCAGGCTGCAGCTTAGACAGCTTCCAATTTTCCGATCCTCCTCGCACTGAGATGACCATGTTAGGTGAGCCCTCGGGGCTGTCCGGTTGGCAGCATTGGGGTGCATTATGGAATTCGTGTTTGCGTCGAGGTCTTCGGTCCGCGCTGTTTCACTCGGAGCTGCCAGCTTCATCGTTCTCTCACTTGCTCTGTCCTCGTCGCGAACGGCCCAAGCGCAGACCAGCCTGCCTGCGGTGACGGTCGACGCACCTGCCGCATTGAAACCCCGTCCGGCCGTGCGACGCTCGCAATCCTCGTCCGGACGGTCGCAAGCGCGGCAGGCCGCGCAGTCCATGCAGCGCGCGGCGCCCGTACCCTATGTCACGCCGTCCACCGGCACGCTCGGCGTGTTGCCCGCGCCCTATGCCGGCGGCCAGGTCGCGAGCGGCGGCGGCCTTGGCCTGCTCGGCAATCGCGGCGTGATGGATGCGCCGTTCAACCAGACCAGCTACACGGCGGAATTGATCCAGAACCAGCAGGCACGCACCATCCGCGACGTGCTCATCAACGATCCCTCGGTGCGGGTGATCCAACCCGCCGGCGGCGGCGCCGACGGCCTGTTCATTCGCGGCTTCTATTACGACAGCGGCGATTACGCGCTGAACGGGCTCTCCGGCATCGCGCCCTATTACTCGACCGGCGCGAACTTCATCGAACGCGTCGAAGTGCTGAAGGGACCGAGCGCGGTGCTCAACGGCATGACGGTTGGCGGCACCGGCGCCTCGAGCGCCGGCGCGGTCGGCGGCAGCGTCAATCTGGTCACCAAGCATGCCGCCGATGTCGACATCACCCAGCTCACCGCGACCTATGCGTCGAAGTCGCAGTTCGGCGAACAGATCGACGTGAGCCGTCGTTACGGCGAGCACAAGGAATGGGGCGTCCGCCTCAACAGCACCTACTCCAACGGCAACACGCCGTGGAATCGCCAGACCGACGAGTTCGGCAACGTCGCGCTCGGGCTCGACTATCGCGGCGACACGGTCCGCGCCGCGGTCGACATCGGCTACCAGGCCGACGTGCTCGATCCGCCGCTGCGGACGTTCTCGATCGGCCCGGGCGTGACCGCGATTCCCGCGCCGCCCAAGGCCGGAACCAATTTCCAGGTGCCCTGGGCCTATTATCACCCGACCGACTTCTTCACGACTGCCAAGGGCGAGGTCGACCTCACCGACTGGATGACCGCCTATGCAGGGTTCGGCTATCACGACAGCAACATCAATTACGCCTATCCCTCTCCGACCATTACCAGTCTGAGCGGGGGGCTGAGCTCGAACCCGATTTCCGGCAAGGAGACGTTCGAGACGCTCGCCGGCGAAGCGGGCGTGCGCATGACCGCCGATCTCGGGCCGGTCAACCACGCCGTCAATGTCGGCTATTCGATCACAGACCGGACCTACAATCAGCGCGTGCTGAGGCCGACGCCGTCGCCGGGCACCATCTCCTGGAACCTCTACACCGAGCCGACGGCCATTCCGCAGCCGACCTTCTCCACGCTGGCAGCAAACCAGGCCACCAATGTCGACCTCTGGAGTGTCGGTGTCACCGACACGATGTCGATGTGGGACAAGCGGCTTCAATTCACCGTGGGTGTCAGGCGGCAGACCGCGGGCAGCTCGGTCACGAATTACTTCACCCCGTCCTCCTCGCGTCCCGAGCAGGACACATCGGTCTGGACACCGGCCTATGCCGTCGTCGTCAAGCCGGTCGAGCAGATCTCGCTCTACGCGAACTACATCGAGGGATTGCAGACCCCCCACGTCGTGACTGGAAACTTTCTGAACATCGGCACTGTCTTCCAGCCCGGTCAAACCAAGCAGGCCGAGGCCGGCATCAAGATCGACGCGGGGCGTATTACCACCACGTTGAGCGGGTTCGATATTTCACAGCCGAGCATTATTTCCGTTGCCGTGCCGCTCGGAAACGAGCAGCGGCTCAACGGCCGCCAGCGCAATCGCGGCATCGAGCTCAACGTGTTCGGCGAGGTCACGCCGGCGATCCGGCTGCTTGGCGGCGTCGCCATGATCCACGGCGTGCAGGAGCAGGCGGCGCTGGCCTCGAACAACGGCAAGGATGCCGTCGGCGTGCCCGGTGTGACCGCCAATATCGGCGCCGAGTGGGATACGCCATTCGTCCGGGACTTCACGCTCACGGGTCGGGTCGTCTACACCAGCTGGCAATATGTCGACGTCGCCAACACGCTGACGATTCCCGAATGGACCCGGGTCGATCTCGGGGCACGCTACACCTTTACTTCGCCCTGGAACGGCAAGCCGATCGTGGTCCGCGGCAGCATCGAGAACGTCTTCAACAAGGCTTATTGGGCGTCGGCTTATTCCGGCGTCATCACACTGGCGGCACCGCGAACCTATCTGGTGTCGACCACCTTCAACTTCTGACATCGCGGGGATTTGCAGCAGGAGCCATGAAGACCTTCGCCAGAACCGCGCTCGCCATCGTCGGCGGCTATGTCGGGACGTCGGCCATCATCGCCGCGCTCGCCGTCATCGCCGTCGCCGCGGGCGGCATGGAGCGCAGCGAAGCCGCGACGATGGCGTCGATGCTGGGATTTCTGATCTACCTCGTGGTCATCATCTGGTCGTTCGCCGATCCCGCCCTGCTGCGTGTCACGCTTGGCCTCGGTGTCGCCTCGGCGCTGAGCCATGCGCTCGTCGTTCTGGTCGGCCGTATTCCGGGATAGCGCATGCAGGCCGGCTTTCGCGCATCGATGAACTGGCTCCACACATGGTCGGGCGTGCTGCTCGGCTCGCTGCTGTTCGCGATCTTCTGGATGGGAACGCTGGCCGTCTTCGACAAGGAGATCGACCGCTGGATGATGCCGGCCTCGCGCCTCGCGATGCCCGAGCAGTTTTCCTACGAGACCATGCGGCCTGCCTACGGGTCGGCGCTGGCGGCAAAGGCGCCGGCCGTGCTCCTGCTCGTGCCGAACGAGCGCAACCCGGTGATTACTGCGCTGTGGCGCAATGCCGACGGCACTTTCACCCAGCGCTTGTTTGATCCTTCGACGGGCGCCGAACTGCCGGACCAGGGCACGCTCGCCGCGTCCCGGTTCATCTATCCGTTTCACTACAGCCTGAACCTGAAGGTGTTCGGCCTCGGCTACTGGATCGTCGGCCTCTGCGGCATGATGATGATGGCGCTGTGCGTCTCCGGCGTCGTGATCCACCGCAAGATCTTCGCCGACTTCTTCACGTTTCGTCCAGAGCGCAAGATCGGCCGCGCCACGCTCGACCTGCACAATGTCGCGGGCGTGCTCGGCCTGCCGTTTCACGTCGTGATCAGCCTGTCCGGCCTCGTCATCCTGTTCACGATCTATTTTCCCAGCAGCATCTGGGCGGTGTACGGCAAGGATGCGCGCCTGTTTGGCCGCGAGGCCTATGGCTCCTATGCGCGGCCGCCGGCCAGGCAGGCCGCCGAACTGATCTCGTTCGACGCGATCGTCGCCAGGGCGAAAGCGTCGTGGGGGCAGGGTGAACCCAACTACCTCTACGTCTTCAATCCCGGCGATGCCGCCGCCTATGTCCAGGCCAACCGTGCCTCCGACGACGTCGTCAGCAACATCTCCGCCGTCGCCTATGTCGACGGTCGCAGCGGCGAGCTTCTCGCGGCCAGCAAGCCCGAGAAGCCGGCGGCCAGGGTGCAGCGCTTCGTCGCGGGTCTGCATTTCATCCAGTTCAGGCACTGGACGTTGCGGTGGCTGTATTTCGGGCTCGGCCTCGCCGGATGCGTGCTGATCGCCACCGGCTTGCTGTTCTGGGTCGAATCGCGGCGCGAGCGACACCGCAAGCTCGGTCGCTCCGGCGCACGGATCGTGGAGGCGGTCACGATCGCAAGCGTCACCGGCATCCTGATTGCGACATGCTGCTATCTGATTTCAAATCGTGTCCTTCGCCTCGGCGCGACGTCGTTCGGCCTCGATCGCGGCGGCATCGAGCTCGTCGTCTTCCATCTCGCCTGGCTCGTCACCCTGCTGCATGCCTGGATCAGGGGCCGCAGGGCCTGGGCCGCCCAATGCCTTGGCATCGCGGTGCTGGCCGTCGCGGCCGTGCTGCTCAACGCGGCGACGACCGGAGATCACCTGCTCAAGGCCGCGGCGCATCGGCAGTTGTGGCCCGTCGCCGGGATCGACGTCATGCTGCTGCTGGCCGCGGTCATCGCCGCGCTGGCGGCGCGTCGTTTGGCTGGACGGCAGTCCTTGGCGCAGCTCGCCCGGGAGGCGCGCGCATGACGATCGCGTTCGTCCTGCTCCTGGTCGGGTGGAGCCTGCTTGCCGGCAGCCAGCCGAAGCAATTCAGCCGACTCTTTCACGGCCGGCATCTGTCGTCGCGCGTCAGGGGGAGGATGACAGGCGCGGGTGTGGCTCTTCTGCTGGCCGCCCTGGTGATCCTGGTGCGGTCCGACAGTACCGCCTTTGCGGCGCTGAGCTTTGTGTGCCTCCTCAGCCTCAGCGCCATCATCGTCGTGTTGATCCTGGCCTGGCTGCCCCGATGTCTGCCTGCGCTTCGGCCTCAGGCGGATTCCGTCACGGGCAGGCGGCAGCGCACATAGGTACGATCCTCCGCGCGCAGCAGCGACAGCGAGCCGCTGAGCGCGCGCACGCGCTCGTGCATGCCGGTCAGGCCGCGGCCGAAGACGTTGTCGGCCGGAAACCCGCCGCCATCGTCGGAGATTTCGAGGACCAGCATGTTGCTCGCGATCGAGGCCTGGACGTCGGCATTGTCCGCCCCGGCATGTCGCAGCACATTGGTCAGCGCTTCCTGGATCACGCGATAAACGGTCTGCGCCAGCGGGCCGTCGATGGCGGCGAGAGCCGGATCGATCGCCGCCGTCAGGCTGACATGAGGGGCCTGCTTGCGGAAGTTGCGCAGCAGCGTCTGCAGGCTGGCGGGCAGTCCCAGCTGCTCGATGTAGAGCGGCCGCAACTGATCGAGGATCCGGCGGTTGGTCTGCTGCAGCGCCTCGACCGATTGCATCACCTGCTGGGCCGAATGACCGAGACGTCCTTCGGGCGCGGCCTCGACCAGCGCGATCGTGCCGGCGCGGATGCTGAACAGCAGCGGCCCGAGTTCGTCATGCAGCTCGCGGGCGAGGTCACGCCGCTCGGTGTCCTGCAGCGAAACCAGCCGGTGCAACAGGTTGCGATTGTCCTGGCTCAGCTGGGCGAGGGTCGCCGCCAGCGCGTTGGCCTCTTCGCAGCTCTGGCGAATTTCCGGCGGGCCCCCAACCGGGATCGGCGTCGCATAGTCGCCGCGCCGGATCCGGGTCAGGCCTTCGCCGAGATGCTGCAGGGGACGCAGCGCCGACCCCGCGAAGACATAGGCGATCGTGCCGGTGAGCAGCATCAGCATCACAACGACGCCGGTCAGCGCGAGAAGGCCGATCCATTTCTCGAACAGGTCGGCCGAGAGATCGGGCTGGAACACGATTTGCCCCACCGTCTTGTCGTCGATGAGCACCGGCGACGAGGCGTCCATGTCCGGCACGGCGATGAGATCGATGAACCATTGCGGCACGCCGCGCAGATTGCGCGGGCCCTCGCCCGTTGCGGATGCAGGGCCGTCGGCGCCGGGGCGGAATCGGATGTCGGAGGCGACGTCGAGGGACTGGACGAACGCGTCCAGGGTCTGTCGCGGATCGTTCGAGGCCCGCAGCGCATTGTTGAGCGCGGCCGCGATGGTCCGGGTCGAGCGGCGTCCGGGCTCGTTTTCATCGGCGAGCTGGCCGGTCGCAAAGCTGAGGAGCAGCACGCCTCCCATGATCAGAGCGGCGGCGAAACTGACCCCGAGCGGGAGAAACAATTGGGTTCTGAAGGAGAGCCTTTGCCACATTAGGTCTATTCTAACGCGGATCGAGAGGATTCTCTCTTTCCATTTGTTCCCGCCGGTCTATGACTAGGTCAACGAGAGAGCGCGCTATGCAAGATCATGCCAAGCCGGCGACCAGGGTTTTGATTGTCGATGACCATCCGGTCGTGCTGTCCGGTTGTCGTACCCTGCTTGCCTCCGACGATACCATTCGCATCGAGGAGGCCAATGACGCCAAGTCCGGGCATCGTGCCTATGTCAGCAGGCGGCCCGACGTGGCCGTGATCGACATCAGCCTGCCGGATGTCTCGGGCTTCGAGCTGATGCGCCGGATCCGCAAGGACGACCCTGATGCCAAGATCATCATGTTCAGCATGAACGACGATCCGGCCTTCGTGGTGCGGGCCGTCGAGCTCGGGGCGCAGGGCTATGTGTCCAAGGGCGACGATCCCCGGATCCTTCTGAAGGCCGTCCGGAAGGTGGTGGCTGGCGATAATTTCATCTCTCCGCAGCTCGCCGAGGCCGTGACGTTCTCGGGCGCCGCCATCAAGGCCAATCCGGCCTCTCAGATGACGCCGCGGGAGCTCGAAATTCTCCGGCTGCTCGGCCGCGGCGACAAGATCGTTGAAGTCGCCGAGGCGCTCGGCATCTCCTACAAGACGGTCGCCAACACCACGTCCCTGCTCAAGCAGAAGCTTGGCGCCAAGAACCACTCCGACCTGATCCGGATCGCCGTCGAAATCGGCATGAACTGACCGCCGTGAAAGGCCGAACCGGCTGCTCCAGGATGCAGCCGGTTCGGTCGACGGATGGCGCCCCGTTCGGCCGGGCAATGGTGGACGACGGCGGCACCTTCCGCGGGTACAATCCGCCGTCACTTCCTTCGTTCCGCCTGCGTCCTGAAGTATCGGGAAAAACAGGCATGTCTGTCCGCCTTGGTGCGGGTTGACACCTGTCGTTTGGAAAAGATGGCGGGAAAAATAGGAACAATTTCGCAGGCGAACCGGTTTTTCCTTGACGATTGCGCGGACGGCGACGAAAGCTGGCGGGACGGATTTTCCGGGGCGTGGCCCCGAAGTGCTCAACCGGTCTGCACATCAACGACAGACCTTCCAAGAGAGGGGCCGCGGGCAACCGCGGCCCTTTTTCGTAGGGCGGGCGCGGCCGCGAAGCGGTTTCCCGATGCCGCAAAACGCTTTATGGTGCCTCACGGCCTCCGGCTTCTAATCAGTAACACAATTAAATCAAAGGCTTGCGGATCGGGCTTCGGCGCGGCGGGCCTTTGGAGGGCAGTTTGACTCGTTATATCTCGACCCGGGGCGAGGCCCCCGAACTCGGCTTTTGCGACGTGATGCTGACCGGGCTCGCCCGGGATGGCGGGCTCTATGTGCCGGCGGTCTGGCCGCAGCTTTCGGCGGAGTCCATCGCCGGCTTCTTCGGTCGCCCCTATTGGGAGGTCGCGGTCGAGGTCATCAGGCCATTCGCCGCCGGCGAGATATCCGACGCCGATCTCGGCCGCATGGCCAATGAGGCCTACGCCACGTTCCGCCATCCGGCCGTGGTGCCGCTGCGCCAGATGTCGCCGCACCAGTTCGTGCTGGAGCTGTTTCACGGGCCGACGCTGGCGTTCAAGGACGTCGCGATGCAGCTGATCTCGCGGCTGATGGACCATGTGCTGGCGAAGCGCGGCCAGCGTACCACCATCGTGGTCGCCACCTCGGGCGATACCGGCGGCGCCGCCGTCGAGGCCTTTGCCGGGCTCGAGAACGTCGATCTGATCGTGCTGTTCCCGCACAAGCGCATCTCCGAGGTGCAGCAGCGCATGATGACCACGGCGGGGGCGGCGAACGTGCATGCGCTCGCCATCGAAGGCAATTTCGACGACTGCCAGGCGCTCGTGAAGGGGATGTTCAACAATCACCGCTTCCGCGACGCCACCGCGCTCTCCGGTGTCAATTCCATTAACTGGGCGCGCATCGTCGCGCAGGTGGTTTATTATTTCACGTCGGCAGTTGCCGTCGGCGCGCCGGCCAGGGCCGTCGACTTCGTGGTCCCGACCGGCAATTTCGGTGACATCTTCGCCGGCTACGTGGCCAAGCGCATGGGGTTGCCGGTGCGCACGCTGCGCATCGCCGCCAACATCAACGACATCCTCGCCCGCACCCTGAAGACCGGGATCTACGAGGTGCGCGAGGTGCACGCCACCGCCTCGCCCTCGATGGACATCCAGATCTCCTCGAATTTCGAGCGGCTGCTGTTCGAGGCCAACGGGCGCGACGCGGCCGGGGTCCGTGCGCTGATGAACTCCCTGAAGCAGTCCGGCCGTTTCGTGCTGCCCGACGCCGTCCTGGCCGCGATCCGCAGCGAGTTCGATGCGGGGCGGGCCGATGAGACCGAAACCGCGGCGGCGATCCGCGCCGCCTGGCGCGAGGCCGGCGAACTGGTCGATCCGCACACCGCCGTGGCGCTGGCCGTCGCCGATCGCGACATCACCGACACCACCGTGCCTGGAATTGTGCTCTCGACCGCGCATCCGGCGAAATTCCCCGATGCCGTCGAGGCCGCGTGCGGCCAGCGGCCGCATCTGCCGGTCTGGCTCGACGGGTTGATGACCAAATCCGAACACATGACGGTGATGAAGAACGACCAGGCCGAGGTCGAGCGGTTCGTGCTGTCGGTCAGCCGCGCCGCGAAACAGGGAGTTGCCGGATGAGCGTCGAGATTTCCAAGCTTGCGTCCGGCCTGACCGTCGTCACCGACAAGATGCCCCAGCTGGAGACGGCGGCGCTCGGCGTCTGGGCCGGCGTCGGCGGCCGCGACGAGAAGCCCAACGAGCACGGCATTTCCCATCTGCTCGAGCACATGGCGTTCAAGGGCACGACCACGCGCTCCTCGCGCGAGATCGTCGAGGAGATCGAGGCGGTCGGCGGCGATCTCAACGCCGGGACCTCGACCGAGACCACCTCCTATTATGCGCGCGTTCTCAAGGCCGACGTGCCGCTGGCGCTGGACGTGCTCGCCGACATCCTCGCCAATCCCGCCTTCGAGCCGGAGGAATTGGAGCGCGAGAAGAACGTGATCGTGCAGGAGATCGGCGCGGCGCAGGACACGCCCGACGACGTCGTGTTCGAGCATCTCAACGAGCTCTGCTATCCCGACCAGCCGATGGGCCGCTCGCTGCTCGGCACCGCCAAGACCCTGAGCGGCTTCAACCGCGATTCGCTGCGCAACTATCTGTCGACCCATTACCGCGGCCCCGACATGGTGGTGGCGGCGGCCGGCGCCATCGATCACAAGCAGGTGGTGGCCGAGGTCGAGAAGCGGTTTTCCAGCTTCGAGGCGACGCCGGGGCCGAAGCCGCAGGCCGCCATGTTCGGCAAGGGCGGGGCCAAGGTGGTGCATCGCGAGCTCGAACAGGCGCATCTGACCCTGGCGCTGGAAGGCGTGCCGCAGACGGACCTTTCGCTGTTCTCGCTCCAGGTCTTCACCAACATCCTCGGCGGCGGCATGTCCTCGCGGCTGTTCCAGGAGGTGCGGGAGAAGCGCGGCCTCTGCTATTCGATCTACACGTTCCACGCGCCCTATACCGACACCGGCTTCTTCGGCCTCTACACCGGCACCGATCCAGCGGATGCGCCGGAAATGATGGAGGTGGTGATCGACATCATGAACGATGCGGTGGAGACGCTGACCGAGGCTGAGATCGCCCGCGCCAAGGCGCAGATGAAGGCCGGCCTGCTGATGGCGCTGGAGAGCTGTTCGTCCCGTGCCGAACAGCTGGCCCGCCATGTGCTGGCCTATGGACGGCCGCAGACCGCGCAGGAACTGGTCGACCGGATCGACGCCGTCAGCGTCGAATCGACCCGCGACGCCGCCCGGGCCCTGCTGTCGCGCAGCCGGCCGGCAGTTGTCGCGCTGGGCAGCGGCAGGGGTCTGGACAGCGCGGTGTCTTTTGCGGAAGGATTGACGCGGGCGCGCGCCAAGGCGCGGCTGCACTAGGAGCCGCCTTTCGCCCGGGAGCATCACCATGGCCCTCTTTCGCCTCCCGTCCAGTGGCCCCGCCGCCCTCGCGCCGCGGGGCAACGGCCTGTTGCTGCGCGCCCCGCAGATGTCGGACTACATGCAATGGGCGCATCTGCGCGAATCCAGCCGTGATTACCTGACGCCCTGGGAGCCGATCTGGCCGTCGGACGATCTGACCCGGTCCGGTTTCCGGCGCCGGCTTCGCCGCTATGCGGAGGACATCGCGGCCGATCGCTCCTATCCCTTCCTGATCTTCCGCGAGCTCGACAGCGCCATGGTCGGCGGCATCACGCTGGCCAATGTCCGGCGCGGCATCGTGCAGGCCGGCACCATCGGCTACTGGGTCGGCCAGCCCTATGCTCACCGCGGCTACATGACGGCGGCGTTGCGGGTGCTGCTGCCGACGCTGTTCGGCGAGCTCAACCTGCACCGGGTCGAGGCCGCCTGCATCCCGACCAATGCGCCTTCCATCCGCGTGCTGGAGAAGTGCGGCTTCTCGCGCGAGGGGCTGGCCCGCCGCTACCTCTGCATCAACGGGGTCTGGCAGGACCACCTGCTGTTCGGGCTGCTGCACGAGGATTTCCGCGGCTGAAGCCGGCCGCGCGGTCTGTTTCCCAAGTTTGCCGCCTGTGTCGCCGCCTCTTTTGCTGCCTTGGGTTCGCCGATTTTGGCGATATAACCCGCATGGCCGGCCGGCGACCGGCCGAAGGATGTCATGGAGTACGGGCGTTGATGGTGCAGGAGCTTCAGTCCTCGCGGACGGCATGGGGACGCAGGACGGCGGTCGCCCTCGCGGTGTCGGTTGCGCTGGCCTCGGTCTCGCCGGCGGCGGCCCAATCCCTCGGCGATCGCTTCAAGAGCCTGTTCGGCGGCAAGTCCGACGAGCCGGCCGAGTCCAAGCCTGCGCCCGCGCCGGGCCAGCCGGCGGCCGATGACGACGTCGATTGCCCGCAGGTCACGGTGCGCGCCGGAGCCTCGACCTATGCGGTCGGGGCCAATGGCAAGCAGGCGGCCGGCAACGACGTCCGCTTCCAGGCCACGATCACCAGGATGGCGCGCGAATGCTTCCGCAGCGGTGGCGACATCACCGCCCGGATCGGCATCCAGGGCCGTGTCATTGCCGGGCCCGCCGGCGCGCCGAATACGGTCGATGTGCCCCTGCGCGTTGCCGTCGTGCAGGGCGGTGTCGGCGAGAAGGTGATCGCGTCCAAGGCCTACCGGACCACGGTCGGCATGAACGAGGGCGGCAGCGTGCCCTTCACCTTCGTCGCGGAGGATCTGGTCTATCCGGCACCCTCGCCCGCCGTCGCCGACACCTATGTCTTCTATGTCGGCTTCGATCCGCAGGCGCTGTCGCCCGAGCCGAAGGCGAAGTCGAAGAAGAAGTAGTTTTCGCGCTCCGGTCGCGCCGCGACCGGGACTCGAGACCTTGGAGCCAACAAAAAAGCCGGCGCTCATCGCGCCGGCTTTTTGATTGGTGAAGGCGATCCGCTCAGTTCAGCTTCTGCCGGACCTCGGTGATGCTCCTGGCGAGAAGGTCGTCGGCGAGCTGGCCCTTGACCGACTGCGACATGATCGTGGAGGCGGCCTGGACGGCAGCTTCCGCGGCCGCGGCGCGGACATCGGCCAGCGCCTGGGCTTCGGCGAGGGCGATCTTGCTTTCCGCGGTCTTGGTCCGGCGGGTGACGAAATCTTCCAGCTTCGCCTTGGCTTCGGCCGCGATGCGTTCGGCTTCGGCGTTGGCGTTGGCGATGATGTCGGCCGCCTCGGCCTCGGCCTTGGCACTGCGCGCCTTGTAGTCGGCCAGCACCTTCGCGGCCTCCTGCTTCAGGCGCTCGGCTTCTTCGAGCTCGGACTTGATGCGGGCGGCACGCTTGTCTAGTGCCGAGATCATGGTCTTGAACACGCCGACATAGCCGAAGATCACCATCAGGATCACGAAGGCGACGGCGACCCAGAACTCCGGTGTGAAGAACATCTCGACTAACCCTTCAAGGACGCATCGACTGCGGCGTTGACCGATGCCGTATCCGGCACGACGCCCGTCAGTTGCTGCACGATGGCGCCGGCCGCATCCGCCGCGATGCCGCGGACGTTGCTCATTGCGGTCGTGCGCGTCGAGGCGATGGTCTTCTCCGCCTCGGCGAGCCTGGCCGCCAGCTGATCTTCCAGAGCCTTGCGTTCGGACTCGGCCTGCGCATTCGCCTTGTCGCGGGATGCGTTGCCGATCGCCTGGGCCCGCGAGCGGGCCGCAGCGAGTTCGTCCTCATAGGCCTTCAGGGCCGCTTCGGACTGGTCCTTCAGCTTCTGCGCCTCGGCGAGATCGCCGTCGATCTTGTTCTGACGCGTCTCGATCACGCCGCCGACACGCGGCAGCGCGAAGCGCGAGACGATCAGATAAAGCGCGACGAAGGCGATCGCCAGCGACACCAGCTGCGAAGCAAAGGTGCTGCTCTCGAACGGCGGGAAACCGCCGTGGTGACCGCCATCGGCCTCCGTATGAGCGCCGGTACCCTTGGCGCCGCCATGACTCTCAGCCATGGAGTTCTCCTGTTGCTGTCAGGCGCGCCGTCCCGGAAGCTGGAACGGCGCGAAAAGGCTTGTTCTCAGAGCGGAACGAACAGCAGCAGCAGCGCGATCAGCAGCGAGAAGATGCCGAGCGCTTCGGTCACGGCGAAGCCGAAGATCAGGTTGCCGAACTGGCCCTGGGCGGCGGCCGGGTTGCGCATGGCTGCGGACAGGTAGTTGGCGAAGATCAAGGCCACGCCGATGCCTGCGCCGCCCATGCCGATGCACGCGATGCCGGCGCCGAGAAATTTCGCTGCTTGCGGATCCATTTTAGACTCCTTCGAAGAAAGACAGGTGTGGGTGGAAAAGCACCCGGATCACTCAGTGTCCAGGGTGAATGGCGTCGTTCAGGTAGATGCAGGTCAGGATCGCAAACACATAGGCTTGCAGAAACGCGACCAGCAGTTCGAGCGCGGTGAGCGCGACGGCGAGCGCCAGCGGCATCACGCCGCCGACCCAGCCGAGCACGCCGAGAGACGCGCCGAGCATGGCAACGAAGCCGGCGAACACCTTCAGCGCGATATGGCCTGCGAGCATGTTCGCGAACAGACGGACGCTGTGCGAGACGGGACGCAGGAAGAACGACAGAACCTCGATGGCCATCACCAGGGGCAGGATGTAGCCCGGGACGCCGGAGGGCACGAAGACCTTCAGGAACTTGAAGCCGTTCTTGTAAAGGCCGTAGATCAGGACCGTGAAGAACACCAGCAGCGCCAGCGCCGCGGTCACGATCAGATGGCTGGTCACGGTGAACGTGTAGGGAACGATGCCCACCAGGTTCGCGACGCAGATGAACATGAACAGGGAGAAGATCAGCGGGAAGAACCGCATGCCGTCCGAACCGGCGGTGCTGCGGATCATGCTGGCGACGAATTCGTAGGAGAGCTCCGCGACCGACTGCATGCGGCCGGGAACGAGCTGCTTGCCGCTCGCGAGCAGGAGCAGCGCAATGATGCCCACCGCCACGAACATGTAGAGAGAGGCGTTGGTGAAGGCGATGGTGTGACCGCCGATCTTGCCGATCGTGAAGAGCGGTTCGACGTTGAACTGGTGAATCGGGTCGATTTTCATCCGCGCGGCATCTCTCGTCTGCCGGACCAGCCCACCCGTCAAGGTCAGCGGTCCGGCCGTGCCGGCAACCGGCACGACAGTGAATCTGGCCAAGCCGGTTAGGAACCACCGCGCCTGTTTGGACCCGCGCCCGCCGTTCTCACCACATTCACGACGCCGGCGGCGAAGCCCAGCAACAGGAACACGATGAACCCGAAAGGCGACGTCGACAGCAAGCGGTCGAAACCCCAGCCTATCCCCGCCCCGACGGCGACCCCGGCGATCAACTCCGAGGATAACCTGAAACCAAGCGCCATCGCCGAGGCTCTGGCCGCTCCGTTTCCATCGTCACCTGCGGGTTGCTCGGCCTTGCTGCGACGGTCACGAAATTCGGACAACCGCTGATCAAGACTTCCGAGCCGATCGGAAAGCGCAGCTTCCTCGGACGATCCCTCGCCATTTCCCCCTTCGCCGCGTTCCGTGCCCTGTGTCATGCAGACCCGAAACGCTGCGGCTGAACGGAAATTGCGCCCGCCACCCTCAAAAGCCGCGCGGACCATACTGATGGCCCATAATCAAGTCAAGCCAAGTCACGATTGCGTCGCCTTCGATTATGTGGCTGATTTTCCTGATGATATTGACGTGCGCGCGAGCGCTGCGCACAGCGTGACGCCGCACCGCAGCAGCTCTTTACGCAGTGCGGCCCGACGGCCCTCATTTCACGATGTTGCCGGGATCAAGGCAGAGGCTGCCGTCGTTGGGCTCTGGCCCGCTTTGTGGCGCGGATTGCCGCGCCATTGTGTAGGATCGCGGGCGGCGCATCGTGGCGGAGAATGCGATGAAACCAGTGACGTCATCCACAACATCATGGCCGGCGATCGCGGTGCTGGCGGTGGTGCTGGCGGCGAGCGGCGGCCTCGTCGCCGCTCAATCCGCCCCTGACGGCGACAACGGCCGCTACAGCATGACGCCGATTCAGGACGGCGTGCTGCGGCTCGATACCCGCACCGGCACGGTCTCGACCTGCAGCAGGAACGGCTCCGGCTGGGCCTGCTACGCGGTGCCGGACGAGCGTGCCGCGCTCGATGCCGAGATCGGCCGGCTCCAGGCCGAAGTCGAGAAGCTCAGGGCGCAATTGGCGGCGGGGCCGACCGTGTCGGGCAAGGTGGACGAGGCCATGCCGAAATCCGACTCGCTGAAAAAGCCCGAGCCGAAAGCCGCCGAGGGCGACCGCAGGATCGAAATCCCGCTGCCCAGTGACCAGGACGTCGATCGCGTGATGTCGTTCCTCGAAAAGGCCTGGCGGCGGCTGATCGAGATGGCCAACCGCGTGCAGAAGGACGTCTCTGGCAGGATCTGATCGCTCTGCGGCCGCGTCCCGGTCGATGTCGTCCTGGCGAAAGCCAGGACCCATACGCCGCAGCCTCAGTTGTATCATTCAATGAATATGGCCGCCTCGCGCTCCCCGGCAGCATGAGGGGGAAATGGGTCCAGGCTCTCGCCTGGACGACGAACGAGGACTGTCGATGAGCTCAACCCGATCCGTCACCCGCACGGCGCCGGCCGCGGTCCAGGCCACGATCATCGCGTCGGCCACGCTCTCCGTGCAGACGCCCGGCCGCGGCTTCACCGATCTCACCAGCGAGGCGGTGCGCTTCATCCATGATGTCCATGGCCGCGACGGTGCGCTGACGCTGTTCATCCGCCACACCTCGGCCTCGCTGACGATCCAGGAGAACGCCGATCCCACCGTGCTGGCCGATCTGACCACCGCGCTGTCGCATCTCGCGCCTGAAGATGCGGGATGGACGCACGACACCGAGGGGCCGGACGACATGCCCGCCCATGTGAAGACGATGCTGACCGGCACTTCGCTGCAGGTTCCGGTGCTGAACGGAAAGCTCGCGCTCGGCACCTGGCAGGCGATCTACCTCGTCGAGCACCGGCGGCGGCCGCATCGGCGCGAGATCGTGCTGCAATTCGTCGGCAGCGATCAATAAAGCGTTTTCGAGCGAAGTGGCCACCGGTTCGCGTCAAGAAAACGCGTCAGAAAAGAACCAAGCGCGTTTTCGAGCGAAGTGGATGCCGGTTCGCGTCAGGAAACGCGCCGGACTCCAGCCACAAACAAAACCGGCCGCGGAAGCCGCGGCCGGTTGAGGTCGAATGTGCTGCTGTCGATCAGTTCGCGTTGATGTCGACGTCCTTGGTTTCCGGCAGGAAGAAGAAACCAATGACCACGGTGATCGACGCGAAGATGATCGGATACCAGAGGCCCGCATAGATATCGCCGGTCGAGGCCACGATCGCGAAGGCGGTCGCGGGCAGCAGGCCGCCGAACCAGCCGTTGCCGATGTGATAGGGCAGCGACATCGAGGTGTAGCGGATGCGGGTCGGGAACAGTTCGACCAGCATCGCTGCAATCGGCCCGTAAACCATGGTGACGAAGATCACCAGGACGAACAGCAGCCCGATGACTGCCGCGACCTGCGGTTTGAAGAAGTCGAACGGATGCGACATCTTCACGATCTGGGGATCGCCGGCCTTCGGGTAGCCTGCCGCCTGCACTGCCGCCAGCACCGCCGGATTCGACGTCTTGCTGTCCGTGTAGGGGGTGTCCTTGCCGTTGATCACGACCTTCACCCCCGAGCCAGCTGCGCCGGAGCTGGTGGTGTACTTGACCGACTGCTGCGCGAGATAGGCGCGGACGGTGTCGCAAGGCGCCGTGAAGACGCGGGTTCCGACGGGGTTGAACAGGTCGCCGCAGCCTGCGGGATCGGCAACGACCTCGACCTTCACGGTTTCGATCGCCTTCTCCAGCGCGGGGTTGGCGTTGCTGGTGATCATCTTGAAGATCGGGAAGAACGTCAGCGCCGCGATCAGGCAGCCGGCCAGAATGATCGGCTTGCGGCCGATCTTGTCGGACAGCGCGCCGAACACGACGAAGAAGCCGGTGCCGAGCAGCAACGACCATGCGATCAGGAGGTTGGCGGTGTAGCCGTCGACCTTGAGGATCGATTGCATGAAGAACAGTGCGTAGAACTGGCCGGTGTACCAGACCACGCCCTGACCCATCACGCCACCGAGCAGCGCAATGAGCACGATCTTGGCGTTGCCCCAGTTGGCGAAGGCTTCGGTCAGCGGAGCCTTCGAACTCTTGCCCTCTTCCTTCATCTTCTGGAACACGGGCGATTCGTTGAGGCGAAGCCGGATCCAGACCGAGATACCGAGCAGCAGCACCGAGACGAGGAATGGAACGCGCCAGCCCCATTTCGCGAAATCTGCCTCGCCCAGCGCTGTGCGGGTGAACAGAATGACCAGCAGCGACAGGAACAGGCCGAGCGTCGCCGTGGTCTGGATGAACGAGGTGTAGAAGCCACGTTTGCCCATCGGGGCATGTTCGGCCACATAAGTCGCCGCACCGCCATATTCGCCGCCGAGCGCGAGGCCCTGCAACAGGCGCAAGCCGATCAGGATGATCGGCGCTGCGATGCCGATCGTGGCGGCGTTGGGCAGAATGCCGACGATGAACGTCGAGAGGCCCATGATCAGGATGGTGACGAGGAAGGTGTATTTGCGGCCGACGATGTCGCCGACGCGGCCGAACACGATGGCGCCGAACGGACGGACGATGAAGCCCGCCGCGAACGCCAGCAGCGCGAAGATGTCACGCGTGGCCTGGTTGAACATCGGCTGGTTCGTGGCGGGATCGATGACGCCGAAGAACTGCGCACCGATGATGCTGGCCAGCGAGCCGAACAGATAGAAGTCGTACCACTCGAACACGGTCCCGAGCGAAGAGGCGATAATGACGAACCGTTCGTCCTTCGTCATGCCTCCCGCGCGTGTCCCAGACACAGCCATTGTCGACATCAGTCGCTCCCCAAAATGCGTTTCCTTGCGCCCCGGATGTCCGGACAGGCCGGACCCATCCGGGTCTTGACGCCAAGGTAACATCGGCGTGAAACCCGCCCCAATACGACTTTCGGCCTTGCGCACTGGCGCGCACCCCCGTCACCCGGTATCAGGTGCCGCATGGCCTGATGACGTTTCCGGATTAACCCCTTTGCTGCAAAGGGATAATGTGCACTTGCATGCCACGGCCGCTCGGGGAAGAATTGAGCGGCCGCGAACGACAGCAAGAGATCGATGAACGCTCCCTCGACCCACCTCGTCATTGCCGATGACCATCCGCTGTTCCGCGACGCGCTCCGGCAGGCGGTGGCGGGCGTCCTGACCACGGCCAGGATCGACGAGGCCGGAACGTTCGAGGACCTGACGAAGCTGCTGGAGCAGACCTCCGACGTCGACCTGATCCTGCTCGACCTCTCGATGCCCGGCATCTCCGGCTTCTCGGGGCTGATCTATCTGCGCGCGCAATATCCGGCGATTCCGGTCGTCATCGTGTCGGCGTCCGACGACAGCGCCACGATCCGCCGCTCGCTCGATTTCGGCGCCTCCGGCTTCATTCCGAAGCGGTTCGGCGTCGAGACGCTCAAGGACGCCATCCTCAAGGTGATGGAGGGCGACATCTGGGTCCCCGCCGACACCGACATGTCGGCCGCCGCCGACCCCGACATGACGCGGCTGCGCGACCGGCTGGTGACGCTGACGCCGCAGCAGGTCCGGGTGCTGATGATGCTGTCGGAAGGGCTGCTCAACAAGCAGATCGCCTATGAGCTCGGCGTCTCCGAGGCCACCATCAAGGCGCATGTCTCGGCCATCCTCCAGAAGCTCGGCGTCGAAAGCCGGACGCAGGCGGTCATCGCCGCGGCGAAGATCTCCGGCGGGCAGTGGAAGCAGGGCACCCCGACGGGGTAGTGGCGCGCTGCGGTTCCGTCGCCCGGATGAGCGTAGCGACATCCGGGGCAGGTGGTCCCGCATATCGCTGCGCTCATGCGGGCTAAACGCTATTCCGACCATTCGTCCGGATACGGCTCGCAATCACAGGGGCACGACCTGTTCGATTTGCGACGTGTTCATGCCATGGCGATGTCTGCCTGTGGCCCCAATCTCTTGCGTCAGCCGCGATGCGACACAGCAACGGCTGGGTCAACCGGCTCCCGTCAAAATATTCCACTTTACCGAAATTCGGTTTTGTCGTATGTGTCGCCCATCCCGATCCTGCGAAGAGGGGCGGTCGTACGTCGTCACGAGCCGCGGATCGGGTTGCGGTGGACGCAGGCAGCGTTGTCGCGGATGCGGAGAGCAGGGCGGGGCAGTGGATTGAGCCGAGCCTCGTGAGCTCCTTCGCAAGCCGCGTCGGACGAACGGCGCTGAACGCGTACGGCAAAACCGTGTGGTCCTGGCCGTCGTTCGCCACGGTCAAGCCTTGTGGATGCGGCCCCGTGCCAACCGGCGCGGCGGCTGGTGACTTCCGCAAGCGTGAGGGAGGCCAGAAAGAAGCATCGGCTCCCGGGAGAGCACGGCATAAGCCGTCCGACCATCGCGCAGGGAAGGCCGTGTGCTCGGCCACACCTGTATGCTGCTGTGCGGTCTTTTCTGCGTGTGCATTTCGCGCAGCGGACCGCGGGTGCCGGCCGGCACCCGGTCTTCCCTGCGCCCTTTGTTCGAGAAGGGTGTGACGAGGACAGCAAAGCTCGGGCGAAGATGCCGCGAGAACGCGGAGGCGTGCCTGCGAGTCGAACTGCAAGTTGAATGAGCGACACCAGTACCCATCCTCCGTCATTGCGAGCGCAGCGAAGCAATCCAGAATCTCTCCGCGGAAAGACTCTGGATTGCTTCGTCGCAAGAGCTCCTCGCAATGACGTGGAGAGAGTGACGCCGCCTATTCCGCCGCCACCATCTGCTGCGTGCGCCATTGCCCGAGCAGGGCGCGGAGCGAGGCCGGCTTCACCGGCTTGTTCAGCACGGCGATGGTCTCCTCGCGGGCGGCGACCTGCACGGCGGGGCTGCGGTCGGCGGTGATCAGGATCGCGGGGATGCCGTCGCCGAAGCGGCGGCGGATGTCGCGGATGGCGGCGATGCCGTTGCCGCGGTCGAGGTGATAGTCGACCAGAAGACCCGTGACGCGCCGTCCGGCGGTCTCGATCGCCGCCAGCGCGCTCTCGGGATCGGCGACCGCGATGACCTCGGCGTCCCAGGCCTTGAGCAGCGTCTGCATGCCGTCGAGGATCGCCGGATCGTTCTCGATGCAGACGATCAGGGCGCCCGAAATCGGCGTGCGCGCCAGCGGCGTCGCGCTGGTCACCGCGGCGGTATGGGTGATCGCCTTGGCCGTCGGCACCGTCACCGAGAACACCGAGCCGCCGCCGGCATTGGAGTCGATCGCGATGCCGTGGTTGAGCACGCGCGCCAGCCGCTCGACGATCGACAGGCCGAGGCCGAGACCGCGGGCGATCCGCGCGCCCTGCTCGAGGCGGTGGAATTCCTTGAAGATCTCGCCGCGCTTGAGCGCGGGGATGCCGACGCCGGTGTCGTAGACGCAGATCTTCAGCGCCGGGCCCTGGCGGCGGCAGCCGACCAGCACGCGGCCGCGCGGGGTGTATTTGATCGCATTCGAGATCAGGTTCTGCAGCAGCCGGCGCAGCAGCAGGCGATCGGATTGCACCGGCAGGGAGCACGGCACGAAGACGAGATCGAGCCCCTTGGCGCGTGCGCTCGGCGCGAACTCGATCTCCAGCGAGCGCATCAGGTCGGCCATCTTGAAGCTCGAGATCGAGGTCGCCATGGCGCCGGCATCGAGCCGGGAAATGTCGAGCAACGCGCCGAGGATTTCCTCGATCGCCTGCAGCGATTCGTCGATGTTCTCGACCAGCCGTGTCTCTTCGCCGCTGTGCTGGCGCTCGACCAGGCTCGTCACATAGAGCCGCGCGGCGTTGAGCGGCTGCAGGATGTCGTGGCCGGCGGCGGCGAGGAAGCGGGTCTTGGAGATGCTGGCGTCTTCCGCGGCGCTCTTGGCCAGCGCCAGTTCCGAATTCAGCCGGGTCAGTTCCTCGGTGCGGTCGCGCACGCGTTTTTCCAGCGTGGCATTGGCGCGCTCCAGCGCCTCGGCAGCCTCGAAGGACGGCGTCACGTCGGTGAAGGTGATGACGAAGCCGCCGCCGGGCATGCGGTTGGTGAGCACCTCGATCACCATGTGGCGATCGGCCAGGCGCTCCAGATAGGGCTCGCTGTCGGTGGTGTAGGCCGTCAGCCGCCGCTCCAGCACGGCCTCGCGCTCCTCGGGATCGTCGGGGTTGCTGACGTCCATGAATTCCAGGATCTCGCGCAGCGGCGTGCCGAACTGGACGACGTGCGGCGGCACGTTGAGCAACTCGCCGAACTGGCGGTTGGAGCAGATCAGCTGCAGATCGGCGTCGAACACCGCGATGCCCTGGCGGACATGGTTCAGCGCGGTCTGCAGGATCTCCCGGTTGAAATGCAGCGCCGCGTGGGAATCGTCGAGCAGCTTCAGCGCCGCCTTGGCGGAGACCGTCCGCTTGCGCAGGAGCAGCGACATCACGAGGCGCGAGGAGGCAGCGCCGATCGAGGAGGCGATGAGGTGCTCGGCGTGCTGCAGCAGTTCGAAATCGGCGGGCGCGGCCGGCTCCAGCCGCATGTTCCGGCGGTCCGAGAATGCCTCGAAGGATTGGCGGGCGCGCTCGGGACCGAGATATTGCGCCACGGTGGTCTGGATGTCCTGCACCGTGACCGTGGTGCGCCAGCGCCGAAAACTCGGCGCGATCGGCGCCAGCGTGTTGGGCACGAACAGATCGGCCTGGACGAGCTCGATCGAGGACGGCTGGCGCGCCAGCGACAGCAGCACATAGGTCAGGATGTTCAGCGACAGCGACCAGATGACGCCGTGCATCAAGGGCGGCAGGTCGGCGCCGAACAGCGCCTGCGGCCGCAGCGCCTCGATGCCGAACGGGCCGTGCTGGAGCAGCAGGATGCCCGCCGTCGAGGTGTCCATGAAGCTCGGGATGAACAGCGTGTAGAGCCACACCGCAAACCCCACCAGCATGCCGCCGATCGCGCCGCGCGCCGTGGCGCGCCGCCACAACAGGCCGCCGAAGAAGCTCGGGGCGAGCTGCGCGACCGCGGCAAAGGAGAGCAGGCCGATCGCGGCGAGCTGGGTGTTGCCGAGCGCACGATAGTAGAAATAGGCCATCACCATGATGGCGAAGATGGCGAGCCGCCGCGAGCGCAGCAGGAATGCGCTGAAGCCGGCACCGCCGGGGCGTCCCTCCGGCCGCCGCTGCAAGACCAGCGGCACCACGAGGTCGTTGGAGACCATGATCGACAGCGCCACGCATTCGACGATCACCATCGCGGTCGCCGCCGACAGGCCGCCGACGAACACCACGACGCTGAGCAGGTCGGCGCCGCCCTCCATCGGCAGTGCCAGCACGAACATGTCGGGATCGGCCGCACCGAACGGGAAGGTGACGAGGCCGGCGAGCGCGATCGGGATCACGAACAGGTTGATGGCGACGAGATAGAGCGGAAACAGCCAGCGCGCGCGGCCGACCTCGGCGTCCGAGGAATTCTCCACCACGCTGACATGGAACTGGCGCGGCAGCAGCATGATGGCGCAGAGCGACAGCAGCGTCATGGTGAGGAAATTGCCGATCGACGGCGAATAGTTGAGCGCGCGGACCGCCTCCGGCGTCTTCATCGCGCGCTCGATCAGCTCATGCGGCGAGAACATCCAGAACGTCACGAAGATGCCGGCGGCGAGGAAGGCGACCAGCTTGATGATCGATTCGGTCGCGACCGCCAGCATCAGTCCGTGCTGGTGCTCGGTGGCGTCGGTCTGCCGCGTGCCGAACAGCACCGCGAAGGCGGCCATGGCCAGCGTCACCATCAGCGCGACGTCGCCGAGGATCGGGATGTGTGAAAAGGCCTGGTCCTCGCTCAGGATCGTCGCCAGCGAGGCCGCCACCGCTTTCAGCTGGAGCGCGATATAGGGCACCGAGCCGATGATCGCGATCAAGGCCACCGTCGCCGCCACGGCCTGGCTCTTGCCGTAGCGGGCGCCGATGAAATCGGCGATCGAGGTGATGTTGTGCGCCTTCGCCAGCTGGATCACGCGGCGCAGCACGCCGGCGCCCAGCCCGATCATCAGGATCGGGCCGACATAGATCGCGAGGAAGTCGGTCGAGGTGCGGGTGGCGAAGCCGACCGAGCCGAAGAAGGTCCAGGACGTGCAGTAGATCGCCAGCGACAGCGGGTAGATCAGGCCGGAGACGCGGCCGGGCCCGGCCGGCGAGCGCCGGTCGCCATGGCTCGCCACCAGGAACAGGAAGCCGATATAGCCGAAGGCGGCGGCAATGACGCCCCAATCGTGCAGCATGGCGAGCGTGCGTCTCCCGGGGCGCACTGGCCGGCGCCCGATCTCATGATCCTGGGCAAACCTAGCGCGTCGGGCGGGTGCAGGCGACAGCGAAATGCCGCGTGGCGGCGGGAACTGGAGGTGTCGTTAAGGTGCAGGACGAGCTGTCTGCTCCCTATCGCCCCGCTTGCGGCGGGCTGGGGAGAGGGCTGTCTCAGCAATGGGATTGTTGAGAATTGGAGGAAATCCCCGAGTGGTGGGAGCCCTCACCCGCCGCGCACGGGACGATGCTTCGCATCGCCCGGGGCGCGTCGGCCTCTCCCGCAAGCGGGAGAGGCAAAGGAAGGGCTACTCCGCCGCCATCGATTTCTGCTGCAGCGGCAGGCCGAGACGGTCCCAGACCTGGAGCAGCGCTTCGGCGAGCTGATCGATCAGGCCGTCGTCGTGATAGGGCGAGGGCGTGATGCGCAGCCGCTCGGTGCCCTTGGCGACGGTCGGATAGTTGATCGGCTGGATGTAGATGCCGTGCTCCTCGAGCAGCAGATCGGAGGCCTGCTTGCACTTCTCGGCATCGCCGATGAACAGCGGCACGATGTGGGTGTCGCTCGACATCACAGGCAGGCCGGCGGCGTTCAGGATCGCCTTGACGCGGGCGGCGCGGTCCTGGTGGCGCTCGCGCTCCCAGTTGGAGGTCTTCAGATGCTTGATCGCGGCGGTCGCGGCCGAGCAGATCGCCGGCGGCAGCGCCGTGGTGAAGATGAAGCCCGGCGCATAGGACCGCACGGCGTCGATGATCTGGCCGTTGGCGGCGATGTAGCCGCCGAGGCAGCCGAACGCCTTCGCGAGCGTGCCTTCGAGAATGTCGATGCGATGCATGACGCCGTCGCGCTCGGCAATGCCGCCGCCGCGCGGGCCGTACATGCCGACGGCGTGGACCTCGTCGACATAGGTCATGGCATTGTATGTCTCGGCGAGGTCGCAGATCTTCGCCAGCGGCGCCACGTCGCCATCCATGGAATAGAGGCTCTCGCAGGCGATCAGCTTCGGCCGGTTCGGACCTGCGGCCTTCAGCAATTCCTCGAGATGCGCGAGGTCGTTGTGACGGAACACGACGCGCTCGCAGCCGGACTGGCGGATGCCCTCGATCATCGAATTGTGGTTGAGCTCGTCCGACACGATCAGGCAGTTCGGAATGAGCTTGGCGATGGTGGCGATGCCGGTCTGGTTCGAGACATAGCCCGAGGTGAACAGCAGCGCGGCTTCCTTGCCGTGGAGGTCGGCGAGCTCGGCCTCGAGCTGGACCAGCGGATGGTGCGTGCCGGCGATGTTGCGGGTGCCGCCCGCGCCGGTGCCGACCCGGGTCGCGGTCTCGACCATGGCGCCGACCACTTTCGGGTGCTGGCCCATGCCGAGATAGTCGTTGGAGCACCAGATCACGACGTCGCGCTTGCCTTTCGGCGCGTGCCAGACCGCATGCGGGAACCGCCCGGCGATGCGCTCGAGATCGGCGAAGACGCGATAGCGCCGTTCGGAATGGAGACGATCGAGCGCGGAATCGAAGAACTGGGCGTAATCCATCGGCAGACCTGCAGCGGAACCTGGCCAAGGCGGCCGGTCGGTTTTCTAGAGCTTTTCCAGCTCCAATGTCCATGCGCTATCCCACGTTTGGAACGCAGGGGCATTTGGGCAAAATGCCCTATCGGGCGGGTGCCGTTTTGATCGGGATCAAAGGCGCGGCATCGGGCGATGTTGCCCTGCAGCATGCGCGAGGGCCGATCTGGGCTGTCTCCCGGGGGATCAAGGCCTCCGGGGGATCAAGGCCCCTTCCCGTTCACGGCAGGCCCGGCAAGATGGGGCGCTGCCAGCCATCGGAAGGACCCCTCCATGAAGCGCGTGATGATCCTGAACGGCCCCAACCTCAACATGCTCGGCATTCGCGAGCCGCATATCTACGGCACAACCACGCTCGACCAGATCAATGCGCGGTGCGAGGACGTCGCCGCGGGGCTCGGGCTCACGCTCGCCTTCCACCAGTCCAACCACGAGGGCGTGCTGGTCGACCTGATCCAGTCGGCGCGGCAGGATGCCGATGCCATCGTGATCAACCCGGCGGGCCTGTCCTTCACCTCGGTCTCCATCATGGATGCGATCAAGACGTTCGAAGGGCCGGTGCTGGAGGTCCACATCTCCAACATCCATGCCCGCGACGAATATCACCGGCACTCGAAGATCTCGTTCGTCGCCACCGGCGTGATCTGCGGGCTGGGTCCGTTCGGCTACATCGCGGCGCTGCACGCGATCGCGAACATGGCGTGAGCCGCCTCCCAAAACTCGTCATGCCCGGGCTTGTCCCGGGCATCCACGAACTTGCTTCGTTGGCAAAGACCGTGGATGGCCGGGACAAGCCCGGCCATGACGGCGAATTTACGTCGTTCTGAACTGCAGCACGCCGTCCTTGAGCTCGGCCGTCAGCCGGCCCTCGACGATCATGTAGTTGACGTGGGCGACGAGCTCGCCGGCGGCAAAACCCATCTGGTGCTCGTCGAGCACATGCTTGTTGAAGACGACGGGCACCAGCGCGCGCGAGGTCTGCGGCACCTCGCGGCAGGCCTCCGCGATCAGGCGGCAGCGCTCCTCGTGGTGGTCGGCGAGCTGCTTGATGCGCGTCTTCAGCCCGTAGAACGGCACGCCGTGGCCGGGCAGCACCAGGAGATCATAGGGCAGGGTGGTGGTGAGGCTTGCGAGCGACGCCAGATATTCGCCGAGCGAATTCTGGTCGGGCTCGACCGCCCACACGCTGACGTTCGGCGAGATCTTGCTCAGCACCTGGTCGGCGGACAGGAACAGCTTGTCGTCGGCGCAGTACAGCATCACCTGGTCGAGCGCGTGGCCGCCGCCGGTAATCACCTTGAAGCGGCGCGTGCCGATTACGACCTCGTCGCCATGCGAGATGCGGCGGTAGGACGGCGGCAGCACCGAGACGCGCTTGAGATAATCCTGGCCGCGGCCGAGCAGTTTCTCGGTGAGCGAATCGTCCATGCCGTGGCGGCGGAAGAACTGCCGCTGGGCTTCCTTCCGTTCCTCGGTGCCGCGGTTCTGGTGATAGACCGATTGCAGATATTCGACCTGCGACATCACCAGCGGGCAGTTGAAACGCTCGACGATCCAGCCGGCGAGGCCGACATGGTCGGGATGCGAATGCGTGACGATCAGGCGCGTGATGGTGACGCCCTTGAGCGGTCCGTCGAACAGGCGCGTCCAGGCCTCGATCGTTTCCTCGTTGCCGAAGCCGGCATCGATCATGGCGTAGCCGTCGCCGTCCTTCAGCAGGTAGATGTTCACATGGTTGAGGCGGAACGGCAGTTTGAGCCGCGCCCACAGCACGCCGGGCCGGATTTCGACGATTTCGTCGGGGCCGGGATGCTGTTCCCAGGGATAGCGCAGCGCCTCGGCGGAGGACGGCACGGTGTCGGTTTTTGCGTTCATGCTACCGGCTTAAACCCGCCGCGGGCGGGGCGCCAGCCGAAAAAAGGCACGGCCCCCCGCCCGCATAGCGGTCATTCCGGGTGACGGTACGGCGGCTTACGCCGCCCGCATGTCGTTGAGGAAGGCGTCGATCTCCGCGCGCAGCGTGTCGGCCTCGCGGCGAAGCGCGTCCGAGGCGCCGAGCACTTCGCTGGCCGCCGCGCCCGCTTCGGCGGAGGCGGTGGAGACGCCGACGATGTTGCTGGAGACTTCGCTGGTGCCGCCCGCGGCATGCTGGATGTTGCGGGCGATCTCGCGCGTCGCCGCGCCCTGTTCCTCGACCGCCGCGGCGATCGTCGTGGTAACGTCGTTGATCTCGCCGATGATCCGGCCGATGCCCTGGATGGCGCCGACCGCCGAACTCGTCACCGACTGCATGGTGGCGATCTGGCTGCGGATCTCCTCCGTCGCCTTCGCGGTCTGGCTGGCGAGGCTCTTCACCTCGGAGGCGACCACCGCGAAGCCGCGGCCGGCTTCACCGGCGCGCGCCGCCTCGATGGTGGCGTTGAGCGCCAGCAGGTTGGTCTGCGAGGCGATGGTCTGGATCAGATCGACCACCACGCTGATGCGGCTCGCGCCGTCGGCGAGGCTCTGCACCGTGGTGTCCGTGGCGCCGGCCTCCTCGACCGCCTTCCTGGCGATCTCGGCGGAGGTCACCACCTGCCGGCTGATCTCCTCGATCGAGGACGACAGCTGCTCGGTGCCCGAGGAGACGGTCTGCACGTTGACCGAGGTCTCCTCGGCCGCCGAGGCCACGGCGTTCACCAGCGCGTTGGACTGGTCGGCGGTGCTGGCCATGCTTTGCGCGGTCGTCTGCATCGAATTGGCCGACTGCGCGAGCGTGTCGAGCGCGTTGCGCACGGTGCCCTCGAAGGCGGCGATCCGGGCCTCGATGCGCTCGGTCCGCTCGGCCTTGGCGGCGCGGTCCTTGTCCTGCTCGGCGGCCAAAGCGCGAGACTCGATCATGCTCTCGCGGAACACCTGGAGCGTGTTCGCCATCACGGAGATCTCGTCATTGTGGTGACTGGAGCGGTAGATCTCGGTTTCGAGATCGCCGTTCGCGAGCAGCTGCATCGATTGATGCAGGGCGCCGATCCGGCGCAGGATGTTGCGGCCGACATAGAGCCAGACGAACAGTGCCGACCCGACCAGCATCAAGGCGCCCAGCGCCAGCATGGCGGTGGTGGCGAGCGAGATCTCCTGGCGGGCCTGCTGCGTCGAGGCGTTGGTTTCCTTCTGCACGCCGTCGACCAGCTGCTGCACGCTGATGCCGAGGCCGACATTGAGCTTGCGGGTCTCGTCCAGGATGGTCTGGCCGTAATCGATGGAGTCGAGCTCCTTCTGGCGAATCTTGAACACGCCGGTCTTGCCCTCGCCGAAGGCGAACAGCTTCTGCACGGCCTCGCGCACCGCCTGCATGGAGGGAATGTTCGGGAGGTCCTCGAGGTTCGACTTGACGCGGTCGCGCGTCGCCTTGAACTCCTGCTCGATCGCCTCCAGCGTGTCGCTGTTGTTGGCGGACAGTGCCGCCATCATGTCGGCGGCCATCAGATTGCCGTTGGCCGAGATGGTCGAGATCTGGGCGACGGTGCGCGCGGCTTCGGTGGCATCGTCCGGCGAGACGTCCGCAGCGCCCAGGATCGCGTTGAGGCGGGTCTGGGTGTCGAGCATCGCAGGTCCGGCGGCGTCGACGAAGGCGCGCTGCGCCTTGCGCAGTGCTTCGTACTGCTTCTCATGCATCACGCCGGTGTCGAGACGCTCGCGCGCGGCCGACACCAGGCTCTGGGTGGCCTCGTCGATGCTCTTGGCGGTGTCGCGCAGTCCGCTCACGATCTGCTTGTCGGCGCCGAGATCGATGATCTCGGCGAGCTTGGCCATGGCGAGCTGCTGGATGTCCTTCACGCTCTTGGTGCGCTCGTTGAGCGCTTCGTCCGAGGGCGAGGCCAGCAGCCCGGGCCCCTGCGCCGCGAGCGTCGCGCTCTGCGAGGCGAGCTGCAGGCTGGCGGACAGGCGCGGAATGTCGCGGCCGCTCAGGCTCATCATGGTGCTGCCGAGATGATCGAACACGAAGCCGGCGCCGGCCGCGATCACGAGGCCCATGCCCGCGATCAATGCGAAGGCTGCAAACAGGCTGCCACGCACGCCCCATTTCGGCATCTTGAACCGGGGCCGGAACCGGCCCAGAACGCGGCCGAGGCCCAGACGGATTGCCATCGAAATTCCCCCACGCTTTGTCTTTATATTTTCGCCGTGGAGTATCCCCGGCGCGGGTTAAAAAATCGCAAGTTGCACAACCGGTTGCGCCAGTTCCGCCAGGCGAAAACAAAGAGGGCCGGCATTGCTGCCGGCCCTCGAAAGGCACGAAGTGAGGTGCGCCGCGATCAGTACCGCGCGGCCGGGCCCGCCCAGTTGATGCGGTAGTTGAGGCCAGCCTTGAAGGTGTGGTCGTCGGTGGTGAAGCTGCCGGTGCCGACCAGCGGACCCGCGGTGAAGCTGGCGTCGCCGAAATTGTAGTACTGGTACTCGGCCTTGGCCGACCAGTTCGGGGCGAACATGTACTCGATGCCGGCGCCGACGGTCCAGCCGTTGGTATGATCGCCGGTGATGATGAAGGCAGCCGGCACGCCGCCGACCGTCACCTTCTCGTTGTTGTCCGAATAGGCGTAGCCACCCTTCACATAGACCAGGCCTGGACCCCAGGTGTAGCCGACGCGGCCGGTGATCGAGCCGAGGCCACGCTGGTCGTTGGTGTAGACGCCGCCCGGGAACACCGCGCCGACACTGCCGGACAGCCAGGAATACTGGCCTTCGACGCCGACCACGAAATTCGGGTGGAACTGCCAGTCCCCACCGACCTGCACGCCGCCCAGGAAGCGACCGTTGCCATTGTTGCCGGTCGACAGGCCACTGAAATTGTTGTCGCTGGAGAACGCGCCGCCGAGATGGGCACCGAGATAGAAGCCGGTCCAGTTGTAGATCGGCGCGGCATAGGCCGGCGGGGCCGCCTTGTAGTAGTTGCGGGCGCCGAGATCGGCACCGACGGCCGGCGCAGCGGCGCCCAGCACGAGCAGCGCCACGGTCGTGAACAGAATCTTTTTCATCGTTCGTACTCCAGTACTCAAGGTCCCCGGCAGACGCTGAAGGGCGCCGCGTTGGTTAAGCAGATAGCTCGCTTTTGACGAAAATGCTGTCACATGCATGGCACAGCGTGGGGCAACCTAACCAATTGGGCTGCAATCGTTTTTCGTGCTTAACGGCGACTTAAGAAATGCTGAAGGAAGGCTTAACGCACCGCCTTCGCGGTAAGGTGCGAGCGCCGTTCGTTAACCAAGCCGGCGCCGCGCCTCATCGCGCATCTGGGCGCGGAACGCCTCGCGCCTTCCGGGCCGCTCCTGCTCGGGCACGTCGTGGCGGTCGAAGATGTCGAAGGCCTGCAGGATCGGATGGCGCTCGCTCGCCATCGCCAGCACGCGCAGCACCTTTGTGGCGGACGGCGGAGGACCGCTGACCTCCCAGCGCAGCACGGTTTGGGCGCCGCCAGTCTCGGGCAATCCGCACAGCCTGGCCATATCGGCAGCGGAGAGCTGGCGCGCGAGTGCGTCGGAGAGGTCTTTGCGAAGCTGTTTCAGTTCAGGGCCGGTCATGCGTCTTGCGTCGGGAGGAAATTTCAATGGCTGACTTAGAGCCGATTTGAGTCCATCCTGAGGCCGCACGACCATTGCTTGGCGCGCAATGGCAAGCGCGCGGCAACGCCGCGCGCTTCGGATGCGCCGGACGTTACCAATTGTACCGCACGATGCCCTTGCCGGCATAGCTGCGAGTCACGTCCGAGAACTCGCCCTCGAAGGTGCCGCTCGCGGACCACCCGTTCATCCACTTCATGTCGATCGCGGCAGTCGTCAGCGCCGAATTGCTGGCCTGAGCCGCGCCGTTGACGACGAAGGACGCACCGGGAAGCGCCGTGAAGGTCGCGCCAATGCTGCGGTCCGGATTGTAGTCGTGCGCCCAGGCCGCACGCCCGCGTAACGTCAGGATGGCATCCTCCATCGCATAGGACTTGTCGGCGCGCAGACCGAGTTCGCTACGTGTATCGGTCACCCTCCGCGCGCCATAGGCCAGCGCGAAGGTGCCGCCGCCGGACATGACGGTCTCCGCATAGGACGGCAGATCGAAGGTCGTGAACTGGCCGGCTGCATAGGGCGTCACTCCGACCCCGCCCATCCACGGCGTGACGAAACGGTAGCCGCCTTCAAACCGGCCCGAATAGGCGTTGGCATTGAATCGCGCCTGCAAGCGGTCGGTGCCCGCGATCGTCACGATGCGGTTGGTCGTGATGTCCTGTGCGCCATAGGCCAGCGCGCCGGAAAGATAGGCGGCGCCGATATTGTGCCGGACGAAGGCGCCGGCCTGAAACAGGTAGGATTGGCCGTAGCCGCTGTTGGCGACGCTGAAATTGGTGCCGCCGCCTGCCAGCGAGAAGCCGGCAATCGTGTAGGGCGAGATCCGATAATCGGCGCCGACGGCTGTGCCATAGATGCTTGAGGTCGCGGTGTTCGAGCCTACGACGGCGTTGCCGTCCGTGGTTTGCGAACCGCCGTACCCTGCGGCCCAGACGCTCCGGCGCTGCGCAAAGGAAGCAGGACGGGGGGCCTTGGCGTAGATCGCCGCCATCGCATCGCCTGACGTCCGGTTCGCGGCATGGGCGAGCCCTTCGTCGGCGTAGCCCGTGGCGCCGCCGCCCGCGCCTCCACCATCGCCGCGGCCGGCAATGAACGGATCGGTCATGATGCCCATGAACATGTTCATGGCGTTGAAGGTGGTCTGCTGCGAACCCGTCCCGGCCTCACCCGACGCCTGGGTCAGTCCGGCCGGCCCCAGGTTTGCGTACACCGCCGGAATGCCGCCGTTGGCGACAAAGAAAGTTGTCAGCGCGTTGCCGACGTTCTGCTGGTTGATATTGCCCGCAGCGTAGCCCAGGGTGACGTTGAGGTAGGCGTTGTTAGCGTCGTAACTCAGGATCGACACCAGATTCCCCGGCTTGCCGGTGTCGACCAGCCCGGCGAAGGTGCCGCTCACACCGCCGGTCGCTGTGAGGATGGTGTATCGCTTGCTGACATAGGTCCCGCCGGCATAGGTCGCATTGACCGTGCCGTTGAGCGTTGCAGTGCCTGTCACGCTGGCGCGCGAGGCGGTCGTCGGATCGACCTGGATCAGGTAGATCGCACCCGACTGGAATGCGAGATTGCCGTTCACCGACATCGTGCTGGCCGGCGTCCCGTTGCCCGGCGCAAAGGTTCCGCCGGCATTGATCTGGGTTCCTTTGACCGTGCCGGTGCCGGCCAACCGGCCGCCGGAATTGACAATGGTCAGGGCCGAATTCACCGCCGTGCCGTTCACCTCCAGCGTTCCGCCATCGACGACGGTGTTGCCGGTGTAGGTATTGGCAGCCGACAGCACCAGCGTGCCGACGGCCCGACGTCGGAGCAGGTTCGACGCGTTTTCCGCGAAATGTTGCTGATCAGCAACGCTTTGTTGCAAATTGAAACAAGCGAGGAGGATGCCTGGCCGTTGTGTGATCAAGGCCGCGACAGACGTCGTGGCACTCGAGTGCTGGCGTGATCGGAAGCGTTGCTGAGCGAGGCAAGCTCGGCGAGCGGGCAGATCAATCGGCTTTGGCAAATCCGGCTCCGGCCGGCACTTTTTCGCTGCCGGCCGGTTACCCAGCTGGTTCGGAGATGAGCTGTACGAATGAGGGCCGGAGACGCCTATGACGCGAATGAGACGCTTGCTTGCCTTGATGTTGGCAATCGGAGTGGCCGCCGTTCCCGTTGCGGGCCAGGCTAAACGTGACAAGACGGTTCGGAACGGCTCGGGCGTAGTTGTCACGCCCGACCGTAACGGCGGATCATCGACGTCGCAGCCGCGAACCTATTATGGGACTTCCGGGCAATCCGTGGGCACCGTGACGGCCCCCTCGATCGGAACCTACAATTGGCCGTCGGTCGGCGTCACCAATGCGGTGCCGACCTGGAATAACACCAATCCGCCGATGCGATGACGGATTGACGCGACGTCGGAGCCGCCGGACCAGACGGCGCCAGTCGCGTACGGATCGCCTGTTCAGGCGGCCCGCACCGTCACCAGGAAGCGGTCGACCTCATGCCGCAGCCTGTTGCTTTCCAGCGAAAGCGACTGGGCGGCGGATAGAACCTGGGCCGAGGCCGACCCGGTTTCGGTTGCGCCGCGCTGCACGTCGCTGACGTTCGACGAGACCAGCTCGGTGCCCTGGGCCGCCTGCTGGATGTTGCGGGAGATTTCCTGCGTGGCCGCGCCCTGCTCCTCGATGGCGGCGGCGATGGTGGAGGAGACTTCGGACAGCTGCGCGATCGTTCCCGAGATCTCGGTGATCGCGTGAACCGATTCTTCCGTCGCACTCTGGATGCTCGAGATCTGCTGGCCGATTTCCCCGGTCGCCTTGGCGGTCTGCTCCGCCAGCGCCTTCACCTCCGATGCGACCACGGCGAAGCCGCGACCGGCGTCACCGGCGCGCGCCGCCTCGATGGTCGCGTTGAGCGCGAGCAGGTTGGTCTGGCCGGCGATGGTGTTGATCAGTTCGACGACGTCGCCGATCCGTGCGGCAGCCTGCGACAGCGCGGCCACCTTCTGCGTGGTCGTGCTGGCCTGCTCGACGGCGCGGGTCGCCATCTGGGACGAGGCCTGGACCTGCCGGCTGATTTCGCTCACGGAAGACGACAGCTCCTCGGTCGCCGAGGCCACCGACTGCACATTGGTGGAGGCCTCCTCGGACGCGGATGCGACCGTGGTGGCGAGGTCCTGGGCATGCTCGGCCGTCGTGGTGAGCGTTCCGGCCGAGGCCTCGAGTTCGGTCGAGGCCGACGACACCGTCTTCACGATCTCGCCGACGGCCGCTTCGAATTCGCCGGCGAGGCGGTGCATGTCCGCCTTCCGCTGCTCGGCCTGACGCCGCTCTGTCTCGGCCTGCTCGGCGCGCAGACGATCGGCCTCGATCATGTTGGTCTTGAACACGTCGACCGCGCCGGCCATCTCGCCGATTTCGTCATGCTGTCCCACGCCGGGGATCGCGACCGTCATGTCGCCCCTGGCGAGGCGGACCATCGCCTGCACCATGGACGCGATCGCCCGCGTCACCGAACGTGCGATGGTGAGCGACAGCCCGAGGACGATCACGATCGAAAGGGCGAGCGTGATCAGCATCCAGCGCTTCACGGTGCTCACCGTTTCGTTCTCCTGCGCCTGCGCGCTGTCGTGGCGCTGCCGGATGTCCTGCTCGATGGCCTCGAACACCGGCTCGATCTTCGCGTAGTCCCTCGACATCGCCGAGGCGGTTCTTGCGGACTCCTGCGCACCCTCGGCCCATGCGGCGAAGCCGGTCCGGTAGCTTTGCAGCCTGGCCGCGATCTCGGCCTTGGTCGGGGCGGGCAGATCCGAGGCCTCGACGGCCCTGGCGAAGTCGTTCGCGCTCTTCTGGAAGGCGTCGACGTAGCTCTGGTCGCGGCGCAGCATGAAGTCCTTCTCATGACGGCGCATCATCAGCATGCCGCTGGTGAGCACGGGACTGTCCAGCTGCTTCAGCCGCGCCTCGATGTCGTGCACGGCGCCGCGGAGGGCTCCGGTAAGGCCGAGCTTCTCGTTGAGTCCGAGCCGGATCTCGGTCTGCTGCAGCGCGGCGAACGTCTTCTGATAGTCGTCAAAACCCCTGGCCAGCGTGTCGACCTTGTCCGCGAGCGCGCCGAAGCCGTTGCTTCGGACCAGGCTCGCAAGGCGGGTGATGTTGTCGATGATCGAGGCGCTCACGGCGGCGTGCCGCTTCATCGAGGCCTCGTCCTTCCGCAACTGGAAATCCTTCTCCGCCCGGCGCGCGTCCAGCATGCTGCGGGCCAATTTCTCGTTGAGGCTGGCGAGGACCCGCGCATCTTCGGCCGCTCTGCGGGATGCGTCCTGTGAAGCCGAGCCGGTCAGGTAGATGGCCCCGAACACCGCCAGTCCGAGCAGACCGACGAGGCCGATCAGGAGAATCTTGTGGCTCAACCGAAAATGAAAATGACCCATTGCTTACAGCCCGCTCAAATCCCGCAATCGCGCGACAAAACGCCGCTCACGGGAATCTACGGGGAACCGAAGAACGAATTGTAAAGGACGTTGACGATTTCCGGCAGAGCGCCGGGAGATTGCGAAGAAACGGCCGGCGCGGGGACTCCGATCACGCTGCCGGGGCACGCTCCTTGCGCCCGGGGACAGCGGCCAGCAGCTCCCGCGTATAGGCATGCTCGGGCGCTGCGAAGAGCTGCGCCGTCGGCTTGAGCTCGACGATCGACCCCCGCTGCATCACCGCGATTCGGTCGCAGATCTGGGCGGCCACGCGCAGATCGTGGGTGATGAACAGCATCGACAGGCCGAGGCGGGACTTGAGGTCTTCGAGCAGCCTGAGCACCTGGGCCTGCACGGAGACGTCGAGCGCGGAGACGGCCTCGTCGGCAACGATGATCTCCGGGTCGAGCGCGAGCGCGCGCGCGATGCCGATGCGCTGGCGCTGGCCGCCGGAGAATTCGTGGGGGTAGCGATCGAGCGTACCGGCATCGAGGCCCACCATCTTGACGAGGTCGCGGGCGCGCTCGAACGCGACCTTCGGATCGGTGCCCGCCGCGATCGGGCCATCGGCAATGATGTGGCCGATCTTGCGCCGCGGATTGAGCGAGGCGAACGGATCCTGAAAGATCATCTGGATGCGATGGCGTTCGGCGCGCAGCGCCTTGCCCGAGAGCGCGGTGAGATCGGTGTCGCCGATCCGCACGGTGCCGCGATCGGCCTCGATCAGCCGCATGACGAGGCGGGCCACGGACGATTTGCCCGAGCCGGATTCGCCGACGAGTCCCAGCGTCTCTCCCTTGAGGATGCTGAAATTGACCTCGCGCGCGGCATCGACGCGGCGGTCGCCGCGAAACCAGCCGCCTGATGTGACATAGGTCTTGTCCAGGCCGATCACCTCGACGGCCTTGACCTGGTCGTCGACCGGTTCACGCGCCGGCGGATCCATCGACGGCACGGCCGCGAGCAGCGCCTTGGTGTAATCGTGCTGGGGTCTGCTGAACACTGCCGCGGCCGGGCCCTCCTCGACGACCTTGCCGTGCCTGAGCACCACGACCTGGTCGGCGATGTCGGCGACGACGCCGAAATCATGGGTGATCAACATCACCGCCATGTTGCGGCTCTGCTGAAGATTGCGGATCAGCTTCAGGATCTGGGCCTGAGTGGTGACGTCGAGCGCGGTGGTCGGCTCGTCCGCGACCAGCACCGCCGGCTCCAGCGCCAGCGCCATGGCGATCATGGCCCTCTGGCGCTGACCGCCGGACAGCTGGTGCGGATAGGCGCGCACGATGCGCTCGGGATCGGGCAGGCCGACCTCGCGCGCCAGCGCCAATGCGCGTGCGCGCCGTTCCTTCGGGGTCAGCAGGCCGTGCGCCTCGAACATCTCGGCCATCTGGTCGCCGATCCGCATCAGGGGATTGAGCGCCGTCATCGGCTCCTGGAAGATCATGGCGAGCCGGCGGCCGCGCATGTCGCGCCAGCCGGTCTCGTCGAGCTTCAGCAGGTCACGGCCCTCGAACGCGATCTCGCCCGAATTGATGGCGACGGTGTCGGGCAGCAGGCCCAACAGCGCATGCGCGCACATCGACTTGCCGGAGCCGGATTCGCCGACGACGCAGACGATCTTGCCGGGATGCAGATCGAACGAGACGCCATCGACCGCGAAGGGGCGTTCGGCGCCCTTGGGAAGCGCGATCCGCAGGTTCTTGATCGAGACGGCAGGCGGGGCGGTCGTCATCAGCGTCCCTCCCGCGACAGGCGCGGATTGAGCGCGTCGTTGAGGCCTTCGCCGATCAGGTTCAGTCCGAGCACCGAGATCAGGATCGCGACGCCCGGGAAGACGGTGATCCACCAGGCCTGGCGGATCACGGTTCGGCCAGCGCCGACCATGTATCCCCAGGAGATCAGATTGGGATCGCCGAGCCCGAGGAACGACAGCGAGGATTCCAGCAGGATCGCGGTCGCCACCATCAGCGAGGCCAGCACGATCACCGGCGACAGCGCGTTGGGCAGGATCTCGCGCAGGATGATCCAGCTGTTGCTCTGGCCGGTGACCACCGCCGCCTGGACATATTCGCGGGTCCGCAGCGACAGCACCTCGCCGCGGACGAGACGTGCGACCGGCGGCCAGCTCACCACCGCGATCGATGTCACGATCGAATAGATCGAGGGCTGGAGGATCGCCACCAGCACGATCGCCAGCGCGAAGCTCGGGATGGTCTGGAAGAACTCGGTGAAGCGCATCAGGGCGTCGTCGACCTTGCCGCCGAAATAGCCGGCCATCGCGCCGATCGGCACGCCGACGACCAGCGCCACCAGCGTGGAGACGAGACCTACCAGCAGCGAGACGCGGGCGCCGAAGATCATGCCGGCGAAGACGTCGCGGCCGAGCGCGTCGGTGCCGAGCGGGACGGTCGAGAGCGTGAAGGGCGGCAGGAACGGCCGCTGCACCATGCGCCAGGGCGAGTTCGGGAACAGCATCGGTCCGAACACCGCGACCGAAATCGCGAACAGCAGGATGATGAGCCCGACGACGCCGCTCGGGCTGCGAAACATCGATTTCCAGAACTGTTTCATGAGGCGAATTCGATGCGCGGGTCGACCAGCCGGTAGACGAGGTCGGTGATGAGGTTGAAGATCAGCACCATGGCGGAGCAGATCACGAAGACGCCGAGCAGCAGATTGTAGTCGCGTTGCAACAGCGCGTCGTACATCAGTCGTCCGATGCCGGGCCAGGCGAACACGGTCTCCGTGATGACGGCGCCGCCGATCAGCGTGCCGGAATGCACGCCGGCCAGGGTGACCACCGGCAGCAGCGCGTTGCGCAGCACGTGGCGGCGCTGGATCACGGCGTCGGAGAGGCCCTTGGCCCGCGCGGTCTTGACGAAGTCGAGGCGCTTCACCTCGAGCATCGAGGCTCGCGTCATGCGGGTGTAGGTCGCCATGAAGAACAGGCCGAGCGTCATCGCCGGCATGATCAGGTGCCTGGCGACGTCGACCACGTGGGAAAAGCCGGTCAAATTGGCGCCGACGGTCTCGTAGCCGAAGCTCGGCAGCCAGTCGACCGTGACCGAGAACAGCAGGATCCCCATCAGGGCCACCCAGAAGATCGGCATGGCATAGAAGATCAGCGCGAAGATCGTAATGGCGGTGTCGAGCCAGGTACCGGCAAAGCGTGCGGCGAAGGTGCCGGCCAGGATGCCGAGCATCAGCGAGATCGCGAAGGCGGTCAGCGTCAGCAGCAGCGTGGCGGGCAGCCGCTCGGCAATCAACTTCGCCACCGGCGCCTGCTGACGGAAGGAGAAGCCGAGATCGAGGGTCACGACGCCCTTGACGTAGATGAACAACTGCTCGGGCAGCGGCTTGTCGAGGCCGAACTTCTCCCTGAGCTGCTTGACGAAGACCTGGTCGCTGGCGCCGGCCTCGCCCGCCATCACCACTGCGGGATCGCCCGGCGCGAGCCGGATCAGGAAGAAATTGAGCACGACGATCGCGAGCAGGACGATCACGCCCTTCACGACACGCTGGGAGATGAAGGAGAGCATCTAGACTCGAATGCCGGTTGTTTGGGACGGTCTCGCCGCGAGGAACACCTCGCCCCGTCGGGGAGAGGTGGGCGCCGCCGATGCCTCAGCGTCTCGACACGATCTCATGATCCAATTGTGTATCCAGGGCGGCGACACCGCAGCGGGCTTCGCTGCGGTGTCGCTTGGTGCTCATTACTTGTCGAGCCAGGCGTCCTTGAAGCCGTCATTGACCCCGATCGCGGTCGTGATCAGGTTCTTGACCTTGCAGCGCGTGATGGTCGGGAACTGCAGCTCGAGCAGCCAGGCCACCGGGACGTCCTCGACCAGGATCTTCTGCGCTTTCTCGTAGATTTCCTTGCGCTTGGAGTCCGGCGTCGCCACCGCGCCGTCGGCGAACAGCTTGTCGATCTCCGGATTGGAGTAGCCCTCGACATTGTTGAAGACCTGGCCCTTGGCGATGGCGCTGGAGACGTAGTTGCGGCCGACGCCGAGCGCGGGATCGCCGTACTGGTAGAGATAGGTGAAGGCGATGTCGTAATCCCAGTCGCCGATCTTCTGGTTGCCGCCGGCCACGTCGGTGGCGATCGTCTCGATCGTCATGCCGACGTCCTGCAGGTTCTGCTTCACGGCTTCACCCCAGCGCTGCCAGGTCTCGCCATAGGCCAGCGGCAGCATGCGGATCTTCTCGCCCTTGTAGCCGGCTTCCTTGAGCAGGGCCTTGGCCTTGGCGGGATCATAGGGGTATTTCGGCACGTCGCTGGTGTAGAACTTGATGGTCGAGGCCGACGGGCCGGTGGCGACCTTGCCCAGCCCGTTCCAGATCACGTCCTTGGCGAAGTCGCGGTCGATCGCATACATGATCGCCTGCCGCACCCTTTTGTCGGCGAGCGGTCCCTGGCGGTTGTTCAGCCAGAGCCAGGCGAGCGGCGAGAAGAACTCCCAGCCGGCGCCGGTGACGCAGGTGTCCTTCAGCTTCGACAGCCGCGGCACGTCGAAATTCTCGACCGAACCGCCGGGCAGCACGTCGACCTTGCCGGTCTCGAAGGCCACCGAGCGCGCCGCGGCGTCGGGAATGATCTGCCAGTAGATCTCGTCCAGATAGGGCTTGCCCTTCTCGTGGTAGTTCGGATTCTTGACCAGGCGGATGAACGAGCCCTTCTGCCATTCCTTGAACATGAACGGGCCGGTGCCGACCGGCGCGTTGTTGTAGGCGTTGGTCTTCCAGTCGGTGCCTTCATAGAGATGCTTCGGCACCATCGGCATCGAACCGACCTCGAAAATGCCGAGGAACGGGCCGAACGGCTGCTTCAGCGTGAACACCACGGTGTAATCGTCGGGGGCTTCGACCTTGTCGACCTGGACGAGGTTGTTGCGTGCGCGCGCATGGGTCTGCTTCAGCATCTCGATCGAGAACAGCACGTCGGCGGCGGTGAACGGCTTGCCGTCGTGCCAGGTCACGCCCTTCTTGAGCTTGAACGTGTAGGTCTTGGCGTCCTCGCTCACCGTCCAGCTCTCGGCCAGTTCCGGTTGCGGCTCGAGCTTGGGGCTGTAGCGCAGCAGGCCCTCGAACACGTTTCCCGAGACCATCTGGGTCGGGCCGTTCTGGATCATCGCGAGCATCAGACCGGGCGGCTCGGGCTGGATCACCGCATTGATCACGCCCCCCGTCTTCGGTTCTTGCGCCAGCGCCGGGGCCGTGAGGCCGCAAGCAAGGAGAAGACCAAGCAACACGCGTTTCGACATATCGAATCTTTCTCAAGCGAGACCGGCCGTCAACGCCTCGCCACGTCCTCGCGCGCAAAGCAACGGCCGGCCCATCCCAGTCCCCATCCGTGGTTGAGGCTCACACAGTCCCGTTCGGCGCCGCAAGATGAAAGTCTCGACAGCATTCGCCCAAAAAATGTACAGCGCGTCCTGTTTCTTCTTGATTCATTTTTCCGTCACGACGACAAGTGCGGCATGGACAATGCCACACGCTCCGAACGCTCCCGCAACGCCGCGCTCGATGCGGCCATCGCGATCATTGCACGCGACGGGCCCGGCCGCCTGACGCTCGATGCGATCGCGCGCGAGAGCGGCCTCAGCAAGGGCGGCGTGATGCATCAGTTCCGCACCAAGGAGGCGGTGCTGAAGGCTCTGCTCGAACGGCAGATGGCGTATTTCGAGGAGTTCTCGACCGGCGCGATGGAAAGGCTGAGCAAGACGTCCGCGAATCCCCATCTGGCCACCCAGCTCGCGACCGTGCGCGAGGCGGCGACGTCGCCGAATTCCGCGGCGCTGGCGCTGGTGGCGGCCATGGTCGAGAATCCCGGCCTGATTTCTCTGCCGCGCGAACGGGAGAAGGAGCGGATGGCCGCGATCAAGCAAGAGGCGGCCGATCCCGATCTCGCCATGCTGCGCTGGGCTGCCGCGATGGGACTGACGCTGAGTTCGCTGTTCGGGATGTCGCCGCTGAGCAAGGACGAGCATCAGCGGCTCTATGCCCGGCTGCTCGATGACGAGCAGTGGACGGGGCTCGCGCGGCCAGCCGCCAGGCGTTCCGGCAAGACCGCCGGGCCTGCGGCCACAAAGGCCGCGAGCCCGCGCAGGCGCGCCTGATCATCGGTTAACGATTCGCTGCATCGGCCTGCCCAAAGTGACGCCTGCGGCGAAATGCGCCGGGGTGCATTTTGCTAATTTACAAGCCGACTGGTCGGTTTTATAGATGGTGCGCTGAGGCGGCGCTGGTCCTCCGCAACGGCCCCGGACGGGGACCTGCGCCGGCGACGGTGAGCGCCGCAGCCGTGTTTGGTCCCGCGCGCGGCTGCGGTCCCGGTTTTGGTTCGATATGCGAGAGGAGTCTGGAATGGATCGCTCGATCGCCCTGCGCGGTCTGGGAACGCTGCTGCTCTGCGCGGTCGCGGCCGGTTGCGCCTCGGTCGCGCCGCTGCCGTATTCCGGGATGGCGTCGTCGGCCTACATGGCGCCGGATTCCACGGATGCCTCGGGTCGCGTGCCCTACCGCTATTCCACCAACGTCGACTGGCGCACCTACAACAAGGCCATTCTCGAACCGGTCGTGATCTATCGCGGCCGGGATCACCAGTTCGGCGACATGTCGGACAAGGACAAGGCCGCGCTCGCCGCCTACATGCAGACCCGCTTCGCCGAGCGCCTGCGCGCGCGATTCACGCTCGTGCGCGACCGCGGGCCGAACACGTTGCGGATCCGGCTTACGCTCACCGGTGCCGTCGCCAACACCCCGGTGCTCGGCACGCTGTCCCGCTTCGATCTCGCCGGCGCCGTCTACAACGGTGTTCAGGCCGCCCGCGACGGCGAGGGCATGATGACCGGATCGGTCATCTATGGGGTCGAGATCTTCGATTCCTCGAACGCGCGCCTGCTCTCGGCCTACGTCACCAAGCAATTCCCGTCCGCCTACGACATCAAGGCGAGTGTGGGGGCCCTCGCGGCGGCCAATGCCGGCATCGACAAGGGCGCCGAGGCCCTCGTCGCCCAATTGAACTGACGCTGCGATCCATCAGGGAAAGGTACTGTCGATGAACTTCCTCGTTCGCTTCGTCCTGCGCGTCGCGATCACGGTCGCGATGATGATCATTGGAGGTCGTCCCGGCACCTCCGCGCCGCTCGATCCCAGCGGCACATGGCTCGTCGAGGACGGCCGCGCCCGAATCCGCCTGGAGCGATGCGGACCGCAGCGCGACCGCATCTGCGGCTTCATCGTCTGGATGAAGGAGCCGGTCGACAAGCGCGGCCAGCCCTATCGTGACGGCCAGAACCCGGATCCCGACAAGCGCGCCCGCGCGCTGCTCGGCCATCAGCTCATCATGGGTCTGCAGGTGACGCAGGAAGGCCGCTTCGCCGGAGACATCTATAATGCCGAGGACGGCAGGTTCTATTCGGTGTCGCTGTGGCGGGAATCCGCCGACCGTCTCAAGCTCAAGGGCTGCCTGATCAGGCTGCTGTGCCAGACCCAGACCTGGCAACAGACCGTCGACGTCCTGCCGGGCCAGCTCGTTGGGCTCACCGGCGACGTCAACGGCCCCCGTGCCGACAAGGAATGGGCGACCGCGCCTGCACCGAAGCCGCTGGCGAAGGCTCAGAAGTAGCAGCGCGCTCAGGAGCCCTGCAACGCCCTTTGCAGTTCGGCCAGCGCCTCGGCCAGCTGTTCGCGGTGTGCGATGTCATCCCTGGGCAGGCCCGCAATGTTGGTCGCGAGTTCGTGCAGGATGCCCGCGAGCAGGCCGAAATGGAGATGCAGATGGACCGATTTGCGGACGTCTTCGGTCCCGGGCCGCTCCAGCACCAGCGCCACGCCGCTGCCGTCGAGCCGGGCTTCGAAACGGGACGAGCGCTCGAAGGTGCCGACATAGAGCTTGTCGGGGTATTCGAGCGCGACTTCTGCCTTGTCGGGGATCGGTCTGGACATGGAGGCCTCGCGGATATCGGGCCCTCCTGACAGGGAATGAAGCCAGCCGCATTGCGATAGGTCAGAGAGCGGTCCGGGCGGTTTGATCCGGATCAAGGCCGGTCGGCTGGTTCTGCGATCGAATGGCAACTGGCCATCCCGGCCTGCCGATCCGCAACCCGAGAGACGCGCGATGGACATCCAGGGCACCAGTTGCGTTGCCGAACAGGAGATCGAGCCGCAGGCCGTCCCGGACGCGGTGCAGCGCTGCCTCGACATCCTGGGCCAGGCAGGCTTGCGGCCCACGCGCCAGCGTCTGGCGCTCGGACGATTGCTGTTCCTCGGCGAGCACCGTCACGTCACCGCGGAAAAGCTTTACGAGGAGGCCCTGGCGGCGAACGCCTATCTGTCGCTGGCGACCGTCTACAACACGCTGAACCAGTTCACCGAGGCCGGCCTGCTCAGGCGGATCTCGGCCGACGGTATCAAATCGTTCTTCGACACCAACACCTCGGTGCACCCGCATTTCTATCTCGAAGGCGAGGATATGCTGGTGGACGTCCCGAACAGCATCGCCTTCACCAAAATCCCTGACGCGCTGCCCGGCCATGAGATCGCCCGGCTCGATGTCATCGTGCATTTGCGCCGCAAGCCCGCGTCCCAGGACGGCGCCGCGGCCTCGCGGTCGTAGCGTCGCCGTCTCCGCGGAGGCCACGCGGCCGAGCGCCGCCGCAAGCTGCGCGTCCTGAACGCCCCACCTCCGTCCTGTTCCAGCATCGGCACGTCCCCCGCGCCGGGCTTATTCGACGCGCGTCATTCGATGGGATGATGCGCGAGGGCGGCGCTTGGTCCACTTGGAGCAACCTCCGGAGGTGATTCCGCCTCCCAAACCACCCTCTTCCCGCCGCCTTCTTCCCCGAAGCTTCGAGGACTGGGACGGGACAAAACAACGATTCTCAATTTACCCGAAGGAGACGACCCAAATGAAACATGTCGGACATTGCTTCTGCGGCGCGGTCACGCTCGAGGTCACCGGCGAGCCGGCCGCGATGGGCTATTGCCATTGCCGGTCCTGCCGCTCCTGGTCGGGCGGCCCGGTCAACGCCTTCAGCCTGTGGCAGCCCGAGGCGGTGCGAATCACGGCCGGCGAAGAGAACGTCGCGACCTTCGCCAAGACGCCGCTGAGCGAGCGCAAATACTGCAAGACGTGCGGCGGGCATCTCATGACCAACCATCCGCCGCTGAAGATGATCGACGTCTTCGCCGCCACCATCCCGACGCTCGCTTTCGCGCCGGGCGTCCACGTCAACTACGCCGAGACGGTGCTGCCGATGCGCGACGGCCTGCCCAAGCTGAAGGATTTTCCCGCCGAATTCGGCGGCAGCGGCGAGATGATGCAGGAATAGGGGTGCGGCGCAGCTGCCGGAAGCCGCCCGGCAGCTGCGCCCATGCCCCTATGCCGGATTGCCCCGCCGGGCAGGGGGCGTAAGCTGCGTGGTCGAAAAACACACCAGCCACGAAGAAACGCCCCATGCCCGCCTTCGCTTCTGCCACCACCGTGATCGACTCCCTGCTGTTTCGCGATGCCTTCGGCACGCCCGAGATGCGCGAGGTGTTCTCCGACGTCGCGCTGGTCGGGCGTTATGTCGAGGTCGAGGTGGCACTCGCCAGGGCCGAGGCCAGATGCGGCGTGATCCCGCAGGCCGCCGCCGACCAGATCGCCGCGAAGGCCAATGCCGCGGCGCTGGATTTCGAGCTGTTGCGGCAGGAGACCGACATCGTCGGCTATCCGATCCTGCCGCTGGTGCATCAGCTGGTGAAGCAATGCGGCGAGGCCGGCCGCTACGTGCATTGGGGCGCCACCACCCAGGACATCATGGACACCGCATTGGTGCTGCAGCTGCGTGCGGGCCTTGCGATCGTGGAGCGCGACATCGCCCGGCTCCGCGGCATCCTCGCCGACCTGTCGCGGCGCCATCGCGATACGCCGATGGCGGGCCGCACCCACCTTCAGCAGGCGCTGCCGGTGACCTTCGGCTACAAGACCGCGATCTGGCTCGCGATGTTCGACCGCCACGCCGAACGGCTGGCGCAATTGAAGCCGCGCCTTCTGGTCGGCCAGTTCGCCGGCGCGGCCGGCACGCTGGCCTCGCTCGGCGACAAGGGCCTCGAGGTCCAGGAGGCCTTCTGCGCCGAGCTGAAGCTCGGTGTTCCCGCCTCGACCTGGCACGTCGCGCGCGACGGCCTTGCGGAGGCCGTCAACTTCCTGGCGCTCGTCACCGGCTCGCTCGGCAAGATCGCGCTCGACATCATGATCATGGCCTCGACCGAATTCGCCGAGCTCTACGAGCCCTTCGTCAAGGGTCGCGGCGCCTCCTCGACGATGCCGCAGAAGCGCAACCCGATCTCCTCGGAGCTCATGCTCGCGGCCAGCAAGGCGGTGCGCCAGCACGCCGGCCTGATGCTGGATGCCATGGTGCAGGATTTCGAGCGCGCGACCGGGCCCTGGCACGCCGAATGGATGGCGATTCCCGAGAGCTTCGTCCTGACCGCGGGCGCGCTGCATCAGGCCAAATTCGCGCTCGGCGGCCTGATCGTCGACGAGACGAAGATGAGCGACAACCTCGCCATCAGCCGCGGCCTGATCGTGGCCGAAGCGGTGATGATGGGGCTGGCCCCCCAGATCGGCCGGCAGGAGGCGCACGACGTCGTCTACGATGCGTGCCGGCTCGCGAGCGAGAAGGGCATCAGCCTCGCCGATGCGCTGTCCGCCGATCCCCGCGTTGCCACCCGGATCGATCGTGTCACAATCGAGGCTCTCACTTCACCGAAAAATTACCTCGGTCTTGCGCCTGCCATGGTCGACCGGGTGCTGGAATCGGCAACGCGTTGAAAACCAAATGCGTGAATCTCCGTATCTTGGCCAGCCTGCAAGACCTCGCGCACTTGTCTCTCGCGATGCTAGGCTTAGATTGAACGCGTGACTTCGACAGAGGGCCCGGCATGACCGATCAACGCAACACCTCCGCTCCCATCGATCCCGTCAAGCTCGACCGGTTGGCCGAAGTGGCGGTGAAAGTAGGGCTGGGCTTGCGGCCGGGACAGGATCTGCTGCTGACGGCGCCCGCGATCGCGCTGCCGCTGGTGCGCAGGATCGCGGTGCATGCCTACAAGGCGGGCGCGGGCATCGTGACGCCGATCCTCTCCGACGAGGAAATGACGCTGGCCCGCTATCGCTACGGCCACGACACCAGCTTCGATCGCGCGGCGGGCTGGCTGTATGAGGGCATGGCCAAGGCGTTTTCCGACAACACCGCGCGGCTCGCCATCGTCGGCGACAATCCGATGCTGCTGTCGGGAGAGGATCCCTCCAAGGTCGCGCGTGCCTCCAAGGCCAATTCGATGGCCTATCAACCGGCGCTGGAGAAGATCGTCAATTTCGACACCAACTGGAACATCATCGCCTATCCGACCCCGGCCTGGGCGAAGCAGGTGTTTCCCGGCGAGCCGGAAGAGATTGCGGTCGGCAAGCTCGCCGATGCGATCTTCGCCGCCTCGCGCGTCGACCGCCTGGATGCGATCGACAATTGGGCGAGCCACAATGCCGTGCTGCGCGAGCGTACCAACTGGCTCAATGGCAAGCGTTTCCGCGCGCTGCACTACACCGGTCCCGGCACCGATCTCACCATCGGGCTCGCCGATGGTCATGAATGGGAAGGCGGCGCCTCGGTGTCCAAGAACGGCATCAGCTGCAATGCCAACATCCCGACCGAGGAGGTCTTCACCACGCCGCATTGCCGCCGGGTCTACGGCCATGTCGTGAGCTCGAAGCCGCTCTCCTATCAGGGCACCCTGATCGACAACATCGCCGTCCGCTTCGAGGACGGCAGGATCGTCGATGCCAAGGCCTCGCGCGGCGCCGAGGTGCTGAACAAGGTGCTGGACACCGACGAGGGCGCGCGGCGGCTCGGCGAGGTCGCCCTGGTCCCGCATTCCTCGCCGATCTCGCAGAGCGGGCTCCTGTTCTACAACACGCTGTTCGACGAGAACGCCGCCTCGCACATTGCGCTCGGCCAGTGCTACTCGAAATGCTTCGTCAACGGCGCCCAGCTCTCACCGCAGCAGATCGCGGCACAGGGCGGCAACCAGAGCCTGATCCACATCGACTGGATGATCGGCTCGGCCGAGACCGACATCGACGGCATTCTCGCCGACGGCAGCAAGGTGCCGGTCTTCCGCAAGGGCGAATGGGCGAAGTAGCCTTTCCTGTCCCGCCAGGAAGGTGATGTGCCTCCCGCTCCTCGCTGAGATGCTCGGCACATGTCTCGCGCGGCCCGGTTCCGGAAGGACCGGGTCGTGGCGATCTGCGCATTTTGTCGCACCCCCGTACGGGCAGGCTCATGTGCCCGAATTCAAAAGCGAATCCGGCATTAACCACGCCGCCACACAACTCCAGGATGATTTGCGGAACCCGTGTAAGGAAGATTTAAACGCCGAGCACTTAGCGTCCGTCCGGCTTTGAAAACAATCCGGGCCCAGACCCGGGAGATCAAATTCATTTCGGGGGTGCCAATGTCACGCGCAATGATTGAAGTCAGCGATTGCAATGTGGATCTCGAGCTGCGGCCGATCGAGCCGAGCTGGGTCATCGAGGGCAATCCGGTGTCGCGGTCGCGCATCCTGTCGACCAGCGCAGACGGCACCGCGTCGACGATCATCTGGTCCTGCACCGAGGGCCGCTTCAACTGGTACTACGATTTCGACGAGACCATCATGATCCTCGAAGGATCGATCGTGCTGGAGAGCGAAGGACTCCCGCCGAAGCGCTATGGTGCCGGCGACGTTGTGTTCTTCCGCGACGGCGCGCATGCCAAATGGCACGTCGAGGGCCACGTCAAGAAGATCGCCTTCTGCCGCAAGACCAATCCGGCGATGATCGGGCTCCTGGTCCGCGTGGTCAACAAGCTCAAGCGGGTCATTTCGTCTGCGGGCGAGCGTCGCCCCGCGACGCTGATGGGTGCCAACTAGTTTTTCCGGACGCTTCCCAGCGGCACGGCGAAAGAGGGGGCGGATCACATCCGCTCCCTCTTTTCGTTTCGCAACGGGTGCAACGCCTCAGACCCCGTCGAGGATGATCACGGTCGGCGTGGAAGGCAGCGCATCGCGCGAGATCCGGAAGGACCGCTCGCTATGCCGATCGATCTCGAATTGCTGGCCGATCAGGCGCATGAACTCGTCGAGCGGGGTGGCAAAGCGATGCATCGGCAGCACCACCGAGGCGCGCAGCCGCTTGGTGATCTCCGACACGCCGTCGAGCGACATCGTATAGGTGCCGTCGATCGGCACCATCACGATGTCGAGTCGCCCGATCTGCGCGAAATGGCTCTCGTCCAGCTTGTGGTGGAGATGGCCGAGATGGCCGATGCAGAGGCCAGCAACTTCGAAGATGAAGATCGAATTGCCGTCGCGGATCATGTTGGTGCCGGTATCGTCGCCGAAATAGCGGCGGATGTCCGTCGTCACGTTGCGGATGAAGGCGTCGCCGATCCGCTCCGAGACGATGGCGGGCTTGCCGTCGTCGCTCCAGCCATGGAACACGTGCGGAATGCGCTTGTCCGGATACAGCGAGTAATGCGTGCTGTGGGCCCGGTTCATGGTGACGACATCGGGCAGCCGCCCGACCTGATATGCGCCGCTATAGTCGGTTGCGATCCGAAGCCCGCCGGGCGTGTCGATGAAATAGGTGGAGTGGCCGGCATAGGTGATCGCCACCTCGGCCGCGGCCGCCGCCTGCCGGAACGCGACCGGCGTCGCCCGGGGCGCTGCATTCGCCATCGCCAGGCATTCGCTCCGCTGGGGCTGCTGGGCGAGCGCGGGCGCGGCAAACCAGCCAAGAAGAGCGAAAGCCGTCATCAGCAATCGAGACATCACAAGACCGTCCGTCCTTCGGTCGACGATCCCGTCACTGTATCGTCGAATTGCCGTGAGGTCAGCACTGCCGAGTTCAGGGAGCCCGCGCCAATCCGCCGCCTGTCCGGATCAGTTTCACCGCCTTCTTGTCGAAGGACAAGAACGTTTCGGCGCCAAGCCAGCTGCCTTCGTGGGCAATGACACCATCTGCGAAATCGCCTCCGGCGTCCGGAAGCGCCAGGCCTGCCTCGGCGACGGGCCGGTTGACGGCCACATTGGAAGCATTGATGATTCTCCGGATGGCGCCCGCGATGTCGGTAGTCGATGTCCTGTCGCCTCGCGCGAGTACCCAGGCCAACTCGCACGGCGCCGGGATGGAAACGGCGCGGCGCCTCACGCGCGCTGCGGGCTGAACCGCCAGGCGAGGGCGATGAGCCCGGCCGTGATCAGGCCGCTCACGAGGCCGGCGACCGGAAGCACGAGCAGCAGCGCGGCGCTCGCGGCCCAGCCGATCGAGGAAAAGGCTTCCGCAAAGGTCGCGAGCCGCGAAGAGGTCTGGCGGCGGCGGAACTGGCTGCGCCGGGCCTGCACGCGGAACCAGAGCTGGATTGCCGTGGCCGAGGCCGCGCTGACGAGCACCGCCGCGGCGCTGATCGCGGCCTGGGCCGGAGAGGCAAGGGCGAGGGCCGCGACCAGCGGGGCGAAGATGACGCCGATGGCAATCAGCACGACCTCGATCTTGGCACGGGTGACGCTGACCGCCATCAGCGGCGCGGTTGCGACGAGGTCGGGCGCGTCCTCGCCGGAAATCGTCAGCCAGGCGAGCCCGCCGGCCAGCTGGCCCGCGGCCATCACGATCACCGGCGTGATCAGGGTCAGGGCGGCCGAACTGTCGGCGAAGCTGCGCCACAGCAGCAGCGCGGGCGGCACCAGATAGAGCAGCTGCATCAGGGTCTGCGAGATCAGCCAGGGATCGCGCCAGAGCAGCGTGAATTCCTTGCGCCGCAGCGCCTGCTGTCGCGATCCGCCGCGGAACGGGCGCTGTCTGGCGCGCTTGCCTTTGGCGCTGCCGGCGGCGGCCGCATCGATCGCGGTGTCGGCAAAGCGGCCCGAGAAAATCGCCATCACGCTGCCGAGCAGGACGAGCGCAATCGCCAACAGCAGCATGAGCGCTTCGCCGTCACCCATCGCGGCCCGCGCCGGCTGCCACCACATGCTGTCGGCTTCGGGCGCATAGGCGGCGATGCTGCCGGAGGTCAGGATGGTGAAGCGCGACAGCGTGCCGTACGAGACGATCGCGGCGACCTGAAGCGCGATCACGAAGCCCGCGCCGATGATGGCGGCGAGGATCTGGGCCGCGAAGCGTGTCCGCGCCGGGCCGATCAGCCGGAACAGCAGGATGGTGATCGCGATGGCGATCGCTGCGGCCGACAGGCCCATCGCGACGACCACGCCGAACGCCGCCAGCCAGCGCGGGCCGCCGCCGATCACCAGAACGTCGATGAAGGGCGTCGAGAACAGCAGCGCCAGCACCGTGACGGTGAGAGCGATCGCGGCAATGCGCACCGAGAACAAATTGGTCAGTTTCGCCGGCGATGACATGATGAGATCGAGGTCGGCGCGGGCGTAGAACACCCGCGTCACAGACTCGATCGCCTGCGACAGCATCAGGGTCCAGGCGAGGAAGATCGTCGCGGAGATCACGATCAGCGAGGATTTGTCGAGCGGGAGCTGCAGACCTGCGAAACGGCCGATCACCGCCCATGCCGGCAGATGCAGAAGAGCGGCGAACAGGATCAGGCCGATGACCGCCGCGCGCGTCCGCTTGCGGCGGCCGCCGGTCATCATCGCGAGCCATTCGCGCCAGGCGAGGCGGATCTCGTGCCGGGCGAACCAGGACAGCGCGGTCGTCGAGGTCATGCGGCGTCCTGGAGCGTCACCAGTGCGATGAACAGATCTTCGAGGCTGGTCTCCGCATGGCCGTTCTGCTGGCGCAATTCGGTCAGCGTGCCCTCGGCGACCAGTCGGCCCGAGGCAATGACGCCGATGCGGTCGGCCATGCGTTCGGCGACTTCGAGGATATGGGTGGTCATGATGACGGTGCAGCCGGCGCGGACGCGCTCGCCCAGCAGTCCCTTCACGTGGCGTGCCGAGACGGCGTCGAGCCCGGTCAGCGGCTCGTCGAGAATGATGAGGCGCGGCTGGTGCACCAGCGCGCCGGCCAGCGCGACCTTCTGGCGCATTCCCTTGGAGAACCCTTCGCAGCGTTCGTGGCGATGCGGCTCCAGTCCGAGCGACGAGAGAAGTTCCTGTGCGACCGGTTCCGAGACCGTGGGCGGCATGCCCCAGAGGCCGGCGACGAATTCGAGATATTCGAGCGGCGTGAGCTTGTCGTAGATCATCGGCTCGTCGGAGACCCAGGCCATCACCTGCTTGGCCGCGACCGGGTCCTTGAGCGCGTCGATGCCGAAGATCGAGACCGCACCGGCATCGGGGCGCAACAGGCCCGCCACCATGCGCAAGGTGGTGGTCTTGCCGGCGCCGTTGGGACCGACCAAGGCGTAGAACTCGCCGGCATGAATCGTGAGATCGAGGCCGTCGACCGCCAAACGGTCAAAACGCTTCGTTAACCCTCGCAGTTCGAGCGCCGACTTGTCCGGCTTCATGATGGCCACACCGTCCGGTTTTGCATCGTTCGCGACCATCGCCCGAAGTCGTTTCGGCACCGTGAATCGCTGGATCACAAATTCGAACCCCGCAATTGGACCAAAGGCCGGGCGATCGGCCGGTCACCGTTTGTTGACAGCGCCTGACGGTTCAGGCTGAATTGACGCCGGGACAAATGACGCTAACGCGGCGAAACGACTGCGTAGCGACTGGACACAAGATGCGCGGAGCGGTCATGAAGAACCGCCGGCGGCATCGGGAGGATGCGCGGCGATGCTGGATTTCGTTCAGCAGCTTGTCAGCGGTGTTGCGCTCGGCTGCGTCTACGGCCTGATCGCGCTCGGCTTCGTGCTCGTCTACAAGGCCACCGAGGTCGTCAATTTCGCCCAGGGCGATCTGATGATGTTGGGTGGCTTCTTCGCGTTCACCTTCATCGGCATGATGGGCCTGAATTACTGGATCGGCTTTGCCGGTGCGGTGGCCGCCATGGCGATGTTCGGCATGCTGGCTGAGCGCGTGGTGGTGCGGCCGATCCTCGGCTACCCGCAATTCTCCATCATCATGGCCACGATCGGGCTCGGCTACTTCCTGCGCTCGGTCGCCGGCATGGTCTGGGGCACCGACGATTTCAAGATCGACACGCCGTTCAGCCAGGGTGTGCTGCGCGTCGGCTCGCTGGTGCTCGCCTATGACAAGCTGTCGGTGATCGCCGCCACGATCATCCTCTGCGCGCTGCTGTGGCTGTTCTTCAACAAGACCACGCTCGGCACGGCGATGCGTGCGAGCTCCGAGAACATGCTGGCAGCCTATTACATGGGCATCCCGGTCAAGCGTGTGGTCTCGGTGGTCTGGGCGATCAGCGCCGCCGTCGCCACCTGCGCTGGCGTGCTGCTGGCGCCGATCACCTTCATCCATTCCAATGTCGGACTCGTGCTCGGGCTCAAGGCGTTTCCCGCCGCCGTGCTCGGCGGCTTCGGCTCGATTCCCGGCGCGGTCGTCGGCGGCGTACTGATCGGCGTGATCGAGAGCATGGCCGGCTTCTACCTGCCGGAGGGCTGGAAGGACGTCGCGCCCTATCTCGTCCTGCTCGCCGTGCTGCTCCTCAAGCCCGAAGGCCTGTTCGGCCTTCACGTCCGCAAGAAGGTCTGAACGCCATGCGCTTCCTGTTCAAGACCGATTACGAGGACGACATCCGGCTGTTCCCGCATTCCGGCTACATCGTCTCCTATGGCGTCCTGCTCGCGCTGCTGCTGATCGCGCCCTTTGTGCTGTCCAGCTACCTTATGAGCCAGCTCGTCTTCGTCTGCATCTACGCCACCGTCGGCGTGGCGCTGATGATCCTGACCGGCTTCACCGGGCAGGCCTCGCTCGGGCACGCCGCCTTCCTCGCCATCGGCGCCTACACGGCCGCCTACTTACAGAAATACAACGTGCCGTTCCCGGTCTATTTCCTCGCCGCGGGCCTGCTGACCGGTTGCATCGGCGCGCTGGTCGGCTTCCCGGCGCTGCGCCTGCAGGGCATCTATCTCGTCATCGCCACGATCTCCTTCGCCTTCATCGTCGAGGAGATCCTGGCGCGCTGGGAAAGCGTCACCAACGGCAATGAGGGCATGCGGGTCAAGACCTTGTCGCTGCTCGGTGTTCCCGTGCCGCGCGACAGCCCGACCTTCTATTTCCTCTGCCTTGCCGTACTCGTGCTGACCATCGTCGGCACGCTCAACCTGTTGCGCTCACCGACCGGGCGCGCCTTCGTGGCGATCCGCGACTCGGAGACGGCGGCACGCAGCATGGGCATCAACGTCGCCTTCTACAAGGTGAAGTCCTTTGCGATCTCGGCGGCGATCACCGGGCTTGCCGGCGTGCTGTTCGCGCACAAGCTCTCCTTCATCTCGCCGGAGATGTTCACGCTGCAGCTCTCGATCGAGTTCATCATCGTTATCCTGATCGGCGGCACCTTCTCGCTGCACGGCGCCGTGCTGGGTGCGATCTTCATCGTCATGATCGACCCGTTCCTGACCTATCTGAAGGACGACATGCCGGGCATCATTGCCGGCATCGCGGCGGCGTTCGGCGCGGGGGCGGCGACTGCCGCCAATATCCAGTCCAAGGTCGCGGCCTTCGCCTCGCTCAACGGGCTGAAGGGCGCGATCTACGGCATCATCATCGTGCTGTTCGTGCTGTTCGAGCCGCTCGGCCTCTACGGCCGCTGGCTCAAGATCAAGCTCTTCTTCCAGCTGTTCCCGCTCTACAAGCGCGCCACCTTCAAGCGCCAGAAGATCTACGTGAAGTCGGAGCGCAACCGATGAGCTATTTCCGCGCCGAGAACCTGTCGCTGCATTTCGGCGGCCTCAAGGCCGTCGATGCGGTGTCGTTCGCCGTCGAGAAGGGCGAGATCCTGTCCATCATCGGGCCGAACGGCGCCGGCAAGAGCTCGATCTTCAACCTGATCTCGCGGATCTACCGGCCGAGCTCGGGCCGCATCTTCTTCGAGGACCAGGACATCACCGAGCAGCCGCCCTACGATATCGCGAAGCTCGGCATTGCCCGCACCTTCCAGAACATCGAGCTGTTCGAGAACGCGACCGTGCTGTCGAACCTGCTGGTCGGGCGCCACCGTCATTCCACCACGCAGCTGTGGCAGGAGCTGCTGTTCCTCCCGAGCGTGCGCGCCAACGAGAAGCTGCACCGCCGCCGCGTCGAGCAGGTGATCGAATTCCTCGATCTCGAAGCCTATCGCGACAAGCTGATCTCGGGGCTGCCCTATGGCGTCCGCAAGGTGATCGAGCTGGCGCGGGCGCTCTGCACGGAGCCGAAATTGATCCTGCTGGACGAGCCGTCCTCGGGCCTCAACGTCGAGGAGACCGACGACATGTCGTTCTGGATCCGCGACATGAAGACCGAACTCGGCGTCACCGTGCTGATGGTCGAGCACGACATGTCGCTGGTCAACCGCGTCTCCGATCGCGTCATCGCGCTCAACTACGGCCGCGTGCTGGCGATGGGATCGCCGGCCGAGGTGCAGCAGCATCCCGACGTCGTTGCCGCCTATCTCGGAGCCTGACGCATGGACGCCGCGGTGACCCCGGACATCATCCTCAAGCTCTCCAACATCGAGAGCTATTACGGACCGATCATGGCGATCCGCGGCATCTCGCTCGAGGTTCCGCGCGGCCGCATCGTCACGCTGCTGGGCGCCAACGGCGCCGGCAAGACCACGGTGCTGAAGACGATCTCCGGCATCCTCGATCCGCAGAAGGGCACGATCGAGTTCATGGGCAAGCCGATCCAGCGCATGGAGGCCGACAGGATCGTGCGGCTCGGCCTCAGCCACGTGCCGGAGGGACGCGAGGTGTTCCCGTTCCTGTCGGTGCGCGAGAACCTGATGATGGGGGCCTATCCGCGCAAGGACCGCGACGCCGTCGCGCAGGACCTCGAGCGCGTCTATGGCTATTTCCCGCGTCTGAGGGAGCGCATCAACCAGCCGGCCGGCCAGCTCTCGGGCGGCGAGCAGCAGATGCTGGCGATCGGGCGCGCGCTGATGAACCGGCCGACGCTGCTCCTGCTCGACGAGCCCTCGCTCGGCCTGTCGCCGCTGCTGGTGAAGGAGATCTTCACCATCATCCGACGCGTCAACGAGGAGCAGGGCATGTCGATCCTCCTGGTCGAGCAGAACGCCAAGGTGGCGCTGGAGACGGCGCATTACGGCTATGTGCTCGAGATCGGCCGGATCGTGATGAACGACAGCTGCGACCGCTTGATGCATTCCCAGGACATCCAGGAGTTCTACCTTGGCGCCAAGGAACAGGGCGCGCGGGGCGAGCGGCGCTGGAAAAAGAAGAAGACGTGGCGATAGACCGATTGGCTTGAACGGACGGCCCATCCGCCAGCGCAAGACCGCCGGCAAGGCAGGCAGCGGGGGCCGATAGCGACGAGGAGGGAATGCGCATGGCCCGACCGGCGGTGCTGACGGTCGCCGACACGATCGCGAAGAGCTTCCTGCTGGCTGCGGAGACGCGCGGCGACAGGCCGGCGATCCGCGAGAAGAAATTCGGCATCTGGCAGCCGACGAGCTGGCGGAAATGGCTGGAGATCTCGAAGGAGATCGCCTACGGCTTGCGCGCGTCCGGCTTCATGCCCGGCGACGTCGCCTCCATCATCGCCAACGCCGTGCCGGAATGGGTCCATGCCGACATGGGTATCCTCTGCGCCGGCGGCGTCTCGTCTGGAATCTATCCGACCGATTCCTCGGCGCAGGTCCAGTATCTCGTCAACGATTCCGCAACCAAGGTGATCTTTGCCGAGGACGAGGAACAGCTCGACAAGATCCTGGCCTGCCGCGCGCGATGCCCGAGCCTGCAGCGCATCGTGGTGTTCGACATGGAAGGGCTCAGCGGCTTCATCGACGACATGGTGATGTCGCTCGACGAGTTCCGCGCGCTCGGCCGCAACCACATGGTCGGCCGCGAGGCGCTCTGGCGGGAGATGATCGACAGCCGCAGCGCCGGCGATCTCGCCATCCTCGTCTACACCTCGGGCACGACCGGGCCGCCCAAGGGCGCGATGCATGCCAACCGCAGCGTGGTCCATCAGATGCGGCATGCCAACGACCTCCAGCCGGCGCGCGACGATGACGAGCGGCTGATCTTCCTGCCGCTCTGCCACGTCGCCGAGCGGATCGGCGGCTACTACAACTCCGTTGCGCTCGGCGCGGTGATGAACTTCGCCGAAAGTCCGGAGACGGTGCCGGACAATCTGCGCGAGGTGCAGCCGACCGTCTTCCTCGCTGTGCCCCGCATCTGGGAGAAGTTCTATTCGGCCATCACCATCGCGCTGAAGGACGCGACGGGCTTGCAGCAATGGGTCTATCGCCGCGCCATCGCCGTCGGCTACCGCATGGTCGATTGCCGGATCGAGGGAAGGGCGCCGCCGCTGTCGCTGCGTCTCGCCAGCCGGCTCGCCTATTGGGCCGCTTTCCGCAACATCCGCCGGATGATCGGGCTCGATCGCTGCCGCATCGCCTTCACCGGCGCGGCGCCGATCGCCCCGGACCTGATCCGCTGGTATCTCGCGCTCGGCCTCGACGTCCACGAGGTTTACGGCCAGACCGAGAATTGCGGCGTCGCCACCATGATGCCGGCGGAGCGCGTCAAGCTCGGCTCGGTCGGCACGGCGGTGCCCTGGGGCGAGGTGATGCTCTCGCCGGAGGGCGAGATCCTGATCAGGGGCGACTTCCTGTTCATGGGCTATTTGAACCAGCCGGAGAAGACCGCCGAGACCATCGATGCGCGCGGCTGGCTGCATACCGGCGACGTCGGCACCATCGACAATGAAGGCTTCGTCCGCATCACCGACCGGATGAAGGACATCATCATCACCTCGGGCGGCAAGAACATCACGCCGTCCGAGATCGAGAACCAGCTGAAGTTCTCGCCCTACATCTCGGATGCGGTCGTGATCGGCGACAAGCGGCCCTACCTCACCTGCCTCGTGATGATCGACCAGGAGAACGTCGAGAAGTTCGCCCAGGACCACGACATTCCCTTCACCAATTATGCGAGCCTGTGCCGCGCGAGGGAGATTCAGGACCTGATCTGGCGCGAGATCGAGGCGGTCAACGTCAACTTCGCCCGGGTCGAGACCATCAAGCGGTTCTATCTGATCGAGCGCCAGCTGACGCCCGAGGACGAGGAGCTGACGCCGACCATGAAGCTGAAGCGCGGCTTCGTGAACAAGCGCTACGCCGCCGAGATCGAGGCGATGTATCGCGAACGCGCGGTGGCGTGACCCACGACGGAACATACGAAGGAGCGGCGGCCCCCGCCCTTCGTCCAACACGGGCCTTTAGAAGAGGAGACGTCAATGTCGAAATCGTTCAGTGCGTTCGGCCTCGCCGTGAGTGCGATGGTCCTCACCACGCTGCCGGTCGCCGCGCAGACCAAGGTTACCAATGAGGGCGTCACGCCGACCGAAATCGTCATCGGCACGCATCAGGATCTGTCCGGTCCGATCAAGGGCTGGGGCGTTCCCGTGGCCAACGGCATGAAGATGGCGGCGGAGGAGATCAACGCGGCCGGCGGCATCAACGGCCGCAAGCTGAAGCTGATCGTCGAGGACAGCGCCTACGATCCGAAGAAGGCCGTGCTCGCCTCGCAGAAGCTGATCGAGCGCGACAAGATCTTCGCGATGGTGGGGCCGATGGGCTCGCCCACCGTGCTCGCGGCGCAGGACATCCTGTTCGACGCCGGCGTGTTCCAGCTGTTCCCGCTGACGGCCGCTGAATTCACCTTCAAGTTCGACCCGGCCAAGCCGCAGGAGCGGCTCAAGTTCAACAATTTGCTGCCCTATGTCGAGAGCACGCGGGCGGCGCTGAAATACATGATGGAGTGGAAGAAGTTCCAGAAGCCCTGCATCATGCATCAGGACGACGAATACGGGAAGAACGTGCTCGACGGCTTCACCCAGCAGCTCGGATCGATGAAGGTGCAGCCGGCCTCGGTGACCAGCTACAAGCGCGGCGCCTCGGACTTCAGCGCGCAGATTGCCAAGATGAAGTCGGACGGCTGCGATCTCGTCGTGCTCGGCACCATCCTACGCGAGACCATCGGCGCGATGGGCGAGGCCAAGAAGCTCGGCTGGGACGTCACCTTCCTCGGCGCCACGCCGACCAACGTGCTGGAAGTGCCGGCGCTCGGCAAGGAGACGGTGGAAGGCCTCTATGCGGCCTCGGGCTTCGAAATCCCCTATGAGGACACCGCCAAGGGCAAGGTGAAGGACTGGCTCGTCAACTACAAGAAGATGTTCAATGCCGACGCCAATACGCAGGCCATCATCGGCTACAACGCGGTCATGACCTTCGCGTTCTACGCCGAGAAGGCCGGCAAGGACCTGACCGGCCAGAAGATGCTGGACTCGCTGGAGTCGGGCGAGAAGTTCCTCGACATCTTCAACTCGCCGCCGACCAAGTTCTCCAAGACCGACCACCTCGCCAACACCATCACGCAGGTGCAGCAGGTCAAGGGCGGGCGCTGGGTCCTGGTGAAGGACAATCTGATGTTCTGATTGTGGTCCGGCCTACCCTCCTCGAAAGGGGAGGGTAGGCTCCTACGATCCCCCGCTGGCGGTGCCGGAACTCACCGGCGCCAGTTCGTCCTCGCGGCAGCGCCAGCCGTCGGCGGCCTTCACGAAGGCGAAATTGCGCTGGATCCTCAGGCGCCGCGTGACGTTGAAGGCGTCGCCCGAGCGTTCCTTGCTGGCGGCTCCAGGCTTCGGAAGGCCGCTGTTGACGTCCCAGCAGGTGCCCGTGCAATTGGTGGCGACCTTGCTGCAGGTGGTGAACGGCGCCAGCACGACCATCTCGATCTCGCCGGTGACTTGCGCTTCCTGGTCGTTGACCTGGCTGTCGATTGCGTAGACGCGGTTGATCCGCACGAAATTGCCGCAGGAATTGGCGGCGTGAATCCGCGCGGCGCAGAAGTCGACCGCATCGGTGTCGGGCAGCCGGGCCGTGACCTGGCGGCCGAACACCTTCTTCGGATCGCCCTTGGCCGCGGCGATCTGCTCGGTCTTCCGCGTGAGATGGTCGGCGAGGCAATCCTCCGCGGATTCGAGCTCCTGCAGCGGTACGTTCTCCTTGCCGACCAGATTGCATTTGCGATCGCGCTCCCGCGTCCAGCGCCCGTATTCGGCGAAGGCAAAGCGCGCCGCCGTCTGATCCAGCTTGCCGATCAGGCTCAGCACATTGGCGTTCAGCTCGGCCTCTGCGAGCGCCAGCGAGGGGTCGGCGCAGATCAGCGCACCGGCGGCGGTGTTGGCCGCGAGGCAGTCGAAATCGGGATCGCGCAGGATCGCCGCGCGCTCCGTGGTGACCTTGAGCAGGCAGGCCTTCACCCTGTCGATGTCGTCGGGACGCACCGGGGTCTGGCCGATGATGCCGCAGCCGAGATTGCGCTGGCGCATCCAGACCGCGTTCTCCTCGATGGCGGGCAGCCGGTCGGGCAGGCGGGCGAGCCGAGCTTCGATGGCCGCGCTCAGCTTCTCGGCGGCCGCGGCCAGCTGGGCATCACCGCAGAACAGCTGATTGCCGGGATCGCGGATCTGCTGGCAGTTGTTCCTGGCGAACAGCGGCAGCTTGTCCGCGATCGCGCGCTCCGATGCCCCCGATTGCGCGAAGCCGGGCGACGCCGGCACCAGCAGCGCCAGCAAAGTCAGCACGATCAATCGCATTCCCGTCGCCCCCTCGGCATGACGGAAGCAATGTAGCGCTCCGCATGGCGCGGCGAAACGGCTTTGTGGTGGGATGAAAGCCAGCCCGCATGCCGCCGGTGCGGCATCCCAAGGGCTCGGCAAATTGGGCTCGGCAAATTGGGATCGGCTAGTGCGCGTCGGTGGCCGCCACCGAGAACCGGACCGGTTCGTCGACATATTTCATGACGGCCGCCTCGTGGAGCACGAACAGCGGCTGGTAGGTCCTGGCATTGTCGTCTTCCACCATCGCCATGCGGCGGTTGTCGAGCATCAGCCAGCGGCCGTCGAGCCGCGCGGCGGCAACGGCATGTGCTTCGCCGGCCTTGATATCGCGCACCACGACGATGCGCAGATCCTCGGCGGCGACGCCTGCAAGGCGCAACGCGGCGAGCTTGGCGATGGCGTAGTCCTCGCAATCGCCGGCACCGCGCTCGAAGGTCGCGAGCGGCGAACTCCAGACGTCCTCGCGGCCGTCGTCGGCGGCCCTGATGGCGAGGTTGATGGCGCGGTTGGTTTCACCGAGGCGCGCCCGGCCGTCACGGGCGCGGGCGTGGTCGACGATGGCGAGCAGTTTCAGGGCGGCGGGCGAGGCGCAATTGTCGCGATCGCCGTCGCACAAGGCAAGCTGCACCATCTCGTCGTCGAGTCGGTCCTTCAGCGCGAGCCATTTCTGCTGCAGGCCGCCGGATGAGATCGCAAAGGCAAAGATGCCGAACGGCTCGGCCGATCGGCGCACCAGGACGCCGGCGCCGGGCGACAGCAGCGTGCCGGCGCGGAGCTCTGCGGCGGATCCGAACAGGATCAGTCCACACAGCACGAGGACAGCGCGCAAGGCGCGCGAGCGAGCGGCGGTCTCCATCTGACATCCCCTTCCGGCGTCGCCGGGTCCCCTCGGCCCCGTCGCGTCGGCCTTGTTGCTTTCTTCGGGGAGTGTGGAGGCGGGCGGTTTTGGTCTGCTTAATGCAGTCGGTTCGAGCTCCGAAACCGCATGACAGACTGAAGCGGGCCTGCCCCGATTCCCTAAAAATTGAGCGATCGGGGGTGGAAGTCGCCCTTCGCGGCCGCGAAAGGGAAGGATCTGCAGGCACAGGTTGCGGCTGGGTCGATTCTCCTGCCTATGGCTAACAGCCAGTTATTTCAGGAGTTCTGTTACTTGGGTCACAGATTTTGCTGCGGACTTGCCGCAGGATGCTGCAGGTTCCTGCCAAAGCAAGTCGAGACAAGTATCTGTTCCAATGGTTTTGCTTCGGAGTACTTTGGATCGAGGGGTTTTCTGGGGATAGGCCGATTATGACTTGGCTATATAGCGATGAATACTTGAGCGGCATCTTGCGGGCGGCTTCTGAAAGCGGCCTTCATCGCCTTGTGATGCGAAATCACACAAGCAATGGATGGTTTCGCTAAGCACTGGGTAATGATAACACAAGCTTAAGCGACGCTTACTTATTTAAATTTTAACCCCTTTTTGCGGTGCCCGGTTGAATTACGCTGGCAAATTTGACGCCGCGATCTCTCTGGATGGCCAGGGGTCCCGCTCGCCTGCCCATGTGCATGTCGAGTCCTTCACGGCGAAGGCGCACGGCCACGTGCCCGAGGGCGCGTTCGTCGTTCCCGATGCCAATCTGATCTTCCACGGCGAGTTCAAACGCGCCGGCATCGATCTCGTGCTGTCCCATGACGGGCGCGAATTCGTCGTCCAGGACTATTTCAAGGGCGACAAGCGCGCGGCGATCGCCTCCCCCGACGGGGCCCATCTCACCGGCGAGATCGTCAACGCGCTCACGGGGCACGTGCAGGTCGCCCAGGCCGGCGGCGCTGCTGCGGCCGCGCAGGTCATCGGTCATGTCACCAAGCTCGCCGGCAGCGCGACGGCGGTCCGCAACGGCGTCTCCATCATCCTGAACAACGGCGACAACGTCGAGAAGGGCGACGTGGTCTCCACCGGCGCCGAATCGACGCTCGGCATCACCTTCATCGACGGCACCGTATTCGGCCTGTCCTCCAATGCGCGGATGGTGCTGAACGAGATGGTCTACGACCCCAACGGGTCGAGCAATTCATCGCTGCTCAGCCTGGTCGCGGGCACCATCACCTTCGTTGCCGGCGAGACCGCCAAGCACGGCGACATGAAGATCGATACGCCGGTCGCCACCATGGGCATCCGCGGCACGGCGGTGCTGACCCAGATCAACTTCGTCGTGCCGGCCGGCGGCGGCGACCCGCAGCCGCAGGCGAGTTTCCAGGTGCTGGTCGAGCCGAATGGCACCACCGGCTCCTACATCCTGTTCGACAAGGTCACCCTGCTGCCGATCGCGACGGTGAACCAGGCCGGCCAGATGATCCAGATCAGCGGCGGCAATGTTTCGATCACCAATGCGCTGATGTCGCCCGAGATCCAGAAGCTGATCACGGATGTGTTCGCGCTGAAGTTCACCGACAACAACACCAACACGAAGCTGACGACGAACTTCACCGACACGATCACGCCGACCAGTGACGGTCTCATGATCAAGACGGCGGCGGGCTACGTGGCGATCCCGACCTTCGTCAACCTGAACCAGCAGGGCGGCCAGCCGACGCCCCCCGGCGACAAGACCACGTCCGGAAGCCGCATCCCCGGCCCGCCGGAGGCCCGCAGTCTCGATCTCAGCGGCAATATCAAGACCGCGTTCGCGCTGATGGAGCACGTGGACACGACGGGCGACGTCACGCCGGACCAGGTCTCCGGCCGCATCACCTTCTTCGACTTCAACCAGGGTGACCGGCCGACGGTGAAGGTGAACGTCGCCGGCGCGCCGAACTACGTCTACAAGAGCGCCGGGCAGCAGGATGTCACCTCCTCGCTGACGGATCTGCAGAAGCAGGACATCGCTGCCACCCAGATCAAGATCAACGTCGTTGCCGACCCCAACAACGACAATGACGGCTCGGCAGTCTGGACCTACGCGATCCCCGACAAGATGTTCGACTTCCTGGCCGCCGGGGAGACGCTGACGCTGACCTATATCGTCCGCGTCGACAACAATTTCGAAGCGAACAACGAAACCACTTTCATCCCGATCACCATCACGATCACGGGCACGAACGACAAGCCGACCGTCTCGACTGCGGGCGGCACCGTGATCGAGAAGGTGGGAACCGGCAACACGGCCGTCGACACCATCACCGGGGACGTGATTTTCACCGACGTCGATCTGACGGATCGGCCGATCGTGAGCGCGGCCCTCTCGTCGACCCAGCCGTTCAAATATCTCGATGCGCACGGCAACGACATTACTGCGACGCTGACCGCGGAGCAGAAGGCTGCCATCGCGGCCGTCGAGGTGCCGCTGACCGTGGTGCAGGCCGCCGGCAACGCCAACAACGGTGCGGCGACCTGGACCTACAGCGTCCCCGATCACCTGTTCGACTTCCTCGCCGACGGCGAGGTTCTGGTCCTGAACTACGTCATCCAGGTCGACGACGGGCATGGCGGCGTCGTCAGTACGCCGGTGACCCTGTCGATCAATGGCGCGGACGTCAGCGTCGAAGGCACCAACGACGTTCCGACGATCATCGTGACCGCGACCACCCCGACCGGCCAGTTGACCGAGGACGCCGCGACGTCTCTGGTGGCCGCCGGCACCATCACCTTCAACGATCCCGACCTGACCGACACGCACAGCGCGACTTACGTCCTGAAGTCGACGACATCATCCGCGCATCTGCCGGGCTTTGCCGACGGTACGTCGCAGATCGGAACCTTTGCGCTCACCAGCGTGAACGAAAGTCCCGGCGTGAGCACGATCGGATCGCTCGGCTGGAGCTTCACGCTCGACGACAGCGATCCGGTCCTGCAGTCGCTGGCGGAAGGGCAGACCATCACGCAGGTCTACACCGTCACCGTCGACGATCATCACGGCGGGACCGTGACCCAGGACGTCACGGTGACGATCACCGGCACGAATGATACGCCAACGATCACCAGTGACGCGGGCGCAGCTGCGGGTGCGGTGACGGAAGATGCGGCTACGCCGACGCTCACGACCGGCGGCACGCTGGCGATCCAGGATCTCGACCTGATCGACACCCACACGGCGAGCGCCGTGTTCAAGTCGTCGGCCTCATCGGCGCATCTGCCGGGGTTCACGGACGGCACGACGAATATCGGCACCTTCACGATCGACCCGACGGTGACGGAGTCGAACAGCGACACCAACAATGGCGCGACGCTGGGCTGGCACTTCAGCCTGAACGATAACGATCCGGTGCTGCAGTCGCTGGCGGCCGGCCAGACCATCACCCAGGTCTACACCGTCACCTTCAAGGACAACCACAACGCCACGGTGACGCAGGACGTCACGGTCACCATCACCGGCACCAACGACGCGCCGAGGATCACCAGCAACGCGGCGGCAGCTTCTGGCGCGGTGACGGAGGATGCGGCCACGCCGACGCTCACAACGGGCGGTACGCTGGCGATCCAGGATCTCGACCTGATCGACACCCACACGGCGAGTTTCGCGTTCAAGTCGTCGGCCTCATCGGCGCATCTGCCGGGGTTCACCGAGGGAACGACGAATATCGGCACCTTCACGATCGACCCGATGGTGACGGAGTCGAACAGCGACGCCGACAACGGCGCGACGCTGGGCTGGCACTTCACGCTCGCCGACAACGATCCCGTCCTGCAGTCGCTGGCGGCCGGCCAGACCATCACCCAGGTCTACACCGTCACCTTCAAGGACAACCACAACGCCACGGTGACCCAGGACGTCACGGTCACGATCAATGGTGCCAACGACGCGCCGGTCGTCATCAGCAAGCCTGCGGCGGCGCGGGGCGCGGTGACGGAAGACTCGACGACGCTGACGCTGACAACCGGCGGCACGCTGGTGATCCGGGATCTGGACCTGATCGACACGCACACCGCGACGGCCGTGTTCAAGTCCTCGGCCTCGTCGGCGCTCCTGCCGGGGTTCACCGAGAACAGCACCCACATCGGCACCTTCACGATCGATCCGACGGTGACGGAGTCGAGCAGCGACACCGATAACGCTGCCACGCTGGGCTGGCACTTCACGCTCGCTGACACCGACCCGACACTGCAGTCGCTGGCGGTGGGCCAGACCCTCACACAGGTCTACACCGTCACCTTCAAGGACAACCACAATGCGACGGTGACGCAGGACGTTACGGTGACGATCAACGGCGCCAACGATGCGCCGACCATTGTCAGCAGTGCCGCCGCGGCAAAGGGCACGGTGACCGAGGACGACAGCCTGACCCTGACGGTGGCGGGGACGCTTGCGATTGAGGACCTCGACCTGATCGACACGCATACGGCGACGGCAGCGTTCAAGTCGTCGACCTCGTCCGCGCATCCGGCTGGATTCAGCGACGGCACGCAACTCGGCGCCTTCACGATCGACCCGGCCGTGGCCGAGCTCGCGACCGACACCGACAATGGCGCGACGCTGGGCTGGCACTTCAGCCTCGCCAACAGCAATTCGGTTCTGCAATCGCTGGGCGAAGGCCAGACCATCACCGAGGTCTACACCGTCACCTTCACCGACAATCACAATGCATCGGTGACGCAGGACGTCACCGTTACCATCGTCGGGGTCAACGACAAGCCGACGCTGTCGGCCGTCGATGCGGGCACGCTCGCGGACACCATTGCGACCGACACCTTCGCCAATCTCACGGGCCAGCTGTCGGGGGCCGATGTCGATAGCGGCGAAACCGCGACGCTGGTCTACGCGGTGGCCGGTGCCGACACTCATGGCCAGGTCGCGGGTCACTATGGCACGCTCACGGTCGGCACCGACGGCAGCTACAGCTACGTGCCCGACGCGGCAGCGATCAACGCGCTGCCTGCGGGCAGTTTTGTCGACACATTCACTGTGCAGACCACCGACGTGCACGGCGCGAGTGGAACGGCGACGCTCACGGTGCACGTCACCGGAGCCAATGATGCGCCGACGATGTCCGCAGTGACCGCCGGCCCGCTGGTGGATACCGCGGCGGCCGACAGCTTCTCGAATATCACCGGGACCCTGGTCGGGACGGACGCCGATACGGGCGAGGCCGCCACGCTGACCTATGCCGTCCTGAACGCGGACAGTCACGGGACAACGGCAGGCCTGTATGGCTCCCTGACGGTCAACGCCGATGGCAGCTATACCTATGTTCCCGATGCGGCTGCGATCAACGCGCTGCCGCAAGGATCCTATTCTGACCATTTCACGGTCCAGGTCACGGATGTGCATGGTGCCTCGACCACGGCGAGCTACACCGTCGATCTGACCGGGGCCAACGATGCGCCGACCCTGTCCGCGCTCAATATCGGGACGCTCACGGATACGGCCGCCGCCGATACCTTCGGCAATCTCACGGGGTATCTGACCGGGACCGATGCCGACACCGGGGATACGCTGACCTATGCCGTGCTGAACGCCGACAGTCATGGGACGGCGACGGGCAATTACGGCACGCTCACGGTCAATGCCGACGGCAGCTACACCTACGTTCCGAACGCGGCTGCGATCAACGCGCTTTCGGAAGGGGCCTATACGGACACCTTCACGGTCCAGACCTCCGACGCGCATGGCGCGTCTGGCACGGCGACGCTGACGGTGGACCTGATCGGCGCAGACGACGATACCGGTCCGGTTATCGACACCGAGCACCTCTACGTCGAGCATATCATCGAGAACAGCTCCGACATCGTCCACGGTCTTGCGGTCGTCGACGCCGATGCGATGCCTGGCGACAATTTCATCGTCAACGTCTCGACCGCGCATCCGGGCCTGAGCGAGGCCTATTTCGATCCAGCTTCGGGCTCGCTCGACCAAATCAACGTGGGATTCGAAACCGGCATTGTTTACCATCCGACTGCTGGCAGCGCCGATCCGGAAGCCTCACCGCCGGATCAGGACATGGTCACGCTGACCGTCACCGACACGACAACGGGCCTGTTCGACACCGTCAACTTCATCTTCAACGAGGCCGGTGACACCAGCCAGGGGATCACGCTGCAAGGTACCAGCGGTAAAGACGTGATCTTTGCGACCGAAGCCAGCGACACGCTGAGCGGCGGCGGCGGCAAAGACCAGTTCGTGTTCGCGCCGGCGGCGTCGCAGGATGTCATCCAGCACACCGTGAGCGATTTCGAGACCGGTATCGAAAAAATCGATCTGCGGCAATTCAGCGGCATCAATTCCTTGAACGATCTGGATCCGATCGAGCAGAACGGCGATACGCTGCTGAAGCTCGACGACCACGAGACGATCCTGCTCAAGAACGTCTCTGTCGCAAATCTTCACGCTGGCGATTTCCTTTTTGGCAGCAACCTGATCAACTGATCGGTGGTGGGTTGGTCGGCCGAAGCTAATGACGATCGCGGCGAAATTCATTCCTGTCCCGGCCGGAAAGTCGAGAGTCGTCCCCAAGCACGGTATGGCGGGCGTGCAGTGACGATGTGCACACGGTTGGACACCAATTTAGCATGAAACGTCTCGACATTCTGCGGCGGTGGTTTGCACGGCGGCTCGGCTTTGCCCGGCTGATGTGCCTCGCGCTGCTGGTGCTGTTCGCCGGCATCCGTCTCTGGGATCCGCCGCCGATCCAGGAATTGCGGCTGCGCACCTTCGACATGTTCCAGCTGATCGACCCGCGCCAGAAGACGGCGCGCCCGGTCGTCATCGTCGATATCGACGACAAGAGCCTGGCGAAGCTCGGCCAGTGGCCCTGGCCGCGGACCCGGATCGCCGACATGATCCAGAACCTCACCAACAACGGCGCGGTGGCGATCGGCTTCGACGTGGTGTTCTCGGAGGCCGACCGGCTCAACCCGGACCTCGTCGCCGGCCAGATGCGCTATCTCGACGACGCCACGCGCGCCAAGCTGCGCGAACTTCCGAGCAACGACCAGATCCTGGCCGAGGCGATCAAGCGCTCGCGCGTCATCCTCGGCGAGACCGGGCAGCGCGCGATTTCCGCCGAGATCGACAAGACGCTGCCCTTCACCGGTGTCGCCACGGTCGGCGAGGAGGGTGCGGAGCGCTTCCTGTTCGAATTCCCGGGCCTGCTGCGCAACGTGCCTGCGATCGAGAAGGTCGCGGCCGGCCGCGGCCTGTTCACCATCAGGACCGAGCGCGACGGCCTGATCCGCCGCGTGCCGATGGTGATGCGCGCCCAGGGCAACATCATGCCCTCGCTCAGCCTCGAGATCCTGCGGGTCGCGACCGGCACGCCGACCCTGCTGGTGCGCACCGACAAGACCGGCATCCGCGCCGTCCGGCTCAAGGGCGTGGAAATCCCGACCGACAGGAACGGCCAGCTCTGGGTGCACTATGCGCCGCAGGATCCCTCGATCTACGTCTCCGCCGCCGACGTGCTCGACAACACCGTGCCGCCGGGCCGGATCGCCGGCAAGCTGGTGCTGGTCGGCACCTCCGCGGTCGGGCTGAACGACATCAAGACCACGCCGGTGTCGCGGGCCATGCCCGGCGTCGAGATCCACGCGCAGGTGCTGGAAAGCGTGCTGAGCGGCGCGGTGATCTCGCAGCCCAACTACGCGCTCGGCGTCGAACTGCTCGCGGCCATCGTCATCGGACTGCTCGTCATCATCTTCACGCCGAATCTCGGTCCGGTGAAGCTGGTGCTGGCGGGCGCCGGCTTTGCCGCGGTCCTGATCGGCGTCTCCTGGTTCTTCTACGCGCAGTACCGCTATCTGATCGACTTCACCTATCCGCTGTTCTCGACCACGGCGATCTACGTCACCTTCATCTTCGCGAGCTTCGTGCGCGAGCAGCGCCAGCGCGTGCAGATCCGCGGCATGTTCGCGCAATACATGTCGCCGGTGCTGGTCGAGCAACTGGCGCAGTCGCCGGAGAAGCTCGTGCTCGGCGGCGAGGAGCGCGAGATGACCATCATGTTCTCCGACGTGCGCGGCTTCACCACGATCTCGGAGACCTACAAGCACGACCCGCAAGGGCTGATCGCGCTGATGAACCGCTTCCTGACGCCGCTGACCGACGTCATCATCGACCAGAAGGGCTACATCGACAAATACATGGGCGACGCCATCATGGCGTTCTGGAACGCCCCGCTCGACGACCCCGACCACCAGATCAACGCCTGCGAGGCGGCGATCCGGATGCTGGAGAAGATCGACGCGGTCAACAAGGCGCGCGAGGAGGAGGCCGCCCATGGCGGCCATGTCTACATCCCGCTCAATGTCGGCATCGGCCTCAACACCGGCATCGGCGTCGTCGGCAACATGGGCTCCGACCTGAAGAAGAACTATTCGGTGCTCGGCGACAGCGTGAACCTTGCCTCGCGCCTGGAAGGCCAGTCGAAGGAATACGGCTTCCCGATCATCGTGGGCTCGAAGACCGCGCTTGCCGCCAAGGACAGGTTCGCGATCCTCGAACTCGACTTCATCATGGTGAAGGGCAAGACCGAGCCCGAGGTGATCTACGCCATCGCCGGCCGCCAGGACGTGCTGCATTCGGCCGCGTTCCAGCGCCTGCGCAACGTCACCATCGAGATGCTCGACCGCTACCGCAGCCGCGACTGGCAGGGCGCGCTCGACGCCATCGCACGCGGCCGCAAGAGCGAGGATGCCGATGCGCTGGAAAAATTGTTCAATCTCTACGAAGCGCGCATCAAGGACTTCCAGCTCGATCCGCCGCCGGAGAACTGGAATGGCGCGTTCGCACTGCTGACCAAATAGGACGAGGTGTGGTGTCCCGGTAAGGCGCTCGCAACCCTTCCTCGCAAGCGTCTGACGGCCTGACGATTTGATCGAGATCAAATCCGTCAACCCGGATTGATGTCAAGTTGATATGACAAAATCCGGGGAGGCCTTGATGCGTATTCTGCTGTTGCACCCGAATTATCATTCCGGCGGCGCCGAGATCGCCGGCAACTGGCCTCCCGCCTGGGCCGCCTATATCTCCGGCGCGCTGCGCAAGGCCGGCTTCGACGACATCCGTTTCATCGACGCCATGACCAACAACCTCTCCGATGACCAGGTCCGCCAGATCCTGATCGACGAGAAGCCCGACGTGGTCGGCTCCACCGCGATCACGCCGTCGATCTACAAGGCCGAGCGGCTGTTGCAACTGGCCAAGGAAATCCACCCCGGCGCGCTGACCATCCTCGGCGGCATCCACGCCACCTTCATGTACCAGCAGGTGCTGACCGAGGCGCCCTTCATCGATGCCATCGTGCGCGGCGAGGGCGAGGAGATCATCGTCAATCTGCTGCGGGCGCTGCAAGGCGGCGACTGGCTCGCCGCGCGGCACGGCGTCAAGGGCATTGCCTTCCGCGAGGACGACAAGGTGGTGGCGACGCCGGCGGCACCGACGGTCAAGGATCTCGATGCCATCTCGCCGGACTGGAGCGTGCTGGAGTGGAGCAAGTACATCTACATCCCCATGGGCAAGCGCGTCGCCATTCCCAACATGGCGCGCGGCTGCCCGTTCACCTGCAGCTTCTGCTCGCAATGGAAGTTCTGGCGCGACTATCGCATCCGCGACCCGAAGAAGGTGGTCGACGAGATCGAGACGCTGATCCGCGACCATGACGTCGGCTTCTTCATCCTCGCCGACGAAGAGCCGACCATCAACAAGAAGAAGTTCGTCGCCTTCTGCGAGGAGCTGATCCGCCGCGACCTCGGCATCCTCTGGGGCATCAACACCCGCGTCACCGACATCCTGCGCGACGAGGCGCTGCTGCCGCTCTACCGCAAGGCCGGCCTGATCCACGTCTCGCTCGGCACCGAGGCCGCTGCTCAGCTCAAGCTCGACCGCTTCAACAAGGAGACCACCGTCGCGCAGAACAAGAAGGCGATCCAGCTGCTGCGCGACGCCGGCATCGTCGTCGAAGCGCAGTTCATCGTCGGCCTCGAGAACGAGACGCGCGAGACGCTGGAGGAAACCTACCGGATGGCGCGCGACTGGAAGCCGGACCTCGCCAACTGGGCCATGTACACGCCCTGGCCGTTCTCCGACCTGTTCCGCGAGCTCGGCGACAAGGTCGAGATCTTCGACTACGAGAAGTACAATTTCGTCACGCCGATCATGAAGCCCGACGCGATGGAGCGCTCCGAACTGCTCGACCGCGTCATGCACAACTACCGGCGCTTCTACATGAACAAGGCGCTGTTCTCCTATCCCTGGGCCGGGTCCGGCGAGCGCCGCCGCTATCTGCTGGGCTGTCTCAAGGCCTTCCTGCGCTCGGGCTTCGAACGCAAGTTCTACGATCTCGGCCGCGTCAACTATTGGGGACCACAATCCAAGGGCAAGGTCGATTTCGGCTTCGATGCCTCGCGCAAGCGCGCCGACACCGCGGGCGTCGAATGGAAGACCAGCCACAACCGCGCCATCAGCGGCCCCAGGCAGGCGGAGATCATGGCCTGCGGCGGGGGCAAGGAGCAGATGGACGACGCCAAGGCCGCCGTGCAATGACCGCGGCGGCCGCGCGGGGCGGCGCGGATGTGCCCGTGGCTGCGATCGATTGCGGCCACACGGCCGGCCGGATCGGCCCGAATGCGATCATCCGTGTCGTCGAGTCGCTCAGCGAGATCGAAGGTGTGCCGGCGATCGGCCGCATCTTCCGTGCCGCCGGCCTTGCGGCATATCTGCGCGTGCCGCCGACGGAGATGGTGGACGAGACGGACGTCGGTCGCCTGCATCAGGCGTTGCGGGCCGATCTCGGCGAACCGCGCGCTGCCATGGTGGCGCACAGGGCCGGGGAGCTCACCGCCGACTATCTGCTGGCCCATCGCATTCCAAAGCCGGCGCAGACGGTGCTGCGATGCTGTCCGGCGCCGCTCGCCAGCCGTCTGCTTGCCGCCGCGATCGGAAAGAATGCCTGGACCTTCGCGGGCACCGGCGCATTTTCCGTGCAGCACAGGCCGGCGACGATCTTCTCGATCGCGGGCTGTCCGCTCTGCCGCAGCCAGCGCGCCGCTCGACCGCTCTGCGATTTCTATGCCGGCACGTTCGAGCGCCTCTATGCGCGCCTCGTGAGTCCGCGCGCGCAGGTCCGCGAAATCGCCTGCGAGGCCCTGGGGGCCGCGGCGTGCCGCTTCGAGATCAGCTGGGATCGCACGAGGCGATGACCAGAGCCTAGCGGAGGCCGGCACCGCCGTCGCGGCCATCCTGCGAGACGCGCTGAGGCGCCCCTCAGGATGAGGGCGGTGCGCCTGGCGCGATCTTGGACCCCGATGGTGAGGAGCCCGCCGGAGGCGGGCGTCTCGAACAGGAAGGCCGGGCGCCCTCCTGCATGCATGCAGCAATGCGCCCGGCCGTCGCGAGGACGTGCCTACTCAACGCCGATCGTCGTCAGGTCCTGGAACCAGTGCTGGGCCTGGACGAACTTCTTGATCTTCGGCGACAGCGCATGCGGGTTGGTGTCATGCACCACCCAGACCAGCGTGGCGTCGTCGACGATCTGGGCATGGGCCTGCGCCAGCAATTCGTCCTGCTTGGCGGTGTCGAAGGTCTGCTTGGCCTCGTCGATCAGCGCATCGACCTTCGGATTCTTGTAGCCGCCCCAGTTGACGCCGACCGGCGCGATCTGGCCGGAATGGAAGAAGCGCACGATGGCGTAGAGCGGGTCCGAGGTGACATAGGCGATGTTGTTGGCGGTGATGCCGGCGTTCATCTCGTCGGCCGCGCCCTTGCGCCAGTGCGTATAAAGCGTCTCGAGCTCCACCACCTTGAAGTCGATGTCGATGCCGATCTCCTTGAAGCTCTGCTGCAGGAATTCGTTCATCGGCAGCGACAGCATCTGGCCGGTGCCGCCCTGCGCGATGATGAAGGTGGTCTTCAGCGGCTTGGCCTTCGAATAGCCGGCCTCCTCGACCAGCTTCTTCGCCGCCGCCAGATCATATTTCAGCTCGAAGCCGGGCTTGCCGAACCAAGGGCTCGACGGATCGACCTGGCCCTTGGCGGGCTTGGCGAGCCCGTTCATCAAGCCCACCACCGCGTCGCGATCGATCGCCAGGTTCAGCGCCTTGCGCAGGCGGATGTCGGTCCAGGGCGAGCCCGGCAGCACGCTGAGATGATAGTTCCAGACATGCGGCGTGACGTTGTCGACGATCTTCATGCCGGCCGCCTTCAGCTGCGGCACGGCGTCGGGCGCCGGCGTCTCGATCAGATCGACCTGGCCGGCGAGCAGCGCGTTGGTGCGCGTCAGCGCCTCCGGCATCGGCACCAGCACCATCTTGTCGACCTTCGGAATCCGCTTCTTGTTCCAATAGTCGGGATTCTTGGTGAGTTCGGCGAGTTCGCGCGGCACCAGCTTGGTCAGCTTGAACGGACCGGTGCCGGAGGGCTGGCTGGCGAACTTGTCCCAGTCCTTGCCGAGCTTCTCATACTGCGCCGGGCTCGACACCAGGAACCAGAGCATCTGGTAGGGAAAGAAGGAATCGACCGTCTTGGTGGTGATCTCCACCGTGAAGTCGTCGATCTTGGCATAGCTCGCGACCGAGGGCAGGCGGGTCTTCACCTGCGCGCTCTGCCGCTTGTCGAACTGCGGCGCCTTGTCGTTGAGCACCTTGTCCAGATTCCAGATCACGGCGTCGGCGTTGAAGTCGCTGCCGTCGTGGAACTTGACGTCCTTGCGCAGGGTGAAGCGCCATTTGGTCTTGTCGGTATCGCTCACCTTCCAGTCGGTGGCGAGGCCGGGAACCAGTTTGCCCGGCCGGTCGGCGACGTCCATCTCCCAGGCGACCAGGGGATCGTAGATCGTATAGGCCGAGAACTGATAGGCGCCGGCGCCGCGATCCGGCTGACCGGTGGTCAGCGGAATGTCCGCCATCGAGATGCCGTAGCGCACAACCGTTTCGGCCTTGGCCGAGATTGCGGAAAACGCCAACGCCAGCACGGCGAGACGGGTCGATAATCGAAGACGCATGGCCCGAAGCTCCAGGGAAGGAATGAGGGGGGAGTCGGGGGAAAACTTGCAATCTTGATGCCAGAATAGGCAGCAGCAGCCGTCTCAGCGTCCGCGATCACAAGGACTTGTCGTCGCAGGCCCATTTTGCAGAAAAAGTTTCCCTGCTGGCACAGCCATTGCATACGATTGCATCAAAAATAGTCATCGGTACCAGGAAAAGGATTGCGACGATGCTTATCAAGACCACCACCCGTGCGGCGCTGATCGCGGCGCTGGCCCTGACGACCGCGGCCGTTTTGCCGCGCGCGGCCAGCGCCCAGACCGTGCTGCGAATCGGCATGACCGCTGCCGATATTCCGCGCACGCTGGGCCAGCCCGACCAGGGGTTCGAAGGCAACCGCTTCACCGGCCTCACCATGTATGACGCGCTCACCGGCTGGGATCTGTCCTCCGCCGACAAGCCCAGCGTCGTCATCCCCGGCCTTGCCACCGAGTGGAAGGTCGACGATGCCGACAAGACCAAGTGGATCTTCAAGCTGCGCCCCGGCGTCACCTTCCATGACGGCTCGCCCTTCAACGCCGACGCGGTGGTGTGGAACGTCGAGAAGGTCTTGAAGCAGGACGCGCCGCAATTCGACGCCAGCCAGGTCGGCGTCACCGCCTCGCGCATGCCGACGCTGGCCTCGGCGAAGAAGATCGACGACATGACCGTCGAGCTCACGACCAAGGAGCCCGACAGCTTCCTGCCGATCAATCTCACCAACCTGTTCATGGCGAGCCCGGCGAAGTGGCAGCACTTCTACGACAAGGCCGAAGGCGCCGACGCCAAGGCCAAGTCGCAGGCGGCCTGGACCGCCTTTGCCAAGGACGCCGCGGGCACCGGCCCCTGGAAGATGGCGAGCTTCACGCCGCGCGAACGGCTCGAACTGGTCAAGAACGCCAATTACTGGAACAAGGATCGCGTGCCCAAGGTCGACAAGATGGTGCTCTTGCCGATGCCGGAGGCGAATGCCCGCACGGCGGCGCTGCTGTCCGGTCAGGTCGACTGGGTCGAGGCGCCGGCGCCCGATGCGCTGCCTGAACTGAAGCAGCGCGGCTTCAAGCTCTACGCCAACGAGCAGCCGCATGTCTGGCCGTGGCAGTTCTCGCGCGTCGAGGGCTCGCCCTGGAACGACATCCGCGTCCGCAAGGCGGCCAATCTCTGCGTCGACCGCGAGGGCCTCAAGGACGGCCTGCTGGCCGGCCTGATGGTGCCCGCGACCGGCACGTTCGAGCCGGGCCATCCCTGGCGCGGCAAGCCCAGCTTCGAGATCAAATACGACAAGGCGGCCGCGCAGAAGCTGATGAAGGAGGCCGGCTTCGGTCCCGACAAGAAGCTGACCGTCAAGGTGCAGACCTCGGCCTCCGGCTCCGGCCAGATGCAGCCGCTGCCGATGAACGAATATCTGCAGCAGGCCCTCGCCGAGTGCTATTTCGACGTCAAGCTCGACGTCATCGAGTGGAACACGCTGTTCACCAATTGGCGTCGCGGCGCCAAGGACCCTTCGGCGAACGGCTCCAACGCCACCAACGTCACCTATGCGGCGATGGATCCGTTCTTCGCGCTGGTGCGCTTCCTGCAATCGAGCATGGCGCCGCCGGTGTCGAACAATTGGGGCTTCATCAACGATCCCAAGTTCGACGAACTCGTGAAGAAGGCGCGCCAGACCTTCGATCCCGCCGCGCGCGACGCCGCGCTCGCCGAGCTGCATGCCGCTTCGGTCGACGATGCCGCCTTCCTCTACGTCGCCCATGACGTCGGCCCGCGCGCGATGAGCCCGAAGGTCAAGGGCGTGGTGCAGCCGAAGAGCTGGTTCATCGACTTCTCGCTGGTCTCGATGCAGTAGCTCAGCGACACGCTCGGTGCACCCTCTCCCCCTGTGGGAGAGGGTGGCTTCGCGACAGCGAAGCCGGGTGAGGGGTTCTCTCCGCGGATGCGGACCTCTCAATGGATTCGATTTCATCCGCGGATAGAGACCCCTCATCCGGCGCTTCGCGCCACCTTCTCCCACAAGGGGAGAAGGGAAGAAAAGAAACATCGTGCTCGCCTATATCGCCAGACGCATCGTCTACGTCATCCCCATCGTCATCAGCGTCGCGCTGGTGTGTTTCCTGCTCGTCCACATCACGCCGGGCGATCCGCTGGTTGCCGTGCTACCGGCCGATGCCTCGCAGGAGCTCGCCGCGCAGCTGCGCGCCGCCTATGGCTTCGACCGGCCGCTGCCGGTGCAGTTCGGGCTCTGGCTGCTGCGCGCGCTGCACGGCGATCTCGGCAATTCCATCGCCACGGGCCGGCCCGTGCTCGCCGAGGTCATGCGCGCGGTCGGCAACACCGTCACGCTGGCGATCGCGGCGGCCGCGATCGGCTTCACCATGGGCATCCTGCTCGGGCTGATCGCCGGCTATTTCCGCGAGACCTGGATCGACAAGGTCGCCACCTCCTTCGCCATCGCCGGCGTCTCGGTGCCGCATTACTGGCTCGGCATGGTGCTCGTCATCATCTTCTCGGTGCAGCTCAACTGGCTGCCCGCGGTCGGCGCCGGTCCCAACGGTTCCAACTCCTGGGCCTGGGACTGGGCGCACATGAAATATCTCGTGCTCCCCGCCATCACCACGTCGGTGATCCCGATGGGCATCGTGACCCGCACGGTGCGCGCGCTCACCGGCGACATCCTCAGCCAGGATTTCGTCGAAGCGCTGCGCGCCAAGGGCCTGCACGAAACCGGCGTGTTTCGCCACGTCATCAAGAACGCCGCGCCCACCGCGCTCGCGGTGATGGGGCTCCAGCTCGGCTACATGCTCGGCGGCTCGATCCTGATCGAGACCGTGTTCTCCTGGCCGGGCTCGGGCTTCCTGCTCAATTCCGCGATCTTCCAGCGCGACCTGCCGCTGCTGCAGGGCACGATCCTGATCCTGGCGCTGTTCTTCGTCTTCCTCAACCTGTTGGTCGACATCGCGCAGGCCGCGATCGACCCGCGCATCAAGCGGGGCTAGCATGATGAGCCCGGCCGTAACCACGACTGCAGTGCGCTCCCTCCCCCGCCCGCGGGGGAGGGTTGGGGAGAGGGTGTCTCCGCAATCGAGAGTCCCCCAGAGGAGAAAGCCCTCACCCGCGCCTTCGGCGCGACCTCTCCCGCAAGCGGGAGAGGTGCACCGCGTCCCTGGCAGGCATCGTTCGACCCAAAATCCAGGCGGAGCCAGCCGATGAGCCAGCTTCCGCTCTCCACCACCGCCGACGCCGCGCTGCAGGCCGCGCCCGCCACCAAGGCGCGCGGCTATTGGGCGACCGTCGGCCGTCGCATCCTGCGCGACAAGGTCAGCATCGCCTGCGCGCTGGTGCTGCTGCTGATCTTCCTCTCCGCGATTCTCGCGCCATGGCTCGGCCTCGAAGATCCCTACAAGGGCTCGATGATTCGCCGCCTGCGCCACATCGGCACGCCGGGCTATCCGCTCGGCACCGACGAACTCGGCCGCGACATGCTGGCGCGGCTGATCTATGGCGGGCGGCTGTCGCTGGTCATCGGCATCCTGCCCGTGATCCTCGCCTTCTGCTTCGGCACCTCGCTCGGCATCATCGCCGGCTATGTCGGCGGCAAGCTCAACACCGCGATCATGCGCACGGTCGACGTGTTCTACGCCTTCCCCTCCGTGCTGCTGGCGATCGCGATCTCCGGCGCGCTCGGGGCCGGCATCCTCAACTCCATCGTGTCGCTGACGGTCGTCTTCGTGCCGCAGATCACCCGCGTCGCCGAGAGCGTCACCACCGGCGTGCGCAACATGGACTTCGTCGAGGCCGCGCGCGCCTCGGGCGCCGGCCCGTTCACCATCATGCGCGTGCACATCCTCGGCAACGTGCTCGGCGCGATCTTCGTCTATGCCACCAGCCTGATCTCGGTCTCGATGATCCTCGCCGCCGGCCTCTCGTTCCTCGGCCTCGGCACCAAGCCGCCGGAGCCGGAATGGGGCCTGATGCTGAACACGCTGCGCACCGCGATCTACATCAATCCCTGGGTCGCCGCGCTTCCCGGCGCGATGATCTTCGCCGTGTCGATCTGCTTCAACCTGTTCTCGGACGGCCTGCGCAGCGCCATGGACATCAGGAATTGAGATGATGATGCAAAGGCACACTGTCGCGGCGTTCTCTGAACACCTCTCCCATAGGGAGAGGTCGGATTGCATCGCCAGATGCAATCCGGGTGAGGGGGGTCGCTCCACCGAGTATGCCGCTCCCCCTCACCCGCGCCTTCGGCGCGACCTCTCCCCGGTGGGAAGAGGTGGGAGACCATGCCCATGAGCGAGACCAGCACCTCCGTCGCCATGCTCGAGCCGATCGAGGACCTTGGCGGTGCCGCGCAGCCGTTGCTGCAGGTCAACGGCCTGACCAAGCACTTCCCGGTGCGCGGCGGCCTGTTCGCCGCCAAACGCACCGTGCGCGCCGTCGACAACGTCTCGTTCTCCGTGGCCAAGGGCGAGACGGTCGGCATCGTCGGCGAGTCCGGCTGCGGCAAGTCGACCACCGCGCGCCTCCTGATGCACCTGATGCCGCGCGATTCCGGCGACATCATCTACGACGGCATGGCCGTCGGCCGCTCGCTCTCCTTGCGCGAGCTGCGGCGCGGCATGCAGATGGTGTTCCAGGATTCCTACGCCTCGCTCAATCCGCGTCTCACCATCGAGGAATCCATCGCCTTCGGCCCCAAGGTCCACGGCATGGCCGACGACGCTGCGCGCACTCTGGCGCGCGAGCTGCTGGGCAAGGTCGGCCTGCGTCCAGAAAACTTCGCCAATCGCTATCCGCACGAGATTTCCGGCGGCCAGCGCCAGCGCGTCAACATCGCCCGCGCGCTGGCTCTGTCGCCCCGGCTCGTGATCCTGGACGAAGCCGTTTCCGCGCTCGACAAGTCCGTCGAGGCGCAGGTGCTGAACCTGCTCGCCGACCTCAAGCGCGAATTCGGCCTGACCTATCTCTTCATCAGCCACGATCTCAACGTCGTCCGCTACATCTCGGACCGCGTTCTGGTGATGTATCTCGGCGAGGTCGTCGAACTCGGCCCGGTCGACCAGGTCTGGGACTCGCCGGCGCATCCCTATACGCGCGCGCTGCTGGCGGCGATGCCGTCCTCGGACCCCGACCGGCGCACCGAGACGCCGCCCATCACCGGCGATCCGCCCAATCCGATCGATCCGCCCTCGGGCTGCCGCTTCCACACCCGTTGTCCGTTTGCGGAGCCGCTCTGCGCAAATGCGACACCAAAGCTCACCGCGCTCGATACAATGGGCCACGAGGCCGCTTGCTACATGGCGATCCCGGGATCGGGCCATAGCCGCGCGCCGGCGGAGAAAAGCTGATGACCAGACCGACACCGAAAGAGATCAAGCCGATCGCGCAGATCGCCGGCGTTCCCGTCGATGACGAGATCGCGACCCGCATCTCCAATGCCATCGGCCCCGCCTTCGAGGGGTTCGCGGCCATCGCCGGCACGCTGCCGTTCGATCTCGAGCCGGCGCAATATCCGATCGTCCAGGCGCAGAAGGTGTCGGCATGAGCACCGAACCCGCCTTGATGACGCTCACCGCGGTCGCGCGCGCGATCGCGATGAAGCAGGTCTCCTCGCATGAGGTGACGCGCGCGCTGCTGAATCGCATCGCACAGTGGCAGCCGCATCTCAATGCCTTCATGTCGATCGAGTCCGAGGCCGCGCTGAAGGCGGCCGAGGCGGCCGACGCCGAGCTCGCCAAGGGCCAGTTGCGCGGGCCGCTGCACGGCGTGCCGCTCGCGCACAAGGACATGTACTACGACGCCGGCCATGTCGCGACCTGCGGCTCGCTGATCCGTCGCGATTTCGTTCCCGGCGTGACATCGACCGCGCTGCAACGGCTGAAGGATGCGGGTCAGATCCGGCTCGGCACGCTCCATCTGGCCGAATTCGCCTACGGCCCGACCGGCCACAACGCGCATTATGGCCCGGTGTGCAATCCCTGGAACGTCGCGCATATCACCGGCGGTTCGTCCTCGGGCTCCGGCTCGGCAGTCGCCGCGCGCCTGACCTATGCCGCGCTCGGATCAGACACCGGCGGATCGATCCGCATGCCCGCGCATTTCTGCGGCGTCACCGGTCTCAAGACCACCTGGAGCCGGGTCAGCCGCGCCGGTGCGATGCCGCTGTCGCAATCGCTCGACACCGTCGGCCCGCTCGCCCGCACCGCAGAGGATTGCGCCTTGCTGCTCGCCTTGCTGGCTGGCCCCGACCCGGAAGATCCGACCTGCAGTCACGAGCCGGTGTCGGACTATGTTGCCGCCACCAGGGGCTCGCTGAAGGGCCTGAAGATCGGCGTGCCGACCTCCTATTATGTCAATGATCTCGACGGCGATGTTGCGCGCGTGCTGGACGAGACCATCGCGGTGCTCAAGCGCGAAGGCGCGGACATCGTCAAGGTGGAGCTGCCCGACCAGCGGCAATTGTCCGCCGCGAGCCAGCTGGTGCTCGCCGCCGAATCCGCCGCCTTCCACAAGCGCTGGATGATCGAACGGCCGCAGGATTACGGTCCGCAGGTCATGATGCGGCTGCAGAACGGATTGGCCGTGCCTGCGGTCACCTATCTCGAGGCGATGCGCTG
>VYLE01000111.1_pt1 | contig 108626 bp, 99 predicted proteins | sample 5114391 | NCBI WGS metagenome assembly VYLE01 (sample SAMN12291771, study PRJNA351875) | freshwater metagenome | isolation source: freshwater lake | place: USA: Michigan, Kent Lake | collected 2013-08-15 | reverse complement strand
AGAATGCAGCGTCGGCTCGCGGTGAGATCATCACCCGAGCGCGCGCCAATCTCCGCCGTCGTCCCGGACAAGCGAAGCGCAGATCCGGGACCCATACGCCGCAGCGGGAGTTGGACGAAGATTCGTGGTTACAAGCTTGCTTAAACAATTTCTGCTGCGGCGTATGGGTCCCGGCCTTCGCCGGGACGACACCGAAGATGCGGCGACGCTCTTCAGCTCAACCAGAATTTCGGCGTTGTGGGCTCCAGCCTTCCGCCGACGCGCACCGGGGCGATGCGCAGGGCGAGGCCGGTTGCGTCGTCGGTTTCCACCGCGACGCCGCTGAGCGTCGCCGCACCGGCGGCCGGCTCGAAGCGGCCCGACGGAATCCCCGACGTGAACCTGCGCAGCCGTTCTTCCTTCTGCATGCTGATGATGGAATCGTAGTCGCCGGTCATGCCGGCGTCGGTCATGTAGGCGGTGCCGCCTGCGAGGATCTAGTGATCGGCACCCACAGTATTAAACCACCGCGTAGCTACCTATGCCTTAGTCAGCGCAACGGAATACACAAACAAACAAAAACCTGCAATTCCACCCGCGATGAAAGCCGCCCCAAATAATTCCTTATACCGAAATCCAACCGGCTGTTTTGCTTTACTCAAAACGGCAGGGTTCAACTCTCCACTCAATCCGTTCTTCTGCCAGCTATCCGATAGGATATCTTCTCCAATTTTGATCAACTGCCGATTTCTGACGTCCAACTGCCAAAACAGAACACTGGCGCCTAACATCATCAAGCTAGTCACTATAGAACCGGCCGGAATTTTCTCTTTCAGCGAGAATGACGCTGCCGCGACAAGACCAGACATAACGAGCAGGTAAAAATTGAAAGTCGAAATTCGCTGCTGCGCATGAAATTCGAACCATTTGAAACCGTATTCGAGAGCTATCTCGTGGACTGCCTTGTCACAGGGCATATTCTTCCCCTTGTCGTTGACCTAACTAGGGCACGATACGAAGAACGCATCCAGCGCGGCTAGTGTCTGTATGACCTATTTACCGCTTCGGCGACTCTGAGGGTAGCTAGCTCGCAGGGTATTAGATCGCTTTGCATCTCCCCACCTCTGCAGCTTCTCTTTGATTTGCTCGATGCTTTGGTGCGGATCGGTCCAGTGAATAACGGCATGGCAATTTGGGCAGACCGGCCTCAAATCGCGAATGGGATCCACAGAAGAGCGCCGTCCAATTCTAGAGATTGGCGTCAAATGATGAATATGGATTAACCCGGCCACATCGGGGCCGTACTGATCTGCGAATGACAAGCCACAAACAAAGCAATCAGTGCCATAGTGATCTATGCAGCGTGCTCGTGCCTTGGGATTGCGCTCATAGCGGTTTGCGAGCACCTGGATTGCTCGTCCTTCCTGCAAGTCATTGCTGGTCAAATTGTCCTTCTGCGAAACTCGCTGAAGTGAGATGGTCCCGACGTACGCAGGCTGAGGCAATCGTCTGCCGAGACACTCCGAGAGAAATTCGACCAGCATCTCTGAATGATCGTTAGCTGTTGACGTATGTCTCGGACTTAGAGCTGCAACTCGGATAGCCGCGTCGTGCGCCTCTTTCAACCTCTGATAAAGGCTCTTCAAGCTTGCAACGTCGAAATCGCACGTATCACAATTTTGTGCGTTCTTGTATGGCGCCCGGCTGAAATCAATTCTGGCATCCGCTCTTAGAGCCCTTGTGTCTAGGCCACCTTTTACAAGCAGATGAATCCCCCTTCTGCCAACTTGCAACACCTCTACAAAGCCAACCTTCAGCATTATGGAGTTGTCATTGATCCGGATACCCCACTTTGATTGATCCGCGCGATCCGCCACCTCGATAGAATGGCCAAGCATCCGAAGAACTTCCTTGCTGTGTGATGCCTCCACAAGCTTTGCAAAGCGGACGTCGATGCTTTCTAACGGTTCTGCTGACGCTTTTGATTTGGCTAACCGGGGAGGCCGCTCAGGCGCGACAAGGGCTTCGAGTGCAATAATAGCACCATGACTTTTTGTCCGGCTTAAGCCGTTACGGAACGATTGCTGCTCTATCAAAAGTTTCTTGAACCAACCCAGATCTGTGACTTCGATTGGCTGAGTTTTCGAAGCAACCTCAAAGTGCACTACTCGCTCGTTCGAGCCTCCCTTTTTCCGAGCGATTTTCGTAATTGTCCCCGCCGCAACCAAACTATACCTCTTTGGCGAACCAACTCCCTCGAAGGCCCACAGGCGCTGCCCAAGTAAGGTCTCATCTCGGAAAGCTTTCGCTGTCCAAAATGTATGTTCCCGACTGGCGCCCTCAGCACTTCTATATCGACCGAATTTCTCGGCATTATGATAAGCAACGAAATGCCTGATATCGTCAGCTTTGGCTTTTTTGCGAATTGACACGGTAGTCGCTACCCTACTCGATCTAAGGTGTCTCAGCGGCATGGTGCGCGAAGAGCCATTTCAACGACTGATAGATCACACGCGATATAGGTCCCGGCCCCGCCGGGACAACACTGAGGATATTGCGCGAGCGTCAGCTCAACCAGAATTTCGGCGTCGTGGGCTCCAGCCTGCCGCCGACGCGCACCGGGGCGATGCGCAGCGCAAGGCCCGTCGCATCATCCGTTTCCACCGCGACGCCGCTGAGCGTCGCCGCACCCGCGGCCGGTTCAAAACGGCCCGACGGAATCCCCGACGTGAACCTGCGCAGCGGTTCTTCCTTCTGCATGCCGATGATGGACTCGTAGTCGCCGGTCATGCCGGCGTCGGTCATGTAGGCGGTGCCGCCTGCGAGGATCTGGTGGTCGGCGGTGGGCACATGGGTGTGGGTGCCGACGACGAGGCTGGCGCGGCCGTCGCAGAAGAAGCCGATGCCCTGCTTCTCGCTGCTGGCCTCGGCATGGAAATCGACGACGATGGCGTCCGCGGCGACGCCGAGCGGACAGGCCCCGAGCTCGCGCTCCAGCGCGGCGAAGGGATCGTCGAACGGGGTCATGAAGACGCGGCCCAGCGCGTTGACGACGAGCGCGTGACGACCGTTCTTGGTCTCGACCAAAGCGGCGCCGCGGCCGGGCGTGCCGCGCGGATAGTTCGCCGGCCGCACCAGGCGATCGGCGCGCTCGATGAAGACCAGCGCCTCGCGCTGGTCCCAGGAGTGGTTGCCGAGCGTCACCGCATCGGCGCCGGCGTCGAGAAACTCCTGATAGATCGCTTCCGTGATGCCGAAGCCGCCGGCGGAATTCTCGCCGTTGACGACGACGAAATCGAGCGACCAGTCCCTGACCATGCCGGGCAGATATTCGGCGATGGCGTTGCGGCCCGCGCGGCCGACGACATCACCCACGAACAGAATGCGCAACTTCAGGACTCCGGAAATCAAACACGTCGGATTCCGTTAGCACATAATCCAGCGCCACGTCGTGCGATAGTGCCGGAACGGCCTCGATCTCCTGCACCGCGAAGGCAAGCCCGACGCCGATGATGTGCTTGGCCTTGCGCAGATGCGCGAAGGTGACGTCGTAATGTCCGGCGCCATAGCCGATGCGGTGGCCGAGCCGGTCGAAGGCGGCTAGCGGCGTCAGCATGACATCCGGAATGACTTCGGCGGCGGCCGGCGACGGCTCGGGAATGCCGAGCGGGCCGAGCATCAGGCGGTCGGTCGGATGATAGAGGCGGAAGACCAGCGACTGGCCGCGCGCGGTGACGCAGGGCAGCGCCAGCCTGGCCCCCGCCCCGGCGAGCTTCTCCATCAGGGGCAACGGATCGATCTCGCTGCGGATCGGCGCATAGCCTGAGACGATGCTGCCCGGCAGGAGCTCGAACGGCAGCCCGCGTTTGGCGAGCCTGGTTGCGGCCGCGGCGCGCTTCTTGTCGCCGAGCGCCTCTCGCGCGGCGAGGGCTTTGGCACGGAGTTCGGCTTTGGTTACGGACATGTGCGCTTGCTCCGAACGCGGAGCCTCGCTCCGCCGTCATCACCCGCCTTGTGCGCCCTTGCGCATCGGTGCGGGTGATCCAGTATTCCAGAGACGACAGTGCCTGAACCTCGACGCCGCGGCGTTACTGGATGCCCCGCCCCCGTGCGCAATTGCGCACTCGGCGGGGCATGACACCGAACCTTGAGCTGAACCGCAAGCGTGTCGGGGACGCAATTCGACAGGCAGAAAGCAACCAAACACAAGTGCGAAGCCGCAAGCGCCGTTGAAGCACTCGATCCCGGAGTTCCCTACGAAAGTAGGTGGGCACCATATGTCCGGGCCCACGGGCCCGGCCAGGGACAGTTCCCTAAAGGATCGATAAGGCCCCGGGGATATATGGCTCCTGACGAACGTCGCAGCCTCGCCGTCGCAATGTAACAACGATGGTGGCGAATAACCAGTGGCGGCGAGCGGCAGCCCCAGCTGCTTACCAAGTCCGCCAGTGGGCTCCCTCCCCCGCAGGCGGGGGAGGGAGCTCAGTATCGATGCCGCAACAGCGTGCACACCCTATGCGGTTGACCTCCGCAGGCGGGGAGGGAGCGCACCGACGCCGCGGCGATGATCGAGGCTCTTAGCCGATCGCGATGCCGCCGCCGACGGTGCGGTTCAGGACCTTGGTCGACTTCTCGATGCGCTCGGCGGCGGCGTTGAGGGCGTTCACCACGGCGGTCTGCGTCATGCGGGCGCGCTCGACGGCGGCGTTGCGGAAATCCCGGAGCTCGGTCAGCTCCTGCTCCATGGTGCGGATGCGGTTGCCGGCGTCGACCAGTTCGTCGCAGACGGTCAGCGCCGCCATCACGGTGAGGCGCGCGTCGCCGATCTCGCCGAATTTTCCGCGCAGCGACTGGATGCGTGTCTCCAGGCTGTCGGCGAGCTTGAGCAGCCGCACCTCCTGGCCCTCCTCGCAGGCCATGCGGTATTGCCGGCCGTTGATGGTGACGTTGATGTGGCTCATCCGTCCTCTCCGGTATCGAGCACCGAGCGTATCGTGACGATCGCGGAATCCAGCCGATCGGAGATCTCGCGGTTGGTGCGCTCGAGCTTGCGCGCCTTCACCAGCGCGCCGTCGAGTTCGTCGGCGAGCCGGGAGCGATCCGCGCCGAGCGCCTGGATGCGCGCCGCAAGCTCGTTCTCGTCGCGATCGGCATCGCGCCGCCGCTCCACCGCGCTCTCGAGCGCGTCGAGCGCCGCCATGAGTCTGCGGGTCGCGATCTCGATCTCGACGGCAGAGGACTCCGTCATGGCAGAGCTGTTGGACACGCGATCGTTCATGCAGTCAGCGGCGGAACCTGTGGGCGTTGCCCGGGGCCATTTCCTTGGGGCTTGCCGGCCGGCAAAAGACTCGGTTCGGCAAGCGGTTAGAAGCAGAAATTTACGTGGCAAGCTAGCCCAGCGCAACGCCGCCGCAAAACTATGCACCGATCAATCGGGAACAAACCTCCCGCGCGATCGGTGCCTGCCGAAAACCGGCCGTCATTTTCCACCGTGAAAGCGCAGGCAACTTTTCGGGGAGAACCGGCGTTTGATTGCCTTGGACTCCCGGAACCGAGGTGCTATCCCAGCCCCGACCTCAGGCGGCCGAAAGGCGCCTTCCCGCGCGGGCCTAGACCGCCCTCAAGCGCTTCATTTCAGACGGATTTCAGACATGACGCAGGTCGACCACACCCGTATGGCCAACGCGATCCGCGGGCTCTCGATGGATGCCGTGGAGAAGGCGAAATCCGGCCATCCCGGCCTGCCGATGGGCGCCGCCGACATCGCCACCGTGCTGTTCACGCAGTTCCTGAAATTCGACATTGCCGCGACCGAATGGCCCGACCGCGACCGCTTCGTGCTCTCGGCCGGCCACGGCTCGATGCTGCTCTATTCGCTGCTCTATCTCACCGGCAGCCCCGAGATGACGATCGACCAGCTCAAGGATTTCCGCCAGCTGGGATCGCTGACGCCGGGCCATCCCGAGCACGGCCACACCAAGGGGATCGAGACCACCACCGGTCCGCTCGGCCAGGGCATCTCGACCGCGGTCGGGATGGCGCTCGCCGAAAAGATGCTGGCGGCCGAGTTCGGCAAGAAGATCGTCGACCACCACACCTATGTGCTGGCGTCCGACGGCGACCTGATGGAAGGCATTTCGCAGGAAGCCATCGCGATGGCCGGGCACTGGAAGCTCAACAAGCTGATCGTGCTCTATGACGACAACGGCATCTCGATCGACGGCCCGACCTCGATCGCCGATTCCGTCGACCAGGTGAAGCGCTTCAAGTCGGCCGGCTGGGCCGCCGAGAAGATCGACGGCCACGATCCGGCCGCCATCGCCGCCGCAATCGCCCGCGCGCAGAAATCCAACAAGCCCTCGCTGATCGCCTGCCGGACCACCATCGGCTACGGCGCGCCGCACAAGGCCGGCACCTCCAAGGTGCATGGCGAGGCGCTCGGCGCCGACGAACTCAAGGCCGCCAAGGAAAATCTCGGCATTTCGCTCGAGCCGTTCTCGGTGCCAGACGACGTGCTGAAGGCCTGGCGCGCCGCCGGCAGCCGCGGCGCGGCCGCCCGCAAGGAGTGGGAAGGCCGGCTCGGCGAACTCGGCAGCCGCAAGCGCGCCGAGTTCGAGCGCCGGCTGCGCCACGAGCGTCCGGCCGCGCTGGCCAAGGCGTTCAAGGCCTACAAGAAGGAACTGCTTGAAAAGCCGATGAATGCGGCGACCCGCAAGTCCTCGGAGGCCGTGATCGAAGTGATCGCCGGCGCGATGCCGATGGAGTTTCTGGCCGGCTCGGCCGACCTCACCGGCTCCAATAACAACAAGGCGAAGTCGGCGACCGCGTTCTCCGCCAAGACGCCGAAGGGCCGCTTCATTCACTACGGCATCCGCGAGCATGGCATGGCCGCGGCGATGAACGGCATCTTCCTGCACGGCGGCTTTGCGCCGAACGGCGCGACCTTCCTGGTGTTCACCGATTACGCGCGGCCGGCAATGCGCCTGGCCGCGCTGATGGGAGCCGGCGTGGTCTATGTGATGACCCACGATTCCATCGGCCTCGGCGAGGACGGACCGACCCACCAGCCGGTCGAGCATCTGTCGGCGCTGCGGGCCATTCCCAACATGCGCGTGTTCCGCCCCTGCGACGCGATGGAGGTGGCCGAGTGCTGGGAACTCGCCCTCAACCGCATCGACGGCCCGACCGTGCTGGCGCTGACGCGGCAGAACCTGCCGCAGCTGCGTACCGCCGCGACGAACGAGAACCCCTGCCAGTACGGCGCCTATGAACTGGTCGCGGCCCAGGGCGAAGCCAAGGCGACGCTGTTCGCCTCCGGCTCCGAAGTGGAGATGGCGGTGGCCGCCCAGAAGCAGCTCGCCGAGCGCGGCATCCCGACGCGGGTGGTCTCGGTGCCCTCGCTCGAGCTCTTGCTAGCGCAACCAAAGGAACGCCGCGACGCCATCATCGGCAACGCGCCGGTGAAGGTGGCGATCGAGGCCGCCGTGCGCTGGGGCTCGGATGCCGTGATCGGCCAGGACGGCGAATTCATCGGCATGCACTCGTTCGGTGCAAGCGCCCCGCTGAACAAGATCTTCCAGCACTTCGGGATTACCGCCGAGGCCGCAGTTAACGCTGTCCTGAAGCGCGTTTCCTGAGAGTTGAGCTTGCCAGAAAAAAGGACTACGAAATCTCTCATATGATCACGCTCCGCCCGGCCGAACCGGGCGTCCGCCCAAAAACCCTCGCCCGGCGCTCCATAAGCGTCTCGCGGGATGACAACGGTCATTGAAGGAGACGAAACATGGCAGTCCGCGTCGGAATCAACGGGTTTGGCCGCATCGGCCGCAACATCCTGCGGGCGATCGTCGAGTCCGGCCGCAAGGACATCGAGGTCGTCGGCATCAACGACCTCGGCCCGGTCGAGACCAACGCGCACCTGCTGCGCTTCGACAGCGTCCACGGCCGCTTCCCCGGCACCGTGACCGTCGATGGCGACACCATCAATCTCGGCGGCGGCAAGATCAAGGTGACCGCCGAGCGCGATCCCTCGAAGCTGCCCTGGAAGGATCTCGGCGTCGACATCGCGATGGAATGCACCGGCATCTTCACGTCGAAGGACAAGGCCTCGGCCCATCTGACCGCCGGCGCCAAGCGCGTGCTGGTCTCCGCTCCGGCCGACGGCGCCGACGCCACCATCGTCTACGGCGTCAACCACGACACGCTGTCCAAGGATCACCTCGTCATCTCCAACGGCTCCTGCACGACGAACTGCCTCGCGCCGGTCGCCAAGGTGCTGAACGATCTCGTCGGCATCGAGACCGGCTTCATGACCACGATCCACGCCTATACCGGCGACCAGCCGACGCTGGACACGATGCACAAGGACCTCTACCGCGGCCGCGCCGCGGCGATGTCGATGATCCCGACCTCGACCGGTGCCGCCAAGGCGATCGGACTCGTGCTGCCCGAACTGAAGGGCAAGCTCGACGGCGTCGCGATCCGCGTGCCGACCCCGAACGTGTCGGTGGTCGACCTCAAGATCATCGCCAAGCGCGCCACCGACGCCAAGGAAATCAACGCCGCGATGAAGCGCGCCAGCGAGCAGCAGCTCAAGGGCATCCTCGGCTACACCTCGGCGCCGAACGTCTCGATCGACTTCAACCACGATCCGCACTCCTCGACCTTCCACGAGGACCAGACCAAGGTGCAGAACGGCACGCTGGTGCGCGTGATGTCCTGGTACGACAACGAGTGGGGCTTCTCGAACCGCATGGCGGATACCGCCGTCGCGATTTCGAAGGTGATCTAAGTCTCGTGTCCCGGACGCGGTGCAGCGTGAAACGCTGCTTCGCAGATCCGGGACACCTACAGCCGCGGGACTCGCTGTGATGCGGGTCCCGGTTCTGCAGCGCACCGCTCCGCAGCTCGCGCAGCGCCCGGGACAAGGAAGCGTCCATGACCAACAAATTCCGCACCCTCGACGACGTCGACGTGAAGGGCAAGCGCGTGCTGCTGCGCGTCGATCTCAACGTGCCCATGGAGAACGGCCGCGTCAGCGACGCGACCCGGCTCGAGCGCGTCGCACCGACGATCGCCGAGCTGGCCAACAAGGGCGGCAAGGTCATCCTGCTCGCGCATTTCGGCCGGCCGAAGGGGCGCGATGCCAAGGACTCGCTGAAGCCGGTCGCCGAGGCGCTGGCGCATGTCGTCAGGAAACCCGTCGCCTTCGCCGACGACTGCATCGGCGAGCCCGCGGCCAAGGCGGTTGCGGCGCTGAAGGATGGCGACATCCTCTGCCTGGAGAATACCCGCTTCCACAAGGAGGAAGAGAAGAACGATCCGGCCTTCGTCGCGGAGCTCGCCAAGCTCGGCGACATCTGGGTCAATGACGCGTTCTCGGCCGCGCATCGCGCCCACGCCTCGACCGAAGGCCTCGGCCACAAGCTGCCGGCCTATGCCGGCCGCACCATGCAGGCCGAGCTGGATGCGCTGGAGAAGGCGCTGGGCTCGCCGACCAAGCCCGTCATCGCGATCATCGGCGGCGCCAAGGTCTCGACCAAGATCGACCTCCTCGAAAACCTCGTCACCAAGGTCGATGCGCTGGTGATCGGCGGCGGCATGGCGAACACCTTCCTGCACGCCCAGGGCGTCGGCGTCGGCAAGTCGCTGGCCGAGAAGGATCTTAGCGCCACCGCGCTGCGCATCATGGAGAAGGCCGAAGCCGCCAATTGCGCGATCATCCTGCCGGTCGACGCCACCGTCGCCTATCATTTCGCGGCCAATGCGCCCTCGCATGCCTATGGGCTCGACGCGATCCCGGCGGACGGCATGATCCTCGACGTCGGCCCGCAATCGATCGCGCGCGTCCATGCCGCGATCGACGATGCCGCCACGCTGGTCTGGAACGGGCCGCTCGGCGCCTTCGAGATGCAGCCGTTCGACCGCGGCACGGTCGCTGCGGCCAGGCACGCGGCCGAACGCACCAAGGCCAAGAAGCTGATCTCGATCGCGGGCGGCGGCGACACCGTGGCCGCGCTCAACCAGGCCCATGTGGCCGGTGACTTCACCTATGTCTCGACCGCCGGTGGCGCATTTCTTGAATGGATGGAAGGCAAGCCACTGCCCGGCGTCGAGGTTCTGCGCATCAAGTAAGAGCGGCCGAACTGGCCCAAACGGGAGAAAGATACACATGGCTCGGATCACGTTGCGTCAATTGCTCGACCATGCGGCGGAGAACGATTACGGCGTCCCGGCCTTCAACATCAACAACATGGAGCAGGCGCTGGCGATCATGGACGCGGCCAACCAGGTCGACGCGCCCGTCATCATCCAGGCCTCGCGCGGTGCGCGCTCCTACGCCAACGACATCATGCTCAAGCACATGATGGACGCGGTGACCGAAATCTATCCGCACATCCCGGTCTGCGTGCATCTCGACCATGGCAACGAGGCCGCGACCTGCATGACCGCGATCCAGGCCGGCTTCACCTCGGTGATGATGGACGGCTCGCTCAAGGCCGACGGCAAGACGCCGGGCGACTGGACCTACAATGTCGGTGTCACCAAGACCGTGACCGACATGGCGCATCTCGGCGGCATCTCGGTCGAGGGCGAACTCGGCGTGCTCGGCTCGCTCGAGACCGGCATGGGCGACAAGGAAGACGGCCACGGCGCCGAGGGCAAGCTCTCCCACGACCAGCTCCTGACCAATCCGGACGAGGCCGTGAAGTTCGTGCAGGAGACCAAGGTCGACGCGCTCGCGATCGCGATGGGCACCTCGCATGGCGCCTACAAGTTCACCCGCAAGCCGGACGGCGACATCCTCGCCATGAACGTGATCGAGGAGATCCACCGCAAGCTGCCGAACACGCATCTGGTGATGCACGGCTCCTCCTCGGTGCCGCAGGAGCTGCAGGAGATCATCAACGCCAATGGCGGCAAGATGAAGCCGACCTGGGGCGTGCCGGTTGCCGAGATCCAGCGCGGCATCAAGAACGGCGTGCGCAAGATCAACATCGACACCGACAATCGCATGGCGATGACCGGCCAGATCCGCAAAGTCCTGAAGGACAATCCGGAAGAGTTCGATCCGCGCAAATACCTGAAGCCCGCCATGGAAGCCATGACCAGGCTGTGCAAGCAGCGGCTGCAGGAATTCAACACAGCAGGCCAGGCCTCCAAGATCAAGCGCGTGCTGACCACCGCCGAGATGGCCAAGCGGTACGCCAAGGGCGAGCTCGATCCCAAGGTCGCGTAGGGCGAGCACCGCTCTCTCGTCCCCCTCGCCCCGCTCTTCGCGGGGTGAGGGGCTATTTCCGCATAGTCCGTGACAGATGGACGCGCGGAGAGTCCCCCTCACCCGGTCGCTTCGCGACCGACCTCTCCCCGCAAGCGGGGCGAGGTAAGAGGCCCCCGCCTCCCACCCCTCCACCCCTGCGACGAACGTTAACTGGGCCGTTGCCCGAGAACGGTCTATTTTCCCGGGCAAGGGCAGGATCGTTCTGGGAGACCCTTGCGATGAATCTGGCTGAGCTGAACAGGATCGCGACCGCCATGGTCGCGCCGGGCAAGGGCATCCTTGCCGCCGACGAATCCTCCGGCACCATCAAGAAGCGCTTCGACGCGATCGGCGTGGACTCGACGGAGACCAGCCGGCGCGACTATCGCGAGATGCTGTTCCGGTCGCAGGAGGCGATGAGCCGGTACATTTCCGGCGTGATCCTCTATGACGAGACCATCTGGCAGGACGCCGCCGACGGAACGCCGCTGGTGAAGCTGATCGAGGGCAGCGGGGCCATTCCCGGCATCAAGGTCGACGAGGGCACGCAGCCCTTGCCGAACTGCCCGGGCGAGGTCGTGACCGTCGGGCTCGACAGGCTGGCCGAGCGGCTGGCGAAATACCGCGCGCGCGGCGCGCGCTTCGCCAAATGGCGCGCGGTGATCGATATCGGCGGCGGGATTCCCTCGATGACCGCGATCAGCGTCAACGCCCATGCGCTGGCGCGCTATGCCGCGCTGTGCCAGGCGGCGGAGATCGTGCCGATCGTCGAGCCGGAGGTCCTGATGGACGGCGACCACGACATCGATCGCTGCTATGACGTGACGCAGCGCGTGCTCAACAAGACCTTCCAGGAATTGCGCATCCAGCGCGTCGCGCTCGAAGGCATGGTGCTGAAGCCGAACATGGCAATCGCCGGCAAGACATGCGCGAGGCAGGCCTCCGTCGCGGAGGTCGCGGAGAAGACCGTTCGCCTGCTCAAGGCCTGCGTGCCGGCGGCGGTGCCGGGCATCGCCTTCCTCTCCGGCGGCCAGTCCGACGAGGAGGCGACCGCGCATCTGAATGCCATGCACCGGCTCGGCCCGCTGCCCTGGGGCCTGACCTTCTCCTACGGCCGCGCGCTGCAGGCCGCGCCGCAGAAGGCGTGGTCCGGCAAGGCGGAGAACGTGGCGGCCGGGCAGCGCGCCTTCAGCCATCGCGCGCGGATGAATGCCCTCGCATCCAGGGGCGAGTGGGACAGCAGCCTCGAAAAGAAAGCAGCCTAGACCTTGTCGAACAAAACGCCCCCACCGCGCCCGGCGCCGCGCCTCTATCTCGCGACGCCTGTCGTCGATGATGCCTCCGCGCTCGTCGCCGCACTGCCGGAGCTGCTCGCATCCGCCGACGTCGCCGCCGTGCTGCTGCGGCTGAAGGAGACCGACCAGCGCAGCATGATTTCGCGCATCAAGGCCTTGGCGCCGCCGGTGCAGAAGGCCGGCGCGGCGCTGCTGGTCGAGGGCCATCCCGAACTGGTGGCACGCGGCGGCGCGGACGGTGCTCACCTGCCCGGCATCGCCGCGCTGAAGGACGCCTTGCCATCGCTCAAGCCGGATCGCATCGCCGGTGTCGGCGGGCTGACGACGCGGCACCATTCCATGGAAGCGGGCGAGATCGGCGCCGACTATGTGCTGTTCGGCGAGCCCGACGCGAAGGGCCAGCGTCCCTCGGCCGAGGCGATCGCGGAGCGGCTGGACTGGTGGGCCGAACTGTTCGAGCCGCCCTGCGTGGGCTTCGCGACGTCGCTGGAGGAAGCCCGCGACTTCGCCGCGAGCGGCGCCGATTTCGTGCTGGTCGGCGACGTGGTCTGGGCCGATCCGCGCGGGCCGAAGGCCGCGCTGGTCGAGATCGATGCCGCGATCAAAGAGGCCCATGCGGCCGTCGTCGCGGACCAGGGCTAGCGCCCGCCGATGAAACGCCTCTGCATCGCCCTTCTCGCCTCGTTGCTGCTGGCCGTGCCTGCGGCCGCGCAGCTGCAGATCGCGCCGCCGGTGGCGACGCCGTCTCCGCCCGCCGAGAAGCCGAAGCCGAAGGCGACCCCGCAGCCGGCGCCCAGGAAGAAAGAAGCAGCGCCCGCGCCAAAACCTTCGTCCACGCCGGCGCCGGCCGCGACCGTGATCCCGGCGCCGCCAGCCGACAATCCCAATGTCGACCTCGTCTATGGCGCCTATCAGCGCGGCCAGTACAAGACCGCGTTCGAGCTCGCCACCGCCCGCGCCAAAACCGGCGATCCCAAGGCGATGACCATGCTCGGCGAGCTCTACGCCAATGCCATGGGCATCCGGCGCGACTATGCCAAGGCGCTGGAATGGTACAAGCGCGCCTCCGATGCCGGCGACCGCGAAGCCATGTTCGCACTCGCCATGCTGCGCATGTCCGGCCGCGGCGGCCCGGCCGACAAGAACGAAGCGGTCAAGCTGATGGCCTCCGCCGCCAAGCTCGGCGAACCCAAGGCGGCCTACAATCTCGCCTTGCTCTATCTCGACGGCCAGACCCTGCCGCAGGACGTCAAGCGCTCCGCCGAGCTGCTCCGCCAGGCCGCCGATGCCGGCCTGCCCGAGGCCCAATACGCCCTCGCCACCTTCTACAAGGAAGGCACCGGCGTGCCGAAGGACCTCGACCGGGCGGTGCGGCTGCTGCAGGCGGCCTCGCTGGCCGACAATGTCGATGCCGAGGTCGAATATGCCATCGCGCTGTTCAACGGCACCGGCACGCCCCAGAACCGGGCGGCGGCCGTGGCCCTGCTGCGCAAGGCCTCGCGCCAGGGCAGTGCGATCGCGCAGAACCGGCTGGCCCTGGTGCTGATCAACGGCATGGGCGCGCCGGTCGACAAGATCGAGGGCTTCAAATGGCACCTGGTGGCGAAAACGTCGGGCAAGGGCGATCCGGAGCTCGACAAGCAATTGTCCGAGCTGCCGGCCGAGGACCGGGCCAAGGCCGAGGCCGCGGCCCGGAAATGGCTCGGGGCCAAATGACTTGACCTCGGGGCCCCCAGAGGGCACCCAGTCCCCCAACAAGGCGCGTTCGTCCGCCGTTTCCCCCGATCAAGACCGAAGAACCCATGCTCTACTCCGCCACTATCAACGTCATGGTCAAGGCCGCGCGCCGCGCCGGCCGCAGCCTCAAGCGCGATCTCGGCGAGATCGAGCATCTCCAGGTCTCGCTGAAGGGACCGGCGAATTTCGTCTCGCTCGCCGACAAGCGCGCCGAGGAGATCCTGTACCAGGACCTCGCCAAGGCGCGGCCCGGCTACGGCTTCATCGGCGAAGAGGGCGGAATGCGCGAGGGCTCCGACAAGAGCCACACCTGGATCGTCGATCCGCTCGACGGCACCACCAACTTCCTGCACGGCATTCCGCAATTCGCGATCTCGATCGGGCTGGCCCGCGAAGGCACGGTGATCGCCGGCGTGATCTACAATCCCGCCAATGACGAGCTCTACATCGCCGAGCGCGGCAAGGGCGCCTTCCTCAACGACCAGCGCCTGCGCGTCGCCGGCCGCCGCCAGCTCAACGAATGCGTCATCGCCTGCGGCCTGCCGCATATCGGCCGCGGCAACCACGAGGAATTCCGCCGCGAGATGACCGCGATCCAGGACCGCGTCGCGGGCCTGCGCCGCTTCGGCGCCGCCTCGCTCGACCTCGCCTTCGTCGCCGCCGGCCGGCTCGACGGCTATTGGGAGCGCAACCTGCAATCCTGGGACATCGCCGCCGGCATGATCATGGTGCGCGAGGCGGGCGGCACGGTCAGCGACATCAGCACGCCCGGCGATGCGCTGGTGACCGGAGACGTGGTGTGCGGCAATGAGTTCGTGCACGGGGAATTGGTGAAGGTGCTGAGGAAGTAGGGGAAAGCCCTTCCTTACTTTGTTCCTGAACTGCACACCTTGCGTCAGACCGAAAGAATGGAGGCCGCAATATCGCGCCTCCATTGTCACATCGCGTTTAGCGCGGCGATTGCTTTTCGGCCGTATGTTGGCCCACGGGCACTTTTCATGGCAAGCTCTGTGAGCCAGTCGGTGTCATAGCAGCCCAGACCAGATTTGAGGCGAGACAGTAGGCTTCCTGCAAGTCGAGCGCCGCGTTCCTCCCCCGACGCTCACGGACAGGAGCAGACATCGACCTGCCGACGACCCCCGCCAGGCAGTAGAAATTGACCCTTAGCTGACTTCGTTGGATGGCGGCCTGATCCAACAGATTTCGCGAACGACAATCGCCAGCACCGTAGAGCGGTAGTAAGCGGCTCTTGCCAGATAGTTGCCCGGCCGTAACGTTAGGGCCTCACGGTTGCTCCGCAACCCTCGATCCGATGCATCTATCAGCCACATCGCACCGGACGCGCCTGTCTCAAATTCAAGCCGTTCCGCGTTTGGGCTCTCCAACTGGTCCCGCAGTTCTGTCGTGTGCAACGCAGGCTCGATGAGTCGTTCGTCATCGACGCCAAGCCATTGAACGAGAAAGCCTCTGTCACCTTGGCCATCGGAGAACCATGCTATGTCGCCACCATCGCCAGATAACACAACGGCGTTGCCTTGGTGACAGGGGATTAATCCCAGCCAAGTTGTTATTCTGCACGCCCGAGCATAGTCACTTTGGTCTGTCTGATCCCTTTGATCTCGCCATCGCTCTATACCCTGCCAAAAAGGCAGTTGTTCATCAGCAATCAGCAGATGAGGACCGCCGGTTGTCGTTATCCAAGTGCGAGTTCGCATCATGCGTCGGACGATAGCAGATATCTCTCCTATTGGCCCATCGCGTCATTTGCTGTGGCTGTACAAAGGTGTTCGTTATCGGCGCAAGCGGGCATCGCCCACAGGCTATGAGTACACGACCTAAGAGTCGTCCTCATCCTCCGGCTCCTCCTCGCGATATTCGCCGCCAAGAGTCAGGCCCTCGATGGTCGTGGCGCCTTTCGACTTGATCATCGGCTCGCCGGAAAAGGCGGCCTCGGCCGGGGCGGGAAATCCGATCTCGATGGAATATCTGAGACGGTCGAACCTTGCCGCCAAGCGCAGTCGCCCGTCCTCGCCGCGCTTGCGGACGCCGGACCAGCATGCCGAATTCAACCCGCCCTCCTCGGCGATCGTCTGCGTGATCCGCCCGCTCTCCGCGTCGCGAAGCAACGACAGGGATTTGTACAGATTTGGATTTGCCGACACCATTCTCGCCGACGAAGACGGACAAGGGATGGATTGGCATGGAGAGCCGCCGAATGGAGCGATAGTTGGAGATCGCAATGTCGGTCGGACGCATCACACGCTCCCAGTCGGCGGGTTGGCTGTGCATCGCGCCGGGCGGGGAATGCATGCCCTTCAATCCAGGGCTGTAGTCTGAATGACGCTCCCGAGACATCAAGCCGGTCGATGCGCGCAGGCTCTCTCCACAATGTCCGCTGTCATCACCCGCGAAAGCGGGTGATCCAGTATTCCAGGAACGTCAGTTGGATGAGGAGAAGCCGCGGCGTACTGGATGCCCGCCTTCGCGGGCATGACAGTGTGCCCTACAGCTTCACCGGCGCAGGCGGCCCATACGCCTCGCCGTCCTTCGCAGGCTTCGGCTCCCGATCCCCGCCCAGCACGCGCTGCACGGAGACGAAGAACACCGGCACCATCAACAGCGCGAGAATCACCACCGCGATCATGCCGCCCATCACGACACTGCCGAGCGCCTGCTGGCTGGCGCCGCCGGCGCCGTGGGCGATGGCCATCGGCAGCACGCCGCAGATGAAGGCAAGGCCGGTCATCAGGATCGGGCGGAAGCGCAGGCGGCAGGCCTCGAGGGTCGCGTCCACCAGCGGCTTGCCTTCCTTTCGCAGATCCTTGGCGAACTCGATGATCAGGATGGCGTCCTTGGCGGCGAGACCGATGATGGTGATCAGGCCGACGGTGAAATAGACGTCGTTCGGCAGGCCGCGCAGCATGGCGGCGACGACCGCGCCGACGATGCCGAGCGGCACGGTGAGCAGCACCGCGAGCGGAATGGTCCAGCTCTCATAGAGCGCGGCCAGGCACAGGAACAAGGCACAGGAACACCACGAACACCGACAGCGCGAGCAGGAACGGCGCCTGAGAGCCCGACAGCTTTTCCTGCAGCGACTGACCCGTCCATTCGTAGCCGAAGCCGCGCGGCAGCTTGCCGGCGAGCCGCTCCATCTCGGCGATGGCGTCGCCCGAGGTGAAGCCGGATCGCGCCTCGCCGGAGATGCGCACCGCCGGATAATAGTTGAAGCCGGCGATCTGCGTCGGGCCGCGCGCCCATTCGATCGTGGCAAAGGACGAGAACGGCACGAGCTGGCCGCGGCTGTTCTTGACGTTGTAGTTGAGGATGTCCTCGGTCCGCATGCGGTCGCGGGCGTCGGCTTGGACCACGACGCGCTGCATGCGGCCACGGTTCGGGAAGTCGTTGATGTAGTTGGAGCCGAGATTGGTCGAGATGGTGTTGTTGATGTCCTCGAAGGTGACGCCGAAGGCGCCGGCCTTTTCGCGGTCGATCATCAGATTGACCACGCCGGCCTCGGGCAGGCCCTCGATATAGACCTTCTGCAGCACCGGGCTGGCATTGGCTTCCGCGATCAGCTGGTCGGCGGCGCGCATCAGGGCCGGATAGCCCTTCTGGCCGCGGTCCTGGAGGCGGAACGAGAAGCCGGAGGAGTTGCCGAGATTGTCGATAGGCGGCGGCTGCAGCGCCGAGATCTTGGCGTCGCGGATCGAAGCGCCCAGATCGCGGTTGATGTCGGCGACGATCGCCGCAGCCGATTCCTTCGGACCGCGCTCCGACCAGTCCTTCAGGGTGATGAAGGCCTGCGCCGTGTTCATGCCCTGGCCGGAGAAGCTGAAGCCGGTGAGGAAGGTGACGTCGTCGACGCCCGGCCGCTCGGCGAGATATTTCTCGACCTTCTTGATCACGGCTTCGGTGCGGGCATAGGACGAATCCGACGGCGTCTGCACGTCGGTGGTGACGAAGCCCTGGTCGTCGACGGGGAGGAAGCCGCCGGGCAGTCTGACGAAGGCCCAGGAAAGGCCGACCAGCAGCGCGGCATAGACCAGCATCAAGCGGCCGGTGCGCTTCAGCGAGAAGCCGACGGTGCGGGAATAACCCTCCTTGCCGCCCTCGAGCATGCGGTTGAACCAGCCGAACACGCCCTTGCGCCCATGGCCGTGACCGGCCGGGATCGGCTTCAGCAGGGTCGCGCACAAAGCGGGCGTCAGCGACAGCGCGAGGAAGGCCGAGAAGCCGATCGCGGCCACCATGGTCACCGAGAACTGGCGATAGATGATGCCGACCGAGCCCGGGAAGAACGCCATCGGCACGAACACCGCCATCAGCACCAGGGTGATGCCGATGATGGCGCCCGAGATCTGCGACATCGCCTTGCGCGTCGCGTCCTTCGGGGGCAGGCCTTCCTCGGCCATGATGCGCTCGACGTTCTCGACGACGACGATCGCGTCGTCGACGAGGATGCCGACCGCGAGCACCATGCCGAACATGCTGAGCATGTTGATGGAATAGCCGGCGAGCAGCAGCGTGGTGCAGGCGCCGAGCAGCGCGACCGGCACCACGATGGTCGGGATGATGGTGTAGCGGATGTTCTGCAGGAACAGGAACATCACCACGAAGACCAGCACCACGGCCTCGACCAGCGTCATCAGCACCTTCTTGATCGAAGCCTCGACCACCGGCGTGATGTTGTAGGGAATCTCGTAGGCGATGTTGGCCGGGAAGAAGCGCGACAGCTCCTTCATCTTCGCCTCCACCGCGCTCGCCGTGGCCAGCGCGTTGCCGGTCGGCGACATCAGCACGGAGAGACCCGCGGTCGACTTGCCGTTGAGGCGGGTGTTGAACTGGTAACTGAGGCCTCCGACCTGGATGCGGGCGACATCGCGCAGCCGCACGGTCGAACCATCGGCATTGGCGCGCAGGATGATGGCGCCGAACTCGTCGGGCGAGGACAGTTGCCCCTTGACCAGCACCAGCGCCGAGGTCCGCTGGCTGTCGGTCGAGGGCTCGGCGCCGATGCTGCCCGAGGCGACCTGCGCATTCTGCGCGGCGATGGCCTTGTTGACGTCGTCGGCGGTGAGCCCGTAGCCGACCAGCTTGGCCGGATCGACCCAGACGCGAAGACTCCGCTCGGTGGAATAGAGCGTGGCGCGGCCGACGCCGGGAATACGCCTGACCTCACCGAGCACGTTCCTGATCATGAAGTCGCCGAGGCCGACCTCGTCGAGGCTGCCGTCGGTCGAGCTCAAGGTGATGATCTGGAGCACCGCGCTCGAGGCTTCCTCGACCAGGATGCCCTGCTGGATCACCGCGCGCGGCAGACGCGCCTCGACGCGCTTGATGCGGTTCTGCACCTCGACCGAGGCATCATTGGTGTTCGTGCCCGGCTGGAAGTTGGCGATGATCTCGACCTGGCCGAGCGAGTCGCTGGTGGATTCGAAATTGAGGATGCCCGAAGCGCCGTTCAGCTCCTCCTCGATCAGACGGGTGACGCTGTTGTAGAGATTCTCCGGCGAGGCGCCGGGATAGCTGGTCGAGATCGAGATCGAGGGCGGCGCGATGATCGGATATTGCGCGATCGGCAGCAGCGGAACCGAGATCGCGCCGAGCAGGCAGATGAACAGCGCGACGACCCAGGCGAAGATCGGCCTGTCGATGAAGAAATTGGCCATGGCGGCTTACCGCAGCGTCTGCTGGGCTTGCCTGACATCGGCGGTCATCTCCGCTTCCGACCAGGCCTGCGGCCTGACCTTGTCGCCCGCGGCGAACTTCTGGAAGCCTTCGACCACGACCCTGTCACCGGCCTTCAGGCCATCGGTGACGAACCAGATGCCGTCCTGTACGGAGCCGGTACGCACCGGCTGCACGGCGATGCGGTTGTCGTCCTTGACGACGAACACCTCGCTGCCGCCGCCGCCGTTGCGCTGGACCGCCTGCTGCGGCACCGCGATCGCGTCGGTATCGAGGCCCTGATCGATGCGCACGCGCACATACATGCCCGGGAGCAGTTCGCGCTTGGGATTGCGGAACTCGCCGCGCAGCGTCACCTGGCCGGTATGGGCGTCGACCTTGGCATCGGAGAACAGGAGCTTGCCCTCGAGGGCATAGACCGAGTTGTCGTCGAGCACGAGGCGGACCTTGGCCGTATCGCTCGCGATGCGCTCGAGATCACCGCTGTCGAAAGCGCGGCGCAGCTGGTTGAGCTCCGTCACCGACTGCGTGAAATCGGCATAGATCGGATCGAGCTGCTGAATGGTGGCGAGATTGGTCTCGTTCTGGACCGCGAGTGCGCCTTCGCTGACCAGCGCGGCACCGACGACGCCGTCGATCGGCGCGCGGACGGTGGCGTAGTCGAGATTGAGTTTCGCCCGCGCGAGATCGGCCTTGCGGCCTTCGACCTCGGCATGCGCCTGGCGCTCGGCCGCGATCGCCTTTTCGTTCTCGGCTTCGGGGGCGGCACGCTGGCTGGTCAGGGTCGCGATGCGATGCGCCTGCTGCCTGGCCTGCATCAGGCCGGCCTCGGCCTTGGCGAGCGCCGCCTCATTGGCGAGGACCTCGACCTCGAAGGGGCGCGGATCGATGCGATAGAGCGGATCACCCGCCTTGACCTCGCTGCCCTGGCGGAACAGACGCTCGACGACGATGCCGGAGATGCGCGGGCGCACGTCGGAAACGCGGGTCGGCGAGATGCGGCCCGGCAACTCGCGCACGACGGCGCGCGGCTGCGGCTTGATGGTGACGATGCTGACATCGGGATCGGCAGGCTGTGCAGCCGCAACAGCAGAGTTGGAATCGTCACACGCACCGAGCAGCGGCGCAGAGGCCGCGAGCATCAAAGCAACGCAAGCCGATCGCGCACGAAGTCCTGACATGGAGTTGTTTGCCCCGTTATTGTTGAATTTTGGTGCCGCAGACGCCCATCCATCCTGATGGTCCGCAGAGGCGTAAGCGGCTGACATAGTTTCGCATTGTGGCGCCGCAACGCGAACCGTGGGCGGCGCAATGTCACATGCGGCAAGCAGCTGAAAAATATGCGATTTTTACCGCGCACCAGAACGTGAGCGGGTTCCCTCTCGCGGCAGGCGGCGGAACCGCGAATCAGTCCGCGGCCCGCAACCGGTAGTGGCTGACGCCCCATTCGGTTCCGTCGGCATAGCCAAACAGCCCCGCGGTGGCGAGGAAGAACCAGCGCCAGCGCCGCATCCACAGCGCGGTCTCCTCGCCATAGACCCTGCGCAGGCAGCCCTCGATGGCATCGCGCCGCGCGTCGAAATTGGCCAGCCAGTCATGCGCTGTCCGCTGATAATGCGTGCCGCTCCAGCACCATTCCTTCTCGACCGCGAAGATGTCGGCATATTGCCGGATCAGGTGATGGCTCGGCATCACCCCGCCGGTGAAGAAATGCTGCGCGATCCAGTCCTCGCGATTGGCCCGGTCGAACAGATAGGAGCCGGAGCGATGCGTGAAGATGTGCATGAAGAAACGGCCGTCCGGCGCCAGCCATGACCGCACGCGGCTCAGCAATTCGCGCCAGTTCATCATGTGCTCGAACATCTCGACCGAGACGATGCGGTCGAACCGGCCGCCGGGCGCGAACGCGTTCATGTCGGCGGTGACGACGCGCAGGTTCAGCAGCCCGCGCAGCCGTGCCTCTTCCTCGATATAGGCGCGCTGCGACTGCGAGTTGGACACCGCGGTGATCGTGGCATGCGGAAACTGCCGCGCCATCCACAGCGACAGCGAGCCCCAGCCGCAGCCGAGTTCGAGAATGGTCTGGCCGTCGGCAAGACCCGCATGCTCCACCGTCTGGCGCAGCGCCTCCTCCTCCGCCTCCTGCAAGGAGGTCGTTGCCGTCTTGTAGAAGCAGGAGGAATATTTGCGGTTGGGGCCGAGCACCTGGGCGAAGAAGGCGGCCGGCACCTCGTAGTGCTGGGCGTTGGCGGCGTCGGTGTGCTCGGCAATGGATCGCAGCGCCATCTGCCGTGCGAAGGCCGCGTCATCCGCCGCGCCGAGCGAGGCGAGACGCGTGGCGGTACGCGAGCAAAGCTGCTGGATCGCGGCGCGCACCACGACGTCGGGCAACGGAACACGCTCGGCAGTTCCGATGATCCTGGATACGACGCTCATGCGGCGGCTCCCTTGGTCTGTTCCTGTCGGGGCGGCAGGGGAAAGAACATGCTGGTGCGGGCCTGATAGGCACGGTAGCGGTCGCCGCGCGACTTCAGCATCTGCGCCTCCAGCGGCGGAATGCCTGTCACATGCACCAGGATCCAGTACATGAAGAGCGGCGCCAGCAGGCTGGCCCAGCCCCAGCCATACCCGACCGACAGGGCGATCACGGGATAGGCGAGCCAGCCGAACCACTCGAAGAAATAATTGGGATGGCGCGACCAGCGCCACAGGCCTGCGTCGCAGACCTTGCCCTTGTTGGCGGGATCCTGGCGGAAGCGCCGCAACTGCGCATCGGCCAGGCCCTCGCCGAGGATGGCGACGATCAGGATGGCGATGCCGAGGGCATCCTGGAGCCGCAGGTCGGGCGCCGGGGCATGCGCCGCGACGAAGATCGCAAAGACCAGCGGGACGGAGCCGAGCGCCTGGTTCTGGAGGAAGATGAACATCCGCCGCGGCGCACTCGCGCCCCAATCGGCCGCGAAGGCGGCATAACGGGGATCGTCGGTGATGCCCCTTGTGCGCATCGCGATATGCGTCCCCAGTCGCACCGACCACAATGCGACGAGGCCCGCGACCAGCCACTGGCGTGCCGGCGAGCCCTCGCCCGCGATCGGCCACAGGGCGCTGCCGGCGCCGACCAGGCCGACCGAGAACGTCCAGATGGTGTCGACCCAGCCGGAATTGCCGGTGCGCTGCTGCACCATCCAGGCGCAGGCCATCAGACCCGCCAGCGAGACCGCGATGGCCGCCAGTGCCGCGAGATAGGTTGTCGCCATGCCAGACATCCGCGTTAAGCCTGTGGAATACCGAACTTTTGCAAACTACGCAGAGATCAAAGCGGGGTTTCAGCACCGGGTTCCGCGAGCTCCCCCGAAATCGGCGATCCGGCGCTTTTTTTGGGCCCTCGCTGTGCCATAGTACGGCTTGCAACCAAGCTTTCGTAATGGATGATACCGCCCATGCCGTCAGGCGCCTCGACCCGCTCCCCCCTGGATAGCGAGTATACCAAACTGTCCTCACCCAGCGTCTTCCTGGTGCGGATGCTGGTGTTCCTGGTGCTGTGCGCGCTGGTGGGCGTGGTGCTCTACAAGCAGATCATCCAGGCCTTCTTCGCCAATCCCGGGCTCAATGCCCTGATCGGGGCCGTGCTGGCCATCGGCATCGTGCTGGCCTTCCGCCAGGTGATCCGGCTCTATCCCGAAGTCTCCTGGGTCAACAATTTCCGCGTCGCCGATCCCGGTCTCGCGCCGGCCCGGCATCCGAAGCTGCTGGCGCCGATGGCGGCGATCCTGGGCGGCGAACGCGCCGGGCGGATGAGCATCACCCAGACCACGATGCGGCATCTGCTCGACTCCATCGCCACGCGCCTCGACGAGGCCCGCGACATCTCGCGCTACATGACCGGCCTGCTCGTCTTCCTCGGCCTGCTCGGTACCTTCTGGGGCCTGATCGAGACCGTCGGTTCGGTCGGCAAGGTGATCGAGGGGCTCAAGGTCGGCGGCGATTCCGGCGCGCTGTTCGACACGCTGAAGGAGGGCCTCGCCGCTCCGCTCGGCGGCATGGGCATCTCGTTCTCCTCATCGCTGTTCGGCCTCGCCGGATCGCTGATCCTCGGCTTTCTCGACCTGCAATCGAGCCAGGCGCAGAACCGCTTCTACACCGACCTCGAGGACTGGCTCGCGACCACCGTGCGCGAATATGGCCGCGGCGAGGTTGCCGTCGCCTCGGGCGGGGGCGTCGCCAGCGGCGAATTGCAGGCCGCCGTCGAACGCCTGCGCGCCGTGCTCGAGGAAGGCAGCGCCAGCCGTGGCACCACGGCGGCGATGGCCAGCCTCGCCGAAGCGATCCAGGCGCTGGTCTCGCACATGCGGACCGAGCAGCAGATGATCCGCGAATGGGCCGACGGCCAGGGCGAACAGAACCGCGAGATCCGCCGCCTGCTGGAGCGCATCGCGCGGCAGCCGGAGAAGGGTTGAGGAACGAAGGTTCGAGCCACGGACGCGATGCAGCGCGAAGCGGTGCGGCGCAGAGCCGGGGCCCGGCTTGGCTCGAAACGTAACCTAGATGAGAGATGGGTCCCCGCTCTGCGCAGCAGCGTTTCACGCTGCAGCGCGTCGGGGACACGGCAGAACGGAGACGGACATGGCACTGGCCCGCAGCCGCCGCAGCGAAGGCGGCATGAATTACTGGCCCGGCTTCGTCGACGCACTGTCGACGCTGGTGCTGTCGATCGTGTTCCTGCTGTCGGTGTTCCTCGTCGTGCAGTTCTTCCTGTCGCAGGAGGTCACCGGCAAGGACAAGGCGCTGGAGCAGCTCAACGCCAAGATCGCCCAGCTCAACGAACTCCTGTCGCTGGAAAAGCTCGGCAAGCTCACGCTCGACGACCAGGTCTCGCAATTGAAGGCCGGCCTCGCCTCGGCGGAAAGCGAGCGCGACCGCATCAAGGGTCTCTATGACGGTCTCGCCGCCGCCGGCAACGACGCGCAGGGCAAGACCTCCGAACTCGGCAAGGCGCTGGACTCCGAGAAGGCGGTGTCGGCGCGGGCGCTGGCGCAGATCGAGGTGCTGAACCAGCAGATCAGCGCGCTCCGGCGGCAGCTCGCAGCGCTGGAGGAGGCGCTCGATGCCTCCGAGAAACGCGACAAGGAATCGCAGAACCGCATCGCCGATCTCGGCGCGCGGCTGAACGTGGCACTGGCGCAGCGCGTGCAGGAATTGTCGCGCTACCGTTCCGAATTCTTCGGACGGCTGCGCGCCATCCTCGGCAACCGGCCGGACATCCGCATCGTCGGGGACCGCTTCGTGTTCCAGTCCGAAGTGTTCTTCGACACCGGCCAGGCGCTGCTGCTGCCCGAGGGCCGCGCCGAGCTCGACACCGTCGCGGCCGCGCTGACGGAACTCGACAAGAAGATTCCGAACGAGATCGCCTGGGTGCTGCGCGTCGACGGCCATACCGATGTGCGGCCGGTGAGCGGGGCGACCTTCAAGTCGAACTGGGACCTGTCGTCGGCGCGCGCGATCTCGGTGGTGCAATACCTGATCTCGCTCGGCGTCCCCGCGCAGCGCCTCGTCGCCGCCGGCTTCGCCGAATTCCAGCCGCTCGACACCGCCAACACCGAAGAGGCCTACAAGCGCAACCGCCGCATCGAGCTGAAGCTGACGGAGCGGTAAGAGTGCCCAGATCATTAAGGGTCGTCATTGCCGGGCTTGACCCGGCAATCCATCAAGCAAAGCCTTTCGACGTCGATGGATGGCCGGATCAAGCCCGGCCATGACGAGAGAGACTCGATGATCCATCTTCGCCCCTACGCAGACGCCGACGAAGCCGCCGCGATCGACCTCTGGCATCGCACCTGGCAACAGGCCTATCCGCAGATCGACTTTGCCGCGCGGCTCGCCTGGTGGCGGGAGCGCTGGCGCAATGATCTGGTGCCCAAGGCATCCATCGTCGTCGCCGAACAGGATGGCGCCCTGATCGGCTTCGTCACCATCGACGGCGAGGGCTATCTCGACCAGCTGGTGGTCGACCCCGCGCAATGGGGCTCGGACGCGGCGCGGCGGCTGGTCGACGAGGCCAAGCGCCTCTCGCCGTCAGGCGTCACGCTGCTCGTCAACAAGGACAATGCCCGCGCCATCCGCTTCTACGAGCGGAGCGGCTTCGACCATGCCGGCGACGATGTGAACCCGACCTCGGGCCGGCCGGTCTTGAAGATGGCGTGGCGGCCGTGACGGATGTCACGCCGCAATGTCCCGGTGCGTTGTAGCCCTCACCGCAGACAGCAGAAGGATGCGGGCGATGTCACTGAGCGATCTGGCCCGAGCCGCGAAAACAACCCCATGCACAGTCGGCGGGGCGTAGCGAAATCAAGAGCTTGGGAAGCCCCGTCGGAACGCCTCACGCCAGGTCGAATTGCAGCCGCGCCAGCCGCGCATAGAGCCCGTTCGCCGCGACGAGTTCGGCATGGGTGCCCTGCTCGACGATGCGGCCCTGGTCCATCACCAGGATGCGGTCGCAGGACAGCACGGTGGCGAGGCGGTGCGCGATCACCAGCGTGGTGCGATGGCGCATCAGTTCCTCGAGCGCGGTCTGCACCAGCGTCTCGCTTTCGGCATCGAGCGCGGAGGTGGCCTCATCCAGCAGCAGGAGCGGCGCATCGCGCAGAATGGCGCGGGCGATCGCGATGCGCTGGCGCTGGCCGCCGGACAGCGTCACGCCGCGCTCGCCGAGCGGGGTCTCGAAACCTTCGGGCAGGCGGCGGATGAATTCGGCGGCATGCGCGAGTTCGGCGGCGCGCTCGACCTCGGCATCGCTGGCATCGGGCCGGCCGAAGCGGATGTTCTCGCGCGCGCTCGCCGCGAACACGTTGGATTCCTGCGGCACCAGCGCGATGCGGGCGCGGAAGTCGCGCGGATCGGCGGAGCGGACCGGCACGCCGTCGAGCGAGATCACGCCGCTACGCGGATCGTAGAAGCGCAGCAGCAGATGGAAGATCGTGCTCTTGCCGGCGCCGGAGGGTCCGACGATCGCGACCTTCTCGCCGGGGCGCACGGTGAAGGATACGGCATCGAGCACCTTGACGTCGGGCCGCACCGGATAGGCGAAGCTGACAGCGTCGAAGCCGACCTCGCCGCGGGCCGGCACCGGCAGGGCGCGGGGCGATGCGGGCGCCGCAATCTCGGGCCTGACGTTGAGGATTTCGAATAGCCGTTCGGCCGCGCCCGAGGCCGCCGAGACCTCGCCCCAGACTTCGCTGAGCTGGCCGAGGCCGGCGGCGGCGAACGCCGCATAGAGCACGAACTGGCCGAGCCGCCCCGGCGAGATGGCGCCGCTCAGCACGTCATGCGAGCCGATCCAGAGGATCGCGACGACGCTGGCGAAGACGATGAAGATGATGATGGCGGTGAGCACGGCGCGCGCCTGCGTGGACGTGCGCGCCGCCTCATAGGCCTGCTCGACCTCGCCGCCGAAGCGACGTTCCGCGAGACCCTCGCTGGTATAGGCCTGCACGGTGCGGATCGCGCCGACCAGCTCGCCGGCATAGGCCGAGGCGTCCGCCAGCGTGTCCTGCGCATTGCGCGACAGCCGCCGCACCCAGCGGCCGAAGGCGACCAGCGGCAGCACGATCAGGGGAATGGCGAGCAGCACGAAGCCCGACAGTTTCGGGCTCGTGATCACCATCATCGCCGCGGCGCCGAGGAACATCATCAGGTTGCGCAGCGCGATCGAGACGGAGGCGCCGACGGCGGACTTGATCTGCGTGGTGTCGGCGGTGAGCCGCGACACCAGCTCGCCGCTGCGCGCGGAATCGAAGAAGGAGGGCGACAGCGACAGGAGATGGGCGAACACGTCGCGGCGCAGATCGGCGACGATGCGCTCGCCGATCGTCATGACGAGGTAGTAGCGCGCGGCGCTTGCCAGCGCGAGGACGGCGACCACTGCGATCATCACCGAGAAGTAGCTGTTGATCAGCTCGATGCCCTCGGGAGTCAGGCCGAAATCGATCAGCCGCCGCACCGCGATGGGAACCAGCAGGGTCGTCAGCGCGGCGACGGTCAGCGCGATGAAAGCCAGTGCGGCGCGGCCGCGATAGCGGGAGACGTAGGGCGCCAGCGCCAGCAGCGGGCGCAGCCTGGCGCGGCTCTTGGCAGGCGCCTCGATCAGGTCCGCCTCGATCGGCGAGGCTTCCGCGGCCCCGGTTTCCAGCCGTTCAACTGCGCTCATGAGATCCGACCAAAAGAAAGATTCATTCTCCAGATAGGCCGGTGCGACGATACTGGCAAATCCGGGATGTCCCTTAGGGACGCGCCCGGTTCTACTTGTCCTGCAATGGCTTGTTTTAGGGGGGCCCGTGGGGTATAGAGCCGCCCAAATCCGTCATCGCCATCACTCAAGACAGCGGCGCAGCCCGCCCCAGGACATTGCCATGAAAGCCGAAATTCACCCGGATTATCATACGATTAAGGTCGTCATGACCGACGGAACCGAGTACCTGACCCGCTCAACCTGGGGCAAGGAAGGCGACACGCTGAACCTCGACATCGACCCGAAGTCGCATCCGGCCTGGACCGGCGGCTCCGCCCAGATCATGGACCGCGGCGGCCGCGTGTCGCGCTTCCAGAAGAAGTTCTCGGGCTTCCTCAAGAAGGATTGATCCGGCCTGCAAGGCTGGACACGAAAAACGCCCCTGGAAAACCAGGGGCGTTTTTGTTTTGGGCGCTGCTGCTTCGTCTCTGCCAGAGCCGTCATCCTGAGGCGCGAGCCATACGACGCAAAGCATCGCGTGGGGGCCTCGAAGGATGGACGGCGAAGATTGCTCCAGCAGGACGGTCGCCCTTCGAGGGCCGCTGAAGAAGCGGCCGCCTCAGGGTGACGGATCGGAATGATTACCCCTCGAACGCCGCCTTCAGCGCGTTGAGATGCGGCACCAGCGGATTGCCGATCGTGATGTGGTCGCTCGGCGGGGTGTGGATGCTGGTGTCGAGGCGGCGCACACGGGTCTGCAGGCTCATCGAGCGATGGATCAGGTCCTGCAGCTGCGCCGGCAGCTTGTCGATGGTGTCGGCCGGGCCGGGATCGGCGGCCGTGAGCTTGACCTTGGTCTTTTCGCGATTGGCCTGGCTCAGCGTCATCTCGCCTTCCTTCACCGCGCGATGGAGCAGCAGCCAGGAGGCGAGCTGCATCAGGCGGGTGGTGAGGCGCATGCTCTCGGTCGCGTAGGTGAGGCTGACGGCGCGATCGAGCGCCTTGGCCTCGGTCCGGCCGGCGCCGTCGAGATAGGCGGCGGTCTCTTCGACGAGGTCCATGCCCTCGCGGAACAAGGCGCCGAACGCCGCAGAATTGGTGAATCGCTCGCTGAGTTGAACGAGCGCGCCCTCGGCTTGCAAACGTTCCATCGTTAACGCCCCTTACGCAACTGTTTACCGCCCCGGCTGCGATGCCGGCTTTATGATGAATAAATCATTGCGCGGGCGGGACGCGGAGTCCAGCGACATGCACGGATATGGTTTCCGCGCGTCTTTCCAGGGATGACAACCTGGAAGAGACATTGTTGTTGCAAGGCGCCTCGCGCCGCGAGCGGTATCCCTGTCGTCCACCTGCGCGGAGGCGCAAAAAAAGAGCCGCCGGAAGCCCGGCGGCTTTGAAAGTTGATAACAGGGAGGCGTCAAACAGAGTGGACAGGAGCCACTCGGTGTCCAAACGAGGACAGTTCCAGTCATAAACCCGAAAGCTTAATCGAGCGTAAACGAACGAATTTTTTGAGAGTTCGTTAGCCATGTCGGTCAATGGCCGAGCCTTCCTCGCCCCCCGGACGCAGCGCCGCGTCCGGGACACGAGAGAGCGTGTGGTGTCCTACGACTTGAAGATGCTGTTCGCCGCATCGCGCGAGGCGCGTTTCCTGTCGGCGGCTTGCTCCAGCCTTGCGATCTCGGTCCTGAGCAGGGCGACGCGTTCGGTGAGTTCCTCCACGGAGAGGAGCGAGAGATCCTGTCCGATCTCGTGTGTCACCTTCCTGCGCGGGCGGTCGTCGTCGTCGTTCGGCATCCTCGTTCCTCCTGCGTTCGCAATCCACGGTGCCCTGGCGGTTGCCAGCGTGGGTCGCGCTGGCTAAGCAAAGGCCATCTTTCCCGCACCTTTGCTCAAGGACACCATCATGGACAAGCTGCCCGCGCAAATGACCGTGGTCGCCATCTCCAAGCCCGGCGGACCCGAGGTGCTGGTGCCGGAACAACGGCCCGTGCCGCAGCCCGGCCCTGACGAGATCCTCGTCAAGGTGCACGCGGCGGGCGTCAACCGTCCCGACGTGGCGCAGCGGTCCGGGGCGTATCCGCCGCCGCCCGGCGCCAGCGACCTGCCCGGGCTCGAAATCGCCGGCGAAGTGGTCGCGGTCGGCAGCAACGCCAAACGGCACAAGGTCGGCGACACCGTGATGTCGCTGGTCGCCGGCGGCGGCTATGCGCAGTACTGCATCGCGCAGGACGCCCAGGCAATGAGCGTGCCGCCGGCCCTGTCGATCAAGGAAGCCGGCGCGCTGCCGGAAACCCTGATGACGGTCTGGCACAACGTGTTCGAGCGCGGCGGCCTCAAGGCCGGCGAGACGCTGCTGATCCATGGCGGCTCCTCCGGCATCGGCACCATGGCGATCCAGCTGGCGAAGGCGTTCGGCGCGAAGGTGTTCGTGACGGTGGGATCGCAGGACAAGGTCGATGCCTGCCTAAAGCTCGGCGCCGATCGCGCCATCAACTACAAGACGGAAGACTTCGTAGCCGTGGTCAAGGACGCCACCAACAAGGAAGGCGTCAACCTGATCCTGGACATGGTCGCGGGCGACTATGTCGATCGCAATTATGACGCCGCCGCCGTCGATGGCCGCATCGTGCAGATCGCGACGCTCAACGGCCCCAAGGTCACCGTCAACATCGCCAAGGTGATGGTGAAGCGCCTCACCCATACCGGCTCGACGCTGCGTCCCCGCAGCAATGCGGACAAGGCAGCGATGGTCGCCGCGATCGAGGCCAGGGTGATGCCGCTGCTGCGCGAGGGCCGCATCAAGCCGGTGATGGACAGCGCTTTCCCGCTGGAAAAGGCGGCCGATGCCCACAGGCGCATGGAGACGAGCGCACATATTGGCAAAATTGTGTTGGAGGCGTAGGCCTTTGGCCCACAGGGCCAGCCGGAAACCCTTTGATTTCCTTCGCATTCGTGGCATCTATCGCGCTGCGCCGGAGCGCTTGCGGCCGGCCTGACATCGCCTTGCACGCGCAGTTTGCGTCGAACGCGGAGAACTGACCTTGCGTCTGATCAGGTGCCTTGCGCCCCTTGCGCTGGGCCTCGTGATGCTCGTTGCCGCGTCCCCCGTCCGGGCGCTGGACGCTGTCAGCGTCCGCAGCGACGCGCCTGCGATCGACCTCACCGGAGTGCTCGAGCATCAGCGCGGCGATTCCGACCGCATCCAGGTCTCCACCGCGCCCGGCACCGACGGCATCGTCCGCCGCATCGAGGTGCGCGCCCGTGAGGGCGGCCAGAACTGGGTGGTGTTCGCGCTCGCCAACAACACCGACGACCAGCTCGACCGCCTGATCGTCGCTCCACACTACCGCATCGTGTCGTCAGGCCTGCTCTGGCCAGATCTCGGCCTGTCGCGCATCGCGACCATCACGCCCTCGATCGGCGACCGGCCGGAGCGGCAGGAGAGCGCGACGGCCGACGTGTTCCGCATCACGCTCGATCCCGGCGCCGTGGTCACCTTCGTCGCGGAGCTGCGCACCGACAAGCTGCCGCAGCTCTATCTGTGGGAGCCGGAAGCCTACAAGGACAAGGTCAATTCGTTCACGCTCTACCAGGGCATCGTGATCGGCATCTCCGGACTTCTTGCCCTCGTGCTGACGATCCTGTTCGTCGTGAAGGGCAGCATCATGTTCCCGGCCGCCGCGGCGCTGGCCTGGGCCGTGCTGGTCTATATCGGCGTCGATTTCGGCTTCTGGGGCAAGGTGCTCGACATGTCGAACAACGCCGAGCGCATCTGGCGCGCGGCGGGTGAGGCGATCCTGGCCGCGACGCTGCTGGTGTTCCTGTTCGCCTACCTCAACCTCAGCCGATGGCACGTGCGCTATTCCCACATCACGGTGGGCTGGCTCGCTTTCCTCGGGTCGCTGGTGGCGCTCGCCCTGTTCGACCCGGCGGTCGCCTCCGGCATCGCGCGCATCTCGCTGGTGCTGATCGCCTTCGCCGGTTTCGCCCTGATCGTCTATCTCTCCACCCACGGCTTCGACCGCGCGGTGCTCCTGATCCCGACCTGGTTCCTGCTGGTGGTCTGGGGCTTTGCTCGGCGGCCTCGTTCTGATCGTGATGCTGATCGGCTTCACGGTGATGCAGCACGCCTTCGCCGGCGGCGGCGCCACCACCGGCATCGTCTCCGACATCGAGCGCCGCGCGCTGGCGCTGGCCGGCTCCGGCGATCTGATCTGGGACTGGGACGTCTCGGCCGACAAGGTCTTCACCAGCCCGGAGACCGAGGCCCTGCTCGGCCTCAAGCGCGGCACGCTGGAGGGTCCGGCGGCCTCCTGGCTCGAGGTGCTGCATCCGCTCGACCAGGATCGTTTCCGCGCCGCGCTCGACAGCGTGCTCGACCAGCGCCGCGGCCGCCTCGTGCAGGATTTCCGGCTGCGCACCCCGGACGGACACTTCATGTGGTTCGCGCTGAAGGCCCGGCCGGTGGTCGGATCCGACGGCGAGGTCTCCCGCGTGGTCGGCACGCTGACCGACGTCACCGAGCAGCGCAATGCCGAGGAGCGCATGCTGCACGATTCCGTGCACGACAACCTCACCGGCCTGCCCAACCGCAAGCTGTTCATGGACCGGCTCGGCGCCGTCGCGAATTTCGCCAAGACCATGCCGACACTGCGGCCCACGCTGATGGTGATCGATCTCGACCGCTTCAAGCAGGTCAACGATTCCGTCGGCATCGCGGTCGGCGATTCCATCCTGCTGACGCTCGCGCGCCGGCTCACCCGCATCCTGAAGCCGCAGGACACGCTGGCACGGCTCGCCGGCGACCAGTTCGGCCTGATCCTCCTGTCCGAGCAGGACCCGGCCCGCATCACCGCCTTCGCCGAGACCATCCGCAAGACGATCCGCGCACCGATCGCCTTCAACGACCGCGAGATCTTCCTGACCGCCTCGATCGGCCTCGCATTGTCGGATCCGCAAGTTCAGCTGACGGACGAGATCATCAAGGATGCCGAGCTTGCGATGTATCATTCCAAGCGCATCGGCGGCGACCGCATCGACGTCTACAAGCCCGCGATGCGCGCGCGAAAGACCGACCGCCTGACGCTGGAAAGCGAACTGCGCCGCGCCATCGAGCGGCAGGAGCTGACGATCCTGTATCAGCCGATCGTGCGGCTGGAGGATCGCTCGGTCGCCGGCTTCGAGGCGCTGGCGCGCTGGGACCATCCCAAGCTCGGCCGCATGGCGCCGTCGGAATTCATCACCATCGCCGAAGAGACGGGCCTGATCATCGATCTCGGCATGTTCGTGCTCGACCAGACCGCCAAGCAGCTCTCGGTGTGGCAGCGCGCGATGCGCTCGCGCGAGCCTATCTTCGCATCGGTGAACGTGTCTTCGCGGCAGCTCCTGCGCCATGACCTGATCCACGACATCCGCACCGTGCTGTCGCGCTCGTCGGTTGCGCGCGGCACGCTCAAGCTCGAATTGACGGAATCGCTGGTGATGGAGAATCCGGAGCACGCCGCGCAGATGCTGACGCGGATCCGCGAACTCGGCACCGGCCTGTCGCTCGACGATTTCGGCACCGGCCATTCCTCGCTGGCCTATCTCCAGCGCTTCCCCTTCGACACCATCAAGATCGACCAGTCCTTCGTGCGCACCACCAATCGCGGCACGCGCCCGGTGATCCTGAAGTCGATCATCGCGCTGGCGCACGATCTCGGCATGGACGTGGTGGCCGAAGGCGCCGAGACCGATTCCGACGCGGTCGAGCTCTACCAGATGGGCTGCGAATATGCGCAAGGCTTCGCCTTCGGCGAACCGATGGACGCGGACGCGGCGATGCGGCTGCTGACGGAAGTGCGGCTGGAAGCGGCAAGCTGACGCTGTTCTTCCCTTCTCCCCCTTGCGGGAGAAGGTGGCGCGAAGCGCCGGATGAGGGGTTGCTTCAGCGAGTTCAGAAATAAGAGAGTGCGCGCGGAGAGAGACCCCTCACCCGTCTCGCCGCTGCGCGGCGAGCCACCCTGTCCCACAAAGGGAGAGGGAAATCACGACCTCCGCGCGTCCTTCTTCTGCTTCCTGAACCGCACGCTCTGGCCGTCCGGCATCCGGGTTGCGACGAAGCCGGCGGCGAGGCAGGCCTCGCGCTGCGGCATCTGGATGTCAGGGCTGCGCAGGCTGTCCCACCAGGATGCGCGATTGGCCGCACGGGGCAGCGCCGCGCCGATGATCTCCTCGATCTGCTCGAAGCTCAGGACGAATTCGGCCTGCTTCTGCCGCATCAGATAGTCGCGCAACGCGTCGTAATCGTTCACCGTCGTCCTCTCGCCGGAAACACAGCTGTTTCAAAGGGATCTGCCAGAAAACGGCAGCCCCCTATACCAATCCTTAACTGATTGCGGCAACGCCGTCGCGGCTTAAAGACTACGCAAGATTTCGGGCGCATCCAGTACAACGGGAGCAATTCATGTTGTCTGGATGGCGCGACGCCCTGGCCCGCCGGCCCTGGCGGATTTCGGCGAGATTTCTGGTCATTTCGTCCGTGGTGACGGTGATCGGCTTTTCCGCCATTTGCGTCAACGTGATGCTCGACATGCGCCGGGGCGAGGAGGCGCTGGCCCGCCAGACGCTCGAGAACCTCGCGACCAGCATCGAATCCGACATCAGCCGCAACATCGAGATCTACGACCTGTCGCTGCGGGCGGTCGCCAGCAACATGCTGCTGCCCGAAATCACGACGGTCTCGAAGCCGATCCGGCACCTGATCCTGTTCGACCACTCCACCACCGCGAAGCACTTCGGCGCGATTCAGGTCTTCGACGCCGCCGGCAACCTGATCATCGATGCCTCCAGCCTCGACCCGGCGCCGGACAACCGCGCGAGCGAGGACTATTTCACGGTCCATCGGGATAATCCCGGCGCCGGCCTGTTCATCAGCCGCCCCATGCTGTTCCGCGGGGCCTATTCGATCGTGCTGAGCCGGCGCATCAGCGACACCGACGGCGGCTTTCTCGGCGTCGTCGCGGGGTCGATCCGCTTCAGCTATTTCCACGAATTGTTCGAGCGCCTGAGCCTCGATCCCGACGATACCATCACGGTGCTGCGGCGTGACCGTACCATCATGATGCGCAGGCCGTTCGACCTCGACGTCATCGGCCGGAATCTGGATCACCGCCCGGGTTGGAGGGCGGACAATCTCAAGGCCGGGGCGTCCTACGCGGGTCAGGGACCGGTCGATCCGACGCCGCGGCTCTACGTTCGCAGCAACGATAGCGGGCCGCTTTTCGTGGTCGCGGGCAAGCCTCTCAATGCCGTGTTTGCGCTATGGCAGAGAGAGGCGTTCCGCATCGGCGCAGTGGTGCTCGTGCTGGCGCTGTTCGTGCTGGGATCGACCTTCGTGCTGGCGCGTGAGATCGGTCGGCGCTCCATCGCCGAGAGCAGGCTCGAGGAGATGGCGACGACCGATGCCCTCACGGGTCTGAAGAACCGCCGCAGGTTCGATCAGGTGATCGACGTGGAATGGCGGCGCGCGATGCGGCAGAAGACGCCGCTCGCCCTGCTGATGATCGATGCCGATCATTTCAAGGCCTACAACGACACCCATGGCCACCAGGCCGGCGACCAGGTGCTGATCGGCATCGCCATCTGCATCTCCGATTCGGTGCGGCGAGCCGGCGATTGCGCGGCGCGCTATGGCGGCGAGGAATTCGCGGTGCTGCTGCCGAGCACATCCGCAGCCGATGCCTTCAAGATCGCCGAGACCATCCGCGCCAAGGTGCAGGGCTGGTCGGACGACGAGGCGACGACGTCCACGGTGTCCTGCGGTATTGCCAGCCTCATCCCTCTCGCCGGCATGGACTGGAGCACCCTGGTCGCCGCCGCCGACAAGGCGCTCTACGCGGCGAAGGCGGGCGGGCGCAACCAGTCGGTGGTCGCCGACATTCCGACGCTGGCCCTGGCGGCGTGAGCCGGGGCGTGATTTCAGACGGCGCGAAGCGTCGAACCATGGCGCGCAGTTGCCCAACTGCGAATCTCGAGGTCCCGGGTTCGGTCCTGCGGACCGCACGGGATGAGATCAGGGGAATTCCCCTACGACGTCACTGCCCCAGATATTTCTTCATTTCCGCGATCAGGCCGTCGCGCAGTTCGGGCCGCCTGAGACCGTAGGCGATGTTGGCGCGGAGAAAGCCGGGCTTGGAGCCGCAATCGTGGCGCTCGCCCTCGAACTCCACACCGTAGAATTTCTGCGACTTCGCGAGGCCGATCATGGCGTCGGTGAGCTGGATCTCGCCGCCGGCTCCGCGCTCCTGCGTCTCCAGGATCTTGAAGATCTCGGGCTGCAGGATGTAGCGGCCGGTGATCGAGAGATTGGAGGGCGCCGTGCCCTTGGCCGGCTTCTCGACCATGCCGTCGACCTCGAACATCTTGCCGGTGCGCTTGCCGACGCCGCAGATGCCGTATTGATGGGTGAGATGATCGGGCACCGCCTCCACAGCGATCAGGTTCGATTTCTCGCCGAGCGTGGCCGCCGTCTCGATCATCTGCTTCAGGCAGCCGGGGGTGTTGAGCACCAGTTCGTCCGGCAGCACGACCGCGAACGGTTCGTTGCCGACGATGTCGCGGGCGCACCAGACCGCGTGGCCGAGCCCGAGCGGCGCCTGCTGGCGGGTGAAGCTCACGGCGCCGGCCTCCGGCTGGTTCTGCGCCAGCACATCCTGCTCGGCCTTCTTGCCGCGCGCCGCCAGCGTGGCGTCGAGCTCGTACATCTTGTCGAAATGATCCTCGATGACGTTCTTGTTGCGGCCCGTCACGAAGATGAAATGTTCGATGCCGGCTTCCCGCGCCTCGTCATAGACGTACTGGATCAGCGGCTTGTCGACGATCGTCAGCATTTCCTTCGGCATCGCCTTGGTGGCGGGCAGGACGCGGGTGCCGAGGCCGGCGACGGGGAAGACAGCTTTGCGAATTTTCATGGGATCAATCGAATACCTTGAGACGCGCGGGAACGGTGCAATGGCGACTTGCTAGCGTGTTTGCAGCCTCCAACAAAGGCAGATGTTGGGCTCGGCCTGCGGAATCGAGAAAAGGCGACCAAGAAAATTTCACCTTTGTTAAGATATTGGCAACCGTGACCGGGCCTCCTGAGGGCCGTTTTTGGCCGGGATCAGGTGAGACATGACGCAACCGATGGCAGGCTTTGCAGCACGCACCGGATTCTTCGCCGGCGCAACAATGCTTGCCGCAGCCGTGCTGTTCCCGGCTCCAGCAACGGCGCAGAACGGGCTTTCCAACCTGTTCGGCGGTATTTTCTCCGGACCGAACCCGGCGCCCACGCAACCGGCGCCCGGGCCTGCCGGCGCGCCACCCTGGAGCGGCGAGGACGGCGCGTCCGGCCATCCCCTCATGACGGCCTCTGCCATCCGGGAGGCGGCGTCGAACTTCAACAATTGCGTCGCCGCGATGTGGCCCGATGCCGCACGTCGCGGTGTGACGCAGGAGAACTTCCAGCGCTTCACGAGCGGCCTCGCGCCCGACCTGCGCATCATGGACCTGATGGATTCGCAGCCCGAATTCACCAAGTCGATCTGGGACTATCTCGACATTCTCGTGAACGACAACCGTCTCGCCAAGGGCCGCGACGTGCTCGCCAAATACAAGGCGCAGTTCGACGCGACCGAGAAAGCCTATGGCGTCGATCGCTACATCATCGCCTCGATCTGGGGCATCGAATCCAACTATTCGACGCAGATGGGCGATCGCAACGTCCTGCAATCGACCGCGACGCTGGCCTGCATCGGCCGCCGCCAGGCCTATTTCAAGGACGAGTTCCTCTCGGCACTGGAGATCCTCAACCGCGGCGATCTCAGGCCCGAGCAGTTGCGCGGCTCGTGGGCCGGCGCCTTCGGACCGACCCAGTTCATGCCGACCGCCTTCAAGCGTTTCGCCGTCGATGGTGACGGCGATGGACGGCGCGATGTCGTCGACAATCCCACCGACCTGATCGCCTCCACGGCCAACAACCTGAAGAAGGACGGCTGGCAGACCGGCCAGACCTGGGGCTTCGAGGTCGTGGTGCCGCAGGGCTTCAACTTCATGCTGGCTGATCGCGCCAAGGCGATGCCGATCGCGCAATGGGAGAAGCTCGGGCTGAAGCGTGCGAACAACCAGCCGTTCCCGCACCCGTCCGAGAAAGCCTATCTGCTGGCGCCGGCGGGCGCGCAGGGGCCGGGTTTCCTGATGCTGCAGAACTATCGCGTCATCATGAAGTACAACCCGGCCGAGGCCTATGCGCTCGCCATCGGCCATTTCGCCGACCGGCTGCGCGGCGGTGCGCCCTTCGTGCAGCCCTGGCCGCGCCAGGAGCGGGAATTGTCCCGGACCGAGCGGCTGGAACTGCAGCAGCTGCTGGCCCAGCGCGGCTTCTACAGGGGCACGCCGGACGGCCAGTTCGGCGGCCAGACCCGGGAGGCGCTCCGCAACTTCCAGGCCTCGATCGGGGTGCCTGCCGACGGATTTGCCTCCTCCGACGTGCTGGACCGTCTGCGCGGGCGCTAAAACCCCGCCGAAAGTAACCCTGTACCGGGATTTTGCCCGCTGGCCTTGACGGGGACGCCCGTTCCCCGGCGTATGGCCTGGAAATCGGCAAAGAGAATTCGCCCGTTTGGCGCCCGATTCCGTTATTATATCTCGACGATCCGACCCCAACCGCGCGGCCCGCATTCGCATGTCGAAGAAGTCCCTGTTCAAGGCGCTGACCGAGACCGGCCCGCTGATCGCGCTGGGGACGGCGCTTGCGATCCTGGTGGGCATCGCAGGGCCGGCGTCGGCGCAGTTCTTCAATTTCCCCGGCTTCGGCGGACCGCCGCAGCGCGCTGCCCCGCGTAGCGGCGGAGGCGGAGGCGGCGGATGGTTCGGCGGCGATTTCTTTGCACCGTTCCAGCAGCCCCCGCCGCAGGCGCCGCGGCAGGATTTTTCGCGCGCGCCGGCCCCGGCCAAGCGCGACACCATCCCCGACCGGAACGTGCTGGTGATCGGCGACGCCATGGCCGACTGGCTCGCCTATGGCCTCGAGGACGCCTATGCCGAGCAGCCGGACATGGGCGTGATCCGCAAGCACCGGACGACATCGGGCCTAATCAAGTACCAGCCGCGCGGCGAGCCTTCCGACTGGGCGGCCGCAGCCAAGGGCATCCTCGAGACCGAGAAGCCCGACGTCATCGTCGTCATGCTCGGCCTCAACGATCGCATGGCGATCCGCGAACCGGTCGTGGAGAAATCCGACAAGGCCGCGGACAAGGACAAGAAGAACGACAAGGGCGCGCGCGCCAAGCCACAAGCCAAGCCGGGCGAAACGAAGCCTGGCGACACCGCCGCCAAGCCCGACGACAAGCCGGCCGACGCCGACCTGCCGCAGGACGATGCGGACAATGCCGATACGCCACAAATCGCCGCGCCCGAGAAGACCGCGCGCAACCCGAACGGTCTCTACGAATTCCGCGACGAACGCTGGATCGAACTCTACAGCAAGAAGATCGAGGAGCTCGCCAACGTCCTCAAAGCCAAGGGTGTGCCGGTGCTCTGGGTCGGCCTGCCCGCGATTCGCGGCCCGAAGGGCACGGCGGACATGCTGTTCCTGGATTCGCTCTACCGCGAAGGCGCGGCCAAGGCGGGCATCACCTATGTCGATGTCTGGGACGGTTTCGTCGACGAGGCCGGCCGCTTCCTGCAGAAGGGCCCGGACTTCGAAGGCCAGATCCGCCAGTTGCGCAGCGGCGACGGCGTATTCTTCACCAAACCCGGTGCGCGCAAGCTGGCGCATTACGTCGAGCGCGAGATCACCCGCCTGCTTGCCGGCCGCTCGGGCCCGATCGCTCTGCCGAGCGAACCGGCGACGCCCGACACCAGCGTCGAGCCCGGCAAGCCGGCGCCGCGGCCGCTGGCCGGCCCGATCGTGCCGCTGGTTGCGGCCTCGATCTCGACTGATCAATTGCTGGGCGGACCCGGTTCGCGTCCCGCGGCCGTCGATGCGCTGGCCGCGAAAGCGCTGGTGAAGGGCGAGCCGCTGGCCGCGCCCGCCGGCCGCGCCGACGATTATGCCTGGCCGCGCCGCGAGGTTGGACGCGAACAGGCCAAGGGCGATACGCCGATGGCCGCGACGACGCCGGATGGCGTCACGCCGTCCGGCGCGCCCGGAGCCGCCGCAACCGTCGGTGCGCCGAAACTGGCTCCGAAGAAGCCGGCCGTGCCGCAACAGCCGGCGCAGGCCGCCCCGTCCTTCCGCGATTTCTTCGGCTTCGGTGCTCCGCAGCAGCAGCAGGCGCCGCGTCAATTGGCCCCGGCGCCGGGACCGCGCAATCCGAACCCCGGTCCCACGGTCCCGCGTCCCCCGGGCAATGTCGGCCGATCGGCCGAAGTCCGCTAAGTTTTCCCACACACCACAGCAAAAGGCCCCGGATCGACAGCCTGGCAATGCCAAGCTGCGACCGGGGCCCGAGCTTCAGGTTGTGGCGAGAGTTCAGTAGCGCCAGCGGGACGGCGGGCGGCGCGAGGGCCGGGCCATCAGCAGCGCCAGCGCGAAGCCGATGCCGCCGGCGATCAGCAACGAGCCGAGCGGGTTGTCCTGCACCTTCTGCGCGATCGCCTGCGATCCGTCGCGGAACGTGTCCGAGCCAGCCTCATAAGCGTCCTTGGCGTAGCTCGTGGCGGTGTCCGCAGCCTCGCGCGCGGTGTCCTTGGCCTGGCCGTACAGGTTCTGCACCGTGCCCGCGGCCTCGCGGGCCTTGCCCGACGCCTGCGTCTTGGCGTCGCCCGCCAGATCTCCGATGGCGCCTTCCGCGCGTCCGGCAAATTCCTTGGCCGATCCGACAATCCGATCCGTATCCATGCTGTCCTCCTCTGGGGTCAGCCCGATAACCGATCAGCCGCGGCACGGTTCCTTCGCTCGTCAAATCTTCATCTACAGAATGAGGCCGCCATCGACGACCAGGGTCTGGCCGATGATGTAGGACGACAGCGGCGAGGCCAGAAACAGCGCCGCGCCCGCCATGTCGGCCGGCGTGCCCAAACGCCGCAGCGGGATCCGCGCCAAGGCGCCCTCGAGCCGCTTGGGATTGTCGGTCGTCACCTTCGTCATCTTGGTGTCGACGAGACCGGGCGCGATGCCGTTGACGCGGATGCCGTCCTCGGCCCACGCCTCGCCGAGCGTGCGCGTCAATCCCATCGCACCGGTCTTCGAGGCATTGTAGGCGGGATTGCCCATGGTGGAGTGATAGGCGGCGGTCGAGGAGACCATGATCAGCGCGCCCTTCGAATCCCGCAACATGGAATGAAACCGCGTCGCGCAGGCCATCAGGCTCATCAGGTTGACCTCGACGACCTTGCGGAAGCCGCTCATCTCGAACTCGCCGCGGCGATAGAGCACCGCGCCCTGCGCCAGCACCAGGATGTCGAGCCGATCGAAGGACGGCGCGAAGGCTTCGATCGCGCCGGGATTGCTCACATCGAGCTGCGCATAGGACAGGCCCGTGAGATCGGAGCCGTCGTCCGCCGCATATTCCGCAGCCCGGGCGCGCGTGCCGCAGACCGCGACTGCTGCGCCGCGCGCGCGGAACGCCTGCGCGATGCCGTTGCCGATTCCGCTGGAGCCGCCGACGACCAGCACCTGTTTGCCCGTGAAATCGAGTTCGTTCGCCATCGCTGCCTCCCTGTCGTCTTGCTTGTTTGACCTGTCTGCGGATCGATGCCAGCCTTGTCAACCGCAGAACAAGAAACCAGCATGTCCGGGGAAACAGCATGTCCGACTTCAAGCAGCTCAGCCGGTCCGTGAAGGGCCTGACCGTTCTCGTGACCGGCGCGGCGAGCGGCATGGGGCGCGCCACCGCGCGCGTATTCGCCGCCGAAGGCGCCAACGTCGCCGTCACCGATTATGACGAACAGGGCGCGCGTGCCGTGGCCGAGGAGATCGCGGCGAGCGGCGGCGCGGCCCGCGCCTGGAGGCTCGACGTCGCCGACGGCGGTGCGATCACGCGCGTGGTCGGCGAGGTCGCCGCGCATTTCGGCGGACTCGACATCGTCGTCAACAATGCCGGCATCTCCGTGCGCGTCGCCATCGACGACGAGGCCTATGAGGAGGCCTGGGCGAGAGGCATCGCCGTGATGCTGACGGCGCATCCGCGCATCATCCGCGCCGCACTGCCGCATCTGCGCAAATCGAAAAGCCCGCGCATCGTCAACATCGCCTCGACCGAGGCGCTCGGCGCCACCGCGATGCACAGCCCCTATTCGGCGGCCAAGGGCGGCGTGGCGAGCCTGACGCGGTCGCTCGCGGTGGAGCTCGGCCGTGAAGGCATCACCGTCAACTGCATTTGCCCGGGTCCGATCCGCACCGCCATCACCGACCGCATCTCCGAGGAGCACAAGACCATCTATGCCAAGCGCCGCACGGCGCTCGGACGCTATGGCGATCCCGAGGAAGTCGCGCATATGACGCTGAGCCTGTGCCTGCCCGCGGCCTCGTTCCTCACCGGTGCGGTGATCCCGGTCGACGGGGGTTTGATGGCGCGGAACGCGTGAGAGCCATGCGCGCCGGACGTTGACAACGCCGGGCGCGGGAGTAGCTTTTTTCCGGCAGAGCGGGTCCAACCGCTCGCAATTCGCGGGAGAAACGCCATGACGATCGCCATCCGGCAGCTTCACAAGCATTTCGTCGGCGAGGTGTCGGGCCTCGATCTGCGCAAGCCCCTGGCGGCGGACCAGGCGCGCGAGATCGAAGCGGCGATGGACCGCTACGCCGTGCTGGTCTTCCACGGCCAGGACATCACCGACGAGCAGCAGATGGCCTTTGCGCTGAACTTCGGGCAGCGCGAGGATGCGCGCGGCGGCACGGTCACCAAGGCGCAGGATTATCGTCTCCAGTCCGGGCTGAACGACGTCTCCAATCTCGGCAAGGACGGCAAGCCCCTGCCGAAGGACAGCCGCACCCATCTGTTCAACCTCGGCAACTGCCTGTGGCATTCCGACAGCTCGTTCCGGCCGATCCCGGCGAAATTCTCGCTGCTGTCGGCGCGCATCGTGAACCCCAAGGGCGGCAACACCGAATTCGCCGACATGCGCGCGGCCTATGACGCGCTCGACGACGAGACCAAGGCCGAGATCGAGGACCTCGTCTGCGAGCACTCGCTGATGTATTCGCGCGGATCGCTCGGCTTCACCGAATATACCGACGAGGAAAAGGAACTGTTCAGGCCGGTGCTGCAGCGTCTGGTGCGCACCCATCCGGTGCACCGCCGCAAGTCGCTGTACCTCTCGTCGCATGCCGGCAAGGTGGTCGGAATGAGCGTGCCGGAAGGCCGGCTGCTGCTGCGCGATCTCACCGAGCATGCGACGCTGGCCGAGTTCGTCTATGTCCACAAATGGACGCTGCACGACCTCGTGATGTGGGACAACCGCCAGACCATGCATCGCGTCCGCCGCTACGACCAGTCGCAGCCCCGCGACATGCGGCGCGCCACCGTGGCGGGGACGGAGCCGACCGTGCAGCAGCAGGCGGCGGAGTAGAGGTCTACTCAGGCAACGGTGTCGTCGCCCGGCTTGACCGGGCGATCCAGTCATCCGGGACGATCACGATAGAATGGATACGCTGCCGCGTACTGGATGTCCCTTCGGTTCGCGGGGCATGACGCCGAGCCAGCTACGCGTGACCGGCTTCGTTGGAGAGCATGCCGGGATCGATGCCGATCTTGCGCAAGGCGCGGCCGTATTTCTCGTCGACGTCGTCGCCAAAAATGAGGTCCGCATCGGCATCGCAATGCAGCCAGCCGTTGCTCTGGATCTCGGTTTCGAGCTGGCCGGGCGCCCAGCCGGCATAGCCGAGCGCGAGGATGGCGTGCTTGGGGCCGGAGCCGCTCGCGATGGCGCGCAGGATGTCGACGGTGGCGGTGAGGCAGACGCCGTCGTCGATCCGCAGGGTCGCGTTCTCGATGTAGAAGTCGCTGGAATGCAGCACGAAACCGCGGCCGGTATCGACCGGACCGCCGCGCAGCACCTTCATGGTTTCGGCGTTCTCCGGCAGCTTGATGTGCTCGCCCTTCTTGACGATGCCGAGCTGCTGCAGCAGTTCGGGGAAATCGATGCTGCCGGCGGGATGGTTGACGATGATGCCCATCGCCCCCTCGGCGGAATGGGCGCAGAGATAGATCACCGACCGCTCGAAGCGGGAATCGCCCATGACGGGCATGGCGATCAGAAGGCGGCCGTCGAGATACCCGCCCGAGCCGGGGAGACCTGAGTCCGCGCTGCGGATGCTTTCGCCCGTTCTCTTGCCTGTGGCCATCGGTCAAGCACTCCGGTTTCAGTTGCTATCCTGATGTCGGGCCGGGCGGCTGTCAAATCAAGGCTTGCAGTGGTTCGCATGGTCTGCATCCATCACAAGCAATTCAATGGTTTGCCCCGGAACGACCCTGTAAAGACGTATCATGCCCAGCATAGTTCCCACGCGTGCGGCGATCGGCGTCGCGACAATCCTGCTTGCGTCGTCGCCGGCTCCGGCAGCCCATGCCGACGACGCCTCGCCCTGGCAGCGCGACGGACATTCCGCCGTGCGCCTCCTGGCGGGATCGCGCAGCGGCGCCGTGCTGCTCGGGGGAATCGCCTTCCAGCTCCAGCCGGGATGGAAGACCTACTGGCGCAACCCGGGCGATTCCGGGGTACCGCCGCGCTTCGACTTCTCGAAGTCGGACAATGTCGAGGCCGTGACCATCATGTGGCCGGCGCCGCTGAAATTCGACGACGGCGCGGGCGGCCATTCGATCGGCTATCATGACCAGATCGTGCTGCCCTTGCGGATCGTCGCCAAGTCCGCCGACAAGCCGGTGACGCTGCGGGCCGACATCAGCTACGCCGTCTGTGAAAAGCTCTGCATTCCCGTCGAGGCCAAGGCCGAACTCGGCTTCAACAGCGTCGCATCGACCGAGGACGCCAATCTGTTCGCAGCGCTCGATACGGTGCCGAAGCCCGCCAATATCGGCGATCCCAATCCGCTGACCATTCGCGACGTCAAGCGCGACGGCGCCAAGAACGTCGTGGTCGACGTGGTCGCGCCCGCCGGCCGCAACGTCAATCTCTATGTCGAGGGGCCGACGCCCGATTGGGCGCTGCCGATCCCGGCGCCGGTCCCGCACGCACCGCCCGGCGTGACGCGCTTCTCGTTCGAGCTGGACGGACTGCCGCCCGGCGCAAAGCCCGAGGGCGCAGCGCTCAAATTCACGCTGGTCGGACCGGACAAGTCTTACGAGTTCAATACGAACCTCGAGTGACCCGTCGTCCCGGCGGAAGCCAGGACGACGTCGGGGTTGCACTGGCGCCCACCCAACCGAATGTTAACGAATGGTTGCTAATTCCCTTTCCGGCCGCGGCAGGTGCGGCGTCCCGGGGAGTTCGACTTGGCCGTCATGGATGCAGGCTCCGCAACGACCGAACCAGCCGGTCTGATCGCGCGGCTGCGCGGCAAGCTCGCGGGCGGATCGAGCGAGGCGTCCCTGACGCGGCGGCTGGCCGGCACGATCTTCATCATCCGCGTCATCAGCGCCGGCCTCGCCTATTTCTCGCAGGTGCTGCTCGCGCGCTGGATGGGCACGTCGGATTACGGCATCTATGTCTATGTCTGGACCTGGGTGCTGCTGCTCGGCAGCATGATGGATTTCGGCATCTCCGCTTCCGCGCAAAAGATCATTCCCGAGTACCGCAGCGCGGGCGAACATGCGCTCCTGCGCGGCTTTCTGTCGGGCAGCCGCTGGCTGACGCTGGCCGCGTCGTCGCTGGTGTCGCTCGCGCTCGCCGGACTGGTGTGGCTGCTGTCGCCCTGGATCGAGCCGGCGGAGATGCTGCCGCTCTATATCGGCTGCATGACCCTGCCCGCCTTCGTCGTCGCCAACACCCAGGACGGCATCGCGCGGTCGCACGACTGGATGCAGCTTGGCCTGATGCCGCAATTCATCATCCGCCAGGCGCTGATCATCGCCATCACCGCCATCGCCTTCCTGCTCGGGTATCATGTCGGCGCCGTCGCCGCGATGGCGGCGAGCGCATGTGCGGTCTGGATCGCCATGACCGGCCAGATGATGGTGCTGAACCGCAAGCTCGCCGGCCATGTCGGGCCGGGCCCGAAGGCCTATGACGTCCGCGGATGGCTGGCGGTCTCGCTGCCGATCCTGCTGGTCGAAAGCTTCTACCTGCTGCTGTCCTATACGGATGTGCTGGTGCTGCAGCAGTTCCGTCCCTCCGACGAGGTCGGCGTGTATTTCGCCGTGGTGAAGACGCTGGCGCTGGTGTCGTTCATCCATTACGCAATGTCGGCCACGACGGCGCATCGCTTTGCCGAATACAATGCCGCCGGCGACATGGCGCGGCTCTCGGCCTATGTGACCCATGCCATCAAGTGGACGTTCTGGCCGTCGCTGGCGGCGACGATCGCGCTGCTCGCGGTCGGCAAGCCGCTGCTCTGGCTGTTCGGGCCGCAATTCACGGTCGGCTATGACATCATGTTCATCGCGGCGATCGGGCTTGTGGTCCGTGCCGCGATCGGACCGGTCGAGCGGCTGCTCAACATGCTCGGGCACCAGAAGATGTGCGCCGTGGCCTATGCCTCGGCCTTCGTGATGAACCTCGTGCTCTGCCTCATGCTGGTGCCGCGCTTCGGCGGCCACGGCGCGGCGGCGGCGACCTCGATCTCGCTGGCGTTCGAGACGGTTCTGCTGTTCTGGATCGTGCGGCAGCGGCTCGGCCTGCACGTGCTGGCGTTCGGCCGACGCACTGCGTGACGAGCGTCAGCCGTTCTGCAATGCGACGGCTCCCGCATCCCCCACCAGCAATGCATCGAGCATCTGCCGGCCCGACGCGTCCGCCTGCATCAGCGGGTCGGACTTGAACGTCGCCTTGAGATAGCTCGAGACGGCGCGGATGCGGGGCACGAACTGCAGATCGCCATGAACGTTGATCCAGACCTCACGCGTCGTCGTCATCTTCTCGTGCAACACCGGCACGAGATCGGCCCGGCCGGCCACGGCAAAGCTCGGAAGCAGCACCAGTCCGATGCCGCCGGCGGCCGCGTTCATCTGCGCGATCATGCTGTTGGAGTGGAAGCTGACCGGCGGATTGCGGATGATGTCGTCGAGCCATCGCACGGAATCGAGCTGGATCAGATCGTCGATATAGGTGACGAAGCTGTGGCGGGCGAGGTCGGCGGGCCGCTCGGGCATGCCCTCGCGCGCGAGATAATCCCGTGAGGCGTAGAGGCCGAGCTGAAAGCTGCCGAGCCGCTCCGACACCATGCCCTGTCCCGGCGGCCGAAAGAACGAGAGGAAGAGATCGGCCTCGCGCCGGTTGACCGATACGGCCTGCGGCGAGGTCAGAAGCTCGACGGTGAGTTCGGGATAGCGCTGTCGCAGCGGCGCGAAGCGAAACGCCAGATAGAGCGAGGCGATGCCTTCCATCGTCGCGAGCCGGACACGGCCCGCCATCCGGCTGCCGCCGCGCTGCACGTCCTGGTGCATCGCGATGACCGCGCTCTCGATCCGCTCGGCATGGCAGAGCAGCCGCTCGCCGGCTTCGTTGACACGCAGACCATGCGGCGAACGTTCGAACAAGGTCGCGCCGAGCGTGCATTCGAGATGCGCGATCCGGCGGCTGATGGTGGACTGGTCGACCCGGAGTCGTTTGGCGGCGCTGCCGAGGCTGCCCCCGCGCGCCGCATGGAGGAAGATCTTGAGGTCGTCCCAGTCGAGCGAATTGAACTCCTGCATCCCAACCAGACAGCAAGCGCTATGCCACCGCCGGTGCGGTGGGAGGTATTGCCGCAGTCTGCAAGCCGTCTTGCAGGATTGTCTGTATCGGGGTCCCGGGGACGCCACTAGCCTGCCCGGAACAAAGGACAAAGCCATGCTTCCCCGCTTCAAGGCCGCCGCGGTGCACGCCGCACCCGTGTTTCTCGACCGCGCGGCGACCACAAAAAAGGCAATCTCGCTCATCCGGGAGGCAGCCGCCGCCGGTGCTTCGATCGTGGCTTTTCCCGAGACCTTCATTCCTGCATTCCCGGTATGGGCTGCGCTCTGGGCCCCGATCGACAATCACGATCTGTTCGTTCGCATGGCCGACCAGTCGGTGCTGGTCGACGGCCCCGAGATCAAGGCGATCCGCGACGAGGCGCGCGCGCTCGGCATCTTCGTGTCGATCGGCATCAGCGAAAAGTCGCCGGCGAGCGTGGGGGCGATCTGGAATTCCAACCTGCTGATCGGCGAGGACGGCGAAATTCTCAACCACCACCGCAAGCTGGTGCCGACCTTCTACGAGAAGCTGATCTGGGCAGGCGGCGATGGCGCCGGCCTGCGCGTCGTCGAGACCAGGCTCGGCAAGATCGGGCAGCTGATCTGCGGCGAGAACACCAACCCGCTGGCACGCTATTCGCTGATGGCGCAGGGTGAGCAGTTACATATCTCGAGCTGGCCACCGGTGTGGCCGACACGCCGGCCGGCCGGCGGCGGCAATTACCACATCGCTGCAGCGACCAGGATTCGCGCCGCCGCGCATTGCTTCGAAGCCAAGGTGTTCGGCCTCGTCACCGCGGGCATGCTCGACGAGGCGGCGCGGGACATGCTGGTCGCGCGCGACGCTTCCGCCGCCGCGGTGCTCGATGCGACGCCGCGCGCGGAAACCTTCTTCCTCGATCCGACCGGCGAGCAGATCGGCGACAGCCTGCGCGACGACGAAGGCATCCTCTATGCCGACATCGACCTCAACCGCTGTGTCGAGCCGAAGCAGTTTCACGACGTGGTCGGCTACTACAACCGCTTCGACATTTTCGACCTCCGCGTCGATCGCCGCCGCCTCAACCCGGTCTTGTTCACTGGCGGCGCCGCGACGACGCCGGACGCGGCAGTCGACCACACCGATGCCGGGGCGTGATCCGGCGCTGTCCCAACCCGCAATCCACCGGCCGATCCGGCGGTGATCAACCATGGAAGGTGAGTCATGATGTTTGACCGTCGTCAGATCCTGCTCGGAAGCGCCGGCGCCGCGGCCGGTCTCGTGCTTCCCGGTGCCGCAGCCTGGGCACAGGCTCCAGCCAGCATCGGCACCTTTCCGGACGGCGTCACGGCGGACTCCGTCTTCGTGGGACTGACCATTCCGCTCACCGGCGTGTTCTCCGGCGACGGCGGCGACCTCAAGCTCGGCTACGAACTGGCGATCGCGCAGATCAATGCGGGCGGCGACGCCGCGAAGAAATGGGGCCTGCAGGGCAAGGGCGTGCTCGGCCGCCAGATCCGCTACAAGGTGTCGGACACCGAGGGCAAACCCAATCTCGACGTGCAGAGCGCGACGCAGTTCATCCAGCGCGACAAGGCGATCATGCTCGCCGGCTCGGTGTCGAGCGCCAGCGCGATCGCGCTGGAGGAGCTCGGCTCGCGTGAAAAGGTGCTCTACATGGTCGGCATCGCCGGCTCCAACGACATCACCGGCAAGAACTGCCAGCGCTACGGCTTCCGCTCGCAGCAGAACGCCTACATGGCCGCGAAGGCGCTTGCGCCCGTCGTCGCCAGGGCACTCGGCAAGAACGCAAAGACCGCGTTCCTGGTGCCGGACTACACCTACGGCCACACGGTCTATGACAGCTTCGCCAAGTTCTCGAAGGAACAGGGCTGGCAGCAGGTCGCCAAGGAAGTGGTCCCGCTCGGCACCACCGACTATTCCTCGGCATTGCTCAACATCGCCAACAGCGGCGCCGACGTATTCGTCAACATCGCCTTCGGCGCCGATGCGGTCGCCTCCACCAAGCAGGCCGAGCAATTCGGCGTGCTGAAGAAGATGAAGCTGGTCGTGCCGAACCTGTCGTCGTTCCAGGACAAGGAGCTCGGCGCCGAGATCATGCAGGGCGTCTACGGCAGCTGCGATTTCTGGTGGACGCTGTCGGACCGCTATCCGCTCGCCAAGGCCTTCGTCGACGCCTTCGTCGCCCAGAACAAGTATCATCCGCGCTGGGGCGCCCATATCGGCTACATGCAGACCTATCTCTGGGCGCTGACGGTCGAGCGGGTGAAGAGCTTCAACCCGGTCGAGATCATCAAGGCGATGGAGGCCTCGAAGGAAGCTCCTTACGAGACCACGATCGGCAAGGTGTATTTCCGCGCCGAAGATCACCAGATGGTGCGGCCCATCCCGATCCTGCGCGGCAAGGCGCCCGCCGAGATGAAGGGGTCGGAGGACTATTACGAAGTCGTCGACGTCGCCGAGGGCGAGAGCGTGATGAACCCGCCCGACCTGTTCGGCTGCAAGCTCGGCCCCTATACCTGAGGTCCGATAATGCCGAGCTGGCCCGCCCTCGCCTCGCAGGCCTTCAACGGCCTCGCCCTCGGTTCGCTGCTGGCGCTCGTCAGCAGCGGCCTGACCATCATCCTGGGCACGCTCGGCGTGCTGAACTTCGCCCACGGCGCGCTGTTCGCCGTGGGCGCCTATGCCGCCTTCGTGATGCTGCAATACACCCAGTCGTTCCTGCTGGCGATCGCGGCCGGCTGCGGCTTCATGCTGGTGCTCGGCTTCCTGCTCGAGCGCCTCATCATCCGCTTCTTCTACGGCCGGCCGCATGAGGACCAGATCCTCGTCACCTACGGAATCGGCATCGTGCTGGTCGAGGCCGTGCGGGCCATGTTCGGCGGCAACGCGCAGCGCGTGCCCACGCCGTCCTGGGGCCAGGGCGCGACGCAGCTCGGCTTCCTGATCTATCCGACCTACCGGCTCCAGCTCATCGCCATCATCGCGACGCTGCTGGTCGGGCTCTATCTGGTGCTTTACCGCACCTCGATGGGCCTGGTGGTTCGCGCCGGGATCGAGAATCCCGGCATGGTCGGCATCCTCGGCATCAATCTGCGGCGGACCTTCCTGCTGGTGTTCGCGATCGGCGTCGTCGCGGTTGGCCTGGCCGGCATGCTCTACGCGCCGGTGGTGGCCGTGACGCCGGACATGGGCGCCAACTTCATGGCGCAGTCCTTCGTCGTGATCGTGCTCGGCGGCCTCGGCTCGTTTCCGGGCGCCGTGGTCGGCGGCCTGATCGCCGGAGAGATCGTCAGCCTGACCAGCGCGTTCAACTCGTCCTATTCGGAAGTGATGCTCTATGCGCTGATGGCCCTGCTGCTGGTGATGCGCCCGCAGGGGCTGTTCGGTTCGGAAGGACGGGTATGAACATCGCACGGTCGGATGGGCTGCGGAGCCATCTTCCGGAGCTCGCGATTCTCGTCATGCTGGTGGCGGCGCCGCTTGCGCTGCCGCATCTCGGCTTCTCGATCGACCTGCTGACGCGGGTGCTGAACTGGGGTCTGATCGGCCTCGGCTTCGACATCCTGTTCGGACTGTGCGGGCTGTTGTCATTCGGGCAGGCCGCCTTCTACGGCGTCGGCGGCTTCGTCACGGCCTATCTGCTGGTCTCCGGCGTGCTGACGAGCGTGTGGCTGGCGCTCGCCGCCGGCACGATCTCGGCAGGCGCGTTCGGGCTGGTGGTCGGCTGGCTCGCGGTGCGCCGCATCGGCATCTACTTCACCATGATCACGCTGGCCTTCGGCCAGATGGCCTATTTCATCGAGAACTCGCCGCTGTCGCACTACACCGGCGGCGAGAACGGCATCCCCGGCGTGCCGGTGCCGGTGCTCGGCTTCGGCGACCATGCCATCCGCGTCGGCGCCGGGCTGCCGATGTACGTGCTGTTCGCTTTGATCTTCTTTGCAGGTTACGTGCTGGCGCGCCGCATCGTCCGCTCGCCGGTCGGCGCGATCCTGCTCGCGATCAAGGAGAACACCGCGCGCGTCGCGATGCTCGGCCACAACGTGCCGGCCTACAAGCTGACCGCCTTCGTCATCGCCGCGCTCTATGCGGGGCTTGCCGGCGGCCTGCTCGGCTCGTTCCAGAGCTACATGCCGCCCGACGCGTTCTCGCTGGAAACCTCCGGCCAGCTCGTGGTCCAGACCATCGTCGGCGGCGCCAACACCCTGGTCGGACCGCTGGTCGGCGCCGCGGTCTGGCTGTGGCTGCGCGACAATCTCCAGCTCGTTCCCGGCCTCACCACGCTGTGGAAGCTGGTGCTCGGCATCGCCTTCATCGTCCTCGTCGTCGGCCTGCGCCGCGGCATCTGCGGCGAGATCATTCACTGGTGGACCGAACGGCGGACGCTCGCGGCACGCGGGGCCGCCGAGGCCGTGACCCAGGCGATCGAGGCGGGCGACGCTGCGAAGGTGGCCTCGCACGGAATGCGCGACGCCACATTGCCGCTGCCGTCGCCCGTCACCGGCGAGAGCGGCATTGCGCTCGAAGCCTGCGCCCTGTCTCGTCATTACGGCGGCCTGAAAGCCGTCGACGGCGTCTCGTTCAAGGTGCGCCACGGCTCCATTCACGCCGTGATCGGACCGAACGGCGCCGGCAAGAGCACGTTGTTCAAGATGCTGCTCGACGAGGTCAGCCCGACCTCGGGCCATGTCCTTTTGTTCGGAACACAGGTCACGGGCCACGGCGTCAGCCGCGCGGCGCAATTCGGCATCGCCAAGTCCAACCAGCTGAACCAGCTGTTCCCGAACCTCTCCGTCCGCAAGAATCTGCGCATCGCCGCGCTGGCGCGCCGCCGCGGACTGCTGCGGATCGATCTGTTGCGCAGCGCCGACAGCCTGCCGGACGTGGAAGCGCAGATCGATGCGATCATCGCGCTGCTCGACCTCACCGCGCGTGCCGACACGCCGGCGCATATCCTGGCCTATGGCGAGAAGCGGCGGCTGGAGATCGGCATGGCGCTGGCCACCAGCCCCAAGGTGCTGCTGCTGGACGAGCCGCTCGCCGGAATGAGCCCGTCGGAGCGCGCGGCGACCTGCACGCTGATCCGCGACATCGCACGGACCTGCACCATCGTCATCGTCGAGCACGACCTCGACGCCATCTTCGGCCTCGCCGAGCGCATCACGGTGCTCTACGAGGGCAAGCTGCTGGCCGACGGCACCGCGGACGAAATTCGCGGCAATCAGCAGGTTCAGGACGCCTATCTCGGAGGGCTTCACGCGCATGAGCCTGCTTGAAGTCGACCGCATCAACACGCTGTACGGCGATTCCCACGTTCTGTTCGACCTCTCGATCCGGGTCGAGGAAGGCGAGGTGGTTGCGCTGCTCGGCCGCAACGGCGCCGGCAAGACCACGACGCTGCGCTCGATCATGGGCGTATTGGCACCCCGAAGCGGCGAGATTCGGCTCGACGGCAAGCCGATCGGCGGCCTGGCGCCGTCGGCGATCGCCAACATGGGCGTGCAACTCGTGCCCGAGGAGCGCGCGATCTTCGGCGGTCTGACGGTGGAGGAAAACCTGCGCATCGCCGCCCTGACCGCGCCGAACGCGTGGTCGTTCGAGCGGATCTACGGCGTGTTTCCGCGCCTGAAGGAGCGCCGCAAGTCGCTGGGGCGAACGCTATCCGGCGGCGAGCAGCAGATGCTCTCGATCGCGCGCGCGCTGATCCGTGACGCCCGCATCATCCTGCTCGACGAGCCGTTCGAGGGGTTGGCGCCGCTGATCGTGCGCGACCTGGTCGGCGTGGCCGCCGGCCTCGCCCGGGAAGGCCGCACCATGATCGTGGTGGAGCAGAACGTCGCCGCCGCGCTCAGCTTCGCCACCCGCGTCTATGGCCTCAACAACGGCCACGTGGTGTTCGAGGGCACCTCGGCCGAGCTCAGCGCCAATCCGGAGCTGGCGCGGGATTTTCTCGGCGTCGGGGCGTGAAACGCAGGGCACTGCGTGGCGAGCACAAGCCCCACCACGCTCAACGTCGCGTGCAGGATGGGCAGCGAAGCGTGCCCACCGCTTTTCCTCAATCGATGGGGATCGTGGGCACGGCGCTCGCGCGCCTTGGCCCACCCGATGCCATCGCGTGATTACGCCGCGGTCCAGCCGCCGTCGATCGACAGGTTGGTGCCGGTGATCTGCGCGGCGTCGTCGCTGCACAGGAACAGCGCGAGCGCGGCGACCTGATCGGAGGTGACGAACTCCTTGGTCGGCTGGGCGTCGAGCAGCACGTCGTTGATGACCTGCTCGCGCGTCAGGTTGCGGGCCTTCATCGTGTCGGGGATCTGCTTCTCCACCAGCGGCGTCCAGACATAGCCGGGGCTGATGCAGTTGCAGGTGATCTTGTGGGTCGCGACTTCGAGCGCCACGGTCTTGGTGAGGCCGGCAATGCCGTGCTTGGCCGACACATAGGCCGACTTGAACGGCGAGGCGACCAGCGAGTGCGCCGACGCCGTGTTGATGATGCGGCCCCAGCCCTTCTTCTTCATGCCGGGCACCGCGGCGCGGATGCCGTGGAAGGCCGAGGACAGGTTGATCGCGATGATCTGGTCCCACTTCTCGATCGGAAACTCCTCGACCGGCGAGACGAACTGGATGCCGGCATTGTTGACGAGGATATCGACCGAGCCGAACGTTTTCTCGCCGAGCGCGATCATGCCGGCGATCTCGGACGGCTTGGTCATGTCGGCGGGCGAGTAGATCGCCTTCACGCCGAAATCGGACTCGATCTTGCTGCGCTCCTTCTCGATGTCCTCCGCCGCACCGAAGCCGTTGATGACGACGTTGGCGCCGGCGCCGGCGAAGGCACGCGCATAGGCAAGGCCGATGCCGCTGGTCGAACCGGTCACGACGGCGTTCTTGCCCGAAAGACTACCCATGTCATTTGCTCCTGTTTGCCGGGGGCGCTTCGACGTCCCCCGTGAGATCGTAGGTCACCATGGTCTCGCCGGACTGCGGCCGCTCCAGCCAGTCCTTGTGGCGCATCGACAGATGCACGTCGCGCACGCCGGCTTCCCAATGCTCGACCATGGCGACGTGCGAGAAGTCGTAATCCTTGGACGAGGATTCGTAGTTCTTGCTGCGGTAGATCAGGTGAACCACCGTGACGGTGCTCTCGCGGGACACTTTGGCAAGGTATTCAACCGACGGGTCGCTCTTCAGATAGTCGGGCAGTTTGGAGATCAGGTCACGTACGGCCTGACGGGCATTGTGCACCTGCTTGTTCTTGTCGGTGTTCATGCGCGTCCGGCTGGAATAGCGAATGTCCTTTTCGCGCTCCGCGGCTTCCAGCAGCGAGGTCGGCAGGTCGCCGCGCGCCGAGAACAGATCGACCTGGAAGATCAGCATGTCGCGTTCGACCTCGGCATCGAGCACGTAGTCGAGCGGCGTGTTGGAGGCGATGCCGCCGTCCCAGTAGTGCTCGCCGTCGATCTCGATGGCCGGAAAGCCCGGCGGCAGCGCGCCCGAGGCCATGATGTGCTCGGGGCCGATTCTCTTGCCGAGCTTCCTGAACTCGTGATTGTCGAAATATCTGAAATTGCCGGAGGTGACGCCGACCGCGCCGACCGACAGACGCGTCTTGCAGTCGTTGATGCGGTCGAAATCAACCAGCCGCTCCAGCGTCTTCTTCAGGGGCGTGGTGTCGTAATAGCTCTGCGCCTCGGGATGCCCCGGAGGCCAGAGCGGCGCGGGCGGGATCCGCGGCGTGAAGAAGCCGGGAACGCCGAAGGTCGCGATCAACGCGGCGCTGGTGGAGTTGAACAGCTCGCGGCTGTGATCGCTGTTGCCGACCGGCGTCCATGGCACCGGCGCGGACACCATCTCCCAGAATTCCTTGAGGCGCTCGACGCGGGGGCGGCCCTCATTGCCTGCGATGATGGCCGCGTTGATGGCGCCGATGGATATGCCGGCGACCCATTCCGGCTCGAAGCCGAAGCCGCACAGCGCCTCATGTGCTCCGGCCTGGTAGGAGCCGAGCGCGCCGCCGCCCTGGAGCACCAGAACGCGCTGCGCATTGGCGGGGATATTTGGCGCTTCCGGAGTCTGATCCATCATGGGGAAACAATAGCAAATGGCGGGCCACCGTGGCGACCCTGCGCCGCGGCGTCAATGGATCCCGGGATCAAGTCTGGCTTATCGCGGTCAGGTCGAGGCCAGGATCATGGTCCAGAACACCTTGTATTTGGTGCCCGGAGCATAGCTGGCGGCGATGCCCATTTTTGTGACACCGCTCTTGAGCATGTTGGCCCGGTGCGGGGGCGAATCGCGCCAGCCGGAAAAGGCCTCGGCCAGCGTGTGATAGCCGGCCGAGATGTTCTCCACCGCCACCGTGGCCGGATAGCCGCCGGCACTCAGGCGTTTGGCCAGCGGGGCCCGGACGTCGTGGTCCATCTTGTTGGCGGCGGCCATCGCGTTGGACTGGGATTCGGCCAGCCGCATCAGATCGGGGTCGATGACGACGGTACCGAGCCCGTTGTTCTGCCGGTATTGCGAGATCATGATCGCGGCGGCCTGGGCATCGAGCCTGGCGCCCGGAACCGACATGTCGGTGTACATTGACGGCTGCTGCACCGGCGTTTCGTTGCCGGCACAGCCGGCGAGCAGCAAAAGCAGGATGATCGCGGCCGCAGCGCGCATGGAACGAGGCCCCCAGATGAGGGGCCGTTGTTGCATATGAACCGTGGCTGAAAGGTGAATTTTGAAGAAAATCTGACGGAATGCCGTCCGGGGCTGATCAGGCCGCGAAGATCCGGAAACGGCGGGGTTCGAGGCCGATGGCATCGCCGGGATTGAGGTTCCGATCCCGCGGAGCGTCGATCTCGATGGTTTCGCCGCCCGACAGGGCGATCTCGGCCCGCTGCACCGGACCGAAATTGCGGACGTGCTGAACCGCGCCCTCGAAGGCGCCGCTGCCGGGCGGACCGATCAGAAGATCATGGCGCCGGACGAACAGCTTCGAGGCGCCGGGCGCGAGCCCGTCCGCCGCGAGCCGCAGTGGCCGGTCACCCAGACGAACCACGCCGCCCTCGACCTGGACCGCCAGTTCGATGGATTCGCCGATGAAGCCGTGGACGAACGCCGTGGCCGGGCTCTCATAGACATCGGTGGGGGAGCCGACCTGCTCGATCCGGCCCTTGTCCATCACCACGACGCGATTGGCGACTTCGAGCGCCTCCTCCTGGTCGTGGGTGACGAAGATCGAGGTGACGTTGATCTCGTGATGCAGCGAGCGCAGCCATTTGCGCAGCTCCTTCCGCACCTTGGCGTCGAGCGCACCGAACGGCTCGTCGAGCAGCAGGATGCGCGGCTCGATCGCCAGCGCGCGGGCGAGCGCGATGCGCTGACGCTGGCCGCCCGAAAGCTGGTTCGGATAGCGGTCGGCAAGCCAGTCGAGCTGGACCAGATCGAGCAGTTCCTTGACGCGCGCGCGGATGCTGGCCTCGTCCTTGCGAATGGCGCGCGGCTGCACGCGCAGGCCGAAGGCGACGTTCTCGAACACGCTCATGTGGCGGAACAGCGCGTAATGCTGGAACACGAAGCCGACATGCCGCTCGCGGGCGCCCTGCGCCAGCGCGTCCTCGCCGTTGAAAGCGACCTCGCCGCTGTCCGGCCAGTCGAGCCCGGCGATGATCCGCAGCAGCGTGGTCTTGCCGGAGCCGGAGGGGCCGAGCAGCGCCAGCAACTCGCCATTGTCGACCTTGAGGTCGACGCCGTCGAGCGCCTTGAAGCTGCCGAACGTCTTGACGAGATTCCTGACTTCAATGGTCACTTGCGTCGTGTCCTTCGTCGAGGTGGCGTTCCAGGATGGTCTTGGCGATCAGGGTGATCAGCGCCAGCATCGCCAGCAGCGAGGCGATCGCGAAGGCGGCGACGAACTGGTATTCGTTGTAGAGGATCTCGACCAGCAGCGGCATCGTGTTGGTCTCGCCGCGAATGTGGCCGGACACGACCGAGACCGCCCCGAACTCGCCCATCGCGCGCGCGTTGCAGAGCAGGACGCCGTACAGCACGCCCCATTTGATGTTGGGCAGCGTGACGCGGAAGAAGGTCTGCAGGCCGGACGCGCCGAGCGAGATCGCGGCTTCCTCCTCCTGCGTGCCCTGCTCCTGCATCAGGGGGATCAGCGCCCGCGCCACGAAGGGGAAGGTCACGAAGGTGGTGGCGAGCGCGATGCCGGGCACCGCGAACAGGATCTGGATGTCGTGCTCGCGCAGCCAGGTGCCGAAATAGCCCTGGGCGCCGAACAGCAGCACGAAGACGAGGCCCGAAATCACCGGGCTCACCGAGAACGGCAGGTCGATCAGCGTGATCAGGAAGGTCTTGCCCTTGAACTCGAACTTCGCGATCGCCCAGGACGCGACGAGGCCGAACACGAGGTTGAGGCCGACCGAGATGGCCGCGACCAGCAGCGTCAGTTTGATCGCCGTCAGCGCCTCCGGATCGGCCAGCGCGGCGAGATAGGCGAGGATCCCTTTCGAGAAGGCCTGTGCGAACACGACCACCAGCGGCAGCACGACGAAGATCGTGAGAAACGTCACCGCCAGGGCGATGATGACGAAACGGACCGCCCGCGGCTCCGTGCGCAGATTGCCCCGCGCCGCAGCCGCCTGTGCCCGCGCGGCGGAGTCGCCAGCCGAGAGTGGCGCGGCATCTGCGATCTGCATGGTCATCGCATCGCCCTCACCGCTCCGCGCCGCCGCGGCTCTGCGCCCAGCGCTGCAGCCGGTTGACCGCGAAAATGATGAGGAACGACACCACCAGCATGACGACGGCGATCGCCGTGGCGTCGGCATATCGGAATTCGGAGAGGCGGATCACGATCAGCAGCGGCGCGATCTCCGAGACATTCGGCAGATTGCCCGCGATGAAGATCACCGAGCCATATTCGCCGACCGCGCGCGCAAAGGCGAGCGCGAGGCCCGTCAGCAGCGCCGGCGCGAGCGAGGGCAGGATGACGCGGATGATGGTCTGCCAGCGGGTGGCGCCGAGACTGCCGGCGGCTTCCTCGATCTCGGGGTCGAGATCCTGCAGCACCGGCTGCACCGTGCGCACCACGAAGGGAATGCCGATGAACACCATCGCGATGAAGATGCCGAGCGGCGTGAACGCGACCTTGATGCCGAGTTGGGCAAGCGGGGCCCCCAGCCAGCCCTTCTCGGCGAACAGCGCGGTCAGCGCGACGCCGGCCACCGCCGTCGGCAGCGCGAAGGGCACGTCGACGATGGCGTCGAACAGCCGCCGGCCGGGGAAGCGGTAGCGCACCAGCGCCCAGACGATGATGCTGCCCATGACGAGATTGACGCAGGCGGCCGCGAAGGCGAGGCCGAACGAGACGCGCAGGGCGTTGAGCGTCCTGCGGCTGGAGAGGATGGCCCAGAATTGCTCGGGGCTCAGTTCGAGCGACTTGAGGAACAGGCCGGCGAGCGGAATCAGGATGATGACGGACAGCCAGGACAGCGTCAGTCCCATCGTGAGACCGAAGCCCGGCAATGTCCGCCGTCTTGCTGCGATTGCGCTCACCAGGCCCCCTGCTCAAGCCTCTCGATAACGCGCGCGATCAGTTCTTGTAGATCTGATCGAAGACGCCGCCATCGGCGAAATGTTCCTTCTGCGCCTTGGTCCAGCCGCCGAACACGTCATCGATGGTGAACAGCTCGACCTTTGCGAAGGATTTCTCATAATTTTTTGCGATCTCCGGATCACGCGGACGGTAGAAATTGCGCGCGGCGATTTCCTGGCCCTCCTTGGTGTACCAGTACTGGAGATAGGCATCGGCCGCGTTGCGCGTGCCCTTCCGGTCAGCGACCTTGTCGACGATCGCGACCGGTGGCTCGGCGAGGATCGACTGCTTCGGCGCCACGATCTCGAACTTCTCGGGCCCGAATTCCTTGAGGGCGAGGTAGGCCTCGTTCTCCCAGGCGAGCAGCACGTCGCCGACGCCGCGCTCGACGAAGGTCACGGTGGCGCCGCGCGCACCGGTGTCGAGCACCGGCACCTGCTGGTACAGCTTGCCGATGAACTCCTTGGCCTTGTCCGCGGAACCGTATTTCTTCTGCGCAAAGCCCCAGGCCGCCAGATAATTCCATCGCGCGCCGCCCGAGGTCTTCGGGTTCGGGGTGATCACGGCGACGCCCGGCTTGACCAGATCGTCCCAATCCTTGATGCCCTTCGGATTGCCCTTGCGCACCAGGAACACGATCGTCGAGGTATAGGGCGAGGCATTCTGCGGCAGCCGCTTCTGCCAATCGGCGGCGGTGAGCCCCTTATTGGCGATGGCGTCGATGTCATAGGCGAGCGCGAGCGTCACGACGTCGGCCTGCAGACCGTCGATCACGGCGCGGGCCTGCGAGCCGCTGCCGCCATGCGACTGCTTGATCTCGACGCTCTTGCCGGTTTCCTTCTGGTAGGCGGTCGCAAACGCCTTGTTGAACTCGACATAGAGCTCGCGGGTCGGGTCGTACGACACGTTCAACAGGTTGATGTCGGCAGCCAGGGCCGGGGCTGCCAGCAAGCCGCTCACCAGCAGGGCCGCAAGCGGAGCGATACGGCGCATCATGTCCATCTCCATTCAGTTCGGCGACGTCAATGTCGGCGAATGCGTGGGGCGAAACTCGTGGCGAAACGCTATGAAGTCAACGAAACCGCATTTTCTTGTTCGAAGCAGGGCAGCGCGCCTGTGCTACGAAACCTTCATCGTGTGGATGCCGCATTCCGTCTTGGCCCGGCCACGCCAGCGACCGGCACGCGCATCCTCGCCGTCCGCCGTGCGGCTCGTGCAGGGCATGCAGCCGACCGATTGGAAACCCGACGCCGCCAACGGATGGCGCGGCAGATCGGCGCGCCGGAAGATCGCCTCGATCTCCTCGCGCGAGACGTTGGCGAACGGGTTGAACTTGAGCCGCGCGCCGTCGTCCTCGACGACGGGAATGTCCGCGCGGGCATTGCCCTGGAAGCGCTTGCGGCCGTTGAGCCAGGCCGAGAACGGCTTCAGCGCCTGCGCCAGCGGCTCGACCTTGCGGATGCGGCAGCAGGCATCGGGATCCGAGAACCAGAGGTCGCGCTCCGGATCCGTGCTCGCCAGCGTCGCCGCGTCCGGCCGGATCGAGCGGACGTCCTTCAGCCCGAGCGCTCCGATCAGCGTGTCGCGATAGGCCAGCGTCTCCTCGAACAGCCAGCCGGTGTCGAGGAAGATCACCGGAATGGACGGATCGACATCGGCCATCACCTTGAGCAGGGTCGCCGATTCCGTGCCGAAGGACGACACCAGCGCCAGCCTGTCGCGCCCGACCGCCTTCACAGCAGCGGCGATGACCTCGCCCGGCGACGCGTCGCGCAACGCGCGATCCAGCTGCTCCGCCGACGGTGGCACGGCGGCGTCCGGGGACGAGAGCTGGGGCGCGAGGGCGCTCACGTGCCGACGCCCTCGGAGTGACGCAGCTGCATGCGCCGGTGCAGCGCCGTGATGCGGCCGTCGCCGGTCGGCTGGTAGAACACCGAATAGCGCCTGGCCGTCTGCATGAAGGCTTCGGCGTCGGCCGGCTTCTTGACCTCGAAGGCATCGAAGCCGGCGCGCAGCATGAAGACGAACTGGTCGCGCAGCACCTGACCGGTCGCCCGCAACTCGCCGCGATAGGCGTAGCGCTCGCGCAGCAGCCGGGCCTGGCTGTAGGCGCGGCCGTCGCGGAAGTTGGGGAACACAAGGGCCACCGCGGCGATCTTGCCGAGATAGGGCACCAGTTCGGCGATGTCGCGGTTGTTCGGCCAGATCACGCCGACCTTGCCGGCGCGCGCGAGCAGAGCGTCCGCCTCGCCGAGGAAGCGCTCGGCCGGAACCAGGATGTCGCCGCCCGCCGGCAGCGGCGTATCGACGGCGAGCTTGGCGAAACCGTCGGTGGCGATCTGGCCGCCTTTAACGAGTGGCATAGACGCGCTCCTTGAAGGGTTCGACTCCGAGGCGCTTCACCGTATCGATGAACAGCTCTTCGGGACGCTCGCGCAGCGCGAGATAGGCTTCGACGATGTCCTCGATGACGTCTGCGACCTCGTCGAACTTGACGCCCGGACCGATCAGGTGGCCGAGCGCAGCGCCCTCGTCGGCGCGGCCGCCGATGGTGATCTGATAGACCTCCTCGCCGTTCTTCTCGACGCCGAGAATACCGATATGGCCGACATGGTGATGGCCGCAGGCATTGATGCAGCCGGAGATGTTGATGTGGAGACGGCCGATCAGATTGGCCAGCTCATGATTGGCGAACCGCCGCGTCAGCTCCTGCGCGATCGGGATCGAGCGCGCATTGGCCAGCGAGCAATAGTCGAGCCCGGGGCAGGCGATGATGTCGGTGATCAGGTTGACGTTCGGCGTGGCGAGGCCGAGCTTGTCGAGCGCCTTCCACAATGCCGGAAGATCGCGCTTGGCGACATGCGGCAGCGCCAGGTTCTGTTCGTGCCCGACGCGGATCTCGCCGAAGGAATATGTGTCGGCGAGGTCGGCGAGCGCATCCATCTGCTCGGCGGTGGCATCGCCCGGAGGCGCGCCGATCGGCTTCAGCGAGATCGTGACGATGGCGTAGCCCGGGTTCTTGTGGGCGGCGACCGAGTTCTTCCGCCACGCCTCGAAGCCGGGGTCGGCCGCGGCCTGCCGCAGTTCGTCCGGATTGTGCGGCAGCTTGTCGTAGGCCGGATAGGTGAAGCGCGAACGGATGTCCTCGATGACCTCGTCGTCGATCCGGAGCGAGGAGTTGCGGATATGCTCCCACTCCTCCTCGACCTCGTGCGAAAACTTCTCGATGCCGAGCTCGTGCACCAGGATCTTGATGCGCGCCTTGTAGATGTTGTCGCGGCGTCCGTACTGGTTGTAGACGCGCAGGATGGCCTCAATGTAGCTGAGGATGTCGCGGCCGTGGACGAAATGCTTGATGGTCTTGCCGATGAACGGCGTGCGGCCGAGGCCGCCGCCGACCAGCACCTCGAAGCCGGTCTCGCCCTTCTCGTCCTTGATGAGGCGCAGGCCGATGTCGTGGATCTTGATCGCGGCGCGGTCGTGATCGGAGGCCGTGATCGCGATCTTGAACTTGCGCGGCAGGAACGAGAATTCCGGATGCAGCGTGGTGTGCTGGCGGATCAGCTCCGACCAGATGCGGGGATCCTCGATCTCGCCCGGCGCGACGCCGGCCCACTGGTCCGAAGTGACGTTGCGCATGTTGTTGCCGGAGGTCTGCATCGCGTGGATGCCGACCTCGGCGAGATCGGCCAGCGCGTCGGGCAGGTCCGACAGCTTGATCCAGTTGAACTGGATGTTCTGGCGCGTGGTGAAATGGCCATAGCCGCGGTCGTATTTGCGGGCGACGTGGGCGAGCTGGCGCAACTGGTTCGAGGCCAGCGTTCCATAGGGGATCGCGACGCGGAACATGTAGGCATGCAGCTGCAGATAGACGCCGTTCTGCAGGCGAAGGATCTTGAACTCGTCTTCGGTGAGTTCACCCGACAGGCGGCGCTTCACCTGGTCGCGGAATTCGGAGACGCGCTCGTTGACCAGCGTGCGGTCGATTTCGTCGTAAGCGTACATGCAGGAATGCCTTGAAGAATGTCTTGAAGAACGCCTTGCCTCAGATCTGCGCCGGCAGGTCGATCGTGACGCCGGCGCGGCGGATCTGTTCCCGCAGATTGCCCGGGAGGATCTTGCCATCCTCGCCGACCTGCACCGGCGCGATATAGGGACCGATCGCGCCGAGATCGTCTGCGATCGCCTCGGCCAACAACGCCTTGGCCTCGTCCGAGTTTCGCACGATGGCGGCATCGGCAAGGTCCGCCGACCAGCCCTTGGCCGCGGTCCGGTAGACGACGATGCCGTCCCAGGTGCGATTGGCGGTGACGATGGAGGGACCCGTGACTTTGATCTTCTGTTGCAGGGGAGAGGTCATTCGGCAGCTTCCAGGAGGTCGGTGATGATCTGTTGGGGAGTCTGGCGGCGGAGCGACCCGGCATGCCGGATCACCTCGCCGATGATGAGAATGGCGGGACCGCCGCTGATTTGCGCGACGAGTTCGGGCAGATCGTGCAGCGTGCCGATCGCGCTCTGCGCGTCCGGACGGGTGACGCGGGCGAACACGCCGACCGGCGTCTCCGGCGAACGTCCGGCGGCCAGAAGGCCGGCGCGTATGGCGGGCGCGGCGGTCATGCCCATATAGACCACGACGGTCATCTTGCTATCGGTCAGCGTCGACCAGTCCACGGCCTCGGCATCGTGCACCTTGTGCGCGGTGAGGAAGGTGATGCGGGTCGCCTCTTGGCGATAGGTCAGCGGCACTTCGAAATCGGCCGCGCCGCCGATCCCCGCGGTAATGCCGGGGATGATGGTATAGGCGATGCCGGCCGCACGCAGCGCCTCGACTTCCTCGCCGCCACGGCCGAACACGAAAGAATCGCCGCCCTTCAGTCGCACCACGCGCTGACCCGCCCGCGCCGCTTCGATCATCCTGGCGTTGATGGCGTCCTGGCCGATGCCGGGATTGCCGAAGCGGCGCCCGACCGCAACGCGCGCGGTGTCGCGGCGGATGCGGTCGAGAATTTCGGGAGAGACCAGTTCGTCATAGAGGACGATGTCGGCATCCTGCAGCGCGCGCAGCGCCTTGATGGTGAGCAGGTCGGGATCGCCGGGGCCGGCACCGACCAGCGCGACCGAGCCTTCCGGCTTGTCGGCACGGGCGAACGCCGTGGGGTCGGCGATGGAATTCAGCGCTTCGGTGGCTTCGCTCCTGCGGCCGGCGAGCACGGCCGCGCCGATCGAACCGTCGATCACGCGCTCCCAGAACCGGCGGCGCAGCGGAAACTCGGCGATGCGCTCGTTGACGGATCTGCGAAAGCCACCGATGAACTCGGCGAGTTCGCCGATCCGCGCAGGCAGCAAAGCCTCGATCTTCTCGCGCACGCGGCGCGCGACCACCGGCGAGGTGCCGCCGGTGCCGATTGCGACCACGACATCGCCGCGATCGACGATCGCGGGAAAAATGAAGCTGGAATGTTCGAGATCGTCCATGACGTTGACGGGCAGGCCCAGCGCCTTGGCGCGAACCGACATCGCCACGCCGACATCCCCCGCGCCCGCACAGACGACGGCAATGACGCCGGAGAGTTCGGCGGTCAGCGGATCGCCCGCGGCGATCTCCACGCCAGCAGAGTCATTGGCGCGGAGGCCGAGCTCGTGATTGCCGTCGATCGGATGGACGCGCAGGCGCGCGCCCGCGGCGACGAGAACGCGCAGCTTGGCGCGCAACAGTTCGCCCGCGCCGATGAGGACCACCGGACCGGCTTTGAGATCGAGGAAGACCGGCAAGAACCGCATGCGATACCCGCTTCCCCCGCATCCGGGGTTGACTGGAATTATTTTCTATATATGTCTCATTTCGACCGTGCAAAGAGAAAATTCATTCTTCTCTTCGGCACTGCAACTATAGAATTTCCGCCTCCGAAAACAACGTGGCAGAGATGCAATTTCTCAGGACCGATTCCGCCGCAGACGGGCTGGGCTTCAAACCCGCCGTTCCCCAGCAAAATCCGGTGGAGCCGACGGCCCCCTCGATGGATCATCTCGACCAGCTCGAGGCCCAGAGCATCTACATCTTCCGCGAGGCGTTCGCCCGGCTGAAGAAGATCGCCCTGCTCTGGTCGCTGGGCAAGGATTCGAACGTCATGATCTGGCTGGCGCGCAAGGCGTTCTTCGGCCGCATGCCGTTCCCGGCCCTGCACGTCGATACCGGCAAGAAGTTTCCCGAGATGTATCAGTTCCGCGATCATTACGGGAAGGCGTGGGAGCTCGACCTGCGCGTCGAGCCCTGCCCGCCGATCGATGCCGTCGATCCGACGCTTCCGCCGGCGGCGAGATCCGCCGCGCGCAAGACCGAAGGCCTCAAGATGGCGCTGGCGAAATACGGCTTCGACGGCCTGATCGCCGGCATCCGCCGCGACGAGGAAGCGACGCGCGCCAAGGAGCGCGTGTTCTCGCCGCGCGGCCTCGAAGGCAATTGGGACGTGCGCGACCAGCCGCCGGAGTTCTGGGACCACTTCAACGCCTCGCCGCCGCAGGGCGCGCATCTGCGCATCCATCCGATCCTGCATTGGACCGAGTCCGACATCTGGGCCTACACCAGGCGCGAGAACATCCCGATCATCCCGCTCTATCTGTCGCAGAACGGCAAGCGCTACCGCTCGCTCGGCGACCAGGACATCACCTTTCCGGTCAATTCCACCGCATCCAGCATCGACGAGATCCTGATCGAGCTCGAACAGACCAAGGTGCCGGAGCGCGCCGGACGCGCCCTCGATCACGAGACCGAGGACGCTTTCGAGCGACTGCGCGTCGCCGGCTATCTCTGAGGTGAGGACGCGGCCATGAACATGATCGTCACCGCGGCGTCACCCGCCACGCCGAACGGCACGACGCGACCCCAGGTGCGGATCGTCATTGTCGGTCATGTCGACCATGGCAAGTCCACCCTGGTCGGCCGCCTGCTCCACGAGACCGGCAGCCTGCCCGAGGGCAAGCTCGACATGCTCAAGGCTGTCAGCGCACGGCGCGGCATGCCGTTCGAATGGTCCTTCCTGCTCGATGCGCTGCAGACCGAGCGCGACCAGGGCATCACGATCGACACCACCCAGATCCGCTTCCGCACCAATTCGCGCGACATCGTGCTGATCGACGCGCCCGGCCACGCCGAATTCCTGCGCAACATGATCACCGGCGCATCCCAGGCCGACGGCGCGGTGCTGATCATCGACGCGCTCGAAGGCGTACGTGACCAGACCCGCCGTCACGGCTATCTGCTGCACCTGCTCGGCGTGAAGCAGGTCGCGGTCGTCGTCAACAAGATGGACCGCGTCGATTTCTCCGCCGAGCGCTTCAAGGCGATCAGCGACGAGATCTCGGCGCATCTTCAGGGCCTCGGCGTGACGCCGACGGCGGTGATCCCGATCTCCGCCCGCGACGGCGACGGCGTCGCCGAGCGCACCACGCGCATCGGCTGGTATGCCGGGCCGACGGTTGTCGAGGCGCTCGACGCGCTCGAGCCGGCGCGACCGCTGGAAGCGCTGCCGCTGCGGCTGCCGGTGCAGGCGATCTACAAGTTCGACGACCGCCGTATCGTGGCGGGCCGGATCGAGTCCGGCAGCCTCGTCGCCGGGGACGAAATCGTGATCATGCCGGCCGGCAAGATCGCGAAGATCAAGACGGTCGAGAGCTGGCCGGTGACGCCGGTGGCCGGGCGTCAGGGCGCGGGCCGCTCGGTCGGCATCACGCTCGACCGCGAATTGTTCATCGAGCGTGGCGACATCATCGCCCACGCCGACCATGCGCCGGCCGAGACGCGCCGCCTGCGCGCGCGCATCTTCTGGCTCCACGACAAGCCGCTCGCCAAGGGCGACCAGTTGCTGGTGCGTTGCGGACCGAGGGAGAGCCGCGCCACCGTGGTCGCAATCGAGAAGGCGGTCGACCCCGGCGAATTGTCGAGCGTCGAGAACAAGGCGATCGGCCGCAACCATGTCGGCGAAATCGACATCTCGCTGTCCAGCCCGATCGCTACCGATCCCTACACCGACAATCCGCGCACGGGGCGTCTCGTGATCGAGGTGTCCGGCCGTATCGCAGGCGGCGGCCTCGTCCTGTCCGTGGACGCCGGGCAGCGCGCCGTGCCCGTCGACGTCGTTCCGGTGGAATCGGCCCTGCGGCCGGATGAGCGATCGGCGCACTATCGCCATCACGGCGCCGTGGTCTGGTTCACCGGCCTGCCGGCCTCCGGCAAGTCGACGCTGGCCAAGGCGCTGGAGCGGCTTCTGTTCAGCGCCGGCGGCTCGCCGATCCTGCTCGACGGCGACACGCTGCGCGCCGGGCTCAACAGCGATCTTGGCTTCTCTCCGGCCGACCGCCGCGAGAACATCCGCCGCCTTGCCGAAGTCGCCACCCATCTCGCCCGCAACGGCCATATCGCGATCGTCGCCGCCGTCTCGCCGGCGCGCGAGGACCGCGCCGCGGCCCGCCGGATCGCCGACACCGCCTTCCGCGAGATCCATGTCGCGACGCCCGCCGAGATCTGCGAGGAGCGCGATCCCAAGGGACACTACAAGAAGGCGAGAGCAGGCGCGCTGGCGTCCTTCACCGGCATCGGCAACGACTATGAGGCGCCGCTGGCCGCCGAACTCGTGATCGACACCACCACCCGCACGGTGGCCGAAGCCGCCGGCGACATCGAGCGCATGCTGAAGGCGACCGGGGTGCTGTTCGACGAAGTCGTCGACCTCGCCGCGAATATTTGAGTCGCCGATCATCGCGCCATATCATCGGTCTCGTCCCGGCCCGGTGCGCGATCACGCGCGGGGGCCGGCACGACGCCGGGGAGCGATCGCGCCCCTTGCCTCGACATCCGACGCCCACGTGCCGCCGTCGCCGGCCCCGCGCGCCCTGTCCTTGACATTTTGACAGACCCTTTGGGGCCTTCTCACGGCCCCGATTTTGAGGCTAATAAGACCCTGAAAGCCGCCCCTCGTGGGCGCATTTTGCTGCTGTCGGGTCAAAAGCAGCCAAAAACAGCCATTTCCAACAAGAAAGCCCATCATGAAACGCGTCGACGCCCACGGATTGAAGATTGCTCCCGTCCTGTTTGACTTCATCGCCAAGGAAGCCGCCCCGAAGACCGGGATCGCGCCCGACGCGTTCTGGGCCGGGGTTGCCGCCATCATCAGGGAATTGGGACCGAAGAACCGCGAACTGCTCGCAGTGCGCGATACGCTGCAGGCCAGGATCGACGAATGGCACCGGGCCAACAAGGGCAAGGCCTTCGACCTCGGCGCCTACACCGCCTTCCTGAAGGAGATCGGCTACCTCGTTCCGGAGCCGGCGACGCAGAAGGTCGAGACCGCCAATGTCGACGAGGAGATCGGCAAGATCTGCGGCCCGCAGCTGGTCGTTCCTCTCACCAATGCGCGCTATGCCCTCAACGCGGCGAATGCGCGCTGGGGCTCGCTCTATGACGCCTTCTACGGCACCGACGCGATTCCGCACGATCCCTCGGAGAGCGGCAAGGGCTACAACAAGGCGCGCGGCGACAAGGTGATCGCCAAGGCCAAGGCCTTCCTCGATGCGGCCGTGCCGCTGGCCACCGGCAGCCATACCGACGTCACCGCCTACAGCGTCGTCGCCGGCCAGCTCGCCGTGAAGCTGAAGAGCGGCAACGCCACCGCACTGAAGACCGCCGCCCAGTTCGCGGGCTTCGAGGGCGATGCCGCCGCGCCCACCGCCGTGCTGCTCGTCAACAACGGCCTGCACATCGAGGTGAAGATCGATCGCAGCAGCGCGATCGGCAAGGACGATCCGGCCGGCGTCGCCGACATGATCATGGAGGCCGCGGTCTCGACCATTCTCGACATGGAAGATTCGGTCGCCGCGGTCGATGCCGAGGACAAGGTGCTGGTCTATCGCAACACGCTCGGCCTGATGAACGGCACGCTGTCGGCCGATTTCGAGAAGGGCGGCAAGACGCTGACCCGCTCGCTCAATGCCGACCGCAGCTACAAGACCCCGGACGGCACGGGCGAGATCAAGCTGCACGGCCGCAGCCTGCTGCTGATGCGCAATTGCGGTCACCACATGTTCACCGATGCGGTGCTCGACGAGAACGGCGCGGAGGTCCCGGAAGGCCTGCTCGATGCCGCGGTGTCGGGCCTGCTGGCGATCCACGACCTCAAGGGCCTCTCCAAGGTCAGGAACTCCCGCACCGGCTCCGCCTACATCGTCAAGCCGAAGATGCACGGCCCCGACGAGGTGTCGCTGACCTGCGAGATCTTCGACCGCGTCGAGAAGATGCTGGGCCTGCCCGAGAACACGCTGAAGGTCGGCATCATGGACGAGGAGCGCCGCACCACGGTCAACCTCAAGGCCTGCATCCAGCGCGCGTCGAAGCGCATCATGTTCATCAACACCGGCTTCCTCGACCGGACCGGCGACGAGATCCACACCTCGATGGAAGCGGGTCCGATGATCCGCAAGAACGAGATGAAGGCGCAGGCCTGGATCAAGGCCTATGAGGACTGGAACGTCGACATGGGGCTGATCGACGGGCTGCCCGGTCATGCCCAGATCGGCAAGGGCATGTGGGCCGCCCCGGACAAGATGGCGGACATGCTGACGCAGAAGCTCGCTCATCCGCAGGCCGGCGCCACCACGGCCTGGGTGCCGTCGCCGACCGCCGCGACCCTGCACGCCCTGCACTATCACCAGGTCAATGTCGTCGCGCGGCAGCAGGAGCTGGCCAAGGCCGGCCCGCGCGCCAAGCTCGAAGACATCCTGACCATTCCGGTGTCGAAGTCGAACTGGGCGCCCGATGACGTCAAGCAGGAGATCGACAACAACTGCCAGGGCATCCTCGGCTACGTCGTGCGCTGGATCGACCAGGGCGTCGGCTGCTCCAAGGTACCGGACATTCACGACGTCGGCCTGATGGAAGACCGCGCCACCCTGCGGATATCCAGCCAGCATCTTGCCAACTGGCTGCACCAGGGCGTGATCACCGAGGTGCAGGTGATGGAATCCCTGAAGCGCATGGCGGTCGTGGTCGACAAGCAGAACGCGGGCGACCCGATCTACAAGCCGATGGCGCCGTCCTTCGACGGCGTCGCCTTCAAGGCGGCCTGCGATCTCATCTTCAAGGGCCGCGAGCAGCCGAACGGCTACACCGAATACATCCTCACCGCGCGCCGTCGCGAGGCGAAGGCGGCGGGTTAAGCCCAAGCGGTTTCGAACGGCAAAAGCCCCGGCTCAGGCCGGGGCTTTCTTGTTTCAGTCGTCCGGATCGAGTGCAGCACCATCGGCGCCACCTCTCGCCCGCTAGAACACCGCGAGATATTTCAGCAGCGAGACGATGCCGATGATGATGACGACAACGCGCGCGATCTGCTTGGCGCGGCCATCCATCGGCAGCATGTTGATGAGATAGAGCACGAGAATGACGACGAGAAAGGTGACGAGTACACCGACCAGCATGGCAGAGCCCCCTTCAGGCAATTTGCTAATGGTGTCCCAACGCCCGGACCCCGAACCGGTTCCGGCCGCGCAACCCGTTACAACTTCTGATGAATAGCCAGGCCGACCCGGCTACGTAATTCTACGGCAGCGTCGCTGTCTAAGTTTTTACCCTTTTGCGGCCAAATGCGTCGGAGCGCCTGCCGGAGGCATGCGCTCCGAGTCGCGCATCCCTTTGTTGGACGTTCGTGGGGCTGACGCTCGGGTTCACGAACGTCACAAACGGTACCGGGGTGTCCGATGCTCAATCGCCTGACAGTCTCCACGCTGCTGAAAGCGGTGATCTTCTCGACCGCACTCGTCATCATCGTCGGGTTCTCACTGAGCGCATGGACCTCCTGGACCCGCTTGCAGCAGGCTGACCGCATCGTTTCGATCGCCGCTGCGTCAGCCGACGTGTTCAAGGCGATGGCGAACATCCGGGCCGACCGGTCGACCACCAACCGGCAGCTGACAAGCGACATCCAGGTCGATGCCGAGATCGAGAAATACATCCGCGGCATTCGCGACGAACTGATGCCGGCGCTCGCCCGCGCCGTGGACATCCTGCCCGCAATCGACATTCCGCAGCGGGATGCGATCGTCGCCGATCTGGCGCGGCTCAACAAGACGCTGCTGGCACAGCAGGCGGAATTCTGGACCGAGGTCGCCAAGCCCAGGGCATCGCGCCGCATCGCGCTGGCCAAGGAATATCTCGAGACCGAAGATGCCCTGATGAGCATCCTCGAGAAGCTGTCGCCCGTGCTCGCGGCCAGCGTCAACCACCAGGACGCCACCATCGACCAGCTCCTGATGATCAAGCAGATGGCCTGGCTGCTGCGCCAGAACGCGGGCGAATCCTCCGTGATCGTCGGCAACGCGCTGACCACCGGCAAGATCTCCCCGGAGAGCCAGCTGGCCTTCACCAAATTCGTCGGCGCCACCGACGCCGCCTGGAGCGCGGTCGAGCTCGCCGCGACCGGCATGCAACTGCCGAAGGCGCTGTCGGCAGCGATGAGCGAAACCAAGTCCGTCTATTTCGATCCGCAATACACCTCGACCCGGGACGCCATCATCGCGACCATCGCCAAGGGCGAGAAGGCGTCGATGACCGCCAACCAGTGGAGCCCCTTCTCGGTCGGCCGCATGGCGAGCGCGATCAGGCTGGCCGACGCCGCGCTTGCCGCCGCCAAGGACCACGCTTCGGCCCAGCGCGCCGGCGCACTGCAATCGCTGATGCTCCAGCTGACGCTGCTGCTCGCCGCGGTCGGCCTGACCGGCGCCGCCATGCTGGCGGTCAGCCGCCGCGTGATCACGCCGCTGCACCGGATCCGCGACGCCATGCTCAAGGTCGCCGGCGGCGACCTGTCCGTCGACAGCGGCTATCTCGACCGCAAGGACGAGATCGGGGCGCTCTCCGTAGCGCTCGAAACCTTCAAGCAGCAGGCGATCGACAAGCTCAAGATCGAGGAGCAGGAGCGCGAGCGCAATGCCGGCGCGGCGGCGCGCCAGCGCGCGATCGAGACCTATGTCGGCGAGTTCGAGAGCGTGGTGCGCAAGTCGCTCGGCGAGTTGAGCGATGCGTCGGGCGAAATGCGCAAGACCTCGGGCGATCTCTCGGCGGTTTCGCGGCAGACCAATGACCGTGTCGAGGTCGCCGGCCGCGCCTCGCACGAAGCCTCCTCAAGTGTCGAGAGCGTGGCGGCTGCGGCCGAGGAGCTCTCCGCCTCGATCAACGACATCAGCCAGCAGGCCGCCCATGCTGCCGGCATCGCCAGCCGCGCCGTCAACCAGGCCCGCGAGACCGATGGCACCGTGCAGGGCTTGGCACAATCCGCGGGCCGCATCGGCGAAGTGGTCGGCCTGATCAACACCATCGCGTCGCAGACCAATCTGCTCGCACTGAACGCGACGATCGAGGCCGCACGCGCCGGCGAGGCCGGCCGCGGCTTCGCCGTGGTCGCTTCCGAAGTCAAGTCGCTCGCCAGCCAGACCGCCAAGGCAACCGAGGAGATCTCCGAGCAGATCGCCGACATCCAGAAGGTGGCCGGCGATGCCATCAACGCCATCCAGGCGATCGGCGGCATCATCGGCGAGGTCAATGAAGTGGCCACCGCGATCGCCGCCGCTGTGCAGGAGCAGGGCGCGGCGACGCAGGAGATCACCCGCAGCACGCAATACGCCGCGCAGGGCACCAAGAACGTCTCGGACAACATTACAGGCGTGAAGACGGATGCCGATGCGGCCGCGGGTGCAGCCGAGCACGTCCGCCAGGCCTCGGAATTGCTGGAAACGCAGAGCCGCCAGCTTGGCGATCAGGTCAGCGCGTTCCTCGGAAAGATTCGCGCGGCGTAAGACAAAACTGTCGTCCGGGCGCAGGCCGGGACGACAGTTCTGATCGTGCTCGCGGCTGCTGCCCGCGCTTATTCCTTGGCCACCACAGGCACCTGTCGGAATCTCGCGCGGACCGAGTCCGGAAGCGGCGAGAAGTTCATCGCCATGCCGCGGCGATCGTTGGCGTTGCGGCTGGCGACCACCAGCCCGTCGGCGCTCGCAACGATATCGCCCTTGCGCAAGGTCGGATCGTTTTCCACCTTGATCTGCGCGAGGCCGACCGGATCCTTGCCGTTGCAGGTACAGCCCGCAACCATTTCGTTGCGATAGCGGAAGGCATTGGGCAGGTCCGAATAGGACTTGCCGCTCTCCGTGGTGGCATCGTCGATCTCGCTGCCGTACACCAGCGACGTCTCCGAAGCCGGGCAGAAGCTCTTGCAGGACTGCGCCTTGCTTTCGGCGTCGGTGCCCTGTGCCGGGAAGTAGCGCCCATCGCAGCCGCGCACGCAGTAGGCGGTGCCGCCGCCGTAACTTATCCGCGCACGCAGCTCGTAACGGGGCACATCATCGCGCGGGAACGGAACCCGGATCTCCGGCGGCGGGCGCATCCGGAAGCCGCCGAACAGCTCCGAGAAGAAGTCCTGCGCATGCGCCGAAGGTGTCACCGAGACGCTCAACAGCGCCAGCGCGATCGTTGCCGCTGCCACGCCAACCAGCTTTCGCATCGTCCTGGTCATCCGACTCCGCTCCACGATCAATTGACTGCAGAGGTTGACAAGTTGAGCGCCTGGCGTCCGGAAGGCATGGTGGTCACCACGGACCGCTTCCGCGCTGTTTCCCCGTCGCCTCCGCGCGCCATCAGCGGCGCGTTCTTCGGCAACACGACGACCCTGGTTCCGACATTGACGCGATTGAACAGGTCGGCCACGTCCTCATTGGTGAGGCGGATGCAGCCCGAAGAGACGAACTTGCCGATGGTGCTGGGATCGTTGGTGCCGTGGATGCGATAGACGCTGGAGCCCAGATACATCGCTCGGGCGCCGAGCGGATTGCCCGGGCCGCCGGCGACGAACCGCGGCAGATAAGGCTGGCGCGCGATCATCTCGGCCGGCGGATGCCAATCCGGCCATTCGGCCTTGCGCGTCACGGTCTGGACGCCGGACCAGGTGAAGCCCTCGCGGCCGACACCGACGCCGTAGCGGATCGCGCGGCCATTGCCGAGCACGTAATAGAGATAGGTGTTGGCGGTATCGATCACGATCGTGCCGGCCGGCTCATTGCGATCGAAACTGACGATCTGCTTTCGAAGCCGGTCCGGCAGCCGGGAATCCTCATCGGCGGCCTGCGGCTCGTCGGCCGCAACACCCTGATCGGCATAGGATGGCTGCATCGGCGCGTATCCGAGCGTCTGGGCCTGCGCGGCGAACGGCACCGCCAGCAAGGTCGCGGCGACGGCGACGGCAGCAGCGCGCTGTGAGAAGCTTCGACGAACTTCGAAAATCCTGGTCATGAGCTGCCCCGGGTTGCGTGCATCCATGGGATGCGCTGTCGAACCAACGCGGGCCGGGTGATTCAGGTTCCGGCGGACGCCACTGCTTCCGTGTCACAGTCAAGAGAGCGACGTTTCACGAAATCGCGATGGAACCGATCGGGGGTGGCCGCGTTGGTGCTCGTCATCAGTGGACGCGCGGACAGTCGTGCGGGAGTGAGAGATCGTGCGCGTCCTTCCCAGTGAGCGTTTGATCCCCGGCACCGGCGAGGGCACGCCGCTTGCGGAGAGCCACACCGAGGCGCCGCCGATCATTCGCCGGACGGAGTTCGTCGCGTTTGCGCTGGCCGGGCTGCTGCTGATCGCCGTGGTGGCGGTTCTGTATGTGGCCAGGGGATTTTTCCTGCCGGTCGTGATGGCCATGGTTGCCGGCACCATGCTGTCGCCCGCTGCCAGCTTCCTGGAGCGTCGCGGGGTGCCGCGCGCCTTCGGCGCGGTGCTGATCGTGGTCGCCGTGACGGCCGTGGTCGCCTTCGTGTTCGCCCTGATCGCCGCCCCCGTGATCGAGTGGAGCTCACGCCTGCCGGAGCTCGGTGCGAAGCTCAAGGACAAGCTTCACGTGTTCGACCGTCCACTGACGCTGTGGAAGGAGCTGCAGGGCATGGTCGGCGGCTCCGAGGGGCTGCCCAGCCTGCAGCTTCCGAAAATCGAATGGGTGCAGCCGACACTGGAATTCCTGTCGCCCACCTTCGCCGAATTCCTGCTGTTCTTCGTCACGCTGATCCTGTTCATTGCGAGCTGGCGCGACCTGCGGCGGACGCTGATCATGACGTTCGGCGACCGCGAGGCACGTCTGCGGACGCTGCGCATCATCAACGAGATCGAGGTCCATCTCGGCAACTACCTCCTCACCGTCACATTCATCAATGTCGGCGTCGGCATTGCCGCGGGGGTCGTCTGTGCGGTCACGGGGATGCCGAACCCGGCTGGGCTCGGTGCGCTGGCGGCGACACTCAACTACATCCCGATCATCGGCCCGGTGGCGATGTTCGTGATCCTCGTGGTGGTCGGCCTCGTCGCCTTCCCCACCATTGGCGGCGGCCTGATGGCGGCGCTCGCCTTCGGCGGCATCACGTTCCTGGAAGGACATTTCGTCACGCCGACGATCATCGGCCGCAGGCTGGCCCTGAACGCGCTCGCCGTGTTCATCGCCCTCGCCTTCTGGACGTGGCTGTGGGGGCCGATGGGGGCATTCCTGTCGTCGCCGCTGCTGATCGTCGGGCTGATCCTGAAGGAGCACCTGCTCCCCGAGACCACGCCACAGCTGCCGCAGGGATGAGGCGGTTTCGCCGAGGGAACCTCCCGGGCAGCGAAGCGTTTCACGCTATCTCAGCCACCCTGCTTTGGAGCTCCGATGTCAGCGACCGAGACCGGCACGAAGGACTGGACCGACAAAGCCACCAGCGAACGCCTCGAGAAGGATGTAGCAGCCGTGAAGAACGATATCGCCGCCCTCACCGACCAGATCACCGATGCCCTCAACACCTTCGCCAACTCCGCGAGCAAGCAGGCGCGCAGCGGCTACAAGCAGGCGCGCGAGAACATGGATTCGCGGTTCGATGACATCGCCGACCGCGGCAGCGCCATGATGGGCGCCGCGCAGGATGCCTATGGCTCGATCGAGGAGACGCTGGAGGACGCGATCACCTCGCGGCCGCTGGCGACCGTCGGCCTCGCGCTCGGCATCGGCTTTCTGATCGGCGCCGCCTGGCGCCGCTAAGGCTCTTGCGGCGGCGCTGCGGCGCCGCCCTCGGCTTGTGGGGATTTTGAGGAACGAGTCCATGTTTCAACGCATCATCGACGGCGTCAGCGCATCGGCCGGCACCACGGTCCGGCTGACCTCGCTCGCCGCGGGCGCCGCTCTGGCGCTCTTCGTGACCACCGGATTCCTGTGCGCAGCGGCGTTCATCTCGGTGCTGCAGACGTATGGGCCGGTACAGGCCTGCCTTGCCGGCGCAGCCATCTTCTTCCTGCTGACGCTCACGGCTGCCGGCACCTATTGGGGCTACAAGCGCCAGATGCGCATCCGCGCCCGGATCGCCGCGGAGCGCGCGGCCAGTGCCGCGAGGTCGGCGAGCCAGAGCATGCTTGCCGATCCCATGTTGCTGGCGACCGGACTGCAGATCGTTCGCGCCATCGGCATCAAGCGCCTGCTGCCGATCCTCGCCATTGGCGGCGTCGCGCTCGGCGTCATGGCCAGCCGCATGGGCAGCGAAGAGACCTCGGCCGAACCGGCCGAATGAGGCCACCCGGCCGGGACCGGGCATCAATCACGCAAAAGCTACTCGGTTGGACAGGTGGTTGCCGCTAAAAGCGTCGCCCCTGATTCCGAAAGCCGCTGTCCGTGATGAAGCCGTCCGTCAAGGCGAACCTCGCCGCATTCCAGCTCGACCCGCGCCTGTACCTGACGCTCGGCATCGCCAACTGGTCGGTGTTCGTCGACCACATCCCCAACAATGTCGTCAACCTGCTGACGCTGCGCAATTTCGGCTTCAGCGGCGCGGCCGATCTGTTCGTGTTCGTGGTCGGCTATGGCGTCGCCATCATCCACGGAAGGATGGCGTTCGAGCGCGGCTATCTGGTGGCGGCGACGCGCATCTTCCGGCGGGTGTGGCGGCTCTACGCCGCCTATGTCGTGCTGTTCGTGATCTACATCGACACCATCGCCTATGTCGCCTCGCAGTCGATGGCGCCGGAGATCATTCACGAATACAACATCTCCGGCATCCTCGAACATCCGCTGCGCATCCTGGTCCGCGGCCTCGTGCTGCAGGAAGAGCCGCTGAACCTCGACCTCTTGCAATTGATGATCCCGCTGATGGCGTTCTTCCCCGTGGTGCTGTGGGGCCTGCTGCGGCGACCGAACGTGACGCTGGCGGCCTCCGTCGCGCTGTACGTCGCGGCGCGCTGGTTCGGCTGGAATTTCCGCGTCTATCCCGACACGGAATGGAGCTTCAATCCGTTCTGCTGGCAGATGCTGATGGTGCTGGGCGGCTGGTTCGCCGTGACCGGCCATTCGGGGCGCGCGCTACACCGCTTCGCCTGGCTGCGGGCGCTGGCGGGCGCCTATCTCGTCTTTGCGATGGCCGTCACCTTGATGCGCCATGTGCCGACGCTGGCGGCCTCTCTGCCCGACATGCTCCGCGACGGCATCGCGCAGGGCGACAAGGAGAATCTCGCGCCGCATCGGGTGCTGCACTTCCTCGCCCTCGCCTTCCTCGCGACCTATCTGATCCCGGCCGATCATCCGGGCCTGAAATGGCGCCCGCTGCACGCGGTCATCATCTGCGGCGAGGAATGGCTGGCGGTGTTCTGCGTCGGCGTCTTCCTGTCCTTCGCCGGCCATCTGATCCTGATCACGGGACCCAACCTGACGGTGATGCAGGTCGCGGTGAGTCTGGCCGGCTTCGCGGCGATGACGGCGGTCGCCTCCTACATCACCTGGTCGAAGCGGCAGGACCTGCCGGCGGCGCTGCGGCAGCAGGCGTAAGCCCCCCGCCAAAACGAGAATTGAAAAAACAACCCCATGCAAAGTAACCGGCCCAGGGGAATCAGGGACTTGAGCGGCGCTGCGCGAAAGTTGACCCGTCGGGCAAAACACTGGCAGGATGGCAGGGTCGGCGTGTGCGCATCTGGCCGGGCGCCCGATCCCGCCTGAAGGCCGGATACCCCCTCACCTCCCCTCATTTCCGCGACAGCCTCATGAAGACAATCGGATTCCTGTCCTTCGGACATTGGACGCCCTCGCCGCAATCGCAGACCCGTTCGGCCGCGGACACGCTGCTGCAATCGATCGAGCTCGCGGTCGCCGCCGAACAGCTCGGCGCGGACGGCGCCTATTTCCGCGTGCATCATTTCGCGCGCCAGCTCGCCTCGCCCTTTCCCCTGCTCGCGGCGGTCGGCGCGAAGACCAGCCGGATCGAGATCGGCACCGGCGTGATCGACATGCGCTACGAGAACCCGCTCTACATGGTGGAGGATGCCGGCAGCGCCGACCTCATCGCCGGCGGACGGCTCCAGCTCGGCATCAGCCGCGGCTCGCCCGAGCAGGTGATCGACGGCTGGCGCTATTTCGGCTACCGGCCGGCCGACGGCCAGAGCGATGCCGACATGGGCCGGCGCCATGCCGAGGTCTTCCTCGACCTCTTGCGCGGCGAAGGGTTTGCCGAGCCCAATCCGCGGCCGATGTTTCCCAATCCGCCGGGCCTGCTTCGCCTCGAGCCGCATGCGCAAGGCCTGCGCGATCGCATCTGGTGGGGCGCCGGCTCGAACGCCACCGCGGTCTGGGCGGCGCAACGCGGCATGAATCTGCAGAGCTCGACGCTCAAGAACGACGAGACGGGCGAGCCCTTCCACGTGCAGCAGGCGGCCCAGATCCGCGCCTATCGCGCCGCCTGGATGGAGGCCGGCCACGGCCGCACGCCGCGCGTCTCGGTCAGCCGCAGCATCTTCGCGCTCATCGACGATCGCGACCGCGCCTATTTCGGCCGCGGCGGCGAGGGCGAAGACCAGATTGGCTTCATCGATCCGCGCACCCGCGCCATCTTCGGCCGCTCCTACGCGGCCGAACCGGACGCGCTGATCGACCAGCTCCGGCAGGACGAGGCGATCGCGGAAGCGGACACGCTGCTGCTCACGATCCCGAACCAGCTCGGCGTCGACTATTGCGCGCACGCGATCGAGGCGATCCTGACGCATGTGGCGCCGGCGCTGGGCTGGCGGTGAGGAATGTATGTCGGCTTGTGATCCCTAGCTGACGTCATCTCGACAAGGGGCCGCCAAGTATCGCGGCTTGGAAGCAGATGCAGTTAGATCGACCGTTGTGATGAACGGCCACGCAGCCCAATCGCCCGCCTGCTTGAATTCATCGCGGCACCGCCTCTTGCGGCGCTCCCACCAACCGAAAGTCATCAGATCAAGCGGCCAATTGAATATCTGAGCGAGGGAGTAGTTCGGCCATCGATACTCCTGGTCGCTGTGCAGAAAAACGATCCACCGCGCCACGGCCCGCCTGGAGTCTCTGTCTATCGCGTATCTGCCAGCTGCATAGTGGTTCTTCCTATCGTCGTATAGGACCCATGCCATCTGCTTGACCGCAACTGCGCCGCGGTCACTTCGGTCAACTTTGATGAAGTCCAACTCGTCGTTGTTGAGACGTCCGGCGACGTAACGCCTAAGCGCCAGAGCCAATCGATCACGCGACTGTCGGCAGATCATATTGTGGGTCCCAACAGGGAGATCTCCCCGCATGTATAGCACAAATGCTATCGAGTTGATCTGTCCAACATCGTTCGAAAGAAGCCAACGACATCAGCATTAAAATGCTGGTGAAATGCGGGGCGATCGAACCCGGTCGCGTCTGAGCAAGCCTCAGCAGCTAGAGCGGCCATTTCCACGGAACACGGCGTGAAGAAGGCAAAGTGGCGGGCATTCGGGACCATCCGGTAGTCCTGCTGCGTTCGCAACTCCTCGTGTATCGCCACAACATCCTGAGGAGCGACACCGTCCCCACCATATTCCGAAGCCCAAAGCTGGACGGGCACTTTGATTGAAGCCAAAGTCTTGGCAGAAAAGAATGGCGCGGGCGGATCGGCCAGTACGGCAGCCTTAATCCGTGGATCGTGCGCAAGTGGCGTAGCCGGAAAGTCTTTCTTGAGAACCTGCCGGCAGAGCCTCCATGAACGCTGCCGGCAAAACGTGGTCGCGACCGCCCAGTCGGCGTCAGCACCGATCAGCGCGAGCCCTGTGTATCCACCGCGCGAGAAGCCAAAGAAGCCAATGCGAGTTTGATCGATATTGACCGAAAATAGCGAAACACCGGTCAGGTAGTCGATCAGGCGCACCACATCGTTCGGTCGCTCAACCCAAACGGAGAGATCATCGGTGCGGTCGGGATCCTGGGCGGTATCGCCGGGATGATTAAGGGCCGCGACAATGAAACCATTATTGGCGAGTGCCTCGGCCGTGTCATGATGCCCTAGAAACGAGCCAGCCCTGCCATGCGAGATGATGACGAGCGGCAGCTTGTCTACGCTGATAGGACAATTCGGCACCGCGGATACCAAAAATGGTCCCAATGAAATTCGCTCTGGCGGAGCCGCGCAGGGATACCAGACCATTGCTTGAATAATGGTCCCCTTCGCACCGGCGGGAACGTCAATGCGGCGAAGTCCGGCACCACGTACGGAAGTCGTGGCAATGGCAAGGATAACGGCGAGCAATAGCAGGACAGCGCGCATCAACTTTTCCGAGATTGCATCCGCTATTCTACTTTAGCGATTACCTGCGGGCAAGCTGGTGTCGCATGATCGCCGACGCGCAATCGAGCCCGTTGCTGGCCTCAGCGGACCTGCCGCAACATCAACCGATACGTCGGCCTGTGCACAGAGCCGGCATTCAAGCTGCATTGGTGGCACTGCCTGTACCGCATTCTTCAATTTTCGCGTGAGAGACCGGACCGCGGGGGCGCAACGGCAATGGCGTGAGTGAGGCTGAAGTGAACGTGGAAAGGCGGCCCACCACGAAACAGCTTTTGCCCACGGCCGGTGCTACAACGAGCGCTCAACTTAAGAGCGGCAGCGGTCCAACCATCGCCCGCTGATGACCCAAAAGCCGAATCGCCTGGCCGCTAAGTCGAATGCCCCATGAGCAACTTCGACATGGGGTAGCCGGAGCCGGTACCGAAATTGCCGGCCGGAGATCCATCCACTTTATAGCCATTGGATTTGTAGAATCGCAGGGCGGTGCTGGTGCTCGAGAGGGTGCATCGACTGTTGCCTCGCGCGAGAGCCCTCGCCTCGAGCGCCTGCAGCAACGCACGACTGACGCCCCTGAACCTCTCATCGGGAGAAACGTAGTTCAGGGTGATCTGGCCAGTGTCAGTCACCGAGCCCACGGCAAGAATGCCGTCATCTCGGGTGGCGACCAGCAAGGAGTTTCCTGGCTGCGTGATCCAAGAGACAAATATCTCGGGCGTCTTGTTTTCCAACCAGCGCTCCAAGATAGCCCTGTCGTTGTGATGATCGGCCTCGCAAAGCTCCGCAATCGAACGCCTCATCACGAGACAGGCGGCTTCCGCGTCCTCGATCCTGGCGTCCCTGATTTCCATTTAGCCATTATCCGCAGGAACGCGCGGCCGACAATCCAAAGATCGAGGCAGCAGATCCTCTTACTGTATCCGATCCTGCCGAATGACCTGCCCGGGCAGGCGCCGCGCGGGCACTCTCCACTGCTGCCTCCATCCCCTAGGCCAGCCGCCTCCGCTGCGCTATGCAGAGCGGGTGGGATCGCGAGGAGAGCGGCGTGACGACGGCGAGGGACGGGGATGACGAGGCCGAGACTGCGCCGAAGCGCGGCCGGCCGCGCTCGGTCGAGACCACCCGTGCCATCCTCGAAAGCGCCTACCAGCTGATGGCGAGCACCGATCTTGCCGCCACCACGATCGATGCGGTGGCGCGCCATTCCGGCGTGTCCAAGATGACGATCTACAAATGGTGGCCCTCGCGGGAGGCGCTGCTGATCGACGCCTTCCTGCACCATGCCGCCCAGATGCTGCCACTGCCGGCCCCGGCGTCGGGGACGCCGGCGGCCCGGCTGCGCCGCCACGCGGCGGCCTATGCCGAGGCGCTGCAGGGCGAGTTCGGCAAGGTGCAGCTCGCCGTCATCTCGGAATGCATCACGCGGACCGGATCGGCCGAATTGTTCTACGCGCGCTATCTGCAGTTCCGCCGCAGCGCGCTGGTCGAGATCATCGCCGCCGGCCAGGCGGACGGCAGCATCACTGCGGAGGGCCAGTCCGAGGATCTCTACGACGCCATCTATGGCAGCCTGTTCTATCGCTACGTGTTCGGCATCGCGCCGATCACGCCCGCCTATGCGCGCAATCTCGTCGATCTCGTGCTGCGGCCCAAGGGTTAGACGAAGGGTTAGTCCAAGAGTTAGGCCAAGGGTTAGCTGCGCACCGGCCGCACCGGCGCCGAAATCCTGTCGGTGCGGTCGCGCTCGGTCATGTCGACCACGGTCTCCATCGGCGCCGTCAGCTCGTAGACATAGGAGATCTCGGTGAAGTAGCGCTTCGCGGTGCCACCGAGCGCTTCCGGCGCGACGCGGTCGAGCAGGATCAGGCCGAAATCGGAATCCGGGCGGCGCGTCGATTCGCTGGTGTTGAACTCCTCCCAGCGGAAATGGAAGATCTCCGCATCCGGCTCGCCCGTGACGGTCCAGGTCGCGGTGATATGCGGATGCTTGCCGACCAGCGACAGGCCCTCGTCGGAATGCGAGGCCAGTTCGAAGAACAGCAGCGACAGACTCTGCGCGGCGCGCGCGCTGACGGCGATGTCCGGCCCCGTGACGGCGATGCGATCGGCATGCGGGATGGCGCGCGCCTCGAACAGGCCCTTGAGCTTGACGCCCTGCCACTGGCTCTCGCTGAGCAGCGACACCACGTTGGACATGGCATGGATGCGGCCGATCAACAGGTCGCGCGCCACGTCGATGTCGGAGCCGTGGCGCAGGGTGCGCGTCACGATCGACTGGATCACGGCCAGGATGTTCTTGACCCGGTGGTTGAGCTCGTCGATCACGGCGGTCAGCCGGCGCTCGAACCCGATCCGCACCTGGATCTCGCGGCTGAGGCGCAGATTGTTGTAGGCGACATAGCCGAACAGGCCGCAGACCATCGCGGTGATGGCGAGGCCGATCGCCGCCACGATGATGGCGGTCTGCTCGGCCCGGCGCAGCGAGCTGGTCTTGGCGTAATAGCCGAGCTGCCAGTCGCGTCCGCCGAACGTGACCGTGCGCGTCGAGGACGGCGCCGGGATGTCCGCCGCACTCCGCGTGGTGACGACGCCCTGGTCGTTGGCAACGAGTTCGGCGTCCTCCTTGCGCGGGTCCTTCAGGGCCACCGAGAACAACGACATGTCGTCATTGGTCAGCATCAGCGAGGCGAGCTCGTAGGAGAAGGTGATGAAACCGGCCGGCTCCGCCGCGCCTTCGGGAACGACGGGCGCCGCGACGATGATGCCCACCGGGCCGTTGCCGCTCAGGAGCGCCACCGGGTCGGAGGCAATCGATCTCCTTTCGAGCCGCGCGCGGGCCAGCATGGCGCCGCGCACCGGATCCTCGTCATAGCTGCGGCCCGGCAGCGCCCTGGTCCGGTCGCTGCGCGGTTCGAGGTCCATCAGCACGTCGATCGGCTGGGTGACGCCGGCCGGGTTGATCGGCTTGTCGTCATAGCTGCGGATCTTCGCGTTCGGGAAGCCGGCTGCGGCGATCGCGGTCTGCGCGGCCTGAAGCTCGTTCGGGTTCAGCCGGGCGACCCAGCCGGCCACCACGAAGTCGGTCTTGAAGGCGTAGATCGCCGAGCGCAGCGGCTCCAGCATGTTCGGCTTGATGACGGACGGCGCACGAAACAGGCCCGAGGCGACGCGGGCCAGCAGCTCGCGCTCCGTCAACCGGTCCTGGACGAGGCTCGCATGCACGTCGATGGCCCGCGCCAGCGCGATCCGGTCGAGCGCCAGTTCCTGGTCGTGCACGCGATAGGCAGCGAAGCCGGAGAGCAGGGCTCCGAGCAGTGCGATAAAGCCGATGATGAAACCAAGCCGGACCAATTGACTACTCAGACACAAGCAGCAGGTCGGCGAAAGTGACGGAGCATATCAATGCCGCTCGAACGGCCAAGCGCCGAGACAGAGGGGAGCCCAGAGGCGGGGATAATGGAGGAGGAGGCATCGCTACGCAACGTGGGTCGCCTGAAAAGCTTAATCCACCCGGCGGTCGATCCGCCATCACGGCAAGCGAGATGGCTTTGCTCCGGGCACCAGAGGTTCATAATCGCCATCTCCGACGATTGTTCCACGGCCTTCAAACTTACCGGGCCTTAACCTTCGAAAATACCTCCGCCACGTCGTCGCGCGTACGGACCCCGCCTTCAGCCCGCGCTTTTCAGCCCCCCTTTGGCCTCGATGAAGCCGACGATCCGGTCCAGCCCCTGGCTCTTCTTCAGGTTGGTCATCACGAAAGGCCGCTCGCCGCGCATCCGCCTTGCGTCGGTCTCCATCTTCTCGAGGGAGGCGCCGACATGGGGGGCGAGGTCGATCTTGTTGATCACCAGCAGGTCCGAGCGGGTGATGCCCGGGCCCCCCTTGGAGGGAATCTTGTCGCCCGCCGCCACGTCGATGACGTAGATGGTCAGATCGGCAAGTTCCGGGGAAAAGGTGGCAGCCAGATTGTCGCCGCCGGACTCGATCAGGACCAGATCGAGCCCCGGGAATTTCGCCCGCATGTCGGCCACCGCCGCGAGATTCATCGAGGCGTCCTCGCGGATCGCGGTATGCGGACATCCGCCCGTCTCGACTCCGGCGATGCGATCCGGCGTCAGCGAGCCCGACCGCACCAGGAACTCGGCATCCCATTTGGTGTAGATGTCGTTGGTGATCGCCGCGATGTCGTAGCGCTCGCGCATGGTCTTGCAGAGCAGGTCCATCAGCGCGGTCTTGCCCGATCCGACCGGGCCGCCGACACCGACACGCAGAGGGCCGTGAGATTTCGACATTTAGTTCGCTCTCTCCCAATGTCGTCCCGGCGAAGGCCGGGACCCATAGCCACCGAACTCAGTGGATGCGGCGCGCCCGGGCCACATCCTGCCATGACCACGAGGATTTGTGGTTATGGGTCCCGGCCTTCGCCGGGACGACGATCGGTCGCGCTCCGGCCCCTTCATGACCGGAACAGCCGCGTATATTGCGTCTCGTGCCGCAGACTGGCGAGGTCGGCGCGGAAGGTGGCGCTGCCGAGATCGTCCAGTGTCGCATGCAGCGCCCGCTCCGCCGTCGCGGCCACGGCGGACTCCAGCCGCACCAGCACCCGCTGGCTGTCGGTCTGGCCGAGCGGAACGAGGCGGCTGGCGGCCGAGATCCAGTTCGAAACGATCGCGTGCAGAAAGGCATGCAGGGTCGGCGCCAGCGGCACGCCGTGCAGGGCGGCGACCACGCCCACGGCGACGGGATAGACCAGCGGCCCGCGGCACGCCGCAACCAGGGCGTCGAGGCCATCCGCATCCCAGGCGGCGCGGGCGATGTCGATGAAGGCCCGGCCTTGCGAGCCGGTCTCGAGCTGCCGCTCGCGCGACGGCACGAAGGCCGCGGCAAGTTCGGCGACATCGTGCAGGGCCGCTTCATCGCCCGCCTCGGCGGCGCGAAAGGCGTGGACCAGGATGGTGGCATCGCAGAAGCCGGCGCCATCGGTCAGCATCGCATCGAGCCAGTCGGTCAGCGTCGCGATGTCGGTGATGTCGCCCGCCTCGACCGCCCATTCGATGCCGCTGGAATAGGAGAAGCCGCCGACGGGAAAGGCCGGCGACAGCCAGGTCATCAACCGGTACAGCGCGGCGGCCTCGCCGACGGCGAGATCGCCGGCCGCCACCGGCTCATTTGCGGTCATGAGCATGCTGGTGGCCGTGGTGATGGTCGGGGTGGTCGCAATGCTCGTCGTGGTGATGATGATGGCCGTGGTCGGCATGATCATGATGCTTGTGATCATGCGCATGGTCGTGATGATCATGATGACCATGCCCGGCGTGAGCATGATCGTGGTGGCCATGATCGTGATGCCCATGATCGTGATGACCATGATCGTGATGAGCATGATCGTGATGAGCATGATCGTGGGCGTGGCCGTGATGCGCGTGATCGTCATGGCCATGCGCATGGCCGCCATCGGCATAGGCCCCGCCTTCGGGATCGAACGGCGCCTCGATCTCGACGACGCGGGCGCCGAGGCCCTTCACCATGGCCTCGATGACGTGGTCGCGGCGGATGCGCAGGGCCTTCTGCATGATCTGGGTCGGCAGATGACGGTTGCCGAGATGCCAGCCGACGCGGATCAAATGGTGCGGATCGCGGCCGCGGATCTCGAGCAGCGGCTCGGGCGCCGCCACCACTTCGACCAGCCGTCCGTCCTCCAGCACCAGCGCATCGCCGCCGCGCAGGGCGACGGCGTTCTCCAGGTCGAGCAGGAATGCGAGACCGCGCGTTCCCGTCATCGCCATGCGGCGGCGGTGCCGATCGTCGAAATCGAGCACGACCGTATCCGCCGGCGCTTCCGTGAAGCGGTGCTGTCCCCTGACCTCAGTCGCCCGGATCATGCTATCGTCCTGTTACCGCGTCTCGACCTTCTCGGGCGTGATGATCTCGATCTTCGGCGGCGCCGTGAAGCACTTCACCGCGACCCGGCCGAACGTCTTCATGTGTTCCATGCCACGATGGGGCACCAGCGCCTCGGCGTTTTCCCACTGCTCGACGAACACCATCTTGCTCGGATCGGTGACGCTCTCATGCAAATCATAGGCGATATTGCCGGGCTCCTTGCGCGTCTCCTTGATGCAGGCGGTGGCGGCTGCAATGAATTCGGCGCGCGTCTCGGGCTTGATGGTCAGGGTGGCAACGACGTAGATCACGAGAAATCCTCCCGGCTTTTCTTCTAGGGTTGACAGTCCGGGCGGGACATTAGACCAGGCGGCATCGAACGCAAGCTTTGGCGACATGCGCCCAGACGCTATTTCAGTACATGAAATATCGCTGCGCCATCGGCAGCACCTCCGCGGGCGGACAGGTCAGCAATTCGCCGTCGGCGCGCACCTCGTAGGTCTCCGGATCGACCTCGATAGTGGGCGTCGCGTCGTTGTGGATCATGCTCTTCTTGGAGATCCTGCTGCGGGTGTTCTGGACCGCATAGAGCTTCTTCTCGATGCCGAGCTTGCGCGCGAGGCCGCCGGCCACGGCGGCTTTCGAGGTGAACACCACCGAGGACGCCGTGCGCGCCTTGCCGTAGGCGCCGAACATCGGCTGGTAGTGCACCGGCTGGGGCGTCGGGATCGAGGCGTTGGGATCGCCCATCGGCGCGGCGACGATCGAGCCGCCCTTGATGATGCAGTCCGGCTTGACGCCGAAGAAGGCGGGCGACCACAGCACGAGATCGGCGAGCTTGCCCTTCTCGACCGAGCCGATCAGCCTGGACACGCCGTGCGCGATCGCCGGGTTGATGGTGTATTTGGCGATGTAGCGCTTGACGCGGAAATTGTCGCTGTCCCTGCCCTTGTCCTGCGGCAGCGAGCCGCGCTGCTTCTTCATCTTGTCGGCGGTCTGCCAGGTGCGAATGATGACCTCGCCGAGCCGGCCCATGGCCTGCGAATCCGACGACATCATCGAGAGCGCACCGAGATCGTGCAGGATGTCCTCGGCGGCGATGGTCTCCTTGCGGATGCGGCTCTCGGCGAAGGCGAGGTCTTCCGCGATCGAGGGATCGAGGTGGTGGCACACCATCAGCATGTCGAGATGCTCGTCGATGGTGTTGCGGGTGAAGGGGCGCGTCGGGTTGGTCGAGGACGGCAGCACGTTCTTCAGGCCGGCGACCTTGATGATGTCGGGGGCGTGACCGCCGCCGGCGCCTTCGGTGTGGAAGGCATGGATGGTGCGGCCCTTGAAGGCCTTGATCGTGTCCTCGACGAAACCGGATTCGTTCAGCGTATCCGAATGCAGCATGACCTGGATGTCGTGGTCGTCGGCGACCGACAGGCAATTGTCGATCGCGGCCGGCGTCGTGCCCCAGTCCTCGTGCAGCTTCAGCGCGCAGGCGCCGGCCTTGATCATCTCGACCAGCGGCGCGGGGCGCGAGGCGTTGCCCTTGCCGGAAATGCCGAGATTCACCGGGAAGGCATCGAACGACTGGATCATCCGCGCGATGTGCCAGGGGCCCGGCGTGCAGGTGGTGGCGAAGGTGCCGTGCGAGGGGCCGGTGCCGCCGCCGAGCATCGAGGTGACGCCCGACATCAGCGCGTGCTCGATCTGCTGCGGGCAGATGAAATGGATGTGGCTGTCGAAGCCGCCGGCGGTGAGGATCTTGCCCTCGCCCGCGATCACGTCGGTGCCGGGTCCGATGATGATGGTGACGCCCGGCTGGATGTCGGGATTGCCGGCCTTGCCGATCGCGGCGATCATGCCGTCCTTGATGGCGACATCGGCCTTGACGATGCCCCAATGGTCGACGATCAGCGCATTGGTGATGACGGTGTCGGCGGCGCCCTGGGCGTTGGTGACCTGCGACTGGCCCATGCCGTCGCGGATCACCTTGCCGCCGCCGAACTTCACCTCCTCGCCATAGATGGTGAAATCCTTCTCCACCTCGATGATGAGATCGGTGTCGGCCAGCCGCACCTTGTCGCCGGTGGTCGGGCCGAACATGTCGGCATAGACGGAACGCTTCATCTTGACGGACATCACAAGCCCCGTTTGCGTTTGAATTTCGGTTCGGCAGTCATGGCAAAGCCCCTGCTCAATGGCTCCGCCTCTTGCGCCACGCGCTGGAGCGGTAGGCTTCCGGCACGCCGGTATCGCTGGGCCGAAGACCCATGCGATCCAGTTCGTCGAAATAGCGATCGCGCTGGCTTGCCGGCAGCTTCGCACCACACCAGGGACAGAAGCCGATCATCACGGAGGATGGTCCGCCGTCGTGCACGATGATGCCGTACTCGTCGAACACCGCGTTGTAGGACACCAGGGCGTCGGGACAGGCATAGGGATCGCCGGCATGCTGTTCGCAGCGATTGGTGAGATGATACAGCATGGTCTCGCAACAGGGCGCCTCGCACTGATCGGCAAACGACACGCGCGCAGGGGACGGATCGGGATCGGTCATTTGCGCGCTTTGGCTTTCGGCTTGCCGGCGAGCGGCCCCATCACATCGCCGCGGAAGCCGTAGATCGTCTTCTTGCCGGCGAGCGCGACCAGCTGGACGTCGCGGGTCTGGCCGGGCTCGAAGCGAACGGCGGTGCCGGCGGCGATGTCGAGGCGCATGCCGCGGGATTTCTTCCGGTCGAATTTCAGCGCCGGGTTGGTCTCGAAGAAATGGTAGTGCGAGCCGACCTGGATCGGGCGGTCGCCGGTGTTGGCAACGGTCAAGGTCACGGTCTTGCGGCCGGCATTGAGCTCGATCTCGCCGTCCTGGATGAAGAGTTCGCCGGGGATCATGTCAGCACCTCGTCTTGCTCCGCTGCGTCATGGCCGGGCCTGTCCCGGTCATCCACGCTTGGCCATTTGGCTTGAAGATCGTGGATGCCCGGGACACGCCCGGGCATGACGATGTCGATACGGTCGTGCCCATTACCTGATCGGCTCGTGCACGGTGACGAGCTTGGTGCCGTCGGGAAAGGTCGCCTCGACCTGGATGTCGTGGATCATTTCGGGGATGCCCGGCATGACCTGGTCGCGGGTGAGGACCTGCGCGCCGGATTGCATCAGTTCGGCGACGGTGCGGCCATCGCGCGCGCCTTCGAGGATGAAGTCCGAGATGATCGCGATCGCCTCGGGATGGTTGAGCTTGACGCCGCGATCGAGCCGGCGGCGGGCCACGATCGCCGCCATCGAAATCAGAAGCTTGTCCTTTTCGCGGGGAGACAGGTTCATGCGTCATCTCTTCCGTTCAACACGTCCATCCAGTCCGTCAGTTCAACCAGAGCCGCGGCAGCGCCGCGCCGGTGCGCGCCAGCACCGCCATCATGTCGGCGCGAAGCGCGGCCGCATCTTGGGCACAGAACCGCGCCATTGCAAATCCATTCCAGGCGGATATCCCGACCTCGCCCGAAAACGACTCCGAGGCCTCGCGGAGCCGCTCGACCAGGGCCGCGTCGCCGGGCACGATCAGGGCGGTGCCGATCGCGCGCGCCCCTCCGGCGACCGCGGAGCGGGCCAGCCTGGTACCGATATCGCCGTCGAGCCTGACCGTCTCGGCGAAGACCAGCCGGCCGCCGCGCGAGACGCGCCAGCGGTCGACGAACTCTCCTTGCGCGATCGTCTCGCCCATCGCGGTCCGGCCGAATACGACGATTTCGCACAGGAGGAGCGAGGCGCCGTCGTCGAGCGCGATGTCGAAGCGGCGCTGCATGCGCGCGCGGTCGAACAGGATGGTCTCCTGCGGCAGCCACGACAGATGCGCACCGGACGCGACCTTCAGCGAGATGTTGAGCTGCGCCGCCGCGCCCGGGGCGCGGTAGACCTTTTCCGCCGCCGCCGTCGTCAGCGTCAGCCGCGCCCGATCCGACGCCGCGATCTCGATGTCGAAGCGGTCGCCGCCGGCCACCCCGCCGGCGGTGTTGACGAACACGCCGGACAACCCTGAATCCTCGGGCGAGGGAAAGCGCACGCGCAGCGAGCCGGACTCATGCAGGGCGCCGCGCCGCGTGACGCCGTCGCGGGCGTGCACGTCGAAGCGCACCGCGCCGCGGGCCCTGTTGGCATCGAAAACCGCCGTCGTCGTCGAAGCGTCGCTGCGCATCCGTGTCCCCGGCCGGTCGCGGCAGGATGTCCCGTTGATGTCCCGAAACTACAGCGCCATCTGGCGGCTGATTTCGGCAGGATCGAGATTGGAACGGTCGCAGGTGAACTTCACCGCGCCGCGATCCATCACCGCGAAACTGTCGCCGAGTTCGCAGGCAAAGTCGAGATATTGTTCGACCAGCACGATGGCGATGTTGCCGAGGTTGCGCAGATAGGAGATGGCGCGGCCGATGTCCTTGATGATCGAGGGCTGGATGCCCTCGGTCGGCTCGTCGAGCAGCAGCAGTTTCGGCCGCATCACCAGCGCGCGGCCGATCGCGAGCTGCTGCTGCTGGCCGCCGGAAAGGTCGCCCCCGCGCCGGCCGAGCATGGATTGCAGCACCGGAAACAGCGAGAACACGTCGTCCGGAATATGCCTGTCCTCGCGCCTGAGCGGGCCGAAGCCTGTCCTTAGGTTCTCCTCCACCGTCAGCAGCGGAAAGATCTCGCGGCCCTGCGGCACGAAGCCGATGCCCTTGCGGGCGCGCTCATAGGGCTTGAGGCCGGAGATGTCGCTGCCGTCGAACACGATCGCGCCGGAGGAGATCGGATATTGCCCGACCATCGCGCGCAGCAGCGAGGTCTTGCCGACGCCGTTGCGGCCGAGCACGCAGGTGACCTTGCCGGGCTCGGCCGAGATCGAAACGCCGCGCAGCGCCTGGGCCGCGCCGTAGAACAGGTTGATGTCCTTGACCTCGAGCATGTTCAGCGTCCCAGATAGACTTCGATGACCCGCTCGTTGGACGAGACCTGGTCGATGGTGCCTTCCGCCAGCACGGTGCCTTCGTGCAGGCAGGTGACCTTGACGCCGAGTTCGCGCACGAAGGTCATGTCATGCTCCACCACCATGACGGTGTGGGTCTTGTTGATCTCCTTGAGGAGCTCGGCGGTGAGATGCGTCTCGACGTCGGTCATTCCCGCCACGGGCTCGTCGACCAGCAGGAGTTTCGGATCCTGCGCCAGCAGCATGCCGATCTCGAGCCACTGCTTCTGGCCGTGGCTGAGGCTGCCGGCGAGGCGGTCGCGCGCCTCGGTGAGACGGATCGTCTCCAGCACCTTGTCGATACTCTCGGACTCGGCCTTGCTGCCGCGCCAGAACAGCGTGCCCCTGACGCTGTGATCGACATTGAGCGCGAGCAGCAGATTGTCCTGCACGGTCTGGCTCTCGAACACGGTCGGCTTCTGGAACTTGCGGCCGATGCCGAGTTCGGCGATGCGGGTCTCGTCGAGCCGGGTCAGGTCGGTGACGCCGTCGAACAGCACCACGCCCTCGTCCGGCTTGGTCTTGCCGGTGATGATGTCCATCATCGTGGTCTTGCCGGCGCCGTTCGGCCCTATGATGGCGCGCATCTCGCCGGGCTCGAGCGTCAGCGACAAATTGTTGATGGCGTGGAATCCGTCGAACGAGACATGCACGCCGTCGAGATAGAGCATGGCGGACGTCGCGCGGGTGTCCATGACGTTCATTGCCGCTACTCCGCCATCTTCGGTTCGGCGACGCCGTCTTCGGCCGCCGCGCCGGCGGCATTCGCCGCGGAGCGCTCGCGGGAGGAGTCCCGCCACGCATTGTAGGTGCCGACGATGCCCTTCGGCAGCAGCAGCGTCACCAGGATGAACAGCGCGCCCAGCATGAACAGCCAGTACGGCGCCAGCACACCGGACGTGAAGAACGTCTTGGCGTAGTTGACCACGACGGCGCCGAGCGCGGCCCCGATCAGCGTACCGCGGCCGCCGACCGCGACCCAGATCACCGCCTCGATCGAATTGCCCGGCGCGAATTCGGATGGGTTGATGATGCCGACCTGCGGGACATAGAGCGCGCCGGCGACGCCAGCCATGCAGGCGGAGACCGTGAACACGAACAGCTTGTAGGATTCGACGCGGTAGCCGAGGAAGCGCGTGCGCGATTCCGCATCGCGCACCGCGATCAGCACCTTGCCGAGCTTGGACGAGACGATGGCGCGGCAGATCAGGAAGCCGACGATCAGCGCAAGACAGCTCAGTGCGAACAGCGCGGCGCGGGTGCCTTCGGCCTGGACGTTGAAGCCGAGAATGTCCTTGAAGTCGGTGAGGCCGTTATTGCCGCCGAAACCGAAATCGTTGCGGAAGAAGGCGAGCAGCAGCGCATAGGTCATCGCCTGGGTGATGATCGACAGGTAGACGCCGGTGACGCGGGAACGGAAGGCGAGCCAGCCGAAGCAGAAGGCCAGCAGGCCGGGCACGACCAGCACCATCAGCGCCGCGAACCAGAACATGTCGAAGCCGTACCAGTACCAGGGCAGCTTCTGCCAGTTCAGGAACACCATGAAGTCGGGCAGGACCGGATTGCCGTAGACGCCGCGGGTGCCGATCTGCCGCATCAGGTACATGCCCATGGCGTAGCCGCCGAGCGCGAAGAAGGCGCCGTGGCCGAGCGAGAGAATGCCGCAATAGCCCCAGATCAGGTCGATCGCGAGCGCGAGCAGGGCGTAGCAGACATATTTGCCCCACAGCGCCACCAGATAGGTCGGCACCTGCAGGAACGAGCCTTCCGGCAGCAGCAGGTTGGAGAGCGGGATCAGGATGCCACAGGCCGCGACGACGGCGAGGAAGAGCGTGGCGCCGCGGTCCAGCGATCGCGTCAGCATGTGAGGGGTCATGCTTCCACCGCACGGCCCTTGAGCGCGAACAGGCCGCGCGGCCGCTTTTGAATGAACAGGATGATGAGGACGAGGATGGCGATCTTGCCGAGCACGGCACCGGCGACCGGCTCCAGGAACTTGTTGGCGATGCCGAGCGTGAAGGCGCCGACCAACGTGCCCCAGAGATTGCCCACCCCGCCGAACACCACGACCATGAAACTGTCGATGATGTAGCTCTGGCCGAGATTCGGGCTGACATTGTCGATCTGCGACAGCGCCACGCCGGCGATGCCGGCAATGCCCGAACCGAGACCGAAGGTCAGCGCGTCGACACGGGAGGTGGCGATGCCCATCGACGCCGCCATGCGGCGGTTCTGCGTCACCGCGCGCATTTCGAGCCCGAGCGCGGTGTAGCGCAGCATCGCCAGCAGGATCGCGAACACGGCGAGCGTGAAGCAGAGGATCCAGAGCCGGTTGTAGGTGATGGTGATCTGGCCGAGTTCGAACGCGCCGCTCATCCAGGAGGGATTGCCGACCTCGCGGTTGGTCGGGCCGAACATGGTGCGCACCGCCTGCTGCAGCACCAGGGACAGGCCCCAGGTCGCCAGCAGCGTCTCCAGCGGACGGCCGTAGAGGAAGCGGATGATGCTGCGCTCGATCAGGACACCGATGCCGCCGGCGACCAGGAAGGCGAGCGGGACGGCGATCAGCAGCGAATAGTCGAACAGGGCCGGATAGCGGGTGCGGATCACCTCCTGCACCACGAAGGTCGTGTAGGCGCCGATCATCACCATCTCGCCATGCGCCATGTTGATGACGCCCATCACGCCGAAGGTGATGGCGAGCCCGATCGCCGCCAGCAGCAGCACGGAGCCGAGCGATAGGCCGTACCAGGCGTTCTGCACCATCGACCAGACCGCGAGCGTGCTCTGGATCGATCCGATCGCGCTCGCGGCGGCCTTGACCACCGAGGGCGGCTGCTCGCCCATGCCGGTGAGCAGCGCCAGCGCCTCCTGGTCGCCGCGCGCCTTGATGGTCGCGACCGCCTCCAGCTTCTCGACCTCGGTGGCGTCGGGCTTGAACAGCAGGATCGCGGCGCGGGCCTCGCCGAGCGCCGTCTTGACCGATTTGCTGGTCTCCTTGGCGAGCGCGGCGTCGACGGCATCGAGCGCGCTCTCCTCGTGCGACTTGAAGACGGATTGCGCGGCCTGCAGCCGCGTCGCCAGATCCGGCGACTGCAGCGTCAGGCTGCCGATCGCGGCATCGACGCTGCGGCGCAGGCGGTTGTTGAGACGGACCGCGCTGGCGCTGTCGGGAACGCTGGCGACCGGCTGGCCGGTCGCGGCGTCGACCGACTTGCCGTCGGTGCCGGTGACATAGACCTTCTTGGTGTCGGGATCGGCCATGAGGCGGCCGTCCTGGAGCGCGCTAATGATGGAGAAGGCCAGCGGATTGCCGCTGCTCGCGACCGCGCCGATCGCCTCATCGGTGTCGGAAAAATCGTCATTGGCAAATTTGGCGACCGCGTCCTCGAACGGACCGGCAAAGGCCGGCAGCGCGAACGCGATCAGAAACAGCGAGAGAACGAAACGACAGAGACGTACGGACAAATTGAATGGCACAGTGAATGACCCCGGCAGAAATGGCTGGAGAAGGCGGCGGGATCGCCGCCTTCTCCGATCGCGTGCAATGCGCCGTCAGCTCCGGGTCAGGAGCCCGACCCGAGGCACTTGTTGGTCTTGGTGTTGAAGTTGCCGCACTTCTTGCCGACCCAGTCGCCGATCAGGTCCTTGGAGCCCTCGAGCTCCTTCGACCAGGCGTCGCCGGCCACCAGACCCGGGGTCTTCCAGACCACGTCGAACTGGCCGTTGCCCTTGATCTCGCCGATGAACACCGGCTTGGTGATGTGGTGGTTCGGCAGCATCTTGGAGACGCCACCGGTCAAGTTCGGCGCTTCGATGCCCGGAAGCGCATCGATCACCTTGTCCGGATCGGTCGACTTCACCTTCTCGACGGCCTTGATCCACATGTTGAAGCCGATCACGTGCGCTTCCATCGGGTCGTTGGTCACGCGCTTCGGATTCTTGGTGTAGGCCTGCCACTCCTTGATGAACTTCTCGTTCGCGGGAGTCTTGATCGACTGGAAGTAGTTCCAGGCGGCGAGATGGCCGAGCAGCGGCTTGGTGTCGATGCCGGCGAGTTCTTCCTCACCCACCGAGAACGCGACCACCGGGATGTCCTTGGCCTTGATGCCCTGGTTGCCGAGCTCCTTGTAGAAGGGCACGTTGGCATCGCCGTTGATGGTCGAGACCACGGCGGTCTTCTTGCCGGCCGAGCCGAACTTCTTGATGTCGGCCACGATCGTCTGCCAGTCGGAATGACCGAACGGCGTGTAGTTGATCATGATGTCTTCCTGGGCGACACCCTTCGACTTCAGATAGGCTTCCAGGATCTTGTTGGTGGTGCGCGGATAGACGTAGTCGGTGCCCGCGAGCACCCAGCGCTTCACCTTCTCGTCCTTCATCAGGTAGTCGACGGCGGGGATCGCCTGCTGGTTCGGCGCGGCACCCGTGTAGAACACGTTGCGCTCGCTCTCCTCGCCCTCGTACTGCACCGGGTAGAACAGGATGTTGTTCAGCTCCTTGAAGACGGGGAGCACCGACTTGCGCGACACCGAGGTCCAGCAGCCGAACACGACCGCGACCTTGTTCTTGGTGATCAGCTCGCGCGCCTTCTCGGCGAACAGCGGCCAGTTCGAGGCAGGATCGACGACGACGGCTTCCAGCTTCTTGCCCAGGACGCCGCCCTTCTTGTTCTGCTCGTCGATCAGGAAGAGGATGGTGTCCTTCAGCGTGGTTTCGCTGATGGCCATGGTGCCGGAGAGGGAGTGAAGCACACCGACCTTGATGGTGTCGTCCGCGGCCTTCGCGCCGGTCAATGAGGCCAGACCGAGCATCAGTCCGGCAGTCGCGGCGAGAACGCCGCGGCGGCTAAATGCAGCCGCTATATCGTGAGTGGATTTGGTAAGCATTTGTGAATCATCTCCCTGACGCAGGCGTTAAAAGACGCTGCGAAACGGCCCCACGGCCGCCTGCGATTAAGGGAATCGCAAGAACCATGCCATGGATTGGACACATGCCAACTCCTTGGTCAGTCTAGACAATTTCGTTGCAATCCAACTTCTGCCACAACCCGCCTGCTCAAAGTTTGGGCGATCAAAATGTGTGCTGGCGAGGCAATCAGTATAGATTTTGAGCAAACTTGCCTGCCTGTCTAAATTTCCGGCATAACTATTTTTGCACTGCGATGGCAGTTAAAGCCGGCTTTGCCTTGAAACCGCCCCGTCGATGTTCCATATGAACTGACGAGACCACTTGCGAATCAAGCGGTCGTTGCGAGCCGCGTGTTCTTAAGCCCCCTCCGGGCCTCTGGCTTGCCCCATCTCTCCCAAGCCATCCGACACCCTAAACACGCAGGTGTCTTCTCGACACCCTCTTGCGCGCGCCCCGCTACATGCGCCGGGCGACCGCATTTGACATGGAAAGAACCCATCTTTTGACTTCGTTTCAGGATTTCGGCCTCGCCGAACCGATCGCGCGCGCGCTTCGCGAAGAAAACTACGTAACTCCCACCCCGATTCAGGCCCAGACCATCCCGACCGCACTGACCGGTCGCGACGTCGTCGGCATCGCCCAGACCGGCACCGGCAAGACCGCCTCCTTCGCGCTGCCGATCCTGCACCGCCTGCTCGAGAACCGCATCAAGCCACAGCCCAAGACCACCCGCGTCCTGGTGCTGTCGCCGACCCGCGAGCTTTCCGGGCAGATCCTCGACAGCTTCAACGCCTATGGCCGGCACATCCGCCTGTCGTCGACGCTCGCCATCGGCGGCGTGCCGATGGGTCGCCAGGTCCGCTCGCTGATGCAGGGCGTGGAGGTTCTGGTCGCCACCCCCGGCCGCCTGCTCGACCTCGTGCAGAGCAACGGGCTAAAGCTCGGCAGCGTCGAATTCCTCGTGCTCGACGAGGCCGACCGCATGCTCGACATGGGCTTCATCAACGATATCCGCAAAATCGTCGCCAAGCTGCCGATCAAGCGGCAGACGCTGTTCTTCTCGGCCACCATGCCCAAGGACATCGCCGAGCTCGCCGACGCGATGCTGCGTGACCCGGTCCGCGTCGCCGTGACCCCGGTCTCCTCGACCGCCGAACGGATCAACCAGCGCATCATCCAGGTCGACTTCTCGGCCAAGCCGGCCTTCCTGACCAAGCTCCTGAAGGACGAGCCGATCAACCGCGCGCTGGTCTTCACCCGGACCAAGCACGGCGCCGACAAGGTCGTGAAGACGCTGGAGAAGGCCGGCATCGCCGCCAGCGCGATCCACGGCAACAAGTCGCAGAACCACCGCGAGCGCACGCTCGCCCAGTTCCGCTCCGGCCAAATCCGCACCCTGGTCGCGACCGACATCGCCGCCCGCGGCATCGACGTCGACGGCATCAGCCACGTCATCAATTTCGACCTGCCCAACGTGCCAGAGACCTATGTGCACCGGATCGGCCGCACCGCGCGCGCCGGCGCCGACGGCACCGCGATCTCGCTGGTGGCCGGCGGCGAGGAGCTCAGCTATCTGCGCGACATCGAACGGCTGATCCGCGTGGCCCTGCCGCGCGAGGATCTCCGCACCGATGCCGGCCGCGAGGCCGCGCGGGCTCCTGCTGCTGCGCAGCAACGGTCCGGCCGATCGGGCCGGCCCGGCCAGCGCCCGCAGGGCGAGGGACGGCACGGCGACGGACGCAAGGTCGACGGCAGACCTGTTGATGGCAGGCCGGGCGAAGCCCACAAGTCGTCGAAGGGGTCTCGCCGCCGGCGTCATTCCGGTGGTAAGATGAACACCTCACCCACCGACCGGTCCGAGCAGCGTCCCGCGCATAGCGCAGGCAAACCTGATGGGATACAAGGCGTTGCCTTTTTGCGCCGCGACAGCCGGCCGATGGGTCAACCGACTCGCAAACCCTATTCGCACTAGCCGTCCACGACCTGGAGAAATTCATGGCTAAGGAAGAGCTGATCCAGTTCGAAGGACTGGTCACCGAAATCCTCCCCGACGCCCGTTACCGCGTGCAGCTCGACGCGGGACACGAGATCGTTGCCTACACCGCCGGCAAGATGAAGAAGAACCGCATCAAGACGCTGGCCGGTGACCGCGTGACGGTCGAGATGTCGCCCTATGACCTCGAGAAGGGCCGACTGATCTTCCGCCACAAGGACGAGCGGCCTTCGACCCCGGGCGGACCGCCGCGGGGCGGACCGCAGCGCGGTGGCCAGTTCCGCCGCCGCTAAGTCCGGCCGGCGCGAAACTGAACTAAATTTCCGGCCTGTGTGCTGATCCGCCGTGCCCGTCACGGCGGATCAAAAAAACGTGCACGTCAGGATTGTTTTGAAGCCCCATTTCCAATAAAATGAATTAATCGATTTTCGGCCGGACGACATTAGCATCCACCGGTACAGCCGGTTCAGACACGCTGACGACCCTTCCAAAAATTCGATCTAACTGCCTGCGCGAGCAGGTTCTGACATGGTGTTATCTGAGAAGGGACTACCCCCGTGAGCATGGGAACCGTGAAGTGGTTTAACGCGACCAAGGGCTATGGCTTCATTCAGCCCGACGATGGCGGCAGCGACGTGTTCGTTCACATCAGCGCCGTCGAGCGCGCCGGGCTCGGCTCGCTGCGCGAAGGCCAGAAGGTCTCGTACGAGATCGTCGCCGACCGCCGTTCCGGCAAGTCGGCTGCGGACAATCTCCGCGCTGCCGGCTGAGCCGCCCCGGGCCCTCGGCCCGGATCGAGCCAATACGAGAAACCACGGCGATACCGTCTGACAACAGGCGACACGCCAGACTCCAGAGGCCGGGCACAACGCACGGCCTTTTTTATTTGTGCGTTCCTGATTGAAATTTTCGACGGCGGCCCGGAGCGGCGGAGGACCTGCTCAATAGGTCGTGCAGGCCGTGGCCGGGCTGTAATAGACGCAGGTCGACTGACGCGGCCTCGTATAGGAGACGTCGCTCAGGTTGATCGAGCTCTTCAGCACGTAGCCGATGGTCGGCGTATAGGTGTAGCTGACTTCGCTGAAGATCAGATAGGTGCCGGCGATCGCAAGCGTGGTGGGAATGCTGACGACGGATTTCTGGGCCCGCGGCGCCGATCCCTTGCTCCACTGCACATGCGCCACCAACGTGGTGGGATCGACATAGAGTTCGGTGATGGTCGCCGCCACCGGCGTGGTCGGATACGGCGTCATGATGCCGGTCGAGGCGGCGAAGAAATTGGTCATGTCGGAGTCGGCGACCGTGGTCGACTGCGAGGTGAGGTCCGACAGGGTGCGCGCCATCAGCGTCACCTTGCGATCGATCGCCACGGCTGACGAGAACTCGATCGTGCCGAAGAACATCACCAGCATCAGCGGCACGATCACCGCGAATTCGGTCGCGGCGAGCCCCTTGGCGTCGCCGACGAAGTCGCCGGCGGATCCGCGGCAGGCCTTCATGATTCTCGCGATCGACTGCATGGTCCGGTCCCGATCCATTGACTAGTACGGCTCGTTCTTGAACGCGGCGGTGGCAACCAGCAGCCGCTTGTTGCCGGCGAGATTGGAGATGTTGTAGCCGAGCCCGGTGACGAACAGCGGCCACTGGTAGAACAGCCTGACCACCACGATGTCGCCGGCGCTGCCGGCGCTGTAACCCATGGTGGTATCGAAATTGCCGGCCGCATCGATGTGCGAGGGAAGCGTCACCGCGCCAAAGGACGAAAAGCTGGATACGTCCACATACAGCTTGCTGCAGTCGAACAGCGCCGGGATCTGGCTGCAGACATAGGTCTTGAACGTCGCCTGCGTGCAAGGCGCGGCGACGCCGCCCACTGCACAGGCCGTCACCGTGCCGGATTGCGCCTGCCCGGTCAGAACCACGCGCGCGGAGTTCTGCGTGACGGTCTCGAGCACCTGGCTCGCGAAGAACATCAGCGCAGTCTCGATGATCGCGAACAGCAGCGCGAAAAACATCGGCGCAACGAGCGCGAACTCGACGGCGGCGGAACCGCGGCGGTTGCCGCCGAACCGGCGCAGCGCGGCCCTGAGCGTGAACCTCTTGGATGCAGGCGATGGCATCGCGTCAAATTCCCCAGCAGCGATCATCTGCCTTGTTCAGTAGCGGAAACTGATTGTTTAAGTGTTTCAGGCGACCCGGAGCGCTCGGCCCCATCCGTTAAGGACGCGTTAACCGGCGGGGCCGGACGCCTACGGATACCCGGGCGCGCGAAAGTCCCGGGCGGGACGTGCTTCCTGCCCGGGTCGGCATGGCTGCCGGTCGGCGGGCGGCCCGCCCGCCTCAGTTGGTCTTGGCGGCGCCACCGGCATTGCCGCTGGCATTGCTGCTCAGCGTACCGGCCTGGTTCATCGTGGTGTTGAAGTAATTGTCGCTGTCGCCGAGCGTGACGCGACGCTGGCACAGCGGCATGCAGCTGTAGGATTCCCGCTCGACGCCCCGATAGACGGTGACGAGGCGGTCGCTCGGACCTTCAACCTGGATCTGGCGGTCGACCAGGATCTCGCCGACGCGATCGAGCGCGATGAAATTGGTGGCACCGTAGCCCTTGCCGGTCACGACGATCATGCCGCCCGGCTGGAGCGTGACGTCGGCGATCAGCGGATTGCCGACCACGATGGTCGCCACCTTGCCGGGCAGCCGGACCAGCTTGGCCTGGTCGACATTGACGGCAATGGTATCGGCGGGGGACTCGGCCAGGCCCGCGCCCGGCGAAGCCAGCACGGCGGCGGCAACCAGAAGACAGGCGCGCGCATGGCGGCGCAGCAACTCTTTACGCATACTCTCACTCCCGGGACGTCACAAACCGGCAAAAGCGAATCTCGATGCGGAGCCGGTGCCCGACCCGATTAACCTGCCCGTAATTCGTGAACGTTCCGCAAACCTGGTGACTATTGTTTGAACGGCCTGCCGTTTTCCGGACTCCGGCCGCAGACGGCTAGCGCCGGAACGGATAGGCCAGCTGCCCTGCGATTTCCTTGGGCATGGTCGCTTCGTCCTTGCCATACTCCTTGGGCAGCTGATCCATCGGCATGCGGAAGGTGCCGAACAGCACGTCCCAGATCGGGAAGGTCCCGGCGAAATTGGTGTCACCGCCCTCTTCCAGCGGCGTGTGGTGCCAGCGGTGGAAAACCGGCGTCGCCAGCACGTATCTGAAGGGACCGAAGGTCCAGTTCAGATTGGCGTGCACGAAGGCCGAATGGAAGGTGGTGAAGGGAGCGACCCAGACCATCGCATTCGGTGAAATGCCGGCCATCAGCAGCACCACGTCGACGCCGATCGTGCCGAGCAGGAGATTGACGGGATGGAAGCGCGCGGCCGAAATCCAGCTGATCTCCTCAGAGGAGTGATGGACGGCGTGGTATTTCCAGAACTCGCCGCCATGAAACAGCCGGTGCAGCCAGTACAGCATGAAGTCCGACAGCACCAGGAACAGCACGGCCTGCACCCAGAGCGGCAATTGCGCCAGCGGGCCGTGACCGTCGTCGTAGAAGGCGATCAGCTCATCGGCGTCATGGATGTTGAAGACGAGGCTGGCGCCGACGATCAGGAAGCCGATCCGCATGGTGCGGGCGAACACCGGAACGAAGAACCAGTAGCAGATGTCGGTGACGATCTCCCGCTTGCGCCACCACGGCACGCCGGGATTGCAAGCCCAGAGATGCTCGAGCACGGTGAAGACCATGGCCAGAACGAACGTGATGGGGATCACCTTCGTGATGGTCTCGCCGAGCATCAGGGCGACTTGCATGGGCAGGCTCGACATCGTCGCCTCACTTCCGAATTCGCGTTCCGGTCCATGCGTACTCCCTGAAATTTAAGGGAGGATGAAGTCGGCCTCGCGGCGGCCGCGGCCGGAATCGGAATGAATCCGTGTCCCCGCCTTAAGGTGAAATTCACTCTGGCCAAAAGCATCGGCCACGAAGCGGGTTTGAGCGATCGAATTAACCGCGCCGAAAGAGCTCGGCTTTCAAGGTCGGAGCGTCAAAGACAGCGCCGAACGAGGCGATCCAACCCAGATGGAGTTTTGTTCATGAAGAACCTGATTGCGCGTTTCGCGAAGGATGAATCCGGCGCCACCGCCATCGAATACGGCCTGATTGCCGCCGGCATCGCGCTGGCCATCATCACCGTCGTCAACAATCTCGGCAGCACGCTGAACACCAAGTTCGGTTCGATCAGCTCCTCGCTGAAGTAAGCGACCGACGAACACGGCAAAAGCCCCGGATTTCCGGGGCTTTTGTGTCCTTGAGAAGCGGCGAGTTCCTGTGGCGTATCACGAGTACCGAACCGATGCCGCGACGGCGGCGGGCGACGCCAGATCGGCGCAATCCAGTCAGCCGGTCTACTGGATCTGCCTTGCCCTGCTGCTTGCCACGATCGCGCTGGCCACGCGCATTGCCGCCATCCTGTGAGGGCAACGCGCCCCGCACTGCCGGCCATCATTGTCTGTTTGTTTAGCTCTGACGGCTAACCTGCCGCGACGCCCGACCCCGCGATAATCCTGGCCTCAAGACGCCGCCCATGATCCTCGACCTTGCGCGCCTCATGCTCTTTCCGGCCCTGATGGCCTTCGCCGCGGCGAGCGATCTGTTCACGATGACGATCTCGAACCGGGTCTCGCTGGCGCTGGTCGCCGGCTTTTTCACGCTCGCGCTCGCCAGCGGCATGCCGCTCCAGGACCTGCTGAGCCATGTCGGCGCCGGCGCGCTGATGCTCGTGATCGCCTTCGCCTGCTTTGCGATGGGCTGGGTCGGCGGCGGCGACGCCAAGGTCACGGCCTCGGTCGCACTCTGGTTCGGTTTCCCGCATCTGATGAATTTCCTGCTCTACGCTTCCCTCTTCGGCGGCGCCCTGACCCTGCTGCTGCTCCAGTTCCGGCAATGGCCGTTGCCCTTCGGCCTCGCGGGCCAGGCCTGGCTGGCGCGGCTGCACGCCAAGGAGACCGGCATTCCCTACGGCATCGCGCTCGCCATGAGCGCGCTGATGGTCTACCCCGAGACCGAATGGGTGAAGGCGATCGACCTCGCCCACCTCGCACTGCGCTGAACGCCAACGGTTAAACCAGGCGTTAAGGCGATTTAGATACGCCTCATTAACCATGCTTTGACGAATAGCTGGTCAACTGCAGATCACAGCGGCGGCAGCGTCGCGGCGTTTTGTGGAAAGTGAAGCGTATGAATAGGGCACGCATTGTCGTCCTGACGGTCGCCATCTGCGCCGGCGGTGTGGCCGCCTATTTGGCGAGTGGCTCGGACAATTCTGCGCCGCCACCCGCCCCGGTCGCGCAGCTTCCGACCGTCGACGTTCTCGTCGCCAAGAACGACATCGGCCTCGGCCAGACGGTCAAGCCCGACGATGTCCAGTGGCAGACCTGGCCGGCCGCGACCGCCAGCACCATCTTCATCCGCCGCAACGAGCGCCCCGACGGCGTCACCCAGGTGACCGGTTCGATCGCGCGCGCCCCCTTCATCCAGGGCGAGCCGATCCGCGACCAGAAGCTGGTGAAAGCCGAGGGCTCCGGCTTCATGGCTGCGATCCTGCCGAGCGGCATGCGTGCCGTCTCCACCGAAATCTCGCCGGAAACCGGCGCGGGCGGCTTCATCCTGCCCAACGACCGCGTCGACGTGCTGCTGACACGCCGCCTCAAGAACCCGGACCAGAGCGCCGGGGCCCAGGACATCGTCACCTCCGAAATCATCATGGCCAATGTCCGCGTGCTGGCGATCGACCAGGCGCCCAAGGAGAAGGACGGCCAGAATTCGGTGGTCGGCAAGACCGTCACACTCGAACTCAATCCGGCGCAGACCGCGACGCTGTCGGCAGCCCGCCAGAGCGGCACCCTGTCGCTGGCGCTGCGCAGCATCGCCGACGTCAAGATGAGCGAGATCACTCTCGACGATTCCGCACAGAAGCGCGACGGCGTTTCGATCATTCGCTACGGCATCCAGAGCCAGACGGCCAAAGCACGATGAGGACAGCCGCCATGAAATGCAGGGCAAATCCGACGACGATGCGAACCGCCATGGTCCGCGCCCTGTCGTTCTCGGCCGCGCTTGCGCTGACGCTGAACCCGGCGATCACGCCCGCGGTAGCGGCCGACTACCGCCCGGCTGCGCCGGTCGCGGCCGACGGCCAGATGAACGCGCGCTTCCTGTCGCTCGGCGTCGGCAAGTCGATCGTGATCGACCTGCCGCGCGACATCAAGGACGTGCTGGTCGCCGATCCCAAGATCGCCAATGCGGTGGTGCGCTCGTCGCAGCGCGCCTACATCATCGGCGCCGCGATCGGCCAGACCAACATCGTGTTCTTCGATTCCGCCGGCCAGCAGATCGCGGCCTATGACATCGCGGTCAAGCGCGACCTCAACGGCATCCGCGCCGCGCTGAAGCAGGTGCTGCCGAACGCCGATATCCAGGTCGACGGGCTCGGCGAGGGCGTCGTGCTGTCGGGTTCCGCAGCCAATCCGATCGAGGCGCAGCAGGCCAACGAACTCGCCGCGCGGCTCGCCGGCGGCGCCGACAAGGTCGTGAACTCGATCGTGGTCCGCGGCCGCGACCAGGTCATGCTCAAGGTCACGGTCGCCGAGGTCGCGCGCAACATCGTCAAGCAGCTCGGCATCGACCTCTCCGCCTCGCTCAGCTCGGGCACGTCGGTGGTGAGCTTCACCAACTCGAACCCCTTCACCGCGCTCGGCCGCAACCTCGTCGACGGCAACAATCTCACCGCGAATTTCGGCTCGGTGCAGGCCACGCTGCGCGCAATGGAGACGGCCGGCGTGATCCGCACCCTGGCGGAGCCGAACCTGACCGCGATCTCCGGCGAATCCGCGACCTTCATCGCCGGCGGCGAGTTCCCGGTTCCCGCAGGCTATTCGTGCGACCCGACCACGCGTGTCTGTACCACCCAGATCAGCTTCAAGAAATTCGGCATCTCGCTCAACTTCACGCCCGTCGTGCTCAGCGAGGGCAAGATCAGCCTGCGCGTCATGACCGAGGTGTCGGAACTGTCGAACGAGAACGCGATCACGCTGTCGCAGGCGGTGACCTCGACGACGGTCAACTCGCTGACGGTGCCCTCGATCAAGACCCGCCGCGCCGAGACCTCGCTCGAGATTCCCTCCGGCGGCGCGATGGCGATGGCCGGCCTGATCCAGCAGCAGACCAAGCAGGCCGTCAGCGGATTGCCGGGCCTGATGCAGCTGCCGGTGCTCGGCTCGCTGTTCCGCAGCCGCGACTTCGTCAACAATACCACCGAGCTGGTCGTGATCGTGACGCCCTATGTCGTGCGTGCGGTCGCGCCGAAGGACCTGTCCCGTCCGGATGACGGCTTCGCCGCGCCCGCCGATCCGCAGGCCGAACTGCTCGGCAACATCAATCGCATCTACGGCGTGCCCGGCCGGACCGAACCGGGCCGGAATTACCGCGGCACCTACGGCTTCATCACCGATTGAGCGGAACGGGGAAATCGTTATGACCACAAGACCACCCCAGACCAGGAGACGCGCCATCGGCTTCGGTGGCGCGATCGTCGGTATCGCGCTCGCGCTCGGCGGCTGCAAGCACGACCAGGTCGCCACCGCTTCCATCCCGGACGACTACAGGCAGCGTCACCCGATCGCGATCGAGGAGCAGAACCGCTCCATCGTCGTCTTCGTCGGCCACGCCCGCGGCGGACTGACCGCCGCCCAGCGCGCCGACGTGATGGGCCTCGCCTCGACCTGGCTTCAGGAGGGCACCGGCGCCATCCATATCGACGTGCCCTCGGGCACGCCCAATGCACGCCCGGCCGCAGAGACGATGCGGGAAATCCAGGCGATGCTGACTGCGGCGGGTATCCCGCAGCGTGGCGTCATCGCGCGTCCCTATCAGCCCGAGGACAAGCGCTTCCTGCCGCCGATCCGGCTGACCTATTCGAAGATCGCTGCCGTCGCCGGCCCCTGCGGGCTGTGGCCGGACGACATCGGACCGTCGATGAAGAACAAGGGCTGGTTCGAGAACAAGGACTACTACAATTACGGCTGCGCCTATCAGCGCAACATGGCTGCGATGATCGACAACCCGTCCGATCTGGAGCAGCCGCGGCCGGAAACGCCATCCTACACCACACGCCGCACCGCCATCTTCGAGAAGTACCGCAAGGGCGTTGCGACGGCGGTCGCCTATCCCGAGGCCGAACGGGCCAAACTCAGCGACACCGGCAAATGATCAGCTACGCTCGCCAGACCCAGGAAGAACAGGTCGACGCCTCGCCGCCGGCCGAGGAGCACATCGCGCCTGCGCCGCGCGTGTCTGTACAGGCCTTCTGCGAGACCGTGGAAACCGCCGCCGCCGTGCAGGCGGCCGGCGAGGATCGCCGGCTCGGCAAGGCCCATCTCAAGATCCAGATGGGCGGCATGGCGGCCGCGATCGAGGCCTATCGCTCGGCGCCGACGCCGAACGTGATCGTCCTCGAGAGCGACGGACGCAACGATCTCCTGAACGGGCTCGACCAGCTCGCGACGGTCTGCGACGCCGGCACCCGCGTGGTCGTGATCGGTCGCATCAACGACGTCACGCTGTACCGCGAGCTGGTACGCCGCGGCGTCAGCGACTATGTGCTCGCGCCGGTCGGCGCGATCGACGTGGTGCGCTCGATCTGCAACCTGTTCTCGGCGCCGGAAGCCAAGGCGGTCGGCCGCATCATCGCGGTGGTCGGCGCCAAGGGCGGCGTCGGCTCCTCCACCATCTCCCACAACGTGGCCTGGGCGATCGCCCGCGACCTCGCGATGGACGCGGTGGTGGCCGATCTCGACCTGGCCTTCGGCACCGCCGGTCTCGACTACAACCAGGACCCGCCGCAGGGCATCGCCGACGCCGTGTTCTCGCCGGATCGGGTCGACACGGCCTTCATGGACCGCCTGCTGTCGAAATGCACCGACCATCTCAGCCTGCTGGCCGCACCTGCGACGCTGGACCGGGTCTACGATTTCGGCAGCGAGGCCTTCGACGCGGTGTTCGACACGCTGCGGGCGACCATGCCGTGCATCGTGCTGGACATCCCGCACCAATGGTCGGGCTGGACCAAGCGCGCCCTGATCGGGGCCGACGACATCCTGATCGTCGCCGCGCCGGATCTCGCCAATCTCCGGAACACCAAGAACCTGTTCGACCTCCTGAAGGCCGCGCGGCCCAACGACCGGCCGCCGCTCTACTGCCTGAACCAGGTCGGGGTGCCGAAACGGCCGGAAATCGCCGCCGCCGAATTCGCCAAGGCGATCGAGAGCCAGCCCGTGGTCTCGATCCCGTTCGAGCCGCAGATCTTCGGGTCGGCGGCCAATAACGGCCAGATGATCGCCGAGATCTCGGCCAACCACAAATCGATCGACATGTTTCTCCAGATCGCCCAGCGCCTGACCGGCCGAAGCGAGACGAAGAAACAAAAGTCGTCGCTGCTTTCACCCCTGATTGAGAAGTTGCGCGGAAAATAGCCGCCGCATGGAGTCGTTAAGTGTTCGGTAAGCGTAGCGGAACAGACACCGACCTGCGGGCTCCCAAGCCCGGCGCCGTGTCGCCAGAGCCAGCCCCGGCTCCGGCGCCTGCAGCGT
>VYLE01000048.1_pt1 | contig 109872 bp, 115 predicted proteins | sample 5114391 | NCBI WGS metagenome assembly VYLE01 (sample SAMN12291771, study PRJNA351875) | freshwater metagenome | isolation source: freshwater lake | place: USA: Michigan, Kent Lake | collected 2013-08-15 | reverse complement strand
GGGCGACGCCGCCGGCGTCAGGGCCGAGGCCGCGGCCATGGCGGCGGCGCGGCCCTCCATCGCCAGGGGGGACGCCAAGGATTACATCGCCTTCGTCGACGTCGCCCTGGAGGTGCTGCTCGGCCGGGCGGCGATGCTGGAGAACAGGCCGCGTGAGGCGGCGCGCCATTATCACAAGGCGGCGCTGCAGCAGGAGCGTGATCTGCAGGGCCGCGACCCGCCGCCCTGGTGGTATCCGATCCGCCGGTCCTATGCCTCGGCCCTGCTGGCCTCGGGCCAGACCGACAAGGCGCTGAAGGAAGTCGACAAGGTGCTGGCGAAATGGCCGCACGATCCCCTGACGCTGGTCGTCGCCAGCCGCGCCGAGTCGAAGAAGGGCAGGGCGGACGCCTCCGCCGAGCGGATGAAACAGGCGGGGCGTGAGTGGATGGGTCAGAGTCTGGCCGGGATCGCCCCCGACCAGATCTGAGGTCCGTCTTTCAGAAAGGGACCGCTACTTGCCGCTCAACGCCTTGGCGATCGCGGCCTTCAGCGCCTCGGTCTGGGCGCCGCTGATGAAGTCGCCTTCGACGAAGAAGGCCGGGGTGCCGTTGATGCCCATGTCCTTGGCCAGCTGCCGCTGGTCGGCCAGGTACTGCACCTGCTCCGGAGTCTGCTCCAGGGCCCGGACAGAGGCCGGGGCGATGCCGTTGCGGGCGAGGAGGTCGTCCACCTGCTCGTCGGTCAGCGGCCGGTGGTCCATCATCTCGAAGTGGGCGTCGGCGAACAGGCCCTTGTTGCCCAGCGCCCGGGCCGCCGCCGCCGCGTACTCTGACGTCGGTCCGAAGTTGCCGAGCGTATAGTCCTTGAACACGAAGCGGACGTTGGGATTTTCCCGCGCCAGTTTGGCGACCTCGGGGGCGATGACCTTGCAGTAGGTGCAGTTGTAGTCGAACAGCTGCACGACGGTGACCTTGCCCTGGGGGTTGATCACGAAGTCCCGCCTGTCGCGTTGCAGCTGCACCTTGTGGCTGGCGAACTGCTTTTCGATGACCGCCTCTTCCTCGGCCATCGCCTTCAGCTGCAGGGCCTGCTGGGCCTCCAGCAGGATTTCGGGATGCTGCAGGATGTAGGCGCGCACCTTGTCGCCGAAATCCTTGTCGACCTTCATATCCTGGGCCGCCGCAATCGAGGCGGGGTCCACCTCGGTGATCGGCTTGTCCTTCTTCTCGCAGGCGGTCAGCCCGACCGTGGCGGCCAGGGTGATGACAAGCGGGATCGTCGAGCGGCGCATGAATGTCTCTCGGAATTCAGGGGATCGTGGAGGGCCTGCGAGCGGACCTTAGCCTTCCTTGGCCAGGTCCTGCAGGTCTTCGCGGCTGGGGTTGGCGGTGAGGACGATGTCGGTGGCCCGGCGCCAGCCGACGCTGTTCTTGTCGAGCAGGTCGCGGGCCCGCATGGCAAAGCCGCGCGCCTCGTTCAGGCCGCCGAGCGCATAGTAGTATTCGGCCGTCGACAGGCGCGCGAGGCCCTCGTCGCCCTTGGCGTCATAGGCCTGCGCCAGCAGGCGCCAGGCGTCCGGAATGTCCTCATGCAGCAGCGAGCGCTTCAGCATCTCGATGCCCTCGTCGCGCTTGGCCGGGTCGTCCAGGTTGATCAGCGTCTGGCCGAGGTTGATGCGCAGCAGCGGCGCGTCCGGCTTGTATTTCACAGACTGGCGCTGCGGATATTCGGCTTCCCTGGCGCGGGCGAACTCGAACAGCATCTGGCCCTTGAGCTCCCACAGGTAGGCGTTCTCGGGCTGTTCGGTCAGCAGGCTGTCGACCATGACCACGGCGCGGTTGACGTCCTTCAGCCGGTAGTAGGCGATGGCCCGGGCATAGCGGGCCGGATAGCTCTTGTCGGTCTCGGCGTACTTGATGAGGGCGACCTGAGGCTGGGTGAAGGCGACGATCTTGGCCTTCATGATCTCGTGGGCCTCAAGCTCGGCCGGCGAGTCGACCGCCTTGTAGTGCGACTGGGACTCGACCTTGCTGCGCAGCATCTCGATACGGGTCGAGGACAGCGGGTGGCTGCGGAAATAGGGGAAGCGGCGGGCTTCCTGGAAGACTTCCTGGTAGCGGAACTTGTCGAAGAACTCGACCAGGCCCCGTGACGACTGCCCGGTCTTCTCGAGGAAGCCGACAGCGGCCTGGTCGGCGCGGCCTTCCTGTTCGCGGCTGAAGCCCAGCGCGCCCAGGGTGCCGAAATAGCCGGAGTTGCCGATCAGCATGGCCCCGGCGTCCGGCGCCCCGGCCAGCAGGGCCAGCACGCCCAGGCCCATGGTCAGCAGCATCGGGCGCAGGCCCGCGTTCTGCATGTCGCCCGAGCGCAGCGGGTGGGCTCCGGCCAGGTGGCCGATCTCATGGGCCATGACGCCCTTGAGCTGATTGGGGTTCTCGGTCTCGAGGATCAGGCCGGCGTTGAAGCCCATGACCTGGCCCTGGGTGGCGAAGGCGTTGAGCGACTTGTCACCGACCAGGAGGATGGTGACATCCTTGGGCGTCATGCCCGCCGCGGCGATCAGCGGATCGGCCTGGGCGTGCAGGATGGCTTCGATCTCGGTGTCGCGCAGCAGCGACACCCGGTCTTCCTGGGCAAAGGCCGGCAGGCCGGCGGTCAGCACCAGGCTGACCGCCGTGAGACCGGCGATGGCCGCCTTCAGCGGCCGCCAGGATGAGAAGGCGCGGGAGCTCATCAGGTCACGTTACTCCGTTAGCGCCCCCGCGCGGACTCAAAGACTAGTGTGGGTTGATCACCGACGCCACCAACCCTTCTTGGGTTTTTCCGGCGGGGCGGTGATTTCGTTCGGATCGGGCAGGGCTGGCGCGGCCGGTTCCGGAGCCGGGGCAGGCTCCGGCGCGGCGGCCACGACCGGTTCCGGCGCCGGCTCGGGAGCCGGGGCGGGCGCTTCCACGACCGGTTCCGGCGCGGCCTCGACGACCTCGGAAGGGGCTTCCGGAGCGGCTTCCACCACCTCTTCGGCCTTTTTCGGCTTGGCGCGGCTCTTGCGGGCCTTCTTCACCGGCTCTTCGACGGGCAGCTCGACCCAGACCTCGTCGGTGAAGGGCTCACCCGCCGCCAGCGTCGCGATCGGCGGATCGATCATGGCGAAGTCCTGCGCGGGCTCTTCAGCCGGCAGAGCGGCTTCGACGACGTCGGAGGCTTCAGCGGCGACGGCGTCACGCGGCTCGCGCGGACCCCGATCCCGGTCGCGGCCACGACGACGGCCACGGCCGCCGCGTTCGCCACGCTCGCGCTCGGGACGCTCGCCACGCTCGGCGACCGGACCTTCATCGCTCTCGACCAGCGCAGGGCGGACCGGCGCCTGGTCCGGGTCGCGGACGCTCAGCATGCCGCCGCCCTCAAGGGTGGCAGGATCGTGCCACTGGAAGGGATCGTCGCCGAAGGGAACGCGCGGGCGGGCCCAGGCGAAGCCGTCCTTGGGACGATCTTCCTCGCGGCTGCGGCGACCGCCGCGACGGCCGCGACGCCGGCGGCGTCCGTCCTTGTCGAACTCGTCGTCGCCACCGGCTTCGGCGTCTTCACCGTCCTCGGCGTCACCGACGCTGGCGTCGGCGGCGATGGCCGGGCGATCTTCGCTCTCGTCCTCGCGGCGACCGCCACGGCGACGACGGCGACGGCGGCCATCGCGGCTTTCGTCGTCACGGCGCGGCTCCCGCTCGGCGCCCTCGCGGCGGGCCGGACGGTCGTCGGCTTCGGCGTCATCGTCGTCGATGATTTCTTCGTCGTCCTCCTCGTCGTCGGGCGGCACGAAGTCGTCGTCGTCATCAACCAGACCATGGCTGGGCAGGGCCAGGACGGAGGTGTCCAGGGCGTGCAGGCTGTGCTCGCCGAGCGCCGTGCGCTCCAGCTCATGCTCGGCATGGGCCAGGGCGTCGTCGACCTGGATGGTGACGTACAGGTGGTGGACCTGGTGGATACGGGCCAGGTGGGCGCGCTTTTCGTTGAGGATGTAGAGGGCCACGGCCCCCGGCACCTTCAGGGTCAGCTCGCCGCCGCCGCGCAGGGCTTCCATCTCCACCGCGCGCAGGGCCGACAGGGCGCTGGACTCGACCGAGCGAACCCGGCCGACGCCTTCACAATGCGGGCAGACGTGGGTGGTGCCTTCCAGCACGCCGGTGCGGCGGCGCTGGCGGCTGATTTCCATCAGGCCGAAGGAGGAGATGCGGCCCATCTGCACGCGGGCGCGGTCGTCCTTGAGGTTGTCCTTGAGGATCTTCTCGACGGCGCGATTGTTCTTCGACTCCTCCATGTCGATGAAGTCGATGACGATCAGGCCGGCCAGGTCACGCAGACGCAGCTGGCGGCAGGCTTCCTCGGCCGCCTCGCAGTTGGTCTTCAGCGCGGTGGCTTCGATGTTGCGCTCGCGGGTGGCCTTGCCGGAGTTGACGTCGATGGCGACCAGCGCCTCGGTCTGGTTGATCACCAGGTAGCCGCCCGAACGCAGCGGCACGACCGGCGTGTAGATCTGGCTCAGCTGGTTCTCGATCCGGTGGGCCACGAACAGCGGCGTCGGCTCGCGATAGGCCACCACCTTGGCGGCCTGGCTGGGCATGATCATCCGCATGAAGTCGCGGGCTTCCTTATACCCGGCCTCGCCCTCGACCTGGACGGTATCGATGTCCTTGTCGAACAGGTCGCGGATGGCCCGCTTCACCAGGTCCTCTTCCTCATAGATGAGGGCGGGGGCCACGGAGTTCAGGGTGGTGTCGCGGATGTTTTCCCACAGCCGCATCAGGTACTCGTAGTCGCGCTTGATCTCGGCCTTGGTGCGCTTGGCGCCGGCCGTGCGGACGATGAGGCCGAGGCCCTTGGGAACGCCCAGGCCCTGGACGACGGTCTTCAGACGCTTGCGGTCGGTGGCCGAGATGATCTTGCGCGAAATGCCGCCACCGCGATCGGTGTTGGGCATCAGCACGCCGTAGCGGCCGGCCAGCGACAGGTAGGTGGTCAGGGCCGCGCCCTTGTTACCGCGCTCTTCCTTGACGACCTGGACCAGCATGATCTGCCGGCGGCGGATGACGTCCTGGATCTTGTACTTGCGCATGAGGCGGCGGCGGCGGCGCTCGACCTCTTCTTCCATGTCGTCATCGTCGTCGTCAGACGCGGAGGCCTTGCTGACGGTTTCGGCGTGCTCGTGATCGTCGTCGCCGTGGGACTCGTGCGAGTCCTCGGCGCCGTTGTCTTCCGCCTCTTCGCCGTCCTCGGACGCCTCGATCGACGGATCGGCTTCACGGGCAGCCGGCTTGTTGCGCGAACGGCCACGGCCGCGGTCACGCTTGGGCGGCGCCGGCTCGTCGTCGTCCTCGGCCAGCTCGCGGGTGAGCGCCTCGCGGTCGGCCAGGGGGATCTGGTAGTAGTCGGGGTGGATCTCGTTGAAAGCCAGGAACCCGTGGCGGTTGCCGCCATACTCGATGAAGGCGGCCTGCAGGCTGGGTTCGACCCGGGTTACCTTGGCGAGATAGATGTTCCCGCGAAGCTGTTTCCGGCTTTGGCTTTCGAAGTCGAATTCCTCAATCCGGCTTCCATCCATGACGACGACACGCGTTTCTTCGGCGTGCGCGGCGTCGATGAGCATCTTCTTTGTCATCGATTGTCTCTCTCCGGCTCTTGGCGCGCTCAAGGCGCAGCCGCCGGTCTGTTGAATCGGCGCGCAGCACGTCGCCAAGCCCGGCCCCGGTGGGGGCGGCTCTAAGCGGACAATGTTGGGGAGCGTGCGCGCGGCCCATGAAAGTCTCTGTTGTTCCTGGATGCGCCGGTGCGGCGCTCAGGATGCGGAACGGTTCGGCGCCCTTGCGTCGGAGCTTCCTCCAACCAGGCCGGGCGCCAGCCTGTGTGTTGCGCGGAGCGAACCCGTCGGTTGCGGGGTGCGGCGCGCGAGCGGGACATTAGCCTGATGTGGCAAGGAAAGGGAAGGGCGGGATTGAGGCAGATCAAGGCCGGCCGGCGCGGAAGGCCCAGACTGCGGGTGCTCAAAAGGAGAGCCTCTCCATGAAAAACCCCCTGATCGTCGGTATCCTGGCGCTGACCTGCGCCCTCGGCCCGGTCGTCCAGACCGCCAGCGCCCAACCGGACCGGCGTCCGCGCGCCGAGCACCCGCAGCACCGCCGCCAGCCGCCGCCCCCCGGCTGGGATCGCCGCCAGTGGGAGTACCGCCAACGCTATGAGCGCACCCATCCCCGCCGCCGCAAGGACGATCGCCATGACGAGGTGATCGCCGGTCTGTTCGGTTTTGTTCTCGGCGCCGCCCTGGCCGAGTCCCGCGAGGAGCAGCGCGACCAGGTCAGGCTCGAAGACCGGCAATGGATCGCCGCCTGCGCCCGCAAGTACCGCTCCTTCGACGCCCGCAGCGGCACCTACCTCGGTCGGGACGGCCTGCGCCACTACTGTCGCCTCTGACCGGACGTACGTCGGCGCGGCGATGTCGGTCTCCGCCGCCCGTGAATGGAAGTGACCCACCGTTCGCGTGGTTCTCGTGGCCGGTCCGCTGGCCGCGGCGGAGATGCGTGAACGGAGCGTCGTTCCACAGCGGCCGTCTGGATGTCCCGGAGGCGATAACGCGGGGGCTGCATCGTTGGTTCGGATCGAGACCCATAATGAGGACAAATCCGAGATTCCTAACCCGCCTTAACCCCTTCTCCACCTCCATCCGCCCATAAGCGGTCTGATCGCCGGACTGGCGGGTGCGTGGGGCGTAAGAATGCGCGGGGTTTCGGGTAGCGTCGGCAAGCGTTGGACGGCGGCGTTGATCGCCGGCGGTCTGATCGTCGTCGCCCTTGGCGCCGGCGCCTTCGCCCAGGCCTCCGGCATGGCCGCCGGGATTCTGAAGGTGCGGCTGGGTGGCGATACGTCCGAGACCCGGCTGGTCATCGACCTCGACCGCTCGGTCTCCGGCAAGCTGATCTCCGACGGCGCCGCCGACAACACCGTCATCGTCGCCTTTCCCAGGGTGGGCGTGAACGGCGACCTCAAGGGGGCCGGCCAGGGTGTCGTGCGCCGCTGGACGGTCAACACCACCGGCGGCTCGGCCCGGCTCAACATCGAACTGGCCCGCAAGGCCCAGGTCGCCCGCCGCTTCCTGCTGCCGCCGAGCGACGGGGTCGACCACTACCGCTATGTCATTGACCTGCGCGCCACCGGCGGGCCGCTGAACCCGCGCGACGCCAGGGATGCGAGGGCGCTCGGTCCCGCCCAGTCGCTGCCCGTCGAGCAGGGCGCCCGCCGTCCAATGCCCGTCATCAAGGCCAACCGTACGTCGGGCCGCAAGGTCATCGTCATCGACGCCGGCCATGGCGGCCATGACCCCGGAGCCATCGGGGCCAACGTGCATGAAAAGCAGGTGACCCTGGCGGCCGCGAAGGCGCTGAAGTCCCGGCTGGAAAAGACCGGCCGCTACACCGTCATCCTGACCCGCGACTCCGACCGCTATGTCACGCTCGAAGGCCGCGTGCAGATCGCCCGCCGCGCCGACGCCGACCTGTTCATCTCGCTGCATGCCGACGCCGGCCCCGGAACGACCAGCGGCGCGTCCGTCTACACGCTTTCGGAAAAGGGCGAAGGGCGGGTCGGCAAGGTGCTCGGCAAGGACGACTGGCTGATGAACGCCTCCCTGACCGGCGGCGACCGCGGCGTCGGCCAGATCCTGCTCGACCTGTCGCAGCGGGCCACGAAGAATCGCTCTGCCGGCTTTGCCGAGGTGCTGATCAGCGAGATCTCCGACGTCACCCCGATGCTGCGCCGCAGTCACCGGGACGGCAACCTCGTCGTCCTTCTGGCCCCCGACGTGCCGGCCGTGCTGCTGGAAATGGGCTTCATCACCAGCCCCAGCGACGAGGCCCGCCTCAACAACGCCGCCAGCCGAAACCGGCTGGTGAACAGCATCGGCGACGCCATCGACCGGTGGTTTTCGCGCGACATGAGAGTCGCTTCCCGCTGAGCCCACGATAGGCCGCATTGGCGCCGTCCCTCTGGCGCGCTAGAGGGAATCCCATGTCGGACAAGAAATCCCGGGGCGTGTGGCCGGTGTTCAACCCACCTGAGCAGTGGGTCGCCGTTTTGGGCATCGGCGTGCTCGGCGTCATCGCCGTGGCCGGCTTTGCCATCGCCATCTATGCGGCCGTTCTGTTCCACGACATGCCGGACGCCGGCGACCTCGTCGACTACCGCCCGCCGACCGCCACGCGCGTCTATGGCTGGGACGGAACCCTGATCGGCGAGTTCTCCAAGGAGCGCCGTATCTTCGTGCCCTACGACCAGATGCCGCCGCGTCTGGTCCAGGCCTTCATGGCCGCCGAGGACCGCAACTTCTTCCAGCACAGCGGCGTCGACGTTCAAGGGCTTGGCCGCGCCATGCTGCGCAACGTCGTCAATGTGGTTCGAGGGCGAAGGCTGGAGGGCGGCTCGACCATCACCCAGCAGGTCGCCAAGAACGTCCTGCTGACCAGCGACGCCACCCTCGGCCGCAAGCTGAAGGAAGCCATCCTGGCCCGCCGCCTGGAGCAGACGCTGACCAAGGATCACATCCTTGAGCTCTATCTGAACGAAATCTGGCTGGGTTACCGCAGCTATGGCGTCGCCGCCGCCGCCTACAACTATTTCGGCAAGTCGCTCGACAACCTGACCCTGTCGGAAATGGCCTATCTGGCCGCCGTGCCCAAGGGGCCGGACAACTATCACCCGGTGCGCCGCAAAGAGAACGCCATCGCCCGCCGCAACTGGATCCTCAGCCAGATGGCTGAGCTCGGTTGGGTCAGTCAGGCCGAGGCGGACGCAGCGATGAAGGAGGACCTGGTCGTCCAGGCCGCTCCGACCCGCGCCAAATACAAGGACGCCGACTACTTCGTCGAGGAAGTGCGTCGCCGGGGCCTCGGCACCATGGGCGAGCGCCTGACCGAGGGCGGCTACTACATGCGCACGACCCTCGATTCGAACCTCCAGACGGCCGCCCGCATCGCCCTGATGAACGGGCTGGAGGCCTATGACCGCCGGCACGGCTGGCGCGGGGCCTGGGGCACGACCAACGGCGCCGCCGGCTGGGAAGCCGCGGCCTTGAAGAAGTCACCGCCGTCGGAGCGCCGGGGCTGGCGCGCCGCCGTGGTCGAAAGCGTCGAGGACGGGGTGCGTGTGCGTCCCGCCAAGGACTTCGGTCCCGGCAACCTGGCCGCCGAGGACGTCGCCTGGGCCCGGGCCGGCAAGGGGCTGAGCCCCGGCGACCTGATCTTCGTCGAGCCGGCTGAAAAGACGCCCGGCGTCTACCGGCTGAAGCAGGTCCCGCAGGTCAACGGCGCCCTGGTCGCCATCGAGCCCAACAGCGGCCGTGTGCTGGCCATGGTCGGCGGCTATTCCTTCTCGCTGTCGAACTTCAACCGCGCCACCCAGGCGATGCGCCAGCCCGGTTCGGCCATCAAGCCGTTCGTCTACGCCGCCGCCCTGGAAGACAGCTACACCCCGGCCAGCATGGTCACGGACGCCCAGATCACCCTCAAGGGGGCGGTCAATGGCGAGGACTGGACGCCGGAGAACTACAACAAGAAGTATTATGGCTCGATGCCGCTGCGCCGCGGTCTGGAACTGTCGCGCAACGCCATGACCGTGCGCCTGGCCCAGGGCGTCGGCATGCGCAAGGTCAGCGATCTGGCGGTCAAGATGGGGGTCGCCGACAACATGGCGCCCGTGCTGGCCATGGCGCTGGGGGCAGGGGAGACCACGCCCCTGAAGATCACCGGGGCCTACGCCGCCTTCGCAAACGGCGGCCGTCGCATCGACCCGCACCTGATCGAGATGATCGAGGACCGCGAGGGCAAGGTGCTGTTCCGCGCCGACAAGCGGGACTGCCCGCGATGCAACGCCGGCTTCAACGGCGACGAGAGCCCGCGCATCGCGCCGGGCGGCCAGCAGGTCATTGACCCGGTCACCGCCTACCAGATCACCTCCATGCTCGAGGGCGTCGTCCAGCGCGGCACCGCCACCCAGGCCCGCGTGCTGGGCCGCCCCGTCGCCGGCAAGACCGGGACCACCAACGAATACCGCTCGGCCTGGTTCGTCGGCTACACGCCGCAGATCGTGGTCGGGGTCTTTGTCGGCTTTGACGACAACCGTGGTCTCGGCGAGGGCGAAGTGGGCGGGGTCGCCTCCCTGCCGATCTTCATCGACTTCATGAAGGTGGCGCTCAAGGACGTTCCGCCGACCGAGTTCAAGCCGCCGAAAACGGCCAAGTTCGCCATGGTCGGCGGCGTGCGCGAGGCTTTCCGGCCAGGTACGGAGCCGCGCGGCAACGTCGGACTGCCAACCGGACCCAAGCCCGACGGCCCGATTCCCTACGACGGCGCCTTTACCGCGCCGGTCGCCGCCCCGCCGCCGGAGCAGAAGCCGCCGCCCAGGCCCAGGGTGCCGGACGACCTCAGCGGATTGTATTGAGGCGCGAGCCCCTGTACTTCCGCCCCTCCACGCGGCCCGGCCGTGTGCCCTGAACACTGGAGTTTTCCATGAGACCGGATGTCGAGGCCGCAAAGGCCGACATCGAGCAGGCGATCAGCCTGCTCAGGAGGCGACTTTGACTGGGATCCAGCCCTAAGACGCCTGGATGAACTGGACGCCCGTTCGGAGGATCCCACCCTGTGGGACAAACCGACCGAGGCCCAGGCCCTGATGCGCGAGCGTCAGGCGCTCGCCGCCAAGATCGCCACGGTCCGCGCCCTGGAAACAGAACTGGCCGACGCCGTCGACTACGCCGAACTGGCAGACATGGAATCGGACGAGGGCGCCCTCGAGGAGGCTCGCGCCCAGCTCAAGAGCCTGCGCGAACGGTCCGACCGCGCCCAGCTGGAAGCTCTGCTGTCCGGCGAGGCTGACGGCAACGACGCCTATGTCGAAATCAACTCCGGGGCCGGCGGCACCGAGTCCTGCGACTGGGCCAACATGCTGCTGCGCATGTACAGCCGCTGGGCGACGCAGCACGGCTACAAGGTCGAGCTGATCGAAGAGACCTCCGGCGAAAGCGTCGGCATCAAGTCGGCGACCCTGCAGATCACCGGCCCCAACGCCTACGGCTGGCTGAAGACCGAGGGCGGCGTCCACCGCCTCGTCCGCATTTCGCCCTACGACGCGGCCGCCAAGCGCCACACCTCGTTCGCTTCGGCCTGGATCTATCCGGTGGTCGACGACACCATCGAGATCGAGATCAACCCGGCCGACGTTCGCACCGACACCTACCGGGCCAGCGGGGCCGGCGGTCAGCACATCAACAAGACCGACTCCGCCGTGCGCCTGACCCATATCCCCACGGGCATCGCCGTCGCCTGCCAGGCCGGCCGCAGCCAGCACCAGAACCGCGAGGAAGCCTGGAAGATGCTGCGCGCCCGTCTCTACGAGATGGAGCTGCAGAAGCGGGAAGCCGCCGCCCAGGCTCTGGAAGACCAGAAGACCGACATCGGCTGGGGCCACCAGATCCGCTCTTACGTCCTGCAGCCCTACCAGATGGTCAAGGACCTGCGCACCAACGTCGAAACCAGCGACACCGACGGCGTGCTGGACGGCGACCTCGACCAGTTCATGGCGGCGTCACTGGCCCAGCGGGTCGGCGCGACCCGGGACGCCTAGGGTTTCCTGCGCAGAATGGTGTCGGCGCTCCACACGCCGCCACCGGCGCAGGCCAGGTAGAGGAAGATGAAGCAGAAGAGCAGGGCCGGCTCGCCGCCGTTGAGGGCGGGGTAGAAGCTCTTGGGGGCGTGGGCCGCGAAGTAGGCCACGGCCATCATGCCCGACATCAGGAAGGCCACCGGCCGGGTGAACAGGCCAAGCACCAGCAGGCCGCCGCCCACCACTTCCAGCCAGCCGGCTACCAGCAGCATGGTCGGCAGCGAGTCAGGCGCGCCGGCCTGCGCCACCGGAAAATGGAAGATCTTCATCAGCCCGTGAGCCATGAAGGCCAGGGCGGCGACGATCCGCAGGAGGCTGAGCACCCGGGCCGATTGCGGAGCCAGGAAGGTGAAGTCCATCGATAGTCCCCTTCAACCGGCGGCCGGAGGGTCAGGCCGCCTTCTGTGCGTCGACCATCCGCTGGATGGCGACGTAATCGGTCTTGCCGGTGCCCAGCACCGGAATCTCCTGAACCTTGAGGATCTTTCGCGGCACCGCCAGTTCCGGCGCGCCGATCGACTGGGCGTGCTGCAGCAGGGCGGCGACCGCCGCATCGTGCCGGTCGGTGACCAGGAGCAGTCGCTCACCTTTCTTGGGGTCCGGCATCGAGATCACAGCATGGCGCTCGTTCGGCCACACCGCCACGGCCAGGTCTTCGGCGGCGGTCAGGCTGACCATCTCGCCGCCGATCTTGGCGAAGCGCTTCACCCGGCCCTTGATGGTGATCCAGGTCCCGTTGTCGTCGATCGACACCACATCGCCGGTGTCGTGCCAGCCGCCCGGCGGCGGATCGACGCCGCCGTCCTCGCGCAGATAGCCGGCCATGATGTTCGGCCCGCGGATCAGCAGCCTGCCGCCCCCCGGAATGCCCTCGACCGGCTCAACCCGGTACTCCATGCCGGGCAGCAGTCCGCCGACCGTGCCCCGGCGATTGTCGTCCGGCCTGTTGACCGCCACCACGGGCGCGGCCTCGGTGGCGCCATAGCCTTCCAGGACCGGCACGCCGCCGAAGCGGTCGCCGATCAGGTTGTGGGTCTCGTCGCGCACCTTCTCGGCCCCGCAGACGATGAACTTCAGGCCCGACAGTTCGCCCGGGTCCGCCGAGCGGGCGTACTGGTTCAAGAAGGTGTCGGTGGCCAGCAGAATGGACGCCTGGCTGTCCTTGATCAGAGGCGGGATCTGCTTGGTGTGGAGTGGCGAGGGATACTGGAACGCCTTCATGCCGGTCAGCAGCGGCAGGATCACCCCGCCGGTCAGCCCGAAGCAGTGGAAGGTCGGCAGGGGATTGAACATCACCCAGTCGGGATCGAGATCGATGAACGCCGCCACCTGCATGGCGTTGGCCACCAGGTTGGCCTGGGTCAGCACCACCCCGCGCGGGGCGCCGAAGCTGCCCGAGGTAAACAGGATGACGCCCGGATCGTCGGGTTTCGTCTTCGCCGCGAACATCTTGGGCGCCAGGCTGGCGGCCAGGGCGAACACCTTGTCGGCCAGGCCGATCTGTCCGCGCACGTCCTCGAGGTAGACGATCTTCGCATTGGTCTCGAGGGCGTCGATCAGGTCGTGCAGCTTGCCCTGCTCGATGAAGGCATGCGCCGTCAGCACCGTCTTCACCCCGGCCAGCTTGCAGGCGGCCCGCAGGTTCCTGAGGCCCGAGGTGAAGTTCAGCATGGTCGGGATTCGCCCGAACGCATGCAGGCCGAAGAAGGTCACCACGACGCCGGAGCTGGACGGCAGCAGCAGGCCGACCTTTTCGCCGGGCTCTGTGATCGCCGCGATCTTGCGGCCCAGAGCAAAGCTCGCCCGGATCAGCTCGGTATAGCTGAGGGGCGTGCGGTTCTGGTCTTCCAGGATGGCTTTCTTGGCCCCGTGGGTATCCCGGGCGTCGACGAGGGCTTCAATAAGCGAACGTTCGACGTCCCGCGCATCAAATGCACGCGGCATAGGGGCTCCGAGCTGTTTCCCACCGTTGTTGTCGGCAAGCGTACAGAGCCCGTCACCCGTTGAAAAGGTCCGTTACAGCCTGTGATCCGGGGCAAGGCCTTGCGCGGCCAGCCGTGCGGCGCGCCGCTTCTGGACAATTCCGTCCACGGACGACAGCCAGCCGTCCCGCACAAAATCGTTTTCGAGGTGGAGGTAGGGCCCCTTGGCGCTGCCGCGAGACGGATCGGCAATACAGTCGGCCGCCCGGCGGCAGGCCTCGATGACCGCCTGCGGGGCGGAGATGGCCACCACCGGCTGCCCGACACTGGCCAGCGCGATTCTGGCCTCCTCCCAGCCCTTGGCCAGGGCCAGGCGCCCGCCGACGCTCGGCGCGCCCATACGCAGGTCCGGATTGACCGTCTGCCACAGGCGCTCGACGCCGGCGCGGTAGCTGTCGCCCGTGGCCGGGGCGGAGGCGTTTGGCGTCCAGCCGCCGGCCCAGGGCTCGCGAAAGCCGCCCAGGCCGATGCGGCTGAGCAGCGCGTCGTGCGGTCCGGCCCCGGCGGGTTTCCATGGCGACAGCAGCAGCAGGGCGTCGCCGCCGTATCCGGCCTTGGCCGCAAGCACCGCAACCGCCGCGCCTGAACGCGAGCCAATCAGGATCACCGGTTTGCCGTCGTCGGGAATGACCGCCCGCAACAGCGCCTTCACCCCCAGCAGGTCCGGCTGCATGTCCGGGATGTGGCCGACATCGCGCACGGCGGTGAACCGCCCCGAGCCGCCCTGGCCGGCGCCCTCGAGCACCCAGACGGTGTAGCTTTTGGCATTGAGATCAGACGCCGTCTCAAACCAGGCCTCGGCGCTCTCGCCATAGCCGGGCAGGATGACAATATGGGCCAGCGGTCCCGTCGACGGCGCTGAAACCCCGTACCGTTGAGCCGGATAGTCCCCTGCCTTCACCAGCCCCCAGGCCCAGCCCTCCGGCGGCAGGAAGCGGATCGAGATCGCCGCCGGCGTGCGGCTTTCGACAAAAGGCTCACGCCCGCCGTCCGGCCCGCAGGCCGACAGCAGCAACGCCAGACAAAGGAGCAGACCGCGATACATCAGCGCGACATTGGGGGGTGAGGGCAGGGGGCCGCAAGAGGCCTCTCGCATCACCGTTCCTTCTCCCGCTTGTCGGGAGAAGGTGGCCCCCGAAGGGGGTCGGATGAGGGCAGCGCCAGCAGTGGAACGTCGCCCCCTTTCTGGCATTTCGGAGGCTGCATCCTGACAGGCCGGCGCTGCCCTCATCCGGCCGCTTCGCGTCCACCTTCTCCCGACAAGCGGGAGAAGGGAGCGCAAAGGGTTGATCCTTCGCGCTGGAAAGCCGATTTAAGCCCCATGGTTACCGTGATCGACACCCTCAAGGCCCGCCCTCGTCACCCCGAGAAGCAGGCCCGCCCGGACTCGCCCGTTCTGCGCAAGCCCGAATGGCTCCGCGTCCGTGCGCCCGGCAGCGCCGGCTACAACGAGACCCGCGACATCGTCCGCCAGCACGGCCTGACCACGGTCTGCGAAGAGGCCGCCTGCCCGAACATCGGCGAGTGCTGGACCCAGAAACACGCCACCATGATGATCATGGGCGAGATCTGCACCCGCGCCTGCGCCTTCTGCAACGTCGCCACCGGCAAGCCGAACCCCCTCGACCCCACCGAACCGGCCCGTGTGGCGGAAGCGGTGGCGAAGATGGGCCTCAACCATGTGGTCATCACCAGCGTCGACCGTGACGATCTCGCCGACGGCGGAGCCCAGCATTTCGCCGACGTGGTTCTGGCCATCCGCGCCGCCGCCCCGAACACCACCATCGAGATCCTCACCCCCGACTTCCTGCGCAAGGACGGGGCCGAGCGTGTGGTCATCGATGCCGCGCCGGACGTCTTCAACCACAACCTCGAGACCGTGCCGCGCCTTTACCTGTCGATCCGGCCAGGCGCCCGCTACTACAACTCCCTGCGCCTGCTCGAGCGGGTCAAGGAGCGTGACCCGACCCGCTTCACCAAGTCCGGCCTCATGGTCGGCCTCGGCGAGACCAAGGAAGAGGTCATGCAGGTGATGGACGACATGCGTTCGGCCGGCATCGATTTCCTGACCATCGGCCAGTACCTGCAGCCGACCCGCAAGCACGCCCCGGTCGACCGTTTCGTGACGCCGGACGAGTTTGCCGCCTACGAGCAGATCGCCCGCGCCAAGGGCTTCCTGATGGTCTCGGCCGGCCCGCTGACCCGCTCGTCCCACCACGCCGGCGAGGATTTCGAGCGGCTGAAGGCGGCGCGCCTGGCCAAAGACGCCGCAGCCTGACTTGCGGCATGCGCTGACAAAAGTCCTGCCCTACAGCCCAGACCTGCTGTTCCAGCTGGTCGGTGATGTCGAGCAATATCCGAAGTTTGTCCCCTGGGTCACCGGCATGCGTGTCTGGAACCGGCGCGAGCCCGAGCCCGGCGTGACGATGCTCGACGCCGAGGCCGCCGTCGCCTTCACCTTCCTGCGTGAAAAGTTCGCCACCCGCGTCCGGCGCGACGAAGGCGCCCGGATCGTCGAGGTGAACCTGCTCTACGGCCCGTTCCGCCGCCTGTGGAACCGCTGGCGATTCGTGGAACACGCCGACGGTTGCGAAGTGAGCTTCGAGATCGAGTTCGAGTTCAAGGTGCCGATGCTCGACCGCATCCTGGCTGCCAATTTCGACCAGGCCGTCGCGAAACTGATGAAATGCTTCGAGGACCGGGCGGAAGCGTTGAGCAAAAGCTGACCCTTCTCCCGCTTGTCGGGAGCTGGGTTGGATGAGGGCGGCGCCAGCCTCAGACGATGAGCAACAACAAAAAAGGACAGTCACCGGAAGCCGGTGCTGCCCTCATCCGTCAGCCCTGCGGGCTGCCACCTTCTCCCGACAAGCGGGAGAAGGGCGCTTCGCTTGACTACTGTCGCGTATCGCCCGGACGGCTGCCCGGCAGGCCCTCGGCGTCGTCGCGGGGCAGCATGCCGCCGTTGCCGACGTTGCCCAGCAGCTGTTCGAGGATGGTGATCTCACGCCCGCGGGTCGGGGTCTTGTTACCGTTGAACGACACCACCTTGCCGTCTTCCAGCTTGTAGGTGTTGACCGCCAGCACCGTTTCGCTGCCGCCGTCGAACGACACGGCGACGACGTCGCGCTTGGCCACCCGCGGCTTGTAGAAGGCGACCCGGTCACTGACCTGGGTCATGTAGAACCACAGGTTGGAGTCGCGGGACGACACGAGCTTGATCTCCTGGCCCGGCGTCGCGCCGTTGCTTTCCGTCAGCGAGGTCGCCGAGGGCGAGCCCAGCTTGGTCATCACCGTCGACTTGGTGTCTTCCCCGACCTTGACGTCGGCCGGATTGGACTCGACGACCTGGAAGCCATTGTAGGTGGTCATCGGCGTGCAGGCGCCGGTGGCCAGGACAGCGGCGCCGACGAACAGCGCGATAGCGGACTTGCGGATCAAAGTCTGGACTCCAGCCAAGTGCCTGACAGGGGGAGGGGATATCGGTTCCGCCGCCCGTCACGCGCATAATGTTTCAATCGAGCCCGTATCGGCTCGTTACCTTTGACCTATCGCCCGCGCGGGCTTAGTTCAATGCCCCGCTTTAGCCAGAAGGCGGGGCGAAATCGAGGCGGATATGTTCTTCAAGCGGTTCAGGAAGGTCAGACCGGCGGTCGTCGCCGGAGAAGCCCTTTATGCGTCCGCCGTCGCCCAGGCCCGGCGGCCGGGCCTCTACACCACCCTTGGCGTCCCCGACACACGGGAAGGACGCTTCGAGCTCTACAGCCTGCACGTCATCCTGCTGCTCGACCGGCTCAAGGGCGGCCCGGAATCACAGCAGGCGGTCAGCGGCGAAACCAAGCAGGCCTTGATCGATCGCTTTGCCAAGGGCCTGGACGACGCTTTCCGCGAACTGGGCGTCGGCGACACCGCCGTGCCCAAGCGGATCAAGAAGCTGGGCGAGGCGTTCTACGGCCGGGCCCGCTCGGCCGACCAGGCCTTCGCCACCCTGCCGGACCTGCGGCCGTTGCAGGCGCTGCTGGCCCGCACCCTGTTCGCGGGCGACGACGCAAAAGCGGCCGGCATGGCCGACTATATCGTTCGGGCCCGTGATCGCCTGGCCGCCCAGCCGACGGATCGGCTGCTGGCGGGTGAGGCCGATTGGCTGGAGGTCTGATGGATACGCCGCTCTGGTCCCACACTGTGACCCTGGCCGAGATCAGCCGGGGCCTGACCCCCGTCGAGCTGACGGCCGACGCCGCCACCCGCGTGGCCATTGCCCGCGAGCTCGGCCTTGAACGCCTCGATTCCTTCACCGCCCGGGTGCGCGCCCGGCCCTGGCTGGACGGCGCCGAGATCCGGGGCTCGCTCACCGCCGAGGTCACCCAGATCTGCAGCCTGACCGGCGAGCCCTTCGAACAGACGCTGACCAGCGATTTCACCGTCCGCGCCGTGCCGGAGGGCAGCGAGGCCGCCCCTAAGTCCGAATCGATGGAGGTCGACATCGACCCGGAGGGCGACGATCCGCCCGACGTCCTGACCGCCGACAAGGTGGACCTGGCCGCCTATGTCGTCGAGCACCTGGCGCTGGAGGTCGATCCCTTTCCCCGCAAGCCCGGCGCGGTCTATGTGCCGCCTGTGGAAGACAACGTGCTCTCGCCTTTCGCGGCCCTCAGCAAGCTGAAGCCTCGCGCGGAATGAGCCTGCACTTGCATCCCGCCCGCCCGGCGCTATCGTCCGGCCGCTTCGCCCGCCGACCGTGTCTGGCCGGTTCCACCAAGGCGTCTCCGGGAGCCATAGGCCCGTCTTGTCCCAACCTCTGACTCTCTCCATCGACGCCATGGGCGGCGACCACGGCCCGTCCGTGGTGATCCGCGGCATCGGCATCGCCTCGCGCCAACTGGGCGCCGGGGTGCGCTTCCTGATCCACGGGGATGAGGCGAAAATCGCCCCCGAGCTGGCGAATCTGCCGGCCCTGGCCCCGCTCTGCGAGGTCCGCCACACCGAGAAATTCATCGCCATGGATGAAAAGCCCGCCCAGGCCATGCGCCGCGGCAAGGGCTCAAGCCTGTGGAACGCCGTCCAGGCGGTGAAGGACGGCCAGGCCGTCGCCGCCGTCTCGGCCGGCAACACCGGGGCCCTGATGGCCGTCTCCATGCTGATCCTGCGCATGGGTCCGGAGATCAACCGCCCGGCCCTGACGGCCAGCTGGCCGACCGCCGGCGGCATCACCACCGTGCTCGATGTCGGCGCCAACGTCAGCGCCGACGCCGAACAGCTGGTCGAGTTCGCCATCATGGGCGCCGCCTTCCACCACGCCATCCAGGGCGGCGGCCGCCCGACGGTCGGCCTGCTCAACGTCGGCTCGGAAGACCAGAAGGGCCATGAAGAGGTCCGCGAGGCCCACGCCCTGCTCAAGGCCACGGCCTTCGAGTTCGACTATCATGGCTTCGTCGAGGGCGACGATATCGCCAAGGGCACGGTCGATGTCGTGGTCACCGACGGCTTCACCGGCAACATCCTGCTGAAGACCGCCGAGGGCGTCGTTCGCTTCATTGCCAACGAGCTGCGCTCGGCCCTGAAGTCCAACCCGCTCAACATGCTGGGCGCGGCCCTGGCCACCGGCGGCCTCAACAGCCTTAAGCTCAAGCTCGACCCCGGCGCGGTCAACGGCGCGCCGCTGCTGGGCCTCAACGGCATCGTCATCAAGAGCCACGGCTCGGCCGACCCCAAGTCCTACGCCGCCGCCGTCGTCGTCGCCGCCAATCTGGCCAGAAGTGATTTCGCCGCCGAGATTGACCGCAGCGTCAGGCAGTTGTCGGCGGCCCTGCTGGCCAAGCCATCCGTGGAGCCCGAGGTACAGTGACCAAAGTCCTGCGTAGCGCGATCACCGGCGTCGGCGCCTATCTGCCGCCCGATATTGTGACCAACGAGGCGCTGTCGAAGATCGTCGACACCAGCGACGAGTGGATTCGCGAGCGCACCGGCATCCGCCAGCGCCACCGGGCCAGCGACGACCAGGCCGTCTCCGACCTCGCCGTGGAATCAGCGCTGAAAGCCCTCGCCGACGCCGGCAAGACGCCCGCCGACATCGACCTGATCGTGGTGGCCACCACCACCGGCGACCTGACCTTCCCGGCCACAGCCGCCATCGTCCAGCGTAAGCTGGGCTGCCCCGTCGGCATCGCCTTCGACGTCCAGGCCGTCTGCTCGGGCTTCGTCTACGCCCTGACCGTCGCCGACGGCTTCGTCGCCCGTGGCAACGCCAAATGCGCGCTGGTCATCGGGGCCGAGACCATGACCCGCCTGATGGACTGGACCGACCGCGGCACTTGCGTGCTGTTCGGTGACGGGGCCGGCGCCGTGGTGCTGGAACCGGTGGAAGGCGAGGGGACCAACACCGATCGCGGCCTGATCAGCTGGTCTCTGCGCTGCGACGGCACCAAGCAGGACCTGCTTTATGTCGACGGCGGGCCCTCGACGACGGGCACCGTCGGCAAGCTGCGCATGGCCGGCAACCAGGTGTTCAAGCACGCTGTCATCAACATCTCCGAATCGATCGAGACGGCCCTCGAGAAGGTCAATCTGACCATCGCCGACGTCGATTGGTTCATTCCCCACCAGGCCAACGAGCGCATCCTGCACGGTGTGGCCAAACGCCTGGGCCTCGACGAGCACAAGGTCATCCAGACCGTCGGCGACCATGCCAACACCTCGGCCGCCTCGATCCCGCTGGCCCTGTCGACGGCCATCGACGACGGCCGCATCAAGCGCGGCGACCTGCTCCTCATGGAAGCCATGGGCGGCGGCCTGACCTGGGGCGCCTGTCTGGTGCGGCTCTGAGTTCCTTCTCCCGCCCGTCGGGAGAAGGAACTGACTTCATGCCTCCACACCCGCGCGGAACCCTTTGACGCCACGACGTTTTCGCGTCATGAACGCCATTAACGTTTGTCCGGGAGGGGTCCCATGAAGGGCGCGACGCTTACGCGCGCGGAACTGTGTGAAGCGGTCCACGAAGAAGTGGGCCTGACTCGGCAGGACTGCTCTGAACTGGTCGAACGCACGCTCGACCTCATGGCCGAAGCGCTGGAGCGTGACGAACAGGTCAAGCTCAGCGGTTTCGGCGTCTTCCAGGTCCGGGCCAAGCGCGCCCGCATGGGCCGCAATCCCAAGACCGGCGAGCCGGCCGAGATCGAACCCCGCCGGGTCATCGGTTTCCGCGCCAGCCAGGTGATGAAGGCGCGAATCGACCGCGCTTTGGAAGGCTAGGCCCCGTTTGGCGAAGGGCCCCAACGCCTTCCGCACCATCTCGGAAGCGGCCGACGAGCTCGGCGCGCCGCAACATGTTCTGCGTTTCTGGGAAACCAAGTTCACCTTCATCAGCCCGATGAAGCGGGCCGGCGGACGCCGGTTCTACCGGCCGCAGGACATCGAGGTCCTGCGCGCGGTGCAGACCCTGCTGCACAGCGAGGGCTACACCATCAAGGGCGTGCAGAAGCTGCACAAGGACGGTGGCGTCAAACGCATCCTCGCCGTGGCCCGCGGTGAGGAAGGTCCCTCGCAGACCGACTCAGGCGACCTCGACCCGCCGACCGGGGAGCTCAGCGACGAGGCCCGCCTGCGCCTGACCGACACGCTGAGTGAGCTGGAAGCGATCAAGGCCCGGCTGGACGGGTTGCTGAAGCGGTAACGTCCATGCGTCCTTCGACACGCGGCCTGCGGCCGCTACTCAGGATGACGAACGTCTGTGAAATCCGAAGCAGGCAATCGCCTGCGCAACCCACCCCTATTCGTCATCCTGAGTAGCCCGCGCAGCGGGCGTGTCGAAGGACGCACGAACGTTCTGCAATCAACCCACTTTCGCCGTTGCCCGCGCCGGACCTCATCCCTATAAGGGCGCTCCTCCCTGTTTCGGAGCGTGGCGCAGCTTGGTAGCGCACTTGACTGGGGGTCAAGGGGTCGCAGGTTCAAATCCTGTCGCTCCGACCAGGGAGGCTCTTCTACAATCAGTTCGTCAGGTCCGGGGTCCGCCCGGTTCCTTGTTCATCCAGGCCAGCAGCGGAAACAGCGGCAGGCCCCAGGCGACGCCGGCGACCGCGAAGAAAACCAGCTCCAGCAGGAAATTCCTGGGCAGCAGCCCGTGCAGGCTGACCACGCCCATGGCGTAGAGCGCCAGGAAGACCAGGATCAGGATCGTCCCGATCATCTTCTTCAGTTTCGGATCCAATGAAAAACTCCCGCCGCTGAGGTCAGCGACGGGAGCCTTAGACGTTTGCGGGGCGCGCCTCTAGCGCTTGCGAAAAATCAGGCCCCAGACGAACAGCAGGACCACCGCCCCGATGATGGCGGCGATGGCGCTGGCGATCCAGCCCATGTAGTGAAACCCGAGCAGATCGACGATCAGCCATTTGCCGAGAAGGCCGCCGATCAGACCGGCCGCCAGGTTCATCAAAAGTCCGTCGTCGCGCCGCAGGATTTTCTCGGCCACCCAGCCCGCGAAAATCCCGATGATGATTGCGGCAATCCAGCCAACACCGACCATTGCAGTAGCTCCCTTCAGATGAATTTCTGGCTGTAACTCCAGGTTGGCTAGGAGGTTCATTTGTTGTCAGGCGTTGGTCAACGGCGTGGCAGTAGAGACGCAAGTCCTGTCAGGAGCAGAGCCGACACCGCCGCGAACCCTGACACCATCCAGAAGCTGGTGACCGGCCAGCCGACCTGCGCTCCCAGCCAGGGCGCCGCCAGTCCGCCGGCCAACGCCGCCGCCATGCCGGTAAACGCCGATCGCCGACGCCCCGTCGCCCAGGCCGCCAGGGCGCCGAGGACAAAACTGAGCAGCATGAGGCCGAACAGACCGGGCGGGGGCATGAAGGCATGATGCCCTGTGTTCGACGGTTCGTCACGCCTGCCCCCCTGCAAGGCGAGCCCCCGGCTTCCGCCCCTTCAAAAGCCCTCTCCGATAGGGAGAGGGAGGGGCCCGTACCGCGCAGCCTTGGCGAAGCAGGGTGGGAGGGTGAGGGGGTCTGCTGGTTCAGGGTCCGCACGGCTCGGCATCGCGTGCCGTTCGGTTTCCGCAGTTGGGCAAAAGAGAATTCCGCGCCGCGCCAACACCGACTGGACCCCAACCCATGTCAGGCCTACATCCCCCGACATGACGTCGTTCCTGCGTTCTGATCGCTCGACCGCCGTGGCCGTCTGGCTCGGGGTCGTGGCTCTGTTCATCCTGGCCATGGTCGTGGTCGGCGGGGCGACCCGCCTGACCGGGTCAGGCCTCTCCATCACCGAGTGGAAGCCGATCATGGGCGCCCTGCCGCCCATGGGCGACGCCGCCTGGGCCGAGGCCTTCAACAAGTACCGACAGATCCCGCAGTACCAGCTGGTCAACGCCGGCATGACGCTGGCCGAGTTCAAGTACATCTTCTGGTGGGAGTGGGGTCATCGGCTGCTGGGCCGCGTTATCGGCCTGATCTTCGCCATTCCCTTCATCTACTTCCTGATCCGCCGCCAGATCCCCCGCCGCCTCATCTGGCGCTGCGTCGGCCTGCTGGTGCTGGGTGGCCTGCAGGGTCTGGCCGGCTGGTGGATGGTGGCCAGCGGCCTGTCCGAGCGGGTCTCGGTCGCGCCTGAGCGGCTGACCCTCCACCTGGGCCTGGCTCTCATCCTCTTCGTCGCCGTGGTCTGGACGGCGCTTGACGCCTTTGCCGGCAAGCCGCGCCAGGACAGCGTCACCCGCTGGCGGACCGGCGCCCTGGTCTTTCTCGGCGCGGTCTTCCTGCAATGCCTGCTCGGCGCCCTGGTCGCCGGCACCGACGCCGGCTTCGTCTACAACGACTGGCCGCTGATGAATGGCCACGTCTGGCCGCAGGACTATGCCGGCAACGGCGTCTGGCAGACCCTGGCCCACAACCAGGCCTCGGTGCAGCTGCACCATCGCCTCGGCGCCTATGCGCTGGCCCTGGCCACGGTCGTCCTCCTCGCCCTGGCCCTGCGCAGCCGGGGCCTGGCGCGCGAGAGCAGGCAGGCCGCCCTTCTGGTCGGCGGCGTGGTGCTGCTCCAGATCGTCCTGGGCATCGCCACCCTGATGATGGTCGTGCCCCTGTGGCTGGGTATCGTGCACCAGCTGGGCGCCGTGCTGCTGCTCGCCGCCGCCACCCTGTTCGCCTGGCGCGTCCGGCGGGTCTGAATTTCTGCCGGGTAAAACTCTGGCGACCTGGCGCCGAGTTTCAATGGCGCCGCGGTCTAGGCGGGGAAGCTGTTCCAGGGGCCGGTGACGGCCAGGGTGACGCCCGGGGTCTGGATGTTGACGAACATCGTCGATCCGTCCGGCGAGAAACAAGCGCCGGCCAGCTCCGAATTGCCGGCCATCCTGTTGCGGGCGACGGTGTAGATTCGGCCATCTGGGGTCACGCCCTTCAGGTGGTTGGGCTTGGTCGGAGAATAATTGTCCTCGCAGACGAACAGGTGGCCGCCCGGGCCGACGGCCAGGTTGTCGCCGTAGTCCATCACCCGGTTGTCGCTGGGTTCGACGAACAGCTGGGCCTTGCCGCCGGCCTCGTCCGGCTGTCCCTCGCGCGGGGCCGGGACGTAGCGGACGATCTGGCCGAGCTTTGCCGACCCGCCCGAGGTGCAGGCGAAGTAGAGCTCGCCGTCACCAAAGAAGATCCCCTCGCCGCGGGCGAACAGGGTGGCGCCGGCCGCATGGCCCCGCTCGGCCAGGTCGTCGTGCGGGTTATCGACGCCATCGAGATCGATCCAGCGGGCGGCCCGCCAGTCGCCGGCGAACCAGTCGCGGCCTTCCCAGTTGCGGCTATCGGCCATCCCGGACAACGACAGGGCCTGCAGCCGTCCGCCCTTGTGCAGCTCGCCCCGGGCGTTGGGCAGCAGGCGATAGAGCAGGCTCTCCTCAGTGTCCTCGGTCAGATAAACAATGCCGGTCGCCGGATCGACGCAGGCCGCCTCATGCTTGAAGCGACCAAGCGCCGTCAGCGGTCGGGCCTCCACCAGGCCCTGGTGAGCGGCGGGCACCTCGAAGACATAGCCGTGATCCTTGCCCGCCGAGGTGGTGGCGCGGGCCGTTGTTTCCTCGCAGCTCAGCCAGCTGCCCCAGGGCGTCACCCCGCCCGAGCAGTTCACCGCCGTACCGGCCAAGCTGAGGTACTGGGCGTCCAGCCTTCCCGAGGCGGGGTCGTAGACCAGGGTTGTCGTACCGCCGGCCGCCGGGCGGTCGTTGCCGATCAGGGCATAGGCGCGCGTCCGGTCGATTCCGGCCGGAATACCGCCGGCAAAGGCGCTCCGCTTCCCGTCGCCCGGCTGGAGTTCATGATTGCGCACCAGGGCCAGCCGACCGTCCGCCAGCGGCAGGCAGCCCATGCCGTCGAACTTGCCCGGCACGATCAGGCCGTCGCTCATCCGCTCGCCGGCCCGGGACAGGATGCGGTAGGAAAAACCGCGCGGCAGATCGAAGACCCCGGCCGGGTCCGTTTCCAGCGGGCCCCAGGCGGTGACCTCGTTGAGATAGGTCTCGGCCGTCTCGGCCCGGGCCAGTCCGGCGAAGGCGGTCGTGGCGGCAAGGCCGGTGAGAAGGGCGCGGCGGGAAAGGTTCACGGGAGACGCTCCGAGGCGGGTTTCGGCAGGTTCTGGCTAGAGTGATCCTGCGACAGGGGTGTTACAGGGCGGGAAATGTGCGGGTATTATAATACCGTAGGCATGAAGTTGTTATTTTTCAAAGGGTTGAGACTGTTTTGCCGCGCGCATGCTGGTTGACATTGCGCCGTTCCCCCCGTACTGACCCGCCCTCACGTCGGGGGCCGCTTGCTCCCGCCCGAACCGGAATACGAACCCATGATGAAGACCACGGCTTCGCTGAAGCCCGCCGAGGTCGAGAAGAAGTGGATCGTGATCGATGCCGAGAACGCCGTCGTTGGCCGTCTCGCCTCGTTCATCGCCATGCGTCTTCGCGGCAAGCATCGTCCTGACTACACCCCGCACGTCGATTGCGGCGACTATGTTGTCGTCCTCAACGCCGACAAGGTGAAGTTCACCGGCCGCAAGCTGGACCAGAAAATCTACTACCGCCACACCGGTCACCCGGGCGGCATCAAGCAGATCACCGCCGGCAAGCAGCTGAACGGCCGCTTCCCCGAGCGCGTCCTGGAAAAGGCCGTCGAGCGCATGCTGCCCAAGGAAAGCCCCTTGGCCCGCGCCCAGATGACCCACCTGCGCATCTACAACGGCGGCGAACACCCGCACGAAGCGCAGAACCCCCAAACCATCGCGTTCGCCGACATGAACGCCAAGAACGTGCGGAGCGCCTGATGGCCGAAGGTCTCGAAGCCCTGCAAGCCCTGTCGTCGTCGCCTGAAGCGGCCCCGGCTGAGCCCAAGATCGACAAGTTCGGCCGCGCCTACGCGACCGGCAAGCGCAAGAACGCCATCGCCCGCGTGTGGATCAAGCCCGGCAAGGGCACGATCACCATCAACGGTCGCGACCAGGAGATCTACTTCGCTCGCCCGGTGCTGCGCATGATGCTGGCCCAGCCCTTCCAGGTCTGTGACCGCGTCGGCCAGTTCGACGTCGTTGTCACCGTTGAAGGCTCGGGCCTCAGCGGCCAGGCCGGCGCGGTGCGTCACGGCCTGTCCAAGGCCCTGACCTACTACGAACCCGGCCTGCGCACCCTCCTGAAGCCGCACGGCTTCCTGACCCGCGACAGCCGCGTCGTCGAGCGCAAGAAGTACGGCAAGGCCAAGGCCCGCCGTAGCTTCCAGTTCTCGAAGCGCTAAAGCGCGGACGCAGATACGCGTTTGCGAAAGGGCGCTTCGGGCAACCGAAGCGCCCTTTTTCTTTTGTCTTTTGTGGAGGCGAGCATGACCGCTCCGAAGATCTTCATCGATGGCGAAGCCGGGACCACCGGCCTGCAGATCCGCGAACGGCTGGAAGGCCGCCGCGACATCCAGCTCGTCTCGATCGATCCGGCCCGCCGCAAGGACGCCGACGCCCGCGGCGAGCTGCTCAACGGCTCGGACCTGGTGATCCTCTGCCTGCCCGACGACGCGGCGCGCGAGGCCGTCAGCCTGGTCACCAACCCGGCCGTGAAGATCATCGACGCCTCGACCGCCCACCGGGTGGCGGACGGCTGGACCTACGGCTTCGCAGAGCTGCCGGGCCAGCGCGCGGCCATTGCCGCCTCTACCCGGGTCAGCAACCCCGGCTGCTATCCGACCGGGGCCATCGCCCTGATCCGGCCGCTGGTCGACGCCGGCCTGCTGCCCGCCGACTATCCGGTCAGCGTCAACGCCGTCAGCGGCTACAGCGGCGGCGGCAAGGCGATGATCGCCGAGTTCGAAGGGGAGGGCGCCGAGGCCTTCCGCATCTACGGCCTGAGCCAGAGCCACAAGCATGTCCCCGAGCTTCAGAAGAACACCGGCCTGACGTTGCGACCCTTTTTCGCCCCCAGCGTCGGACGCTACGCCCAGGGCATGATCGTCGAGGTTCCGCTGTTCCTTGAGCGGCTGAACGGCAATCCCGCTCTGGCCGACCTTGAGGCCTGCCTGAGGGCCGCCTACGCCGGCGAGACCTTCGTCACCGTCGAGGATACCGCGGGCGTCACCGGCCTGGAGCCCAAGGCCCTGAACAACACCAATCGCATGCAGCTGTTCGTCTTCGGCGGTCACGACCAGGCCCGCCTCGTCGCCCGGCTCGACAACCTAGGCAAGGGGGCGTCCGGCGCGGCGGTGCAGAACATGAACCTGATGCTCGGCCTGCCGGAAGGCGCCGGCCTGTGACCCTGCGCCGGGCCGTCCCTGCCGACGTCCCGGCCATCGCCGCCCTCTATCGCGCCAGCCAGTGGGAGAACCTGCCCAACCTGCCGGATATCCACACGCGGGAAGAGGACGTGGCCTTCTTCGGCGGCCAGATGCTGCCGAACCAGACGGTCTGGGTCATCGAGGACGGGCAGGGCGGTCTGGCGGCCTATGCGGCCGGCGTAGACGGCCGGCTGAACCATCTGTTCGTGCATCCGGACGCTCAGGGCAGGGGCCACGGGTCTCGCCTTCTGGAGCTGTTCCGGGCCGACGCCAGGACGCTGGACCTGTGGACGTTTCAGCAGAACGTCCGGGCGCGGGCCTTCTATGAGCGCAAGGGCTTTGTCGCCGTCGAGTTCACGGACGGCGAGGGCAACGAGGAGAAGACCCCGGATGTGCGCTACGAGTGGCGCAGATGACCTCTTCCAAAAGGGGAGGTCACGTCGGCCTCACGGAAGGGTGCGCGATGGTGAGTGGCTGAAGTCGCGGCGCGCTCCATATCTTTCGCCATGACCCTCGCTCGCCGCCACTTCCTCGTCTCGTCCGCCGCCTTCCTTTTCGCCGGCCCGGCCCTGGCCGCCGACAAGGACTTTGCCGGCTCGCCTTTCCGCCGGATCAGTAACGCCGAGTGGCGCAAGCGCCTGTCGCCCGCCGCTTACGATGTCCTGCGCCGCCAGGGCACCGAGCGACCGGGGACCAGTCCGCTCGACAAGGAGCACCGAAAGGGCACCTTCATCTGCGCCGCCTGCAGCCTGCCGCTGTTCCGCTCGGAATGGAAATTCAACTCCGGCACCGGCTGGCCGAGCTTCTTCACGGTCATCGAGAAGAACATCGGCAAGTCCCGCGACATCGGCCTGGGGATGATCCGCACCGAATATCACTGCGCCCGGTGCCTGGGTCACCAGGGCCATCTTTTCGATGACGGCCCCCGCCCGACCGGCCTGCGCTACTGCAACAACGGTGTCGCTCTGAAGTTTCTGCCGACTTAAGGCTGCGGTGATCGGGGGCGTCTTCAGCGAGTTAGCCGAGATAGCCACCTAGAATCTGCAACGGCGTGCCGGCGAGAATGCAGGCGGCGATCGCGACTTCGAATACAACAGCTCCCCAGTTCTGTCGGTTGTTTCCGTCGTCCGCCACGATGGAGATCAGGCGACCAACGGCTGCGCCGAGCCAGGCGAGGCCCACGACGAGAAAAGCATGAGCCTCACGCGTCAGTAGCGGCGCCAGCCCCAACATGATGAAGGTGACGCCGAGTGTGCCTCGGAACTCGGCACGGCCAGCGGTTGTGACGGCTTTGAGGCCTGTAAGGCTGGATGCCCGAGCGGGAAAGAACAGACCGAGGAAGCCCATCGCGGTCGTGATGATCGCACCCGTAACATTCAGCCAGATCATTGCATTTCTCCCCAGGGATTGTCAGTGCGCACAGTACCAAATTGAGGTACCAGTCCTCTAGTACGTACCTTTTGGTGCCTGTGAAGGATGGGGGGATGCTCACGCCGAATGTGATGTCGCGCAAATGCGCGTCCCGAGTGTTCATGAGCCTCTTGGCTAGCAAGTGGTCGCTGTTGATCATCAACGCGCTCGGCGATGAGCGGCTGCGGAACGCAGAGTTGATGCGCGCTGTCGACGGTATCTCGCAGAAAATGCTGACGCAGACCCTACGGCAGCTTGAGGGTAGCCGAGTTGTCGCAAGGCAGGACTACCAAACCATTCCTCCTCACGTGACCTACGAGCTCACTCCGCTCGGTCTATCGCTGCGTCGGGAGGTGCGATCATTTATTGACTGGGTCGAGAGCAATTTGGGAGAGCTGAGACAATAGAGCTCCCTTAAGGTCATGCTTCTCGCGACAGTCACTGCGAGCCGCTAAGCCAGGCCTGCTCCGCGCCCAGCATGGCCTCGACCAGGTCTGGCCGGTCGATCCCCGCCAGATCGGCCCTAGGCGTCTTGCCGCCCTCCTCAAGCAGATAGGACAGGAACCGCAAGCTCGGCCGATAGCCCGCCAGTCGCGCGGCATCCAGAACCGGCGTCTCCCCCGGGATCCGCGCCACCATGGCGTCCTCGAAGTACACCGCCCCAAGTCGGACGATCTTCCACGCTCCATCCCGCCGCGCCACCTGCGCATGCATCCGCGCATGGCTGGTGACCATCACCTCCACCCCGTCGATCCGCCCGCCCAGCAGAATGGCCGCGCCGCTCTCGGCCAGGGCGCGGTGGCCGTTCAGGGTGACCAGGGTCGGCGCCATCTGGTGCAGGTGGCGCATGCCCGATGCGAACGCCTTCTCCGACGCCGTCACAAAGTCGGCCCCGCTGGTCTCGATCCAGCTGATGCTGACGACGCTGTCGGGATGAAAGCAGGATGCCATCCGCGCCCACTGACCCTGGTCACGCGCCGCCCGTTCGGTCTGGACCACTTCGGCGACGGCGAGCTTGTCGAGGTCGTACATGGGCGTCACCTTGCGTTGCCCGACCATCCTAAAGCAGATTCCCGATGACCGGCCTGCCAGGCACGAATGACACGGAGGACGCCGCGACGCTCGCCTTCTACGCGCGGGAGGCGACCGCCTATGCGGCCCGGCGCGAGACAGGGGGCCACCCACACCTGGACCGCTTCATCGCCCAGCTGGAGCCTGGCGCTGCGGTGCTTGAGCTTGGCTGCGGAGGCGGTCACCACGCCCAGGCCATGCTGGAGGCTGGCCTTCGGGTCACCCCGACCGATGGCTCGCCTGAACTTGCGGCGCAGGCCGCCGCTCTTCTTGGGCGGCCGGTGAAGGTGATGACCTTCACTCAGCTGAGGGATGAAGCGCGCTATGACGCCGTCTGGGCCAACGCTTGCCTGCTGCACGCCCCGGCCGAGGCCTTGCCCGACATTATCAGCCGGGTCTGGCGCGCGCTGAAATCTGGCGGGCTCTTCTTCGCCAGCTTCAAGGCCGGCGACGGGCCCGGACGGGACGCTCTGGGCCGCTACTACAATTTTCCGAGCCACGAGAGCCTGGTGCAGACCTTCGTGCGGGCTGCGCCCTGGTCCGAGCTGACGATCGAGACGGGCGCGGGCGGTGGCTATGACGGGGTCGAGCGAACCTGGCTGTCTGTCTGGGCGCGCCGCGACGAACCCTTCCGCGATCTTGCATAGAAAAAGCCCGGTGGCGGACCACCGGGCTCCCTCAAATCGGAATGTTCGACCGGATCAGACGGTCGGCTTGGGCATGTCCAGGCCCGACGGGGCCGGATTGGAGACCGGCTGCGCCGCAGGCGCGGGGGCCGGGGCGGCCGGGCGCTGGAACTTCAGGCTGCGGCCCTGGAAGAAGGCGCCGGTTTCCATGGCCAGCTGCTCATGGGTGATGTCGCCATCGATGTAGCTGGTGCCATAGAGGCGGACCTGCTTGGCGGTCACCGATCCGACGATGCGGCCGCGGACCTCGGTGGCCTCGGCGTAGACGCTGCCTTCGATATGGCCGGTCTCGCCGACGGTCAGGCGACCGACGCGGACGTCACCGCGGACGACGCCATCGATCTGCAGTTCGCCGTCGCCGGTGACACCGCCCTCGATGGTGATGCCGCTGGAGATCAGCGAAGCCACCTTGGGCTTGGGCTTGGGCGCATCCAGGGCCGAGGCGGCGGTCGCCGGGGCCACGACGGGCTCCGGGGTCGCCGACTTCACAGGCGTGGCGGCAGGCTTGTTAGCGGGCTTGCTGAACATATTCACCGGCTTTCAGATAACGGTTGGGATTCTGGGGACGCCCCGCGACCCAGATTTCGTAGTGCAGGTGCGGCCCTGTCGAGCGACCGGTGGAGCCCATGGCTCCGATCCGTTGCCCGACACCGACGCGTTGGCCCACCGACACCGAGATGCCTTGAAGGTGAGCGTAGCGCGTCTTGAAGCCACTACCGTGGTCTATCTCGATGGTGTTGCCATAGCCTGAACGAACACCGGTAAACGAAATCACGCCCGGCGCCGTGGCGAAGATCGGCGTGAAGAAGCCGCCCGGGAAGTCGAGGCCCGAGTGAAACGCCGGCCGCCGGGTGAAGGGGTCGAGGCGCACGCCGTAGCTGGACGAGACGGCCGCGGCCCCCGTGGGCCGGAAGAAGGGCAGGTTCTGCGCCGCCTGGGTCAGGCCGCGCATGTCGCTCATGTTGGTGCTGGCCCGCTGGATGCGGCGGGCGAAGTCCTCATCGACGTCGAGAACGGCGGCCAGGGCGCGCGGGTCCTTGGAGTCGATGAGCGGTCCGCCCAGCGAGCTGCCGCGTCCGGCATAGCCCTCGGGCGTCAGGCCGGCCAGCCGGAAGGCGGCGCGCAGCCGCTCGGCGCGGGTCTTGGCGAAATTGTCGGCGGCGTCGATCAGCCGCTCCTGGTCCATGCGGGTGTAGGTGACCCGTTCGACCGGATTGTTGGACATCAGGCGCGGCTTGGCCGGGGCCAGGGCCTGGGCGGCGCCGGGCACGCCCTTGAATTCCTGGAACAGCTGGGCCAGCGCCGCATGGCGCTTTTCGACCGAGACCGCCATTTCGGCGAAGCTGCCGTTGTTGGCGTTGAGCTGGGCCATCGCGCTGTTGAGACGGGCCTGCCGATCGGCGTTGACGCGCTCGTAATAAGCCTTCTGGCGAACCAGTTCCTGGTCCGAAGCGCCGGCCGACATGGCATTGACCATCATGGCGGCGGTGGCCACGCCCAGCCACAAGGACACCATGGCGACGACGCCGGCGGCGGCCATCTGTTTGGCGGTGGAAAGAACGTAGCCGCGCATCTCGCCGCCCGACCGGACATAGAGATGCCGTTCAGGAAACAGCTCTTCCAGAGCCCTACGAACTCGCCGCAACCGTGTTGACGCCATAGCTCCCGACACCCGGATTTACGTCCGAAGGGGATATGCCGTCATGTCTGGAATTGGCGCAAGGGCCTTCGCGTGTCGCGGGTGATCCCGGCGCGCAGATTTCCTTTACCGCTCAACGGTTAACCAATGGACCGCAAGCACGCCAGTGTCTTGGGCCTTTTCGGCGAGTTCCTGCCTCTATTGGTTAATGCCCGCGACGAAATCGCCACAGTGACTCAAGGGTCAGTTCTCCGCCGGCAGTTCGGCGTCAGAACGTCGCACGCTGCGGCTCAGAGGCCTTGCGCTGCCTTGAGCACTTCGGCGGCATGGCCTCCGACCTTCACCTTTCGCCACACCCTGCGGATGATGCCTTCACCGTCGATAAGCCAGGTCGAGCGGTCGATGCCCATGTACTCGCGTCCGTAGAGCTTCTTCTCGACCCAGGCGCCGTAGCGTTCGATGACATCGCTCCCGGCGTCAGAGCCCAGCTCGACCTTGAGGTCATGCTTGGCGCGGAATTTCCCGTGCTTGGCGACGGTATCCTTGGAGACGCCGATCACGGTCGCGCCGGCCTTGGCAAAGTCATCCGCCAGATCGCTGAAGTCCTTGCCCTCGGTCGTGCAGCCCGGGGTGTCGTCCTTCGGGTAGAAGTAGAGGACCACTGTGCGCCCCTTCAGGGCCGACAGACTGACCCGCCCGGTATCGGTGGGCAGGTCGAAGTCGGGGGCATTGTCGCCGGGGTTCAGCTCGATGGTCATCTCATCCGCTCCGGAAGATGGGACACATCGCGCTTCGCAGGCGCGATGTGTCCCGTTTCGCTTGTCAGACCGGCCGGACCAGGACGATCTTCTTCTTGCCTTGCGACAGCTTGACGACTCCGTCGACCAGGTCGGCCTGCGTAATCAGCTTCATGCCATCCATCTCCTGCACGTCGTTGACGCGCAGTCCGCCGCCCTGGGCCAGGCGGCGAGCCTCTCCCCGGGAGGTAGAGAGACCCGCGTCGACGGCAAGGGCGGCGAGCATGATGCCCTCTGCCAGCGCGGCAGCCGGAATCTCGATGGTCGGCAGGTCATCCGACAGGGCGCCCTTCTCAAACGCCTGGGTGGCGGCGTCACGGGCAGCGCGTGCCGCCTCCTCGCCATGCAGCATCCGGGTGGCCTCGTCAGCCAGCACCTTCTTGGCGTCGTTGATGCCGGCCCCGGGCAGGGCCTCCAGCCGGGCGATCTCGTCCAGCGACAGGTCGGTGAACAGTCGCAGGAACTTGCCGACGTCGGCGTCCTCGGTGTTCCGCCAGAACTGCCAGTAGTCGTAAGGCGACCGCATGTCGGCGTTCAGCCACACGGCCCCGGCCGCCGTCTTGCCCATCTTGGCGCCGCTGGCGGTCGAGAGCAGGGGGGTGGTCAGGCCGAAGGCGGGCTTGTGATCGACGCGGCGGATCAGCTCGACGCCGTTGAGGATGTTGCCCCACTGGTCAGAGCCGCCCATCTGCAGGGTGCAGCCGAAGCGACGGTTGAGCTCCAGGAAGTCCGTCGCCTGCATCAGCATGTAGTTGAACTCGAGGAAGGTCATCGGCTGCTCGCGCTCGAGCCGCAGCTTCACCGAGTCGAACGCCAGCATGCGGTTGACGGTGAAATGCACCCCGAACTCGCGCAGGAAGTCGATGTAGCCGAGCTTCGACAGCCAATCGTCATTGTTGACGATCACCGCGTCGGTCGGCCCGTCGCCGAAGGTCAGGAACTTGGCGAACACCGTCTTGATGCTGTCGATGTTGGCCTGGATGTCGGCCTCGCTCAGCAGCTTGCGCGACTCGTCCTTGCCGGTCGGGTCGCCGACCTTGGTCGTTCCCCCGCCCATCAGCACGATCGGCTTGTGACCGGCCTGCTGCAGCCGGCGCAGCAGCATGATCTGGATCAGGCTGCCGACGTGCAGGGAGGGCGCGGTGGCGTCGAAGCCGATGTAGCCGGTGACGATCCCGCCTGAGGCAGCCTCGTCGAGCTCGGCCGGATGGGTGATCTGATGGATGAAGCCACGGTCCCGCATGGTCTGCAGGAAGGCGGACTTGAACTCACTGGTCTCGGTCATGATGGCCGCCTGTATCATGGGCGGGCGGTCGTGCAAGGCGATAGACATCGATAGCTCCTGTTTGGAAGGGGCCGGCGACGCTGTCAGGTCTTCGGGATTGGACATGCCGCCGGGGTTGGGCGGCATGCGATCGCAACGCCGCTCGTCAGGACGAGCGGGCGTAATAGAAAGCGGCGAGGGTGTGCCTGGCGATCATGGGTCGCCGGATAGCCTCCGCCATTGACGCTCGTCAAGGCGCCGCTATCCAAGGTGCATGAGGCTTGCCCTGACGCCACACCCTGATTTTCCCTGCCCGCCGGTGCATGAGATGGCCGTGGATGTCACGCGAACGGCGACCGGCCTGGTGCTGCGCTACAACATCACCGGCGATCTGAGCCAGGTTGTCCTTCCCGAGGAAGGACCCCGGGGGAGGGCGGACGAGCTCTGGAAACACAGCTGCTTCGAAGCCTTCATCCTGGCGGACGAAGGCTATATCGAGCTCAATCTGTCGCCGTCGGACCAATGGGCGGCCTACCATTTCGACAGCTATCGCAGCGGCATGGCGCCGGCCGAGGCGACCTTGGTAGGCTTGAACCAGCACCGCGCGCCCGACCACTACGAGATCACCGCCAACCTCGACCTCAGCGGCGCGGGCCTGCCTGCCAGGCGCTGGAAGCTGGGCCTCTCCGCCGTCGTTGAGCTGACCGACGGCGCTCGCGGCTACTTCGCCCTCCGGCATGCGCCCGGCCAGCCCGATTTTCACCACGCCGACGCCTTCAACCTGAACCTGGATCCGTCATGAAATTCGGCATCGACCGCCTGCTGGCCGACCCCGCCCTGCGTGCGCCCCTGAAGGGCCTCCGCGTCGCCCTGCTGGCCCATCCGGCCTCTGTGACCGCCGACCTGACCCACAGCCTCGACGCCCTGGCCGCCTGTCCCGAGATCCAGCTGACCGCCGCCTTCGGGCCGCAGCACGGCATGCGCGGCGACAAGCAGGACAACATGATGGAGTCCCCGGACTTCACCGATCCGGTCCACGGCATCCCGGTCTTCAGCCTCTACGGCGAGGTGCGCCGGCCGACCGGCCAGTCGATGGGGACCTTCGACGTCATCCTGATCGACATGCAGGACCTCGGCTGCCGCATCTACACTTTCATCACCACGCTGCTCTACGTGATGGAGGCCGCCGCCGAGCACGGCAAGGCGGTCTGGGTGCTGGACCGTCCCAACCCCGCCGGCCGGCCCGTCGAGGGCCTGACGCTTCGCCCGGGCTGGGAGAGTTTTGTCGGCGCCGGGCCGATGCCGATGCGCCATGGCCTGACGCTGGGCGAACTCGGCCATTGGTTCATCGACCACTACAAGCTGGACCTCGACTACAAGGTCATCGCCATGGAGGGCTATGAGCCCGACGCCGCACCGGGCCATGGCTGGCCGCTGGGAGCGCGGACCTGGGTCAACCCCAGCCCCAACGCTCCCAACCTCTGTATGGCCCGCGCCTACGCCGGCACGGTCATGCTGGAGGGCACGACGTTGTCGGAAGGGCGGGGCACGACGCGGCCGCTGGAGCTGTTCGGGGCCCCGGACATCGACGGTCGGGCGGTGATCGCCGAAATGCGCAAGCTGGCGCCGCAGTGGCTTCGCGGCTGCACCCTTCGGGACATCAGCTTCGAGCCGACCTTCCACAAGCATGAGAAGACGCTCTGCAGCGGCGTGCAGATACACACCGAAGGCCCGGAGTACGACCACGCCGCCTTCAAGCCCTGGCGCCTGCAGGCGCTGGGCTTCAAGGCCATCCGCAGCCTCTACCCGGACTATGACCTGTGGCGCGACTTCCCGTACGAGTACGTGCTCGACAAGCTGGCGATCGACGTCATCAACGGCGGCCCGGGCCTGCGCGAATGGGTCGATGACCCGGCGGCGCGGCCGGGCGACCTCGACGCCCTGACGGCGCCCGACGAGGCGGCGTGGCTCGAGACCCGCCGCCCGCATCTGCTCTACTAGGTCATGCCTTTTCGGCCCTGGCCCGTTCGATGCCTTCCAGGACCATCCGGCGCGCCATGTCGACATCGCCCCAGCCCTTGATCTTGACCCACTTGCCGGGCTCGAGATCCTTGTAGTGGGCGAAGAAGTGCTCGACCTGGTCGAGGGTGATCTTCGGCAGATCGGTGTAGTCGTTCACATGGTCATAGCGCGCTGTCAGGTGGTGCGACGGCACCGCGATCAGCTTCTCGTCCATGCCGGCGTTGTCTTCCATCAACAGCACGCCGACGATGCGGCAGCTCATGACGGCGCCCGGCGCGATGGCGCGGGTGTTCAGGCAGATGACGTCGCAGGGATCGCCATCGCCCGACAGGGTGTGGGGAATGAAGCCGTAGTTCCCCGGATAACGCATCGAGGTGTAGAGGAAGCGGTCGACGACCAGCGCCCCCGAATCCTTGTCCAGTTCATACTTGATGGGCTCGCCGCCCAGCGGCACTTCGATGACAACATTGACGTCCTCGGGAGGATTTTTCCCGATGGCGAGGGCACTCAGGTTCATTACGCGGGCTCGGCTTCCAGTCGTTTGTCGAGGTATTGGCCGACGTGGCGTTCCACGTCCGGCAGGTTTTCGGCCCAGAAGTGGGTGGCGCCCTCGATCAGGTCGTAATCGATGACGATGCCCTTCTGGCTGCGCAGCTTGGTGACCACGCGCTCCACTTCCACCGGCGGCGTCACCGTGTCGTTGCTGCCGTGCAGGAACAGGCCGGAGGCGGGGCAGGGGGCCAGGAAGCTGAAGTCGTACATGTTGGCCGGCGGCGAGACGCTGATGAAGCCATCGGTCTCGGGGCGGCGCATGAGGAGCTGCATGGAGACCCAGGCGCCGAAGCTGTAGCCGGCGACCCAGCATTGGCTGGCCGTCGGGTTGGTGGACTGCAGCCAGTCCAGCGCCGTGGCCGCGTCGGCCAGTTCGCCGATGCCGCCGTCGAATTCGCCCTGGCTGCGGCCGACGCCGCGGAAGTTGAAGCGCAGGGTCGAGAAACCGCGCTTCATGAACAGGTGGTACATCTGAACCGCCACCGGGTGGTTCATGTGCCCGCCGGCGCGCGGATGCGGGTGCAGGATCAGGGCGATCGGAGCGTTTTCACGCTTGCCCGGCGAGTACCGGCCTTCGATCCGGCCTGCCGCGCCGGTCAGAACCACTTCGGGCATGTGCAACCTTCTCCTCATTGTGCGGTGCAGAATACTTGACCGCTGCGCTTGGTCTTCCTAGATCAAGCGCATTCGCGGCGGCCCGGCCGACGCGCGGCGCGGGCTTTAACACAGGCCCAACGCCGGATGCCAAGGAATCCGCCATGCGTCTGTCCACAAAAGGCCGATATGCCGTCATGGCCATGACCGACCTGGCCGGTCGTCAGGACGCTGAGGGATCGCGCGCGGTGTCTCTGGCCGAGATCGCGGCGCGTCAGGAGATCTCGCTCAGCTATCTGGAACAGCTGTTCGCGCGGCTGCGCCGGCGCGGCCTGGTCAAGAGCCTGCGCGGCCCCGGCGGCGGCTACCGGCTGGCCCGGACCGCCTCGGAAACCCACATCGCCGAAATCGTGCTGGCCGTTGACGAGCCCCTGCGGGCGACCCGCTGTGGTCATGCGACCGGCAAGGGCTGCATGAAGGCGGGCGAGCGCTGCTCGACCCACGACCTCTGGGAGGAAATGGGCCGCCAACTGCACAGCTATCTGGAGTCGGTCTCGCTGGCCGATGTGCTGGAAGGACGTCTGACGCCCGACTCCAAGGTGGCCGCATGACGGCCGTCTACCTCGACTTCAACGCCACCGCCCCCGTGCGGCCGGAAGCTAAGGCGGCGCTCAACGCCGTCCTTGATCGCGTCGGCAATCCCTCGAGCGTACATGCCGCCGGCCGCGCCGCCCGCGCTGACCTCGAGAAGGCGCGCGAGGCTGTCGCCGCCTTGGTCGGAGTCGTGCCGGGGTCGGTGACCTTTACCAGCGGCGGCACCGAGGCCAGCGCGCTGGCGATCGAGAGCGCCGTCGCCGCGAAGGTCGAACGCATCTTGCTTGGCGCCACCGAACATGACGCTGTCTGGGAAGCCGCCCACGTGGCGGGCCTGCCGGTCGAAATCTGGCCGGTCGACGCTCAAGGCCTCGCCGATCTCGCCTGGCTGGACGCCGCGCTGGCCCGGCCGGGCAGGGCGCTGGTCTGCCTGATGCTGGCCAACAACGAGACGGGCGTGATCCAGCCGGTCGCAGAGGCCGCCGGGAGGGTCCGCGCCGCCGACGGCTGGCTGCACGTCGACGCGGTTCAGGCCGCCGGCAAGATCGCCATCGATTTCAGCGCCCTGCAGGCCGACACCCTCAGCCTGTCCGCCCACAAGATCGGCGGGCCGCAGGGCGTCGGCGCCCTGGTGGCCGGAACCCGCGCCACCCTGTCCCGTCGCCAGCACGGCGGTGGTCAGGAACGCGGTCGCCGCGCCGGCACCGAAAACCTGCCCGGCATCGCCGCCTTCGGCGCCGCCGCCCGTGAGGCGCTGGCCGGCATCGAGGCCCTGTCCGCTCAGGCCAGATGGCGTGACGCCCTGCAAGCCAGACTGGAAGCCGCCGGCGCCACGGCGCTCGGCAAGGGCGCCGCGCGCCTGCCCCAGACCCTGTGCGTCGCGTCCGCCGACTGGCCCGCCGAGACCCAGGTGATGATCATGGACCTCGGCGGCGTGATGATCAGCGCCGGAGCCGCCTGTTCCTCCGGCAAGGTCAAACCCAGCCGGACCGTTGAAGCCATGGGTCGCCTTGATCTGGCGCCCTTCTCCATTCGTATCAGTGGTGGGTGGTCGAGCGTCGAAGCCGACTGGATCCGCGCAGGCGATGTCTGGCTGGAGGCGCAGGCGCGCCGCCGGCCCAATATCAAGGAAGTTGCGTAAGTCATGGCCGCCGTTAAAGAAACCGTCGATCAGGTTGGTGAGCTGGAGGCCTACAAGCATGGCTTCGTCACCGACATCGAGCAGGACTTCGCCCCCAAGGGGCTGAGCGCCGACACCGTCCGCTTCATCTCTGCCAAGAAGGGCGAGCCGGAGTGGATGCTCCAATGGCGGCTGGAGGCCTATGAGCGCTGGCTGGCGCTGGAAGAGCCCGACTGGGCCAAGGTCAACTTCCCCAAGATCGACTACCAGGACAGCTACTATTACGCCGCGCCCAAGGATCCGGCCGACGGCCCGTTGAGCCTCGACGAGGTTGATCCCGAGATCCTGGCCACCTACGCCAAGCTCGGCATCCCCCTGAGGGAACAGGAAGTTCTGGCCGGCGTCGTCGGCGCCCCGAAGTATGCCGTCGATGCCGTGTTCGACAGCGTCAGCGTCGTGACCACCTTCAAGAAGGAACTGGCCGCCGTCGGCGTCATCTTCTGCTCGATGAGCGAGGCGATCCGCGAACACCCCGAACTGGTCCGCAAGTACCTGGGCTCGGTCGTGCCGGTCAGCGACAACTATTTCGCCTGCCTGAACAGCGCCGTCTTCAGCGACGGCTCGTTCGTCTATGTGCCGCCGGGCGTGAAGTGCCCGATGGAACTCTCGACCTATTTCCGCATCAACGCCGCCGAGTCCGGCCAGTTCGAGCGCACCCTGATCATCGTCGACAAGGGCGCCCAGGTCTCCTACCTCGAAGGCTGTACCGCCCCGATGCGCGACATCAACCAGCTCCACGCCGCCGTGGTCGAGCTGGTGGCGATGGACGACGCGACGATCAAATACTCCACCGTCCAGAACTGGTACCCGGGCGATCCCGTCACCGGGAAGGGCGGCATCTACAACTTCGTCACCAAGCGCGCCGACTGCCGCGGCGACCGCTCCAAGGTCAGCTGGACCCAGGTCGAGACCGGCTCGGCCATCACCTGGAAGTACCCGTCCTGCGTCCTGCGCGGCGAGGGCAGTGTCGGCGAGTTCTACTCGATCGCCATCACCAACGGCCGCCAGCAGGCCGATACCGGCACCAAGATGATCCACCTGGGCGCCAATACCCGCTCGCGGATCATTTCCAAGGGCATCAGCGCCGGCAAGTCGTCCAACACCTATCGTGGCCTGGTCTCGGCCCACCCCAAGGCCAAGGGCGCCCGCAACTTCACCCAGTGCGACAGCCTGCTGATCGGCAAGGAATGCGCCGCCCACACCGTGCCCTACATCGAGGCCCGCAACGGCCAGGCGGTGTTCGAGCACGAAGCGACGACGACCCGCCTGTCGGAGGACCAGCTGTTCTACGCCATGCAGCGTGGGCTCGGTCAGGAAGAGGCCGTCCAGCTGCTGGTCAACGGCTTCGTCAAGGACGTGCTGCAGGAACTCCCGATGGAGTTCGCCGTCGAAGCCCAGAAACTCGTTGCGATCAGCCTTGAAGGCTCGGTCGGTTAAAGTCTGAAAAGAAACAATGCTCTCGATCAACAATCTTCACGCGACCGTCGCCGACAAGCCGATCATCAAGGGCCTGACCCTGGATGTGCCGGCCGGCGAGGTGCACGCCATCATGGGCCCCAACGGCGCCGGCAAGTCGACCCTGTCCTACGTGCTGACCGGCCGCGAAGGCTATGAGGTCACAGGCGGCACGGCGACCCTCGACGGCGAGGACCTGCTCAGCCTCGATCCCAACGAGCGGGCGGCCAAGGGCGTCTTCCTGTCGTTCCAGTATCCTCTGGAAATTCCGGGGGTTCCGGCCCTGACCTTCATCCGCGCCTCGATGAACGCCCAGCGCAAGGCGCGCGGCGAGGCCGAGATCGCCGCCCCGGCCTTCCTGAAGCTGGCGCGGGAGACCGCCGCCTCGCTGAAGATCGACTTCGACATGCTCAAGCGCAGCCTCAACGTCGGCTTCTCGGGCGGCGAGAAGAAGCGGATGGAGATCTTCCAGGCGGCCATGCTGTCGCCCCGCTTTCTGATCCTCGACGAGACCGACAGCGGCCTCGACATCGATGCCCTGAAGATCGTCTCGGCCGGGGTCAACGCCATGCGCGCGCCGGACCGCGGTATGCTGGTCATCACCCACTACCAGCGCCTGCTCGACTACATCAAACCGGACCGCGTCCACGTTCTCTCGGCCGGCCGCATCGTCGCCTCGGGCGGACCCGAACTGGCGCTCGATCTCGAGCGCGAAGGCTACGACAAGTATGTGAAGGCCGCCGCGTGAGCCTGTCGACCGCCCTTCGCACCGGCGACCTCGCCGAGCTGCCGTCGCGCCGCGACGAGGACTGGCGCTGGACGGACCTGCGCGGCCTGATCCGCAAGCTGCCGGCGGCTTCGCCTGAAGCCGTCGTGCCGGCCGGCGGTCCGTTCGCCGGGCTTGGCGAGGAACTGACCGTCGTCAACGGCCGCGGCGTCGCGACTCTCGCCATCGCGGGGGAGGGCGACCACGTCCGCCTTCTGCGCTTCGTCTCCACCGCCGCCGGAACCGGCCACCATGCCCGTATCCAGGTCCAGGTCGAGGCCGGCGCCGCGCTGACCCTGCTCGAAAGCTACGAAGGCCAGGCGGCCGGCTACATCGCCAGCGCCGAACTGGACATCACGCTCGGCGCAGGCGCGCGCCTCGAGCGCATCGTGCTCGCGGCAGACGACGCCGAGGCCATCAACGTCTCGACCGCTACCGTCAGCCTCGCCGCGGGTTCGAGCTACGCCCAGACCGTCCTGACCACCGGCGCCCGCCGCCAGCGGCTGGAAACCAACGTCGCCCATCCCGGCGCCGACGCCAGCGTTCGCCTCGACGGCGCCTACCTGCTGGACGGCCAGCGTCACGCCGACCTGACCACAACCGTCACCCACGGCGGCGTCGACGGGACCACGTCGCAGCTGACCAAGGGCGTCGCCCGGGATCAGGCGCGCGGCGTCTTCCAGGGCCGCATCGTCGTCCAGCCCGGCGCCGACCGCACCGACGCCCGCATGCGCCACCAGGCCCTGATCCTCTCCGAACGGGCCGAGATTGACGCCAAGCCGGAACTGCTGATCTTCGCCGACGACGTCCAATGCGCCCACGGCAACACGGTCGGCGCCCTCGACGAGGACGCCATCTTCTACGCCATGCAGCGGGGCCTGCCGGCCGACCGCGCCCGCGCCATGCTCACCGCCGCTTTCGTCCGCGAGGTCATCGATCGGATCGAGCATGAGGGCGCCCGCGCGGTGGCGCATGCCTGGGCCGAGCAACAGCTGGGTGAACTCTGATGGCCTTCGACGCTGAAGCCATCCGCGCCCAGTTCCCGATCCTGTCCAGGACCGTGAACGGCAAGCCGCTGGTCTATCTCGACAACGCCGCCAGCGCCCAGAAGCCGCGCGCCGTGATCGACGCCATGGTCGCGGTCATGGAAGGCGGCTACGCCAACGTCCACCGCGGCCTCCACACCCTCTCGAACGAAGCCACCGATGCCTATGAAAAGGCTCGCAAATCGGTCACTCGCTTCCTGAATGCCGATGAGGGCGAGATCGTCTTCACAAAGGGTGGCACCGAAGCGATCAACCTGGTCGCCAGCAGCTTCGGCCTGTCGCTCAGCGAAGGCGACGAGATCCTCGTCACCCAGATGGAGCACCACTCCAACATCGTCCCCTGGCACCTGCTGCGCGAGCGCAAGGGCGTGGTCCTTCGCTTCGCGCCGGTCACCGAGAGCGGCGAGCTGGACCTGGCCGCGACCCTGAACCTGATCGGCCCGCGCACCAGGCTGGTCTCCGTCACCCACATGTCCAACGTGCTGGGCACCATTAACCCGGTGAAGGCCATCACCGACGCCGCCCACGCCGCCGGGGCTCTGGTCCTGATCGACGGCTGCCAGGGCGCGGTCCACACCATCGTCGATGTGAAGGCGCTGGATTGCGACTTCTACGTCGCCACCGGCCACAAGCTCTACGGCCCGACCGGCATCGGCATCCTCTACGGCAAGGCCGTGCGCCTGGCCGCCCTGCCGCCTTACCAGGGCGGCGGCGAGATGATCGGAACGGTGAGCGAGGACGTTATCACCTACGCCGACCCGCCCATGCGGTTCGAGGCCGGCACGCCGCCGATCCTCGAGGCCATCGGCCTGGGCGCCGCCGTCGACTGGATGATGGCCCTCGACCGGGACGCCGTCGCCCGCCACGAGCGCGCCCTCTATGACCGCGTCATCGAGCGCCTCGACGGGGCCAACTGGCTGCGCATCCTCGGCACGGCGCCGGACAAGGGCGCCATCCTGTCGTTCACCGTCGAGGGCGCCCATGCCCACGACATCGCCCAGATCCTCGACAAGCAGGGCGTCGCCGTCCGCGCCGGCGCCCACTGCGCCGAGCCCCTGATGGCCCGCTTCGGCGTGACCGCGAGCGCCCGCGCTTCCTTCGCCCTATATAACACCCTTGACGAGGCCGATGCGTTCGCGAACGCGCTGGTCAAAGCCCGCAGCTTCTTCGCCTGAGTGATCATGACCGAGACCGTCGCCCCAACGCCCCTGACCCAGCAAGAGCTGGACGTGCTGACCGACAAGCTGGTCGAGCAGCTGAAGACGGTGTTCGACCCGGAGATCCCGGTCGACATCTACGAGCTGGGCCTGATCTACAAGGTCGACGTCTCGGACGACAAACACGTCGCCATCGACATGACCCTGACCGCCCCGGGCTGCCCGGTGGCCGGCGAAATGCCGGGCTGGGTCGAGGACGCGGTTATGGAATTGCCGGACATCAAGTCCTGCGTCGTCGAGCTGGTCTTCGATCCGCCGTGGGACCCGTCCCGTATGTCGGATGAAGCCAAGCTCCAGCTGAACATGTTCTGACCATGGAAATCACCGCCACCCCCCGCGCCCGTCGCCCCCGCCCCAAGGTCGTCACCCTGAGTGACAGCGCCGCGGTGCGGGTGAAGGAGATCATGGCCAAGGCTGAAAAACCCTACGCCGGCCTGCGCGTGGGCGTGAAGAACGGCGGCTGCGCGGGGCAGGAGTACGTGCTCGAGTATGCCGAGACCGCCGGTCCGCTGGACGAGGTGGTCGAGGACAAGGATGTGACGATCCTGATCGACCCCAAGGCGGTTCTGTTCCTGATCGGCACGACCATAGACTACGAAGTCAGCCGCCTGTCCTCGAAGTTCGTCTTCCGCAATCCGAACGAGACCGACGCCTGTGGCTGCGGCGAGAGCGTGACGATTATCCCGGCCAGCGCAGAGTAGTCACTGTTCCTTCTCCCGCTTGCGGGGAGAAGGGATCGCTATGCAGCAGCCGCCTGAGCCGCCATCTTCCGCACCTCATCCGGCGTCGGCACCAACACTGATGGCTCCAGCGGCATCCCCGTCGCCTCGGCGATCAGCTCCTGGCTGCGGTTCTCGACGACATCGCGCAGGCGCTTGAGGAAGGCGTTCTTGTCGTCCCCCACCTCCATCGGCTCCAGGAACTCGACCGTGCATTTCCCGGGCGTCTTCCTGAAGTCCTGCTGTTGCCAGAACAGCCCCAGGTTCGTCGCCACCGGCACCACCGGCAGGCCGAAGTCGCGGGCCATGAAGTAGACGCCCGAGCGATAGCGGAAATGCTCGCCCGGCTTGGCCAGGTTGCCTTCCGGGAAGATCAGGATGCGGCGGCCTTCCTTGTTGGCCAGGGCGGCGTTGTCGCTCAGCGCCTTGCGCGCTTCGGGCCCGCCGCAGTTGTCGACCACGATCGCGCCCAGCTTGCGCAGGATGCCCCCGACCAGCGGGAACTTCTCCATATGGTCGCCGGTCACGAAGGTGAGGTTGGGCACCGACGAGTAGAGGACGAAGCCGTCGCCCCAGCTGTGGTGCTTGGCGGCGACGATGAAGGCGCCCTTCGGCAGCCGTTCGTGCCCCTTCACGGTGATGTCGATGCCGGCGATGGCCCGCATGCCCCACATCATCCGGTGGGTATAGAGCTTGATCGCCCCCGCCGTCGGCCGGCGGCCGGGCAGGATCGACAGCAGGACCGCGCTCAGGGCGTAGAACACCGTGGCGGCCCAGTAGTAGCAGGCGAAAAGGATCGAGCGCATGGCGGGGACCATTCCCTAAAGGCGTTAGCGGGCGAACAACACAGCCTGGACGGCGGCGGTCATCAGTGGGGCGTGGGCCGAAAGGCTGTCGTCGCCAAGGCGGCCGTAAGCCTTGTTCTGGGCTGTCTGGGTAATCACCCCGATAGCCATGGCGGCCAGCAGGCGCGGGTCGGCCGGCGGTAGCTCGGCGTTGATCATCGCCTGCTTGATGACATTCTCGGTCACCGTCACCGGGTCGCGGCCGTCCTCCTGGTACAGGGGGATGAAACGGTGCAGCTGGGTCAGGTGGAAGGCGAAGGTCAGCCAATCCTCGTCGGCCACCTGGCAGTAGGCGCGGACGATGGCGGCGGCCTTGTCCTTGATGCCCGTGGCCTCTGCGGCGCTGTCCTCGATCAGGGAGGAGAGGCGGCGGTGGACGGTCATGAACAGGCTGGCGGCCAGTTCGTCCTTGCTGCGGTAGTGGCGATACAGGGCGCCTTCGGAGACGCCGGCTTCGGTGGCGATGGCGCGGGTCGTGGCGGCGTCGACGCCCTCCCGGACAAAGACTTCCAGTGCGGCGCGTTCAATGCGAGGTTTGGCGGACATGAGCAGTTCCCCTTGATGTGAGCATTTGCTCACATGTCGACGGGGATTGCAAGTGAGCAATTACTCACATTTCCGGACTATCCATGAGCGGTATCGCCGACCACGCCGTTGAACTGCTGTCGGGTCTGGGATCCGTGACCGCCAAGCGCATGTTCGGTGGGGCCGGGATCATGCTGGACGGCATGATGGTCGCCGTGGTCTTCGGCGACACCGTCTACATCAAGGCCGATGATCTGAACGAGGCCGAGTTCGAGGCCGCCGGATCGAGCGTTTTCACCTACCAGATGAAGGATGGCCGCACCGGTCGCCTGCGCTACTGGCGACTGCCGGAGGCGGCGGAGGATGATCCGGAGGAAGCCGTGCGCTGGGGCCGGCTCGGCCTCGAGGCCGCCTTGCGGGCCCGGGCGGCCAAGGCGCCCAGGAAAGGCAAAAAGGCCCGGGCCGATATCGGTCCCGGGCCTTGGGATGGCTAGTGCGTCCTTCGACACGCCCGCTGCGCGGGCTACTCAGGATGACAAAAAGGGTGGGCTTCACCGAAGTTCGTCATGCTGAGTAGCGGCCGCAGGACGCGTGTCGAAGCACGCACGATCTCTACGCCCCCTTGAACGCCGCCGGACGCTTCTGCAGGAAGGCGCTGACGCCCTCGACGAAGTCGTCCGTCTTGCCGGCCACCTTCTGGGCCCGGCGTTCGGCCTGCAGTTGCTCGCCCCAGGTGTTGTCCTGGCTGTCCCAGATCAGCTGGCGAATGAGGCCGAGCGAAGCCGGACCGTTGGCCAGCTCCTTGGCGACCGCGATGGCGGCGTCGCGCAGCTCGGCGTCGGCGACGACGCGGTTGCACAGACCCCATTCCAGAGCCTTGGCGGCCCCGATCTTGTCACCCATCAGGGCCATTTCCATGGCCCGGGCGCGGCCGATCATGCGCGGCAGCAGGTAGGTCGAGCCACCGTCCGGCACCAGGCCGATGCGACGGAAGGCCTGCAGGAAGTAGCCACTCTCGCCGACCAGGATGTAGTCGCCCAGCAGGCCGAAGGAGCAGCCGATGCCGGCGGCGGCGCCGTTGACGGCGGTGACCACGGGCACGGGGCAGTTTTTGATCAGGGTGACCAGCGGATTGTAGATGCTGTCGAGCGCATTGCCGGCGTCCGGCTTGCCGTCGACGTCCAGTTCACGGCCCGCCGCGCCGCCGCCCGACAGGTTGGCGCCCGAGCAGAACCCGCGGCCTTCGCCGGTCAGCACGACCGCGCGAGCCTTGATCTGGCCACCCGCGACACTGCGGAAGGCGTGAGCCAGTTCGCTTGCCAGGTCCAGACCGGCGGCATTCATCGAGCCGGGGTCGTTCATGATCACGACCGCGACGCCGTCGACCAGCTCAACCTTGATTTTTGCGTAGTCCATGACGGACCTCCCTCTGATGCTTTGGAAAGAGTCTGGGCGCTATAACCCCGGGGAACGCCAGAAAAAAAAATCAGGCGGCGACCGAGGTCACCTTCTCGCCGTTGGTCACGCGGTTTCGACCGGCCCGCTTGGAGATGTAGAGGGCGGCGTCGGCGCGATCCATGGTGCAGGCGCCGGTTTCGCCGGCCTTCCGCGTCGCCAGCCCGGCCGACAGGGTGACGGTGCCCAGGTCCTCGTTGGTGGAGCGGCGCTTCAGCATGCGTGAGGCGACCTCTTCGCGAATCTCCTCGAGGCAGACCTCGACGGTCTCTGCGTCCTCGCCCGGGAAGATCATCGCGAACTCTTCGCCGCCATAGCGGGCCGCAAAGCGCGGGGTCGCGCCGATCCGGCCGATGACGCTGGCCACGAAGCGAATGACTTGGTCGCCGGTCTGGTGGCCCCAGGTGTCGTTGAAGTTCTTGAAGTGGTCGATATCCAGCACCGCCAGCGTCAGGGCGCCGCCCTGTTCGTCGGCGTCGGCGCAGGCGCGGGCCAGTTCGTCATCGAACGACTTGCGGTTGGCCAGGTTGGTCAGGCCGTCAGTCGTGGCGTCGCGGCGCACCTGCTCCAGGTGTTCGCGCAGGCGGGCGACCTCGGTGGTCGAGTCCGACAGCTTCTGCTCCAGCGTATCGTTCTGCTTCTGGACGCGCTCGGTGGCGCTGGCCAGGGTCTGGACCATCTTCTTGATGGTGGTGGCGTCCGTCGCCGCGCCCAGGCCCTCACTGGCCGTGGACAGGGTTTCGCCGTAAGCCGCCGTCGACTTCTGGGCCGTCTGGATCGCCTTGGCGACCGAGGCCAGTTCCCTGGTCAGTTGATCCCCGGCGTCGCGGATCTGTTCGTTGAGCTTGGCCTTGGCCAGGTAGGCGGCGGCCAGTTCCTCGCTGACGGCCTCGGTCATCGGCTCGCCGGCGCCGATCAGCCGGGTCAGTTCCCTGGCCAGCGCTCCGTCCGGATCGGCGACGAAGTGCGACCAGAGCTCGAAGTTGAGCGGAGTCGGCCAGATGTTGTGGCGTTCCATCATGTCGATGGCCTTGCGCGTGATCTTGTAGGCCTGTGGCCCTCGCAAGGTCTGTTCAAGATCGCCGGCCATCGTCCCGTAATCCCCCGAAACGCAGCCGCTTTCGACGGATGCGCGTGTTTCAGTGAAACTACACTAGTGGGTAACGCCAAACGTCTGGTTAAAACGGGCGACCGTTGTGCGCTTGCCGACACGACGTTCGACCGCCATTCTGATCATCGATCACCTGAGCCGGAACGCACCGGCCGCCTGGGAGGGCAACCATGACCGACGCCGCCGCGATGCAAGGCATCCTCGACCGCCAGAAGGCCGCTCACCTGCGCGACGGCGCGCCGACGGCCGAGCAACGCATCGACCGTATCGACCGCTGTATCGGCCTGCTGGTCGATCATTCGAAGGCCATCGAGGATGCGCTGAACGAGGACTTCGGCAACCGCTCGCGCGAAGCGACGCAGCTGACCGACATCGCCGGTTCGATCGGGCCGCTGAAGCACGCTCGCGACAACCTGCGCAAATGGATGAAGGGCGAGAAGCGCAAGACCTCGCCCGCCATCCTCGGCCTGTTCGGCGCCAAGGCCGAGGTGGTCTTCCAGCCCAAGGGCGTGGTGGGCGTGATCAGCCCGTGGAACTTCCCGGTCAACCTGACCTTCGCGCCGCTGGCCGGCGTGCTGGCGGCCGGCAACCGGGCGATGATCAAGCCGTCTGAGTTCACCCCGGCGACGTCTGAACTCATGAAGGTGATGTTCGGCAAGGTCTTCTCGGAAGAGGAAATCGCCGTGGTCACCGGCGGCCCTGACGTGGGCCAGGCCTTCAGCGAGCTGGCCTTCGACCACATGATCTTCACCGGCGCCACCAGCGTGGCGCGTCACGTGATGCGCGCCGCCGCCACCAACCTGGTGCCGCTGACCCTGGAACTGGGCGGCAAGAGCCCGGTGATCATCTCGCGCAGCGCCGACATGGCGCTCAGCGCCGCCCGGGTGATGAACGGCAAGACCCTCAACGCCGGCCAGATCTGTCTCGCGCCCGACTATGTGCTGACGCCCGAGGAAACCGTCGGTGAGTTCGTCACCCAGGCGAAGGCCGCGGTGACCCGGATGTTCCCGACCATCAAGGACAACCCCGACTACACCGCCGTGGTCGCCCAGCGGCACTACGACCGGATCATGGGCTACATCGACGACGCCCGGTCCAAGGGCGCCGAGATCATCGAGATCAAGCCGGACGGCGAGGACCTGACCCAGCAGGAACACCGCAAGATCGCCCCGACCCTGATTCTCAACCCGACCGACGACATGAAGGTCATGCAGGAAGAGATCTTCGGGCCGGTCCTGCCGGTGAAGACCTACAAGACCCTCGATGAGGCCACCGGCTACATCAACGCCCACGACCGTCCGCTCGGCCTCTACTGGTTCGGCACGGACGAGGCCGAGAAGACCAGGGTGCTGGAAACCACCACCAGCGGCGGGGTGACCGTCAACGACGTCATCATGCACGTCGCCCAGGAAGAGCTGCCGTTCGGCGGCGTCGGGCCGTCGGGCATGGGCAGCTACCACGGCCACGACGGCTTCAAGGAATTCAGCCACCGCAAGGCGATCTACACCCAGCTCAAGAAGGACATCGGTCCGCTTGTCGCCATGCGGCCGCCCTATGGGCCGGCCATCCGCAAGATGCTGGCGGGCCAGATCAGCCGCTAGGCTGAACCTGGGCTGAATATCGGGGGCGTGACGGCGGGGCATAGAGCCGCAACGTCGCGCCCTTTCAGCGCCGCTATTCCTACCTACATTATAGGGGTCGCGGATCGTCGCGACTCGAAACGGAGAATGCTCATGCGCGCGCCCATCCTGGGCGGGCTGATCCTGGCGACCCTGACCGGTTTCTCGGTCCAGGCCCAGGGCACTGTCGATTTTCGCGCGCAGGCGCGGTGCCTTGCTGTCTATGAAGCGGCCGCCAGCGCGGTCGAGCAGGGCGGTGGCGACAAGGCCCTCGTCAAGAGCTTCGACCGTAACCGCGAACGCACCGCCCTGGCGCTGGCCGCCCGTCGTGACCTGCCGGCCGGGACCAACCCGGCGGCCATCCAGTCGGCGGAAGCCGACAAGCTGGACGGCATGAACAAGGACGCCTTGGTCAACGAAGCCAAGGCCTGCGACGAGACGCTGGGCTACTAGGCTCAGGCAGCAGAAAAAGAGACCCTTCTCCCGCTCGTCGGGAGAAGGTGGCCCCGCAGGGGGCGGATGAGGGCAGCGCCAGCGATGGCGGACTGCCCTCAATTCGTTTTGGGATACCAACAGCGCTGATCAGCGCCAGATCGAGGGCCACCGGACGGGCCGGTGCTGCCCTCATCCGACCGGCTTCGCCGGCCACCTTCTCCCGACAAGCGGGAGAAGGAACGGTAGTCAGTCGTCCTTGGACGGCGCCACGGTCGGCACAGGGCGGGCCAGGAAGGCCGGCAGTTCGTTGCCGAAGCCGACCACGCGGCGATCGTCGTCCTCACGGGGCGTTGGCGCACGAACGCCGCGCACCGGGTCAGGGCGACGCTCGGGACGGGCAGGGCGCTCGTCACGTTCGGGACGCTCCTCCCGGGCGGCGCGATCCTCACGGACCGGACGCTCTTCGCGAGCCGGACGCTCCTCACGGGCGGGACGCTCTTCACGAACCGGACGTGCTTCTCGGGCTTCGACCGGCGCGGCTTCACGCGGCGCCTCGTCGCGCGGCTTGCGATCGCGACTGCGACCGCCCCGTTCACGACGGGGGCGTTCCTCGCGGGCCTCGCGCTCGACCGGCGCGGTTTCCTCGGCGGTGAACACCGGCTCGGTGCTGGCGCGTTGCGGGCGGTCTTCGCGCGGGGCGCGTTCGGGACGTTCGGCCGGGGCGCTGATGGCGTCCATGCCGACCATCGAGGTTTCCGATTCCGGACGACCGCGGCTGAAGTCACGCTTGCGTTCGCGACCCCGGTCGCCGCCACGAGAACCCCCGCGTTCCTTGTCGATTTCCTTGCGACGGGCGTCCTTGTCCTTGGCGGCGGCCCAGTCGAGGTCGAGGACGACCTCGTTCGGCATCTTGCCGGTCAGCTTGAGGACCTTGTCGAGGTTCTTGTCGTCCGCCGGGGTGACGATCATGTAGGTCTCGCCCAGCTTTCCGGCCCGGCCGGTGCGGCCGATGCGGTGGACGTAATCGTCAGCGTGGTGCGGCACGTCGTAGTTGAAGACGTGGCTGACGTCCGGAATGTCGAGGCCGCGCGCCGCGACGTCGGAGGCCACCAGCAGCTTCAGCTCACCCTTGCGGAAGCGCTCCAGCGTCTTCATCCGGGTGCCCTGGTCGAGGTCGCCGTGGATCGGGGCGGCGTCATGGCCGTGGACGGTCAGCGACTTGGCGACGATGTCGACTTCGCTCTTGCGGTTGCAGAAGACGATGCCGTTGCGGACCTCGGCCTTTTCGACCAGCGCCCGCAGGGCCATGCGCTTGGCGCTCGGCGAAACGACGGGCACGCGGACAAGATACTGGGTGATGGTCTCGGCGGTGGTGGCGGGACGGGCGACCTCGATGCGGGTCGGGTCCTTCAGGAACTGCTTGGTCAGCCGGGTGATTTCCGGCGGCATGGTGGCGCTGAAGAACAGGGTCTGCTTCTTCGGCGGCGTCATCTTGAAGATGCGCTCGATGTCCGGGATGAAGCCCATGTCGAGCATGCGGTCGGCTTCGTCGACGACCAGAGTCTGGACGCCGGTCATCAGCAGCTTGCCGCGTTCGAAATGGTCGAGCAGCCGGCCGGGCGTGGCGATCAGAACGTCGACGCCGCGGTCCAGCTTCATTTCCTGGTCGCCGAACGACACGCCGCCGATCAGCAGGGCCCAGGTCAGTTTCTGACCCTTGGCGTACTTCTCGAAGCTCATGGCGACCTGGTCGGCCAGTTCGCGGGTCGGGCAGATGACCAGGCCGCGCGGCATGCGGGCCTTGGTGCGGCCCGACGCCAGCTTGTCGATCATCGGCAGGGTGAAGGCGGCGGTCTTGCCGGTGCCTGTCTGGGCGATGCCGAGGACATCGCGGCCCGCGAGGGCGACGGGGATGGCCTGTTCCTGGATCGGCGTGGCGACGGTATAGCCGGCGTCAACCACCGCCTGAAGGGTGAGGGGCGACAGCCCCAATTCGGAAAATTCGGTCATTATCACTTTGCATGAATTCGAAACCGCCCAGGCTGGGCGAGCGGGCGGCGCGGAATCGCCAGACCTGTCCCGAATGGGGGCCTAGATAGGCGTTATCCCCGCAAAGTCAATGCAAAGCTGGGTTCGCGCCAGATTTGATCAAGTCAACCAAAGCTCAAGTTGCCCGTTACTCGGTGATAACGAAGTCTCTTGTGGTGGCGACACCCCTCGCATTGTTCTCGTTTGCGCTGATGACAACCGGGGGCGGCCTCGCTGGCAGGCAAGGTAGGGCTGAACCGGCCGAGATAGAGCCCGAGGGCGAACCGCCGAAAAATCGACACATCGACGGTCACGGCTCACAGAACAGTGGTTAACGGCGGCCCGTCTCTCCGCTAGGGTCCGTCAGCCCAAAAGAGGGCTATGCAAAACGGTGGGAGCGAAACTGATGAAAACTCTGGCGAAGGCGGCGGCCGCCGCCCTGGTCCTGGCTGCCATGGCGGGCCCGGCCCTGGCTGATCCGATGGCCTCGACCTACGGCAATACAGTGGTCGTCACTTATCCGGGCGACGCCAAGGTCAAGATCTATGTCAACGCCGACGGCACCTACACCGGAACGGGTCCTGACGGCTCGGCCAGCAGCGGAACCTGGAAGATCGATGGCGCCCAGACCTGCTTCACCCAGAGCGCCCCGGCGGCTGGCCCGCCGAGCTGTTCGCCGACGGTCGAAAAGAAAGTCGGTGATACCTGGACCGCCACCGGCCAGGGCGGGGCTGCGGTCAGCATCACGATCGTTTCGGGACGCCCCTAGCGGCATCGGGGGCGGGCATGACGTCCGTCCCCATCAGCCTGTCCCACAGGCGGAAATGCAGGCCGAAGTTGCTCTGCATGCGCTTGTGATGAAGGCCGTGATGGGTGGCGGTGATCAGCCAGCCGCCCACCGGTCCGCGCACGAAGCTCTGCGGAAGAATCTCCACCCCGCAATGGTTGAGAGTGGCCGTGGCCGTCATGGCGATCAGCAGGAACAGCACCACCCCGACATGGATCGGAATGATGAAGGTCAGCAGCGGCAGGACCCAGGCGACGAGCGCCGCCTCGGTCAGGTCAAAGGCGAAACTGGCCCAGGCGGTCGGGGTGTGGCTGCGGTGATGGCCGGCGTGGAACCAGCGGAACAGGCGGCGATGATGCATCAGCCGATGGACCCAGTAGTAGTGGGTGTCCTGAATCAGCAGATAGGCGAGAGCTGACAACGGGACCCACCAGAGCGGCCAGGCGCTCCAGTCCGTATAGATAAGGGTGCGGCCCGCCTTCCACTGCTCGACCACGAAGGCGGCCGGCAGGGCGTAGACGGCCGAGGAAGCCAGCGACAGCAGGATCTCGTGGCGCACCGCGCCGGGCGGCGGCGTCGGCTTGTCGGGGCGCTGCTGGACAAGGGCATAAATCAGGCCGGAGGTCAGCAGGTAGCGCACCGCGATGATTGCGGTCATGGCGGCAAAGGTGATCAGGAAGCTGGTGACGACGACACCCTGTATGGCTTTTTGGTCAGGCGGTCAGAAAGGCCACCTTATCGAGGCGATTATAGCACGAGACCAAGGTTGGCTGGCCCCGGAAATCTGGCCAGAATCAGAAGATGAAAATGTCTAGACATATTGTTTGGGCCCCTTCGACTTCTGTTGCGGGACGTCCAGAACCGTAGGTCGCAGCGTAGCGTTCTCGACCGATAAGTCCCGCCGATCGACCTACGCATCGGGCTACAGTCCGACCCACATTCTCGCGTCACGGACCCACGCGGAAGCCTACGGCACAAGGCAAATGTCCCGTTTTTCGGCCCCCCTCGGGGACGCGCGGCTTTTCGGTAGCCCGGCTGGACCGCGGTACGCTGGATCGCAGCTTCGATAGCTCTTGCTAGAGCGCCGTGCCGCCAACCCGGACCATGCGCGGGCTGGGTTTGGGGCGTTCGGTGAGGGCTTCGAGGAAGCCCTGCCACCAGTGGTCAAGGGTCTCGGCGTCGAGGCCGGCCTTCAGTTCGCGCCAGCGCAGCATGCGCTCGGTCAAGTCCATGGTCAGGGCGCGGTGGATGGCCTCGGCCATCTCGTCGCGGTCGTAGGGATTGACGATCAGGGCCGCCTTCATCTGTGCCGCCGCCCCGGCGAAGCGGGACAGGATCAGCACGCCCGGGTCGGCCGGGTCCTGGGCGGCGACGTATTCCTTGGCCACCAGGTTCATGCCGTCGCGCAGAGGCGTGATCAGGGCGGCGCGGGCAGCGCGGTAGATGCCGGCCAGCTCGTCCTGGCGGTAGCCGGAATTGACGTAGCGCAGCGGCACCCAGTCCAGGCTGCCGTACTGGCCGTTGATGTGGCCGGCGATGGCGTCCAGCCGGTTACGCATGTCCTGGTAGGCCTCGACCCCGTCGCGGCTGAGGGTCGCGATCTGCAGCATGAAGACCTTCTCGCGGGACTCCGGATGGTCGGACAGATACTGCTCGTAGGCCAGGAAGCGCTCCTCCAGGCCCTTGCTGTAGTCGAGGCGGTCGACGCCGATGATCATCTGGCGGCAGGCCAGGCTCTTCTCGGTGCGCTGCTGGGCGTCGATGGAGGCCGGCGAGGCGTTCTCGGTGGCGAAGTCCGCGCTGTGGATGCCGATCGGGAAGACGCCAAGCCGCGTCTTCTTGCCGAAGGCCTCGGCCAGGCCGTCGTCGGCGACCTCAACGCCAAGCTCGTTGTGCAGATAGTCGGTCAGGGCCGACAGCCATTCGGCGGTGTGGACGCCGATCAGGTCGTAGTCGAACAGCTGGGCGACCAGCTTCTGGTGGCCGGGAAGGGTGGTGAACAGCTGACGCGCCGGCCAGGGGATGTGCAGGAAGAAGCCGATGCGGTTGGTGACGCCGAGTTTGCGCAACTCCGCCGCCAGCGGGATCAGGTGGTAGTCATGGACCCAGATGGTGTCGGTCGGCCCGACCATGGCCCGCAAGGCCTCGGCGAATCGCTGGTTCACCCGTTGATAGCCTGCCGCGTAGGACCGGCTGAAGTTGGTCAGGTCCAGCCGGTTGTGGAACAGCGGCCAGAGCGTGTTGTTGGAATAGCCGTTGTAGTAGTTCGCCACATCGTCCGCTTCGAGGTCGATCTTGGCGACGGTGACGTCGCCGATGCGGTCCAGCGCCAGCTGACCCGTGTACTGCGGCGTGGTCTCGCCGCTCCAGCCGAACCAGACACCCTGGTTCTGGCGCAGGGCGGCGGTGATGGCCGCCGAAAGCCCGCCGACGGCGCCGCCGCCGACATCGCGCGACAGGCCTACGCGGTTGGAAACGACGATCAAACGGCTCATGCGGGCGCCAGGTCCAGCGCCGCTTCCAGCCAGGCGAGCAGGGCGTCCGGGTCCTCCAGCCGCCAGCGGGAGCGGCTGCGGCGGGGCTGTCCGATGAGGATGGCCTCGCCGCCGAGCGCCATGGCCACGGCGAAAGCGTCTTCGTCCGTCAGGTCATCGCCGATCATGATGGGGCGAGCGCCGGCAAAGGGCGCTTCGGCCATGAAGGCCGCCAGCGCCTCGCCCTTGTCCGGGCCGGGCGTGCGCAGCTCGGCGACCATATGGCCCTCCTGCAGGACCAGCCCGGTCTGACGGGCCAGGCGCCGGGCGCAGTCGACAACCGCGGGGCCGGCGTCGGGGCGTTGGCGGTAGTGCAGCGCGACGCTGGTTCCCTTGTCCTCAAGCAGGAGGCCGCGCTCGGTCCTGGCCATATGGGCCAGGCATTCGCGGGCGTCGGGGAGGGACGGGTGGGGCGGGGTGGCGTTGATCGCGCCGTCGGCCGTGCGACGGTCGAGGCCGTGGAGACCGGCGACGCTGGCGATCGAGCCCTCGAGGATGCGATCGACTTCGGCAATCGAACGGCCGCTGAGCACGGCGAGACGTCCGCCCAGCGCCGGTCCGAGCGCCGTCAGCAGGCGGGTGCGGCGGGCGACAGGACGGACCGCGTCGGGCGTCCGGGCGATGTCGGCCAGGGTGCCGTCGAGGTCGAGAAACAGAGCGGTGCGGGTCAGGTCGAGACTCGGCGGGGTCTGGAAGGGGACTTCCAGGCGCTCGTCGGGAGTGTCGTGCATCGGAATACCGTGGGCCCCAGGGATTCGCGCGCAGGTCTGCGGTGAACCTGGAGCGTCAACGCGCGACGCGGGAGATGGCTCCTTGGCGCCGGGTCGATGATCCCAACTCTCGCCCGCGCAGCGGGAGGAGAGTTTCGATTTCAGACCTTTTGGAGACCTAGATATCCAGCTCGCCGGCGAACTCGGCGTTGTCCTGGATGAAGCGGAAGCGGGCTTCCGGCTTTCTCCCCATCAAGGCTTCGACCAGTTCCTCGACCAGTTCCTCGGTCTTGGGCAGGGTGACGCGCGCCAGGGTCCGGGTGGCCGGATCCATGGTGGTTTCCTTGAGCTGGCTGGCCATCATTTCGCCGAGGCCCTTGAAGCGGCTGATGTCCGGCTTCTTGCCCTTGAACTCGGTGGCCATGAGTTCGTCCTTGTGGGCGTCGTCACGGGCGTAGGTCGACTTGCCGCCGTGGGTGATGCGGTAGAGCGGCGGCAGGGCGAGGTAGAGGGCGCCAGAGCGGATCATCTGCGGCATGGTGCGGTAGAAGAAGGTGATCAGCAGCGATGCGATGTGGGCGCCGTCGACGTCGGCGTCCGTCATGATGATGATGCGGTCGTAGCGGAGGTCTTCCTCCTTGAACTTGTTCCCGGGCTGCACGCCCAGGGCCAGCATCAGGTCGCTCAGTTCCTTGTTCTGCGTCAGCTTCTCGCCCGTCGCCGAGGCGACGTTGAGGATCTTGCCGCGCAGGGGCAGGATCGCCTGGTTCTTGCGGTTGCGGGCCTGTTTGGCGCTGCCGCCGGCGCTGTCGCCCTCGACCAGGAAGATTTCGGAGCCGCCGGCCGCCTCGCCGGAACAGTCGGCCAGCTTGCCGGGCAGGCGCAGCTTTCGGGTCGCCGAAGCACGGGCGACGTCGCGATCCTTGCGGCGCTTCAGCCGCTCCTCGGCCCGCTCGATGACGAAGTCGAGCAGGGCGCGGGCGACCTTCGGGCTGGCGGTCAGCCAGTGGTCGAAGGGATCGCGCAGGGCGGTCTCGACCAGCTTCTGGGCGTCGGAGGAGCTCAAGCGCTCCTTGGTCTGGCCCTGGAACTCGGGGTTCTTGATGAAGACGCTGATCAGGGCGCCGGCGTTGGCGATGACGTCGTCGGCGGTGATGATCCCGGCCCGCTTCTCGCCGGCCAGTTCGCCATAGGCCTTGAGGCCCCGGGTCAGGGCGGCCCGGAAGCCGCTCTCGTGGGTGCCGCCCTCGGGGGTCGGCACGGTGTTGCAGTAGGACTGCACGAAGCCGTCGGCCTCGCCGAAGCCCTGCGGCGTCCAGGTCACCGCCCATTCGACGGCGCCGGCCTCGCCCGTGCGCTCGATGCGGCCGGTGAAGGGCGCCGGGGTGACGGTGTTGATGCCTTGCGTGCGCTCGGCCAGGAAGTCGGCCAGGCCGTTGGGGAAGTGGAAGGTGGCTTCCGGAAGCGTCTTGTCCTGGATGCGGCTCGGGTCGCAGGACCATTTGATGGTCACGCCGCGGAACAGATAGGCCTTCGACCGGGCCATGCGGTAGAGCCGCGCCGGCTTGAAGGCGACGCCCTCGCCGAAGATCACCGGGTCGGGGATGAACTTGATGGCCGTGCCGCGCTTGCGGCTGGGCGCCAGCTGTTCGAGCTTGCCCAGCGGTTTGCCGCGAGAGAACACCTGGCGGTGCTCGAACCCGTCCTTCCAGACGGTGACCTCGACCCGTTCCGACAGGGCGTTGACGACCGAGACGCCGACCCCGTGCAGGCCGCCGGAGGTTTCGTAGGCCTTGCCGCTGAACTTCCCGCCCGAGTGCAGGACGGTCATGATGACTTCCAGCGCCGACTTGCCCGGATATTTGGGGTGGGCGTCGATCGGGATGCCGCGGCCGTCGTCGCGCACGGTCAGGGCGCCCTCGGCGTCGAGGCTGACCTCGATCAGCTTCGCGTGGCCGGCGACGGCCTCGTCCATGCTGTTGTCGAGCACCTCGGCGAACAGGTGGTGCAGGGCCCGCTCGTCGGTGCCGCCGATGTACATGCCCGGGCGCATGCGCACCGGTTCCAGGCCTTCGAGCACCTCGATGCTGCTGGCGTTGTAGTCGCCGCTGGACGACGCGGGGGACGGTTTGGCGGCGAGCGCCGGCTTCGGCTGGGCCTTGGGCACGGGCTCGTGCGGCGTCGCCAGCGGCGGCGCGGCCGGCGGGTTCAGGGCATCGTCGAAGAGGGAGGGTAGCGGCTCGGGCTTGGACATTACGCTGGGGAGTCTAGGCGATTCGGGAGGGGACTAATGGGCTGACATGTCGTCGCGCGCAATGGTGTGGGCGCCGGGATCTCAGACCGCTGATTTCAGATAGACCCGGGTCCCGCAGAGGACGACTTCGCCATCTGCGTCGATCAGCCCCCGCTGGCGGGCGGCCGCGCGAGCCGCGTCCGGATCCGGCACGGCGACATCGAAGCCGCGCAGGCCTTCGCCGCGGTCATCGCCCAGCGCAACGAAGCGGATCTCGCCGCCGTCCAGGGCGATGCGCCAGGCGGAGCTGCTCTGCTCCACCGGCCTGCCGAGCACTTTGCCCCAGCGCTTCGCCATGGCGGAGGGATCATTCGCCTGCAGCTCCGCCCCGACGATCGCCTGCCCCGGCCGCGCGTTGGCTTCCCAGCCCGGCCCGCCCCATTCCCAGCGCTCCCAGGGATCCATACAGTCGATGGACAGGATCGCCCCGCCGACATCGCGGGGGTGATAGTGGGTGGCGGCGACGCCTTCCCGGTCGATCTGGTCGACGATGCGGGCGCCGGCCTCGGCGGCCGTGGCGCGGGCGGCGGCCAGGTCACGGACCTGCAGGATGACCATGTAGCCGCCATCGCCGCCGCGCTTCTCGATCAGGCGGCCGGCGGTGGTGTCCTCCTGTTTGGGCGACACCACCTCAAGAAAGGTCTGGCCGACCGCCCAGACGCCGTTGCGCAGGCCGTAGTGGCCGACGCCGGGGTCATCATACGGATGACTGACGCCCAGCACCGCCTCGATATCGGCGGCGCAGGCGGCGAGGTCGGCGCCGACGAGGGCGATCTGGCGCAGGCGCATGGCTGATCGCTCCTCGAAGGCTGCTTTCTAGGGCTTGGTATAGGCCTGCGGATAGGCCCCCGGCTGGGCGGCATAGCGGTCGCGCAGTTCGAAGGCGCGCACGTCCGCCGGCTGGCGCTGACCGCTGATGAAGACATCCGTCGGCCAGGTGGAGGTTTCCAGCGGATCGCCGGTCCAGACCACGACGTCGGCGACCTTGCCGACCTCCAGGCTGCCGACCTGGCCGTCCATCTTCCAGATCTTCGCCGGGTTGATGGTCAGCGAGGCCAGGCCCTGCTGGTAGGTCAGGCCGTAGGACACCGCCATGCCGGCATTGAGCCGGGCCTGGCGCAGGTTGTTCTGGTCGCGGCTGCCGATGATGGCCACCGTGACACCGGCGGCCTGAAGCCGGGCGGCGTTGTCGAGGCGGGCAGCCAGGGTTTCGAAGCTGCTGGGCAGGTTGCGCTGGGCGTCGACGATCACGGCCACCTTGGCGGCCGCAATCTGCGGGGCGACCAGCCAGGCCTCTTCAGCGCCCTCGAGGATGACGCTGACGCCTTCCTCGCGGGCCATCTTGAGGACCTGCAGGATGTCCGAGGCGCGGCTGACCCGGACCAGCAGAGGCGTGCGCCCTTGGACCACGGGCACGAGGGCTTCAAGATCGATGCGCGACAGCCCGAACTCGCGGGTTTCGCCCCGGTCATAGGCGGCCTTGTTGCGGGAATAGGCGCGGGCGTCCTCGAAGGCCGAGCGGACCAGCACCATGGCCGCGCCGCGCGAGCCGGCGGCCTCGGCCCCGGCTTCGCCCATGTCGAGCACCACGGCCGCCTTGGCGCGCACCAGCAGGTCGGTCTGGCCCGAGGCGAGCGAGACCACGGCCGCCTGACCCGCGAACAGGTGGGGATCGCCGTCGCCGGCCCCCCCGCCGCCGCCGGCGGTCTCCTCGGCCCCGCTGTCGTCGTGATGGTGACCGCCGCCGCCGCCGGTCAGAACCGGCGTGGCCACGGCCCGGGTCAGGCCGGCCTGACGGGCCCAGGGGATCATCGTCGAGTTGGGATTGACGCCGTACTGGATGTCAAAACCGGCCGAGAGCTTGCCCGAGCGGTCGTCCCGCGTGGACTGCACGGCGGAGACTTCCGAGACCGTCAGGTTCGACGACACGGCGATGAAGCCCGGGGTCACGACGCCGCCCTTGGCGTCGATGACCGTGGCGCCGGCCGGGGCCTGAACCCCGGCCCCGACGGCGGCGATCTTGCCGTCCTTGATGACGATGGTGCCGTTGGCGATCGTGCCGGCCGGACCGACCGTTTCGATCCGGGCATTGGTGATGGCGAACGTCTGGGCGGCGGCGGGGCCGGCGATCAGCAGCGCGGCGCCAATCAGCGTGCTGGAGGCGAGGAGGAGGGTTCTCATGGGTGGAAGGCCCCTTCACCGGGCTGGCCGAGTTCGAAGTCGGATTTGGGCTGGAAGCGCGGATCGCGCCGGTCGTAGGTCAGGGCGCCGTCGATGAAGACCTTCTCGGCCTGCGAATAGACGCTGAACGGGTTGCCGCTCCACAGCACCACGTCGGCGCGCTTGCCGACCGTCAGGCTGCCGGTCTGGTCGGCGATGCCCATGGCCTTGGCCGGGTTGGCGGTGATCCAGGCGATGGCCTCGGCGTCGGTGATGCCGAACCCGATGCGGTTGCCGGAGGCCATGGCAAGGGCCGCTTCCTGGTTCAGGTGCTGGGTGATGGTCTCGTCGTCGGAGTGGATGACAGTGCAGGCGCCGGCCTTGTAGGCGATGGCCGCATTGGCCTCGATGCCGTCCAGGCTCTCCATCTTGAACGCCGCCCAGCTGGCCCAGGTGGCGAAGCAGATGTCGTTCTCCTTCAGCAACGGGCCGACCTTGTAGGCCTCGTTGGCGTGGTGGAACATGGTGATCTTGTAGCCGAATTCCTTGGCGATATCGATCATCACCGCCATCTCGTCGCCGCGGTAGCAGTGGTTCTGAACCAGGATTTCGCCGCGCAGGACGCCGGCCAGGGTCTCCATCTGCAGGTCGCGCTTGGGTGCGTCGGCCTTCTCGCCCTTGTCCGTCTTGGCGTTGTAGTCGTCCCACTTGCGGCGGTACTCGGCCGCGTCGATCCAGGCCTTGCGGAAGCCGAAGACGTTGCCCATCGCCGTCGAGGGCGAGCGGCCCTTGCCGCCGTAGACCCGCTTGGGGTTCTCGCCGCAGGCCATCTTCAGGCCGTAGGGGGCGTTCGGGAACTTCATGCCCTGCATGGTGATGGAGGGCACGTTGCGCACCGTCACCGACCGGCCGCCGAACAGGTTGGCGCTGCCCGGCAGGATCATCAGGGTCGTCACCCCGCCGGCCCGCGCCCGGTTGAAGCCGGGGTCGTGCGGCCAGATCGAGTGCTCGGACCAGACCTGGGCGGTGTTGGGATCGGTCCCTTCGTTGCCGTCGCTGCGGGCGCTGACGCCGGGCGAGGGGTAGACGCCGAGGTGGCTGTGGGCGTCGATGATGCCGGGGGTGACGTACCTGCCCTTGCCGTCGATCACATCGTAGCCGGCCGGGACGGCGGTGTCCGGACCGCCGACGGCGATCAGCCTGCCGTCGCCGAAGATCACCACGCCGTTGTCGATCTGCCGCCCGTCCGCGGTCAGCACCGTCGCCCCGACGATGGCCGTGGGCCGGCCGGGCAGGGGGCGGTAGGTCGAGGCGAAGGGCGCCGCATCACCCTTGCCGCCCGCGCCGGCGGGCAGGGGCTTGTTGTCGGCTTTTTCCGGCGGCTTGGCGGCGGGCGCAGCCCCGCCGGTGGTGGCGCAGGCGGCAAGCAGCGCCGACAGCGCGACGGCGGAGGCCGCCGTCTTCCATCGAATTGTCATGTACGGGTCCCGAACAGCGTAAGGGGTGGAGATCAGACGAAAACCGGGTGCGGATCAAGTGCCGTTCAGGCGACGTTCAGCGGGTTTCCGCGTTACGGTGGGCAACGAGGAGACTTGCCCATGATCCGCCCGATCCGCAGCCTGCTGGCCATCGCCTTTGTCACCCTGGCCCTGACTGCCTGCCAGACTGACGGCGCCACCCCGCCACCGACCGGCCCCCGCGCGCCGGTCGCCGAGGGCGGCATGTGCGGCGGCATCGCCGGCTTCCAGTGCCAGGAGGGCCTTTATTGTTCGATGACGCCGGAGATGCAGAAGATCGCCGACGGCTCGGGAACCTGCAGACAGCGCCCGCAGATATGCACCCGCGAGTACCGCCCGGTCTGCGGGACGGACGGCAAGACCTACGGCAATGCCTGTACGGCGGCGTCGGCAGGGGTCAGCGTCGCGAAGCAGGGTAAGTGCTAGTCCAGGTCCTTGCCAAAGCGGCAGAGCCGTTTCAGCTCAACACAGCCGTCATCCCGGATCACCCGCTTCGCGGTCTTCCGGGATGACGCCGAAAGGGTGGCACTGGTGATCCTGGATTGCCTCTCAGCGTCGTCGCTGCGGTCCATGGGGCCTATTTCTTCTGCGGATAGATCGTCCCCCCGCGCTCCAGCATCTCCACGAACGCGGCGATCTTCTTCTTCCGACCGGCCTCGGTCTTGAGATTGTGGACCCGGAACGCCAGGGCGAACCGGTTCTGCGCCGTCAGCCTCGGCAGCATCGCCCGGGCCGCCGGATTGGCGTCGATGGCGGCCTGCAGATCGTCCGGGATCGGCAGCCCCTTGCCAGACCCGTAAGCCCGATCCCAGCGGCCATCGGACCTGGCGGCCTCGACCTCGCGCAGGCCGTGCCCGGTCATCCGGCCCTCGTCGATCAGCCGCGCGACATTGTCGATGTTCAGCTTGCTCCAGATGCTCTTGCGGCCGCGCGGCGTGTAGCGCTGCAGAAAGCTCTTCTCGTCGAAGCCCTTGCGGACCGCATCGATCCAGCCCCAGCAGAGGACGACATCCACCGCCTCCTTCGCGGTGATCGAGGGCAGGCCAGAGCCGACCTTGTGGATCTTGATCCAGGCTTCCGGGGCCCTGTCATGGTTCTCACCCAGCCAGGCGTGGAAGGCGTCGGCGTCGGTGAACTCATGCACATGGGCGGGATCGACAATGATGGCGGCCATGGCGGTCTCCGGAATCAAGAAGGGCCGGAGATCGCTCTCCGGCCCTTCCAGACTAGCTCAGCTTTCGCCGACTAGCACTTGTAGTACATGTCGAATTCGACCGGGTGCGGGTGCAGTTGCAGGCGCATCACCTCTTCCATCTTCAGCTCGATGTAGGCGTCGATGAAGTCGTCGTCGAACACGCCGCCCTTCTTGAGGAAGGCGCGGTCCTTGTCGAGGTTCTCGAGGGCTTCACGCAGCGAGCCGCAGACTTCCGGAACCTTCTTCTGCTCGCGGGGCGGCAGGTCGTAGAGGTTCTTGTCCATGGCCGGGCCCGGATCGATCTTGTTCTCGATGCCGTCGAGGCCGGCCATCAGCAGGGCCGTGAAGGTCAGGTAGGGGTTGCCCATCGGGTCGGGGAAGCGGGCTTCCAGACGCTTGCCCTTGGGGCTGTCGACGTGCGGGATGCGGATCGAGGCCGAACGGTTGCGGGCCGAGTAGGCCAGCTTCACCGGGGCTTCATAGCCGGGCACCAGGCGCTTGTAGCTGTTGGTGGTCGAGTTGGAGAAGGCGTTGATGGCCTTGGCGTGCTTGATGATGCCGCCGATGTACCACAGGCATTCCTGGCTCAGACCGGCGTAAAGGTCGCCGGCGAACATCGGCTTGCCGTCCTTCCAGATCGACTGGTGAACGTGCATGCCGCTGCCGTTGTCGCCATACATCGGCTTGGCCATGAAGGTGACCGTCTTGCCATAGGCGGCGGCGACGTTGTGGATGACGTACTTGTAGAGCTGCAGGCGGTCGGCCATCACCACCATGGTGTCGAACTTCAGGCCCAGCTCATGCTGCGCGGGCGCCACCTCGTGGTGGTGCTTTTCCGGCTTCATGCCCAGCTCGCCCATGACGGCCAGCATTTCGCCGCGGATGTCCTGGGCGCTGTCGACCGGGTTGACCGGGAAGTAACCGCCCTTGGGGCCCGGGCGGTGGCCCATGTTGCCCTCGGCGTATTCCTTGGCCGAGTTGCCGGGCAGCTCGGTGGAGTCATAGCTGTAGAAGGTGTTGTTCGGGGCGGTCGACCAGCGCACGTCGTCGAACATGAAGAACTCGGCCTCGGGGCCGAAGAAGACGGTGTCGCCGATGCCCAGCGACTGCACATGGGCCAGGGCCGCCTTGGCGATCGAGCGGGGGTCGCGGTTGTAGGGCGTGCCCGTGTCCGGGTTCACGATGTCGCACATCAGGCAGAGGGTGGTCTGCTGGTAGAAGGGGTCGATGATGGCGCTGTCCAGGTCGGGACGCAGCTTCATGTCGCTTTCGTTGATGGCCTTCCAGCCGGCGATCGACGAACCGTCGAACATGGTGCCGTCTTCCAGGAAGTCCTCGTCGACCAGGTCGATGTCGAAGGTGACGTGTTGCAGCTTGCCCTTGATGTCGGTGAAGCGGACGTCGACGTATTTGACGTCCTTCTCCTTGATCATCGCCAGAATGTCTTTTGCGGTGGTCGCCATGAGAACCTATCCCCTAGGTTATTGAAATGCTGAGAGTTTAACGACTTAGATGGCCGCAGCGCCGCTTTCGCCGGTGCGGATGCGGATGACGTCGGCGATGTCGGAGACGAAGATCTTGCCGTCGCCGATACGGCCCGTGCGGGCGGCGTTCTGGATAGCCTCGAGGGCGCCGGCCAGCTGGCCGTCGTCAACCACCACTTCCACTTTGATCTTGGGCAGGAAGTCGACGACGTATTCGGCGCCGCGATACAGCTCGGTGTGGCCCTTCTGGCGGCCGTAGCCCTTGGCCTCGAGCACGGTCATGCCCTGGACGCCCAGCTCCTGCAGGGCTTCCTTCACCTCGTCCAGCTTGAACGGCTTGATGACGGCTTCGATCTTTTTCATGGCGGTTCCGACAAGTTGACGGCGAACGAACACAGGGCCGGGGCAGGCGACAAGCCTTGAGAGAACCTGTACCGGAAGGCGCGCAGTTGAGGCTTTGCGGCGCCGCAAATCAAGGCGCCCTCTGCATGGATTTCAGGCAATGTCTGAAAGCGCCTGGTTCGCCTTACGCGACGGGCGTCTCGTGGCCCGCTCCAGCGACGGCAGGCGCCGGAACCGGACGCTCGGGGCCCCGACCGGCCCGATTTGGCCCCGAAATGCCTGGTCTCCGATTCCGCCCGTCCTGTCGCAGGGGCGCCATCTGCTGAAGATTGCAGCGGATCAGGGGCGTGGACGCGCCGGCCGGCTGTGCTAGCAGCAGAGACAACGTCCTCCGCCGGAGCTGAAGCGCCATGCCTACCGTCTACATGATCCGCCACGGCAAGCCCGCCTCGACCTGGGGTGACGCTGACGAGGATCCGGGCCTGGACGAAACCGGCCAGGCCCAGGCCAGGGCCGCCGCCGAGGCGCTGCTGGCGCTGCCTGAGGCGGTGCGGCCGGCGCGGGTGGTCAGCTCGCCGCTGAAGCGCTGCCGCGAGACAGCCCAGCCGTTCGCCGACGCCCTCGGCGTCGAGGTCATCATCGACCCGCGTGTCGGCGAGATTCCGACCCCGAAGGCCGTGTCGGCTGAGGATCGCGGCGCCTGGCTGCGCAACGCCTTCGGCGGTCACTGGCACGAGATCGTCGGCGATCTCGACTATGACCAGTGGCGGCGCGGGGTGGCGGCGGCGGTCGCCGGCTATCCGGGGACGGCGGTGTTCAGCCACTACGTCGCCATCAACGGGGCGGTCTCGACGGCGATGAACGACAGCCGCGTGATGGGCTTCCGCCCCGACCACACCTCGATGACCACCTTCGAAATCGTCGACGGCGCCCTGAAGATCGTCGAGCGCGGGCCGGAAGCGGCGACGCAGGTGCTTTAGGCGCGGCATCGGTGACTGTCCTCCGGCGCAGCCGGATGACTGTCACCGTCCGGCAGCGCGCACGGTGACAGTCACGCTCCGCGAGACAGTCACCCGGGCGGACAGCGGCGATTGAGCCGGCGGGGCCCGCGTGCGACGGTGCCGCCGATGTCCCGTGAAATCCTGACCGTCGCCCAGATGACCGCTGCAGACGCCGCCGCGGTCGCCGCCGGAACTCCCAGCCTGATCCTCATGGAGCGGGCCGGCGAGGCCGTCGCCGACGCCATCCGCGCCCGTCACCGGGCCTGCAAGGTGGCGGTGCTCTGCGGGCCGGGGAACAACGGGGGCGATGGCTATGTCGTGGCCCGGCTGCTCAAGCGGCGGGGTTGGAACGTCTGGGTCGAGGCTTCGGCCCCGCCGGCCAGCGAGGACGCCAGGGCCATGGCGCGGCGCTGGTCAGGGCGGGTCTACCCGTTGGGCGCGGGTCCGACCTGCGATGTGATGGTCGACGCCCTCTTCGGGGCCGGACTGACCCGACCGCTGGACGGCGATGCCCTGACCGCGGCGCGGGCCTCGCACGGGCATCCGGCTGTTGTCGCGATTGACGTGCCCAGCGGCATCGACGGCGACACCGGCCGGGCGCTGGGTCAGACCGCCTTTCGCGCCGACCTCACCGTCACCTTCCACCGCCGCAAGATCGGCCATGTGCTGCAGCCGGGGGCAGGGGCCTGTGGCGAGCTGGTCGTGGCCGACATCGGTCTGGCGCAGACCGACACCGACCTGCACGAAAACGAGCCGGGCCTTTGGCGCCGAGCCCTGCCGATGCCGACGGCGACGACCCACAAGCATTCCCGCGGCCGGGCCGTGGTGGTCGGCGGCGACGCCCTGCACACCGGGGCGGCGCGGCTCACCGCGCGGGGCGCCTTGCGGATCGGCGCCGGTCTGGTGACCCTGCTCAGCCCCACCGATGCCGCCCGCACCTACGCCGCCGCCCTCGAGGCGGTGATGCTCAGCCCGTTCGAGACCGACGCCGATCTCGCCGGGCTGGCCGCCAACGCCGACGCCGCCGTCATTGGCCCGGCCGCCGGGGTGACACCCCAGACCCGCGCCAACCTCTTCGCCCTGACCCGCACCGGCGCCGCCCTGGTCGTCGACGCCGACGCCCTGACCGTCTTCAAGGACCGGCCGGGCGACCTCTTTGATGTCCTCGACAAGGACGATGTCCTCACCCCGCACCCCGGCGAGTTCGAGCGCCTCTTCCCCGGCCTGCTGGCCGCCGGCCCGACCCGCATCGACGCCGCCCGCGCCGCCGCGATGCGGGCCGGCTCCGTCGTCCTGTTGAAGGGCCCGGACACGGTGATCGCCGCGCCTGACGGCCGGGCGGCGGTGAACCTGAACGGCACGGCCTGGCTGGCGACGGCAGGCTCGGGGGATGTTCTGGCCGGCTTCATCGCCGGTCTGATCGCCCAGGGCATGGAGAGCTTCCAGGCCGCCTGCGCGGGGGCCTGGATTCACGCCGACGCCGGGGCGCGGTTTGGTCCCGGCCTGATCGCCGAGGACTTGCCGGACCTCGCGCCGGCCTCCCTGGCCTGGCTGTACGCCCGGCCCGTCTAGGCCGGATACTGCGCCCGCACATAGCCCGCCGTCGGGCTGCTGATGTCGTGGCAGGCGACGATCCTGGCCGGGCCGCCGGGCGCGATCAGAGTGGAGATGATGGCCGCGATGCGCCGTTTCTCCAGCGCCGGCGAGTCGGGGACGAGGGTTTCGTCGTCCTGGATGTAGGCCAGGGTTCCGACGTTGGCGTAGCCGGGGTCGATGTGCTGCAGCAGCATGGTGACCAGCGGCGGGGCGCCCAGAGCCTCAACGATGCTGGTCTCGGCCGGCAGGTGGGGAACGATATCGTTGCCGTACTCCTAGCGGATGTGGTCGGTCAGGGCCGCGTTGTAGGCGGCCGCGAACACCGCGTCGCCGACCCGGGCTCCGGCGAAGCTGCGTACCTCGATGCGGGCGCCCGGATAGTCCTGCCGCAGCCGCCAGGCGACCAGCGGGCAGATCGCCCCGCCCTTGCTGTGGCCGGTGACGTAGAGGGGCTGGTTCGGGAAGCTCTGGACGATGTTCTTCACCGCCGGGCCAAGCTTGCTCCACAGCTGCATGAAGGACTTGTAGAAGCCGAGATGAATGTCGCCGGGAAAGCCGGGCGGGCTGCCCGCCGCCGGCAACAGTAGCGCCAGAGCGTCGCTGGCCCAGTCGGTGATCACCTGCTTGGGATTCTCCCCGGGGCCGGGCGGGGTCGTGCCCCGGATGGCGATGACGATGCCCTCGGGAATGTTGCCGACGAGACCGGCGTCATCGTTGTTGGGACCGGCCTGGACGCCGTAGGGCGGGGCGGTCCAGCCGACGGCCGCCGACGCGGTCGGGGCAGGCCCGACGCCGATGGCCGGGACCGGGCCGTCACCGACGATGGCGTAGGCATTGCGGGCGGCGCTGAGCAGGCGCGCGGTCAGGGTATAGGTCATGGTCTTGGCCCCAGGATCTTCCTGCGGCCAAGACTATAGTGCCGGTTGTGTTATGCAATATGCGCCTTAAGGGCGCTGTCGCAGCCGATGAATATGTCTAGACATATCCATTTCGAGCCCTTTTTGATCCCCTCTGGCCGTGCGGCAGAAATCCGCTGAAATGTGGCCCGCGGCGGCCTCCTGCAGACCTACACTCAGCGACACCCGACCTACGGTCCGACCTACACTGCGGGCTACATCTGGCCAGCGTCGACCGACACGCCAGGCACGGGTTCGGCAACGTTTTCAACGCGCCGGACCGCTTTCCGCCCCTTGGCGCACGGACGCCTGCGATAATGTAGGTCCGCTTCGCCAAGACGACGCGCCAGGCCAATGGCCGACGACCACCCGCCACATGGACGCACCGTAACTTGCGCCCCGCCACAACCCCCCGTATCTCCACGTCCGAACCTTGCGGATGTGGCGGAACTGGTAGACGCACTGGATTTAGGTTCCAGCGCCGCAAGGCGTGGAGGTTCGAGTCCTCTCATCCGCACCAACGCTTGCGCCCTGACGGGCGGGGGACGCTCTAGTCATGTTGCTCATCAGTCTCGCAGCCGCCGCCGCGCTCGCCTTCCAGCCCGCCCCCGCGCCGGCCCAGCCGCCGCCGTCCGACGAGGCCACCGTCTCTGGCTTGGTCATCAGCGCCCCGCCGCTGGACGAGAAGAAGGCGATCGAATCCTTCGTCGAGACCATCGCCGCCGACAGCGGCAACGGCCGCATCGCCCGTTGGGACCGCAAGGTCTGTCCAGGCGTGGCCGGGGTGAAGCCCGAGTACGCCCAGCTGGTCGCCGACCGGATGGCCGCCCTGTCGCTGAAGGTCGGCCTCGAGCCCGGTGAGCCCGGCTGCAAGGTCAACGTCCTGGTGCTGTTCACCGCCGACGCCGACGCCTCGGTGCAGCGGGCCATGAAGTCCACGCCCCAGGCCTTTTCCCGCTACGACCTGGAAATGACATCCGGCCGCAAGGCCCTGCGCCAGTTCATGAACTCCGACGCGCCCGTCCGCTGGTGGCATGTCACCCACCGCGTGACCGAGGACGGCACCCGCTACAATTCGGGCGACCAGGTCCAGGTCTATTCGACCGGCCGGATCAGCAGCCGCACGCGCGATGACTTCGACCGCGCCATCGTGGTGGTCGACGCCAAGCGCGTCGGCCAGGTGCGGTTCGCGGCCCTGGCCGACTACATCGCCTTTGTTTCGCTGGCCCAGATCGACCCGCAGGCCGAGCCGAAGACCGGCAGCTCGATCCTCAACCTCTTCGCCGACAAGTCCCTGGGCATCGAGCCGAGCGACGGCCTGACCAGCTGGGACATCGCCTACCTGACCGGCGTCTACGAAGCCCGCCGCGACACCCGCAACTCCGACGGCCAGAAGCGGGACATCACCCGCACCATGGGCAAGGAGCTGAAAGAGGGCGAAGAGGGCGGGGATAAGCCCAAGGAATAGGCCCCTGGCCGACCCTTTAGGGTTGGCCGTGACGGCCCTGCGTGACATAAGGCCCGCTTCGCGCCGCGCGGGGCCTTCGAATGGCCCTGTTCGGCGTGCCCGATCCAACCCCGACGCGGGGTGATCCGCTCCACTCGTAGCGGCGCGCCGCCAGATGAAGACGAACCATGCAGATTGTTGAAAAGTCCGGTGAAGGCCTGAGCAAGGTCTATGGTGTGACCGTCCCGGCCGCCGAGCTGGCCGAGCGCCTGGAAAAGCGGATCGAAGAGGTCCGGCCCCAGATGAACATCAAGGGCTTCCGCCCCGGCAAGGTGCCGGCCGCGCACGTCAAGCGCGTCTACGGCAAGGGTCTGATGGGCGAGGTGGTCGACGCCGCGCTGAACGAGACCACCCAGAAGATCATCGACGACAACAAGCTGCGTCCCGCCGCCCAGCCGGACCTGAAGCCGACCGTCGACATGAACGACGTCATGGATGGCAAGGCGGACCTCGCCTATGAGCTGTCCGTCGAGCTGATGCCCGACTTCGAGCCGATCGATGTCTCCAAGCTGAAGCTGACCAAGCCGGTCTATGAGCCCACCGACAAGGAAGTCGATGAAGCCCTGGCCGAACTGGCCAAGCAGGCCCGTTCCTACGAGCCGCGCACCGGCAAGACCGTCAAGGCCAAGGCCGATGACCAGCTGCTCATCGATTTCGTCGGTTCCATCGACGGCGTCGAATTTGCGGGCGGCAAGGCTGAAGGCGCTGAACTGGTCCTCGGTTCGGGCCAGTTCATCCCCGGCTTCGAAGACCAGCTGACCGGCGCCAAGCCCGGCAGCGATGTCACCGTCAACGTCAAGTTCCCCGAGAATTACCAGTCGGCCGAACTGGCCGGCAAGGACGCGGTCTTCGCGGTGAAGGTGCATGAAGTGCGCGCCCCCAAGGACTCGGAAGTCAACGACGAGCTGGCCACGCGCCTGGGCCTGTCGGACCTCGCCGCCCTGCGCGAGATCCTGCAGAAGAACCTGGCCGACCAGTACGGCCGCGCCAGCCGCTTCAAGCTGAAGCGCGCCCTGCTTGACGAGCTGGACAAGGGCCACGACTTCCCGCTGCCCCCCGGCATGGTCAAGGCCGAGTTCGACGGCATCTGGCAACAGGTCGAAGCCGACAAGGGCGCCGGCAACCTGCCGGACGAAGACGCCGGCAAGTCCGACGACGACCTGAAGGTCGAATACAGCAAGATCGCCGAGCGCCGCGTCCGTCTGGGCCTGGTGCTGGCCGAGATCGGCCGCATCAACAACGTCACGATCAGCGACCAGGAACTGCAGACCGCCATCCAGCGTGAAGCCATGGCCATGGCCCAGCAGTACGGCCTGCAGCCGCAACAGGCCTTCGACCTGCTGCGCCAGAACCCCCAGGCCCAGGCCCAGATCCGTGCGCCCCTCTATGAGGACAAGGTCGTCGAACTGATCTTCGACAAGGCCACGATCAAGGACAAGAAGGTCACCAAGGCCGAACTGGAAGCCGAAGACGACATGCCGGAAGGCTACTGATCCTTCAGGGGATCGGAACTGAACGAGGGCCCCGGAGTGATCCGGGGCCCTTTTTCTTGCGATAGGCGCGTCGTGGGCCCGCTGCGCCCTCGCGCCGCCCTTGCATCCTGTTAACCCGGGCACGATATCCGGAGGGAGGGCGTTGGCGCGGCTTGATTCGCGACATGCCCGGAACGTTTCAAGGAGCACCCATGCATTACGACGACTACGAACGCACCGCCGCCAACCTCGTGCCCATGGTGGTTGAGCAGACCAGCCGCGGCGAGCGGGCCTTCGACATCTTCTCGCGCCTGCTGAAAGAGCGGATTATCTTCCTGACCGGTCCGGTGGAGGACGGCATGAGCAGCCTGATCTGCAGCCAGCTTCTCTTCCTGGAGTCCGAGAACCCCAAGAAAGAGATCCAGATGTACATCAACTCGCCCGGCGGCGTGGTGACGTCCGGCCTCGCGATCTACGACACCATGCAATACATCAAGAGCCCGGTGACGACGCTCTGCATGGGTATGGCCGCCTCGATGGGGTCCTTGCTGCTCTGCGCCGGCGCCGCCGGCCAGCGGATCGCCCTGCCCAACGCCCGCATCATGGTCCACCAGCCCAGCGGTGGTTTCCGCGGCCAGGCCTCGGACATCATGCGTCACGCCGAGGACATCCTGAAGACCAAGCAGCGGCTGAACGAGATCTACGTCAAGCATTGCGGCCGCACCTATGAAGAGGTCGAGGCCACCCTCGACCGCGACCACTTCATGAGCGCTGACGAAGCCAAGGCCTGGGGCATCGTCGACCACGTCCAGAGCTCGCGCGAAGAGACCGAAGCCGGCGCCGGCTAGGTTCGGGTTCATCGAAATGCAGGCGGCCCGCAGCGATGCGGGCCGTTTTGCGTCTCAGGGCCTGCCCTTGAAGACGCGGTAGCCGGCCTCGTCGGCGATGGCCAGCATCTCCTTGTCGCCGGCCGTGTCGCCATAGGCGGCGGTCAGGCGGACGTCGTCGCCGTAGACTTCCCGCAGACGCCGGACCTTTTCGGGCCCCCGGCAGTTCTGGCCGGCGAAAACGCCAAGGCAGCGCCCCTCGGCGTCGAAGGCCAGCTCGGTGCCGATAAGGCCGTCGGCGCCCAGGCCCCGGGCGAACGGGGCGACCACGAAATCCGGCGAGGCCGTGACAATGATGGTCTTGGCCCCCTTGGTCCGCCAGCGCCGCCAGGTCTCGACGGCGTCGGGCCGCATCAGGCGGCCGGAATTTTTCTCGGCGAATCGCCGGGCCTCTTCCTGCAGCTGTTCCTGGCGCGTGCCCTTGAGGAACTCACGCACAGCGGCCGCCTTCAGCTTTCCGCGATTGCGGTCAAACAGGTAGACGATGATCTGCGGGGTCAGTTTCAGGCAGCCCACGGCGTATCGAAGGGAACCGGTGCGCCACTTGAGGAAGGCGGTGAAACTGTCGCGCACCGTCATCGTGCCGTCGAAATCGAAGGCCACCATGCCGAGCTCGTGCAGGGGATCAGTCATGATCCCACCGCCGACATTCAGTCGTCCGAGCATTGTCGCCTTGCGCGCCATGATCCCCATATAGCCCGGAACACCGGGCCTTCCCCATTCAAGACGCCGCTTGCATCACGATTCGTCACAATCGAGCGATGCGGCTGCGCCACAGCCGTTGTCGGGATACAACGGACACACCATCTATCTGTTAACGATGGATCGGCTATTCGAGTCGATCTGTGGGCATTGTTCCTGGCCCTTTGTCATCGCGGCGCTTGCCGCAAGGCGGCGGATCGGGGAATGTCAAGGTTTAGACAACCCGCACAGTGTAACCTGCGAATCCAACTCGCAGGATCGTTCCGCGGGGAGGGGGCGTTAAAGCCGCAAGGCTGGCGAGCCCCGGAGTGTGAGAAGCGAAATGACCAAGGCCGCCAGTGGCGACTCGAAAAGCACCCTGTACTGCTCCTTCTGCGGAAAGAGCCAACATGAGGTGCGCAAGCTGATCGCCGGCCCGACCGTGTTCATCTGCGATGAATGCGTCGAGCTCTGCATGGATATCATCCGCGAGGAGCACAAGATTGCTTTCGTGAAGTCGAAGGACGGCGTCCCGACTCCGAAGGAAATCCGCGAGGTCCTCGACGACTATGTGATCGGCCAGGAGCACGCCAAGAAGGTGCTCTCGGTGGCGGTGCACAACCACTACAAGCGCCTCAACCACGCCGCCAAGAACAGCGACGTCGAACTGGCCAAGTCGAACATCCTGCTCGTCGGTCCGACCGGTACGGGCAAGACGCTGCTGGCCCAGACCCTGGCCCGCATTATCGATGTTCCGTTCACGATGGCCGACGCCACCACCCTGACCGAAGCCGGTTACGTCGGTGAGGACGTCGAGAACATCATCCTCAAGCTGCTCCAGGCTGCCGACTACAACGTCGAGCGGGCTCAGCGCGGCATCGTCTACATCGACGAGATCGACAAGATCAGTCGCAAGTCGGACAACCCCTCGATCACCCGCGACGTGTCGGGCGAGGGCGTCCAGCAGGCGCTGCTGAAGATCATGGAAGGCACCGTCGCTTCGGTGCCTCCGCAGGGCGGCCGCAAGCATCCCCAGCAGGAGTTCCTGCAGGTCGATACGGCGAACATCCTGTTCATCTGCGGCGGCGCCTTCGCCGGGCTGGAGAAGATCATCTCGGCGCGCGGCCAGGGCACCTCGATCGGTTTCGGCGCCAAGGTGGCGGACCCGGACGAGCGGCGCACCGGCGCGATCCTGCGCGGCGTGGAGCCGGACGACCTGCAGCGCTTCGGCCTGATCCCCGAGTTCATCGGGCGTCTGCCGAACATCGCCACGCTTGAGGATCTCGATGAAGCGGCGCTGATGACCATCCTGACCGAGCCGAAGAACGCGCTGATCAAGCAGTACGCGCGCCTGTTCGAGATGGAGAATGTCGGCCTGAAGTTCACCGACGACGCCCTGATGGCCGTCGCCCGCAAGGCCATCCTGCGCCGCACCGGCGCGCGGGGCCTGCGCTCGATCATGGAAGTGATCCTGCTCGACACCATGTTCGAACTGCCCAGCTACGAGGGCGTCGAAGAGGTGGTGGTCAATGCTGAGGTGGTCGAAGGCCGCGCTCAGCCGCTGGTCATCTACGCCGAGAAGAAGGGTGGAGCGGGGGCGGCCTAAGCGCCAACCTCACCGCTGGAAATGCCAAGGCCCGCTGGAAACAGCGGGCCTTTCGCTTGGTCAGAACGCCGCTTCGAGGGGAACGCCCGCCATCGTGACCCGGTGCATCAGCCGGTAGTGGCCATGGTAGTCGTTCTTGGCAAAGTGCCAGGTGGCGCGATTGTCCCAGATGGCGACCGAGCCAGGCTCCCACTGGAAGGTGTAGGTGCGCGACTTGTCGATGGCGTGGGGGAGCAGCTGGTAGAGCAGTTCCTGGCCTTCTTCCTTGGAGAGGCCAACGAAACCGGTCGTGAAAGCCGGGTTCACATAGAGCACCGGCTTGCCGCTGCCCGGGTGCTTGATGACCACGGGGTGGACGGTCTCAGGCAGATCACGGCTGCCCGACAGGGCGTCCTGGTCGGAGTTGGCGTAGGCGCCGCCCTCGCCGAAGACATGGGCCGTCGAGTGGATGGCCTGCATGTGGCGGACCCGGTCCTGCAGCTCGGCCGGCAGGCTGTCCCAGGCGGCGTACATGTCGGCAAACAGGGTGTCGCCGCCGCTCGGCGGCAGGTCGCGGGCGACAAGGATGGAGCCGAGGGCCGGTTCGACGTCGTAAGAGTGATCGGTGTGCCAGCCGCCGCCGATGTTGCTGGTCTGCTCCTTGGTCTTTTCGACCTTGGCGATTTCCGGCCAGTCGGCGTCGGCCGGGAAGAAGCGGTTGATATCGATGGGGGCGAAGGCGCGGGCCAGGTCGAGGTGCTGTTGGCGCGACAGGGTCTGGCCACGGAAGAACAGGACGCCGTGCTCGAACAGGGCTTCTCGCAGGACATCCGCCATCCTGGCGTCGATGCGGGCGAGATCGACGTCGTGCACCATGGCGCCGCAGCCGGGCAGTTTTTCGACGGTCAGGGTTTCCTGGATCATGGCGTGCTCCGTTGTTGGCTGCATGAAGCCATGGGTGGCGACAAGGGATTGTCACCGAAGTAACATTGGGTATGGACCCGCAGATCGGCCCCTATCGCGACCTTTTCGACCGCTCCGGCTGGTTGGCCGAGCACCCGGAGGGGCTGCGCCAGGCCCTGCTGGCGGCGGCGCGGACGCGCTGGCTGGCTCAGGGGGAGTGGGCCCATGGCGAGGGAGATGAAGCGGCGGGCCTGTTGATGGTGCTGGAGGGCAGGTTGCGCCTGTTCGCCCAGGCTCCCGGCGACCGGGAGGCCCTGATCGGAATGATGGGACCCGGGGCGGCGATCGGGCAGAGCCCGGCGTTTGGCGGCGGGCCCAGGCTGGTGACGGCCGTCAGTGTCGGCCGCAGCCTGGTGCTGGTGTTGACCGACAGCGCGCTGCGCCGGGTCGGGGAGACCTGGCCGGGGGTGTGGCAGGTGGTGGCGCAGCTGATCTATCGCCAGCTGCAGTTCAACGTTCAGGTGGCGGCCGAGCGGGTTGCGTTGCCGCCCCGCGCTCAACTGGCCTCGCGGCTGGTGATGCTGGCGCTTGGCGGCGATATGGTCGCGGCCAACCAGTCCGACCTGGCCGAGATGCTGGGGTTCAGCCGGAAGGCTGTGAACGGCTGGCTGGGCGAACTGGAGGCGGCGGGGGCGGTCAGGCTGGGCTATGGGCGAATCGAGATCGTCAGTCGCCGTGTGCTGGAGCGGGTGATGGCCGAGGAGCGGTGACTGTGCGATCAGAGGGCCATGAATCTGCTCTTTGATACCCTCACCAGGGTTGGCGCGGCCGATGCGCCGTTTCTGGAACGGCCCGATGGCTCGGTCATCACCTATGGCGATCTCGATGCGCTGACCGGACAGTGGGCGAACGCCCTGGTCCAACGCGGCGTGAAGCCGGGCGACCGGCTGGCTGTGCAGGTCGAGAAGAGCCCGGAGAACCTGATCCTCTATCTGGCGACCGTGCGGGCCGGGGCGGTCTTCCTGCCGTTGAATACGGCCTACACCCTGTCGGAGCTGTGGTACTTCATCAGCGACGCCGAACCCGCGCTGATCGTCTGTGACCCCACCGTTGCGCCTCGCGTCGTCGAGTTCGGCATGACCGCGACCCTCGATGCGAAGGGGCAGGGAAGCCTGGCAGATCTGGCCGCCGCGAGCCCCACGGCTTTCGAGACCGTGGAGCGGGGTCCCGAAGACCTGGCGGCGATCTGCTACACCTCCGGCACAACGGGGCGGTCGAAGGGGGCGATGCTGACGCATGGCAACCTGACGGCCAATGCGCAGACCCTGGTGAAGCTTTGGCAGTTCACGGCCGCCGACGTGCTGATCCACGCCCTGCCGATCTATCATGTGCATGGGCTGTTTGTGGCGACCAACGTCATCATGGCGGCAGGGGCGTCGATGATCTTCCGGCCGAAGTTCGATGCGGCCGAGGTGCTGGGCCTGATGCGGCGCGCCAGCAGCCTGATGGGCGTGCCGACCTTCTACACCCGGCTGCTGGACCAGCCGGGGCTGACGGCTCAGGCGACGGCCGGGATGCGGCTGTTCATTTCGGGTTCGGCGCCGCTGCTGGCCGAGACCCATCGCGAGTTCGAGGCGCGGACAGGACAGGTCATCCTTGAGCGCTACGGCATGACCGAGACGGGGATGAACACCTCCAATCCCTACGACGGAGCGCGGGTCGCCGGCGCCGTGGGGCCACCTTTGCCGGATGTGCAGCTGCGGATCAGCGATCCGGAGACCGGGGCGGTCATGGCGGCAGGCGAGATCGGCATGATCGAGGTGCGTGGGCCCAACGTGTTCGCCGGCTACTGGCGGATGCCGGAGAAGACGGCGGCGGAGTTCAAGCCGGGCGGCTGGTTCATCACCGGCGATCTGGGGAAGATCGATGAGGCCGGCTATGTTCACATCGTCGGGCGCGGCAAGGACCTGATCATCACAGGCGGGCTGAACGTCTATCCCAAGGAGGTCGAGGCGGAGATCGATGCCCTCTCGGGCGTTGTGGAGAGCGCGGTGATCGGCCTGGCGCACGCAGACTTCGGCGAGGCGGTGACCGCGGTGATCGCCACTGGCGGCAAAGGCGGGCTCACCGAAGAGGCCGTGCTGGAAGCGCTTTCGGAGCGGCTGGCGCGCTTCAAGCAGCCCAAGCGGGTGCTGTTCGTCGATGACCTGCCGCGCAACGCCATGGGCAAGGTTCAGAAGGCCCTGTTGCGCGAAACCCATGCTGACCTCTACACCGACGCATCTTCTGGGGGCTGAATGAGCGACATCATCATCATCGGCGGCGGTCACAACGGTCTGACCTGCGCCTTCTATCTGGCCAGCGCGGGGCTGAAGGTCACCGTTCTGGAAAAGCGCACCGTGGTCGGCGGGGCGGCGGTGACGGAGGAGTTCCATCCGGGCTTCCGCAACAGCGTGGCCGCCTACACCGTCAGCCTGCTCAATCCCAAGGTCATCAACGACCTGGACCTCACCCGGCACGGGCTGAAGGTGGTCGAGCGCAAGGCGGCCAACTTCCTGCCGGTCAGTGACAGCGATAGCCTGGTCACCGGCGAGGGGCGGACCCACGCCGAGGTGGCGCGGTTCTCTGCCAAGGATGCGGCGAACCTGGACGCCTACAATGACCGGCTGGACCGTATCGCCGATGTGCTGCGCGACATCGTCCTGCAGACGCCGCCTGATATGGTCGAGGGCGGCTGGCTGCAGGCCTTGCCGGAACTGCTGAAAAGCGCGTCGCTCGGGAAGATGGTTTCGAGCCTGGACACGACGGCGCGGCGTGACCTGCTGGCGCTGTTCTCGCAGTCGGCGGGGGACTGGCTGGACGGCTGGTTCGAGAGTGACCCGATCAAGGCGGTGCTGGGTTTCGATGGCATCGTCGGCAACTTCGCCAGCCCCTACACGCCGGGCTCGGCGTATGTGCTGCTGCACCACGTCTTCGGCGAGGTGAACGGCAAAAAGGGCGCATGGGGTCATGCCATCGGCGGCATGGGGGCGATCAGCCAGGCCATCGCCTCGGCGGCGCGGGAGAAGGGCGTCGAGATTCGCACCGGCGTCGGGGTGGCCGAGGTGCTGGTCGAGAACGGCCGGGCGGTCGGCGCCGTCACCGATAGCGGCGAGACCCTTCGGGCGAGGGCGGTGGTGTCCAATATCCACCCCAGGCTGCTGTACCAGCGGCTGCTCGACCCGGCCCTGTTGCCGGGCGATTTCAACGAGCGGATCGAGCGGTATCGCTCCGGCTCGGGGACGTTCCGCATGAACGTCGCCCTCAGCGAACTGCCGAAGTTCACCTGCCGGCCGGACGCGGGCGATCACATGACCGCCGGCATCATCATGGCGCCGAGCCTGGCCTACATGGAGAAGGCCTATTTCGACGCGCGGCAGACCGGATGGTCGAAGGAGCCGATCGTCGAGGTGCTGATCCCCTCGACCCTGGACGACAGTCTGGCGCCGGCGGGTCAGCATGTGGCCAGCCTGTTCTGCCAGCATGTCGAGCCGACGCTGTCGGGCGGCCGGTCGTGGGATGACCACCGCGAGGAGGTGGCCGACGTGATGATCGACACGGTCGACAGATGGGCGCCGGGGTTCAAGGCCTCCGTGCTGGGCCGCCAGATCAAGAGCCCGCTCGACCTGGAGCGGGACTTCGGCCTGGTCGGCGGCGACATCTTCCATGGCACGCTGGGCCTGGACCAGCTGTTCTCGGCGCGGCCGGTGCTGGGGCACGGGGCGCATCGGGGGCCGCTCAAGGGGCTCTACATGTGCGGCGCGGGCACCCACCCGGGCGGCGGGGTGACCGGCGCGCCGGGGCACAATGCGGCGCGGGAGATCCTCAAGGATGCCCGCAAACGAGCGTTCTAGGGCTTTGCAAGGTTCGGCGATCACGCTAGCGTTCACGCCATGAAGACCGGCGCCCCTCGCTACGTATGAAGGTCCTGAACTGATCAGGCTCGACGCCGCGCGCGGCATATGGGCGGCCTGGCCGCCAGACTTCATCCGGACTTCCTCTCATGACCTCGACCACTCCCGCCAAAGCCCCGGATTGGGCCGCCCGTTTCAGCGACCGCATGGCGCGTGTCCGCGCCAGCGAGATCCGTGAGCTGCTCAAGTTGCTGGATCAGCCCGACATCCTGTCTTTCGCCGGCGGCATTCCCGACCCGGATCTGTTCCCGACCGAGCGGATCGAGGCCGCCTACCAGGGCGTGCTGGCCGATCCGGTGCTGGCGCGGCAGGCGCTGCAGTATTCGGTCAGCGAGGGTTATCTGCCGCTGCGCCAGTGGATCGCCGAGCGGATGACGCGGGACGGCATGCCGTGCGGGCCGCAGAACATCATGATCACGGCGGGCTCGCAGCAGGGGCTGGACCTGCTGGGCAAGCTGTTGCTCAGCGTCGGCGATACGGTGATGACTGCGCGGCCGACCTATCTCGGCGCGTTGCAGGCGTTCAACGGCTACCAGCCGGAATACATGGACCTGCCCGAAGGCGCGCTGACCGGGGAGGCCGACGCAGTGCTGGCGGCGCGGCGACCGGTGGTCGGCTACTTCGTGCCCGACTTCGCCAACCCGACCGGCGCCAGCCTGACCCTGGCGGAGCGGCAGGCCCTGCTCGACCTGGCCGATCGGCTGGACATGACCCTGATCGAGGACGCCGCCTATCGCGAGCTGCGTTTCGCCGGCGAGCCGTTGCCGACCCTGCTGGCGCTGGACATCGCCCGCAGCGGATCCATCGAGGCGGCGCGGACCCTCTATTGCGGCACCTTCTCCAAGACCCTGTCGCCAGCCTTGCGGATTGGCTGGATCGCTGGACCGGCCTTGGTCATCGAAAAGCTGGTGCTGCTGAAGCAGGGCGCGGACCTGCATGTTTCGACGATCAACCAGATGGTCGCCGAGCGGGTGGTTGCTGAAGGCTATGACCAGCATCTGGGGCGGCTGCGCGCGGCCTATGCGGCCAAGCGCGAGACCCTGCTTTCGGCGCTGAACCGCCACATGCCCGCCGGCGTCACCTGGACACCGCCGGAGGGCGGGATGTTCGTCTGGCTGACCCTGCCCGAAGGGATGGACGGCAAGGCGCTGCTCGAACGGGCGCTGGCCGAGGAGCGGGTCGCCTTCGTGCCCGGCGCGCCGTTCTTCGCCGAGGTGGCGGCGGACAACTGCATCCGGCTCAGCTACTCCCTGCCCAATGACGCCGACCTTGAGGAAGGCGTGCGGCGGCTTGGACGGCTGATCGGGCGTTGCGAAGAATCCACCCGGCCTTCCGCCACGACAGTCTTTTCCTGACCGTCCCATCCAGTATCGTTCCCGCCATGCCGCGTCAGACGGCTTGAGGGAGACTGCATCATGCGCGCCGTGGTTCGCCGTTCGGGACAGCTTGTCTGTGACGAGATCACCCAGCCGACGCCGGGGCCCGGCCAGACGCTGGTCAAGACCCTGCTGTGCGGCATCTGCGGGTCGGACCTGCATGCGCTGCACTACCTCGATCACATGGTGGCGCTTGCCAAAAAGGCCGGTGGAAGTGACCGGATGAACCCGGCGGCGGACATGGTGTTCGGCCATGAGTTCGTGGCCGAGGTGATCGAGCACGGTGCGGCCGGCGGGCGGTTCAAGGCCGGGACGCGGGTTGTCAGCGTGCCGATGACCTTCGGCCCGCAGGGTTTCGAGGCCGTCGGCTATTCCAACAATTTCCCGGGCGGGTTCGCCGAGTACATGGCCCTGACCGAGGCCATGTTGCTGGAGGTGCCCAATGGTCTGGCCACGGACCTGGCGGCGTTGACCGAGCCGATGGCGGTGGGCGCCCATGCGGTGGAGCAGGCCGACCTGCAGCCCGGCAGCGCCTCGCTGGTGCTTGGCTGTGGTCCGGTGGGCCTGGCGGTGATCGCGGCGCTCAAGCTGCGTGGGCATGGGCCGATCATCGCGGCCGACTTCTCGCCGGCCCGACGGCGGCTGGCGGAAAAGCTGGGGGCCGACGTGGTGGTCGATCCGGCCGAAGGCAGCCCGCACCTCAAGTGGGCCGATTTCGGCGTGCCGTCGTCGATGATGGAGCACGCCATGGCCAGGATGTCCGGTCAGTTGAAGGGTCGGTCGATCGTGTTCGAATGCGTGGGTTCGCCCGGCGTGCTGCAGGGCATCATCGAGGGCTGTCCGCCGGGATCGCAGATCCTGGTCGCCGGGGTCTGCATGGAGCCGGACAGTTTCGAGCCCTCGCTGTGCATCAACAAGCAGCTCGATCTGAAGTTCGTGCTCGGCTACACGCCCGAGGAATTCGCCGCGACCCTGCACGACATCGCCGAGGGGCGGCTGGACGTGGCGCCGTTGATCACCGGGACGGTGGGACTGTCGGGCGTGGCGCAGGCCTTCGTGGATCTGAAGGATCCGGAAGCGCATGTGAAAATCCTGGTGAACCCCTCGCTCAACTGATCAGGCGGTCGCCGCCGACGGCCTTCAGGCGCTCGCTTCCCGGGCAGGATCGGCCGGGACTCCGGGCCGATCGCGGCTGCGGCCTTGTCGAAGCGGCCTACCATTATATCACGCCGCCGGGCCGCGAGGGGTCACACCGGCCGGTGGGCGATTGAATTCATTGATGAACTGTAGCTCCGGCCGTAGTTCGAAGCGCGGGGTTTGTAGGTCCGGATGTAGGTCGGAACGTAGGTCGAGCGTCTGCGATTGTAGCCCGGTATGTGCCTGCCGGAGGCTACAGGTCCGGCGGCGGCGCGGGGCGCTCAAAATGGGGCGAAATCGATATGTCTAGACATATTCATGTTCCAGACATCGCCCTGCTGCGAGACACGGAGGACGGTGCGAGGGGGACCGGGGACGCTGTCCCTGTCCCCCTCGACGGTGTGACCGTCGCCTATTCCGGCTTCTTGGCCATGCCCATGGCTTCGAGGATTTCGGGGCGGATGTTGTCCGTGCCCTTTTCCTGGATGTGCTGGGCGACCCGCATGCCGACGGCGGCCATGGCCTCGCCGATGAAGCGCGGGCGGTTTTCGGCGGCCCAATTCAGCGACGCTTCGCGGTTCTCGTTGAGGCCCTGGAACTTCGGCGCGACGTAGCGCGCCAGCATTTCGTAGGACTTCTTCTTGGCCTCCCAGGGGGCCCAGTTGTGGTCCATGCAGAGGAAGGCGCCGAAGCCGCCGGACTGGGTCTGCAGCCGTTCGATCTGGGCGATGGCGTCTTCAGGCGTGCCGATGACGGCCATGCCGGAGGCGATCAGGGCGTCCACTGGGTCGGTCCCGTCCTGCGGGGCCAGCGGCAGGGCGGCGACTTCGCGGAAGTAGTAGAGCCAGTCCTCAAGGCCGAAGCGGACGTCGGCGCGGGCCTGCTCGCGGGTCTCGGCGATATGGACGGGGCCGACCAGCCGCCACTTGTCGCGGTCCATCGTGTTGCCGCTGTCCCTGGCGGAGTCCTCGGCGATGGCCCAGTTGGAGGCCAGGGCGTTGAAGCCGCCCGATTGGGTGGCGCCAATGCTGAGCAGGCCGACGCCATGCTTGCCGGCGGCCTTGGCGCCGGTCGGGGAGACCTGGCTTGCGACGCAGATTTCGACGCTCGGGCGCGAATAGGGGGTCATCTGCAGGCGAGCTTCGTTGAGCTCGAACCAGTCGGTCTTCACCGAGACCTGTTCGCCGCGCAGCAGGGGCACCAGGGCGTCGATGGCCTGGTCCATGCGGTCGCGCTGGGCGCTGACGGGAATCCCCATCATGAAGGCGTCGGAGGGCAGGGCGCCGGGGCCAACCCCGAACATCACCCGGCCGCGGGTGATGTGGTCGAGCTGGTTGATGCGGTCGGCCAGCATCAGGGGGTGGTGGTAGGGGAGCGACGAGACGCCCGTGCCGAGGCGGATGTGCCTGGTGCGCTCGGCGGCGGTGGCGATGAAGAGTTCAGGGCTGGCGATCAGCTCATAGCCGGCCGAATGGTGCTCGCCGATCCAGGCTTCGTCGAAACCGAGGCGGTCCATGTGCTGGACCAGCTCCAGGTCGCGCTCGAGGGCGAGAGTGGGATTCTCGCGCAGCGGATGGAAGGGGGCGATGAAGGCGCCGAAGCGCATCTTCGAGCCAGCCATGATCTGTATCTCCCGCTATATTCCTGGTGATTGGCATCACCTTTACGCGGTCGGAAGCCGTTGGGAAGGGTGACTTCGCGTCAGGTTTGATAGGTCGGTTGTGCAGGTTAGGGCGTTGACTGACCCGGAGCGGCGCGGGCGGTCAGATCAGCTGCTGTGCAGAGGTCCGGAGGCGAGGCGGACGGCAGTTCACCATGGCGGGCCATCAGCCGGCGGCCCAATTCTGTTTGACCTGGGCGGTGTTTCTGAAATGACCGGACATCGAACGCCTCCTGCGACCCCGACATCTTGGGCGGGTGGCTGTTCCAGCGGACCGGGAGCCAGTCTTGAACTATCGCCACGCCTTCCACGCCGGGAACTTCGCCGATCTGGTGAAGCACGCCGGTCTGACGCTGCTGCTGGAGGCGCTGATGGCCGACCCGGCTCCACTCGTGATCGTCGATACCCATGCGGGGGCGGGCGGATACGATCTTGAGGGGGAGCTGTCGCGGCGGACCGGGGAGGCGGCGCAGGGGATATTCCGGCTGATGGAGGCCAGGGCGCCGGCGTCGTTCGACGGCTTGAAGGCGGCGGTGGCCGGTCTGAACCCGCAAGGCGGGGTGCGGTTCTATCCAGGCTCGCCGCGGCTGATCGGGGCGGCGCTTCGGTCGGGGGACCGCTACACGGCCTGCGAGGTTCGCGATGACGACCAGGCGCTGCTGGTCCAGACCCTGGCGCCCTTTCCGGGTGCGCGGGCGGTACAGGCGGATGGCTATGAGACGGCGCCGGCGGTCGTGCCTTCCAGGGGGCGGGCGCTGGTGCTCATTGACCCGCCGTTCGAGCGGCCGGACGACTATCAGCGGATCGCCACGGCCATAGCGGCCGTGCGGGGGAAGAATCCGAAAGCTGTGGTGGCGGTGTGGCTGCCGCTCAAGGACCTGGAGACGTTCGACGCCTTCCTGCGGTCGATCGAGGAGACGGCGCCGGACGCGCTGGTCGGGGAATGCCGTCTGCGCAAGCTGGACAATCCTATGAAGATGAACGGCTGCGCCCTGGTCATCGCCGGGGCGCCGGCCGGGCTTGAGGGGCCGCTGGGCGAGGTCTGCGCCTGGGTCGCCGGGCTGGGTGAGGGCGAGGGGCGCGGTGAGGCCTGGCGGCTGGACGCCTGATCACGAAATTTCGCACTTGCGAGATGGCGAGCGGTGTTATGTTGCGTTGCACAATCGGCGGCTGCTCCCCGGCCGCCTGCTCGGAGCGACGTGATGACCCTTCCCTCCTTGAATCTGGCTGACGCGACTATTCCCGAACTCGACGAGACCACGACAAAGGCGTTGCGCCTGCCCGTGGGCGTGACCTCGCCCCTGTGGCTGATGATCGGCAGCGCCGCCATGGTCGGCGCTGCTTTCTTCTGGGCGACCCGGTGGATGCAGCCGGCAAGCGTCGAGGCGGCGCCGACCAAGGTCCTGCCCAGGCCCGAGCCCGAGGTCGAGGCGGCTATCGAAAAGGCGGCGGAGCTGGCTCCGGCGGTCGTGGAAGAGATTGTCGAGGCCGTTGCCCCGGCGACGGTGGCCGTCGTCGAAGGGCTGGTCGAGGCCCCGCTGGAACCGGAAGTCGTGATCGAGCCGGTGATCGAGGCGCCGGTCGTGGCGCAGGCGGCTCTTGAGCCCGACGACCTGACGCTGATGACCGGCATCGGGCCCAAGATGGCGGCGATGCTGGCCGAGAAGGGCGTCACCCGTTTTGCCCAGATCGCGGCCTGGAGCGAGGACGAGATCGCCACGCTCGACAAGGAGATGAAGCTGATGGGCCGGGTGGCGCGCGAGGCCTGGGTGGCGCAGGCGAAGCGGCTGGCGGGCGTTTAGCTGCCACCGTTGTTGCCGGACTCAGTTCGGCTTCATGATCTCCTGAAGCGCCTTCTGTGACGGCGAGTCCGGTTGCAGCGCCTCTTCGGAATTGCCGCAGACGAAGCTGTTCTCGGTGGTCTTGCAGCGCATCTTGCCCTCGTCCGGCCAGGCGCCGGGCGGGGCATTGGCGTCGCGGCCGGCCTGTTCGGCCCGCTCCAGGGCAGCGCGGTTGGCGGCGGTGCGTCTTTCCTCTTCGGTCGGCGGCGGGGGCGCCGGCGGAGGCGGCGGCTGGCTGGCGCGCCAGCGTTCCATCTGGGCCTGCCACTCCTCGTCTTCCTTGGCCTCCTGCTCCGCGGCCTTGCGCCGGGCCTCCTCCATGACGGCGGCGGAGGGGGGCGGAACGACCTGCTGGGTCGAGACCGGGCCATCGTCGGGTTGGGTGACGATGATCAGAAGCGTGAGAGCGAGGCTGAGCATAGGCTCAGGATGCGGCGGCCCCCGAACGCCCGATAGATCGATAAAGGGGGGCGATCAGAGCCCGAAGGCGGCCAGCAGCTGGTCGGCGGCGAGGGAGGCGGGAACCTCGCCGGCCAGGACCTGGGCTTCCAGAGCCGGGGCGAGGGCGGCGACCTGGGGATGCTCGCGGAAGGCGCGGCCGAGGCGGTCATTGACCATGGCCCACATCCAGCGGCCGTTCTGGCCGGCCCGGCGCTCGGCGCGCATGCCGTTGGCGGTCATCACTTCGCGGTGACGCTGGATCTGGGCCCAGAGCACGTCGAGGCCGGCGTTGTTCAAGCCGGAGGCGGTGAGCACCGGCGGAGTCCAGTCCGGGTGAGCGGGGGTCAGGATGTGGAGGGCGTTGCGGTATTCGCGCGCCGAGCGCTCGGCGCGGGGCGGGTCGGTGTCGGCCTTGTTGATCAGGATCAGGTCGGCGATCTCGATCAGGCCCTTCTTGATGCCCTGAAGTTCGTCGCCGCCGCCGGGAATGAGCACGGCCATGAACAGGTCGACCATGTCGGCGACGACGGTCTCCGACTGTCCGACGCCGACGGTCTCGACGATGACGACGTCGAAGCCGGCCGCTTCGCAGAGCAGGATGGCTTCCCGCGTCTTGCGAGCGACGCCGCCGAGCTCGCCGCCGCTGGGGCTTGGGCGGATGAAGGCGCGCTGGTCCATGGCCAGCCGCTCCATGCGGGTCTTGTCACCGAGAATGGAGCCGCCCGTGCGGGTGGAGCTGGGGTCGACGGCGAGGACGGCGACGCGGTGGCCGGCCTCAGTCAGGTTACAGCCGAGGGCCTCGATGGTGGTCGACTTGCCGGCCCCGGGCACGCCGGTGATGCCGAGGCGCTGGGCCTTGCCGGTGTGGGGCATGAGTCGGGCCAGCAGTAGGCGGGCGGCGGCCTGGTGATCCGTGCGGCGGCTCTCGACCAGGGTGATGGCGCGGGCGAGGGCGGCGCGGTCCTGCGAAAGGAGGCTGCTGGCGAGGGCGTCGAGGTCTGGAGGCGGCCGCATGGGCAGGCTTTAGGCGAGGGGGAGCCCCGACGGAAGCAAGGATCGCGGCGGAATTCGCCTGTCACGGGAGGCGCAGGCGCGGCGCGGGAGGTCGGACGATGAATCCGCTCGCCGCGGCATTCATATTCGGTCAACTATCAGGCACAGTGCCCTCAACGGGGGGCGTCGCGGCTCCGCCGTGACCTGGAGTTGACGATGATCCTGGCCCGTACCCACATCGAGCTGCACAACATCCGCAAGAATGTCGAGCAGATCAAAAAGCTGTCCGACAACATCGTCGGTGTCGGGCCGTTCGGCGTCGGCATGGATACGGCGCTGAACTTCCTGCCCGATATCGGCAAGGTCAATCCGGGCGTCGCCTACAGCGGCCTGGCCGGGGCGCTGCTGGTCCTGCAGGGCTTCCGGGCACGGGCCGCCCCGATGATCCTGATCCAGATGAGCGCCATCCTGGCGGTCGACACCCTGGCGCCGCTGTTCGGCAAGGCCGGGGCGGTCGCCGACGCCCTGTTCACCGGCCACAAGTGGGCGGCCGACATGCTGCTCAAGCACATGGAAGAGACCATCTATTTCGAAGGCACCCGGGAAGAGGCGCTGCACAGCATTGAGTACCGTGACCTGATGGGGCGCGTGCGGGCCGGCAAGGAAGATCGCCGGATCATCTTCCTGGGCGGCGAGGGCAAGCGTTCGCAGCCGATCGACCTGCCGACCATTCCGCCGCACAGCTAGGGCTACCGGAACCGGCAACGGCGTTATACGCTCCGTTCACCATGACCCGTGAACGCGCTCATTCCGCCTGGAAGTCCGCCGAGGCGATCAAGACCATCTCCGACCGAGTGATCGGGATCGGCCCGTTCGGCGTCGGGCTGGACGGCCTGCTGACCTGGGTGCCGGTGGCCGGCACCGTCTACAGCGTCGGCGGCGCGGTCTTCCTGCTGTTCGAAGCGCTTCGGGCCGGGGCGGGGTTCGCCACCATCCTGCGGATGCTGGCCTATCTGCTGGTCGACAGCGGCGCCAGCGCGGTGCCGGTTCTGGGCTCCGCCGTCGACCTTCTGTGGCAGGGCCACTTGATGGCGGCTACGGCGCTTCAGAAGGACATCGAGGACAGGCACGGCGCGCCGGACGACATTCCGGAAAAGAAGAGGGCCCGCAAGAAGGCCCCGAGCAAGTTCGCCCACTAGGCAGTCCGGTATCGCCGCGCGAGACTGATCCCCGACAACAAGAGGGAGGGACGGCGCATGGCCGACGAGGAACGCTATGTGCGGCCGCCGAGCGCGGAGTCGGAAGGCCTGGCGCCGGGGCGTGGGCGGTTGACGGGCAGGCGGATCCTGGTGGTCGGCGGCGGCCAGCGGACGGTTGATGCCGCGACGGATCCTGTCGGCAATGGCCGGGCGATGTGCCTGCTGTTCGCTCGGGAGGGCGCGCAGGTGGCGGTCGCCGACCGTGACGAGGCCAGCGCCGCCGAGACGGTGCGGCTGATCGAGGCCGAGGGCGGCCGGGCCTTCGCCATCACGGCGGATATCGCGCATGAAACCGATGTGGTGGAGATGGTGGCGGCGGCGGTGCGGGGTCTGGGCGGTCTCGACGGGCTGGCGCTGAACGTCGGCATCGGGCTCGGCGGACTGGGTCTGGCGGCGACCCGGGCGTCGGAGTGGGACACGGTGCTGGGGGTCAACCTTCGGGGGCCGATGCTGTGCTGCCGCGAGGCGCTGCCGGCGATGGACCCGGGCGGGTCAGTGGTGTTCATCAGCTCGATCGCGGGTCTGATCGCCGGATCGCGTTTGCCCGCCTATGATTCGTCAAAGGCGGCGCTCGGCGGCTTGATGCGGCATGTGGCGCTGGAGGGGGCGCGGAAGGGCGTGCGGGTCAATATCGTTGCGCCGGGCCTGGTCGACACGCCGTTGGGCCGGGCGGCGACGCAGGGGCGGCCCAGCCGGGGCAGGTCGCCGACGCCGTTCGGGCGGCAGGCGACGGGCTGGGAGGTGGCCTATGCGGCGCTGTTCTTCATCGGCGAGGAGAGCGTCTATGTGACGGGGCAGACGCTGGCGGTGGATTCAGGGCTGACGGGGATCAGCTAGGCCGGCGGAAGGTCAACGCCCAGACGGCGAGCCCAGTTGCGGCGCCTATGACGACAGCGGCGACGGCGACTTCGGCGACGAAACTGGCACGGTGGCCAAGGACACCCACGGCGATCGGAGCGATGGTCGTAAGGACCCCGACAAGCGCCGATGAAACCGGCCCTGACCTTCTGAAAGCGTGAAGCATGGCCAGCGCGAACAGCCCGGCCAGGATGTAGGGCCAACCGTAAGCCAGCACCAGCAGGCATGCGAAGCCCGCCAGTCCCAAGACGCTGTCGAGAGTGGCTGGCGAGCGGTCGTCATCCAGCAGGTACGCCGCCAGGCTGAACAGTGCGCCGCCAAGGGCGGGGGTGGCGACGGCGCCGAGGAGGCCGAGTCCAGCGCGGCGGAGAACCGCGAGCGCGGGGTTGACGACCTGGTTCATGCCGACAGCGACCGGGACGGGGCGTCGCGATAGGCCACCCACCAGACTGCCAGGCCGGTGACGGCGCCGATCACGGGCCCGGCGAAGATCCACTGCGCCTCGCCGCCGCGACCGCCGAGGGCGATCCCCGCCGCCGCACCACACAACAGGCCGACCCCGGCCGCGACCTTGGGCGTGGCCAGCCGCCAGTGGTGCAGCAGGCCCCAGGCGGCGAAGGCGGCCAGCAGGAAGGGCCAGCCCATCAACAGGCCCATGACCGGCCCGGCGATCCAGGCGGTGACGGCGGCGCTGATCATGTCGGCGTCGGGGCCGGTGGAGGTGAAGGCATCGCCGACCATGATCAGGTTGGCGAGGATCAGGGAGGGCAGCAGCCAGGCGGTGATGGCGGCGAAAGTGATGCGCTGGGGGGTGAGGCGGGGGGCGGGCATGGCGGGGCTCCTGTGCTGGAGCCCTTTTGCGCGCCCGGCATCAACCCAGGCGGGACGATCCGTGCAGAGGCTGTGAAGCCTCCGCGCTGTTCTACTCCGCCGCCGCCGCCTGCTCGTAGCCGAGTTGGCGGTTGAGCTTTTCGAGGAGGTCGATGGCGGCCTCGGCGATCACCGTGCCCGGTGGGAAGATGGCGGCGACGCCGGCGGCTTCCAGGGCGGGCCAGTCCTGCTGCGGAATGACGCCTCCGATCACCGTCATGATGTCGGGGCGGCCCTGCTTGGCCAGTTCTTCCTTGAGCTCGGGAGCGAGGGTCAGGTGGCCGGCGGCCAGGGAGCTGGCGCCGACGACATGGACATCGTTCTCGACGGCCTGGCGGGCGGCTTCGGCCGGGGTCTGGAACAGGGGGCCGATGTCGACGTCGAAGCCAAGGTCGGCGAAGGCGGTGGCGATGACCTTCTGGCCGCGGTCGTGGCCGTCCTGGCCCATCTTGGCGATCAGGATGCGCGGGCGGCGGCCGTCGGCCTGTTCGAAGGCCTCGACCATGGCCTTGGCGCGGGCGACGGCGGGGTTGTTGCCGGCTTCCTTCATGTAGACGCCCGTGATCGATTTGATCTCGGCGCGGTGGCGGCCGAAGACCTTTTCCAGAGCATAGCTGATTTCGCCCAGCGTCGCCTTGGCGCGGCCGGCGTCGACGGCGAGGGCCAGCAGGTTGCCGTCGCCGCGCGCGCCGTCTTCCAGCGCCTGGAGGGCGGCTTTCGTCTCAGCTTCGTTGCGTTCCGCCTTGAGACGGTTGAGTTTTTCCAGCTGCGCCGCACGCACGGCGGCGTTGTCGACCTTGAGCACCGGAATGTCGTCGGCGACTTCCGGGCGGTAGCGGTTGACGCCGACGACGCTCTGGCGATTGGCGTCGATACGGGCCTGGGTGCGGGCGGCGGCTTCCTCGATGCGCAGTTTCGGCAGGCCCTGTTCGATGGCCTTGGCCATGCCGCCGAGGGCCTCGACTTCCTCGATGTGTTCCAGCGCTCGGGCGGCCAGGTCGTGGGTCAGGCGTTCGACATAGTAGCTGCCGCCCCAGGGGTCGGCGACGCGGGTCGTGCCGCTTTCCAGCTGCAGGAAGAGTTGGGTGTTGCGGCTGATGCGGGCCGAGAAATCTGTCGGCAAGGCAAGGGCTTCGTCGAGGGAGTTGGTGTGCAGCGACTGGGTCTGGCCGTTGACGGCGGCCATGGCCTCGACGGCGGTGCGGGAGACGTTGTTGAACACGTCCTGGGCGGCCAGCGACCAGCCGGAGGTCTGGCTATGGGTGCGCAGGCTGAGCGAGCGGCTGTCCTTGGGATCGAACTCGCGCTTCATCAGGCGGGCCCAGAGCAGGCGCGCGGCCCGCATCTTGGCCACTTCCATGAAGTAGTTCATGCCGATGGCCCAGAAGAAGCTGAGGCGCGGCGCAAAGACGTCGATGTCCATGCCGGCGGCCACGCCGGCGCGGGCGTATTCGATGCCGTCGGCGAGGGTGTAGGCCAGCTCCAGGTCGGCCGTCGCCCCGGCCTCCTGCATGTGATAGCCCGAAATCGAGATCGAGTTGAACTTCGGCATGTGCGTCGAAGTGTATGAAAAGATGTCCGAAATGATCCGCATGCTGGGGGCCGGCGGATAGATGTAGGTGTTGCGGACCATGAACTCCTTGAGGATGTCGTTCTGGATGGTCCCGGACAGTTTTTCGGGCGGAACGCCCTGTTCCTCGGCGGCGACGATGTAGAGGGCCAGGATCGGCAGGACGGCGCCGTTCATGGTCATCGAGACGCTCATCTTGTCGAGCGGGATGCCGTCGAACAGGGTGCGCATGTCGAGGATGCTGTCGATGGCGACGCCGGCCATGCCGACATCCCCCTTCACCCGCTCATGGTCGCTATCGTAGCCGCGGTGGGTCGCGAGGTCGAAGGCGACGGACAGGCCCATCTGACCGGCCGCCAGGTTGCGGCGGTAGAAGGCGTTGCTGTCCTCGGCGGTCGAGAAGCCGGCGTACTGCCGCACCGTCCAGGGGTTGGTGACGTACATCGTCGGATAGGGGCCGCGCAGGAAAGGCGCGACGCCCGGATAGCCGGTCAGGAAGTCGAGGGCCTGGGTGTCTTCGGGGCCATAGGACGGGGCGACCGAGACGCCTTCGGGCGTGTCCCAGGTCTCACCCGGGGTGGGGGAGGCGACCTTGAGGTCGGCGTCGAACGGCAGGTCGGCGAAGTTGGGGAAGGTGGACATGGTTCAGGCCTCCTCGAGAGCGGCGGCGAGGCGGACGGGGGCGAGCGGCGGACAGCTGGCCGAGGGGCCAGGGATGCGCAGATCGGGAACGGGCAGGGCGAAGGCGGCGACGTCGGGCGTCTCGACCTCGGCCGGGGTTTCGGCGGCGTTGGGGAAGGCGTTGACGCCGAGGATCTTGCGCGGCGCGGCGAGCCAGGCGTCACGGGTAGAAAAGAGGGCCTTGGCGACCGCGCCGTTGGTGAGGGCCTCGATCAGGCCGCCCTCGGCTTCGATGGCCTGGAAGCGGCTCCAGGCGGCGCGGGCGATCTGGTCGGTGAGGGTCTCGAGGTAGGCGGCGCCGCCGGCCGGGTCGGCGACGCGGCCGAGGTTGGCTTCTTCCATCAAGACCAGCTGGCTGTTGCGGCTCTGGCGGCGGGCGAAGGTGGTTGGAAGGCCAAGCGCGTCGGTGTAGGCGCCCATGACAATAGCGTCGGCGCCGCCGACGGCCCCGGCGAACCCGGCGGCGGTGAGGCGAAGCAGGTTGGTCCAGGAATCCTTCTTCGTGAGCATGCGGTGGGAGGTGCGAACCTCGACCGTCGGGGCGACGCTGACGCCGCAGGCGGCGGTGATGCGGGCCCAGAGCACCTTGGCGGCGCGCAGCTTGGCGATGCTGGTGAAGTATTCGCCGTCGAGGGAGACGCCGAGGGTGATGGCCCCGAAGGCCTGTTCCATGCTCAGCCCGGCGCGAACCAGGGCGCGAGCGTAGGCGATGGCGGCGGCCGTCATCACCGCCAGCTCTTCGGCCTCGCCGCCGCCGGCTTCATGCACAACCGTGCCGCTGGCCAGCATCAGGCTGGCCTTGGGATGGATGCCGAGCAGGCGGGCGCCGACGGTGGCGGCGGAGACCAGGTGGCTCTCCATCGGCCCCGGCGAGGCGCCGGTGCGGGCGAAGGCGCTGAGCGGGTCCATGTGGAAGGCGAGGGGCGCGTTGGGCGCGGCCTTGGCCAGGCTCGCCAGCCAGTCGGCGGCCTTGGGGCCGAGGAAGCCGGCGTCGAGGGCGACGGGGGCGAGATCGAGCAGCACGCCTTCGAGGACGCGGGCCAGGCCCTGCGCATCGGCGACAGCGACGCCGTTCTGGCCGGTGGGGTCGATCCGGACGAGGACCGAGGCGGCGCCCTGTTCGAGGTCTTTCAGGATGTCGGCGTTGGCGCGCGCCGGGTCCGGATGGGCGACGACGGTGCGCAGGTCCCAGGGACGGATGGCGTCACGGGCGCGCAGGTCGCGGGGATTCTGCGGGGCCTCGGTGTAGAGCGGCTGGATGGCGATGCCGCCCACGGTGCGGCTGACCAGGGCGTCCTCGAAGGACTGGCCCTTGAGGGTTTTTTCGACCAGCGACAGCCATTCGGCTTTCGGACTGGCGGGGAAGTCGTCAGCGAGGGACAGGACAGGTCCGGACAAGGGCGGCGGCTCCAGCAGTGCGATGCAGCAGTTGACGCCGGCGTCATGCGCCTGTGACGTAAGGAGCGTCAAGCGCCCGGAAACCGGGTTTGTCGGTCGCGGACAGGGAGCCGTCAGTTGGAACTGAGCGAGTCTTTGCGGGCCGAGGCGGTGGCGTTCATCGAGCGCGCCCTGACCCCGGTCGCCGTGGCCGAGCTTCCCGGTGTGGAGATGCATCTGGCCGGTCCCCGCAGCGGTCTTGCGAGCCTGCAGAGGATCAATCCGGGTTTCGGAATGGCCTTCTGGGCCCACCTCTGGGGCGGCGGACGAGCCTTGATTCCCTTCCTGGCTGACCAGCCGCAGAGGGTCGCCGGGCGCCGGGTGCTGGACGTCGGCAGTGGGTCGGGCGTGGTGTCGATCGCCGCGGGCCGGGCAGGGGCCGCAGAGGTTTTCGCCATCGACATCGATCCTTTTGCGGTGGTCGCAACCGAACTCAACACCCGGCGGAACGGCGTTTCGGCGACCTGCCTGTGGGGCGACGCCACAACCACCCCACTGCCGGAGGTCGATGTCATTCTGGTTGGGGACGTCTTCTATGATTTCGGCCTGGCCGAGCGAATGACGGCCTTGCTCGATCACTGCCTGGCGGCGGGGCAGGAGGTTTTTGTGGGCGATCCGCTGCGCGAGTTCCTGCCGAAGGGGCGCCTGCAGGAGGTGGCGGTTTACGAGGCGCGCGACTTTGGTTCGGCCGCGCCTGGCCCGGCCGCGGTTTTCCGCTACATCGCCCCCTAGGTCGTTTGCAGCGCCTGCCCCAGGGGCACGGTTGCGTGGCTCAAACAGTTGTTATATTTACAGTGTATATCAATCCTTCCCAAGGTGACTTTCCATGGCTCTGCCGCCCATCCTCCGCGACCGCCTCCGCCTGCCGGTCATCGGCTCGCCGTTGTTCATCATCTCGGGACCGGAGCTGGTCATCGCCCAGTGCAAGGCCGGGGTCGTCGGCAGCTTTCCGTCGCTGAACGCCCGGCCGATCAGCCAGCTGGACGAGTGGCTGGCGCAGATCACCGAGGAACTGGCGGCCTGGGACAAGGCCAACCCGGATACGCCGTCGGCGCCCTACGCGGTCAACCAGATCGTCCACCGGACCAACAACCGGCTCGAGGAGGACATCGAGATGTGCGCCAAGTACAAGGCGCCGATCATGATCACCTCGCTGGGGGCCCGCGAGGACGTGAACAACGCCGTCCACGCCTGGGGCGGCATCACCCTGCATGACGTCATCGACAACCGCTTCGCCCACAAGGCGGTCGAGAAGGGCGCCGATGGCCTGATTCCCGTCGCCGCCGGCGCCGGCGGCCATGCCGGCGGTCTGTCGCCGTTCGCCCTCATCCAGGAGATCCGCGAGTGGTTCGACGGGCCGGTGGCCCTGTCCGGCTCGATCGCCAACGGCAAATCGATCCTGGCCGCCCAGGCCATGGGCGCCGACCTCGCCTACATCGGTTCGGCCTTTATCGCGACCCAGGAAGCGCGGGCGCAGCAGGGCTACAAGGACATGATCGTCTCCAGCGCCGCCGACGATATCGTCTATTCCAACCTGTTCACCGGCGTGCACGGCAACTACCTGCGCCCGTCGATCGTGGCGGCGGGCCTCGACCCCGACAACCTGCCGCAAAGCGATCCGTCGAAGATGAACTTCGGCTCGGGCGGCAACCAGGAAGCCAAGGCCTGGCGCGACATCTGGGGCTGCGGCCAGGGCATCGGCGCAGTCAAGGACATCCCGACGGTCGCCGATATGGTCGCCCGCCTGTCGGCCGAGTACGAGGCCGCCAAAGCCGAGTTGGCCGCAAAGACCGCGCTGACGGCCGGGGCCGCCATGGCGTTGGCGGCGGAGTAGTCCTTGGCGAGCGCTCCCGACGCCCTAATTCGAAGTTAGAGGGATCCTTCCATGCTGCAATACATCGTCGCCTACATCGCCGCTGCCGTGGTCTTCGTGGCGGTGGACTTCGTCTGGCTCGCCTTCATCGCCCAGAAGCTCTACCAGCGGGAACTCGGGCCGCTGTTGCTCGAGAAGCCGCTGATGAGCGCGGCGGTGCCCTTCTACCTGCTGTACCTGGTCGGGGCCGTCTACTTCGGCACCCGGCCGGGTCTGGAGGCCGGGTCATGGACCGTGGCCCTGCTCAACGGGGCCTTCTTCGGCCTCGTCGCCTATGCCACCTATGACCTGACCAACATGGCGACGCTCAAAGGCTTCAGCTGGACTGTGGTCGCCGCCGATCTGGCCTGGGGAACCTTCATCACCGCCACCATTGCGACGGCTGGGTATTTCGCGGCGAACGCCGTCAAAGGCTAGGCGTACGTCGCGGCAAGGTCGCATCCTCCCGTTTCCGGAGGATGCCAGATGATCAAGATCTCTTTCTGCCTGACCCGCCTGCCGCACCTGACGCGTGAGGAATTCCAGACCTACTGGCGAGAGACCCACGCCCCGCTCGTTGCTGAGCGGGCCGAGCTCCTGAAGATCCGCCGCTACGTCCAGAGCCACAGCCTGCCCGATGAGGCTTTCGCCGCCCTGGCCGCGAGCCGGGCCGGACCGCCGGCCTACGACGGGGTGGCCGAGCTGTGGTGGGACCGCATCGAGGATATGGGCAGCGACGACCCGGCCGTGCGCAAGGCCGGCCTCGAATTGCTGGAAGACGAGCGCAGGTTCATCGACCTGGCGAAGTCACCGGTTTTTCTCGTTGAAGAAAAGCAGATCGTCTGAGGGCGCAGCCAAACCGGCGCGACCCCCTTGCGAAGCCTCGGCCCTCGAATGCTAGAAGGCTACAGGGCCCGGTTGGCCTTTCGGGGGCGAACGCGTGATCATCGGTATCGATCTGGGAACCACCAACTCGGCGGTCGCGGTCTGGCGCGACGGTCAGGCGGAGCTGATTCCCAACAGTCTGGGTCACCGGCTGACGCCCTCGGCGGTCAGTGTCGATGAGGCCACCGACAGCATCCTGGTTGGACTGGCGGCGCGCGAGCGGCAGTCGACCCATGCCAAACTGACGGCCACGGCTTTCAAACGCTACATGGGTTCCAGCCGCACCACCCGGCTGGGCAAGAAGTCGTTTACGCCCGAGGAACTGTCGGCCCTGGTGCTGAAGAGCCTGAAAGCCAACGCAGAGGCCTATCTGGGCCAGCCGGTCACCGAGGCGGTGATCACCGTGCCGGCCTATTTCAACGACAAGCAGCGCAAGGCTACGCGGCGGGCCGGGGAACTGGCGGGCCTGAAGGTCGAGCGGCTGTTGAACGAACCGACGGCGGCGGCCCTCGCCTACGGCATCCATGAACTGGATAACGAGGCGCGGTTCCTGGTTTTCGACCTGGGTGGCGGCACCTTTGACGTCTCGGTGCTGGAGCTGTTCGAGGGGGTCATCGAGGTCCGCGCCTCGACGGGCGACAACCATCTTGGCGGAGAAGACTTCAACCAGCTGCTGATCAACATGTTCTGGACGCAGGCAGCCGGCGACTGGGCCAGCGACCGGACCGAACAGGTGCTGATCGAGCGGCTGCGCGAGGCGGCCGAGCGCGCCCGGCGCGGTCTGACCGACAGCAGCACGGTGACCATGTCGGTGACCTGGAAGGATGTCATCCGTGAGGTCGAGATCACCGCCGACGGGTTCGAGACCAACGCCCAGGCGCTGCTGGACCGGCTGCGCGAGCCGGTGCTGCGCTCTCTGCGGGACAGCAATGTGCGGGCCAATGACCTGGGCGAGATCGTCCTGGTCGGCGGCGGCACGCGGATGCCGCTGGTCCGCCGGGCGGTGACCAAGATGTTCGGCCGCTTCCCCTCCAACGCCGTCAACCCGGATGAGGCGGTCGCGCTCGGCGCCGCCGTGCAGGCGGGGCTGAAAGCGCGGGACGTCGCCCTCAAGGAGGTCGTTCTGACCGATGTCTGCCCCTACAGCCTGGGGGTGGATTCAGCGGAGCGGCGACCGGACGGGACGTTCAGGGACGGCATCTTCTCGCCGATCATCGAGCGCAACACCGCCATACCGGCCAGTCGGGTGAAGAGCTATTCGACGCTGCAGGATGGCCAGAAGGCCATCGACCTCGGCATCTACCAGGGCGAGTCGCTGAGCGTCGTCGACAACATCAAGCTGGGGCAGATTACCATGAAGGTGCCGCCGGCCCGGGCCGGCGAGATCGAGGTTCTGGTCCGCTTCAGCTACGACATCAACGGCCTGCTGGAGGTCGATATCCATGTGCCGAAGACCGGCGAGCGCCGCGAACTGGTGATTATGGACGACGAGACAGCCTCGATGGCCGGTCTTGAACAGCGACGCGCCCTGCTGGCGGCGCTGAAGCAGCATCCGCGTGACGCAGACGCCAACAAGGCGGCCCTGGCCCGGGCCAGCCGCTGCTACGAGAAGTTCCTGGGCGAGACCCGCAGCTACATCTCGCAGATCACCTCGCAGTTCGAGATGGTGCTCGACAAGCAGGACCCTCGCGAGGTCGAGCATGCCCGCGGCGAGCTGATGAAGGCCCTGGACGCGCTGGAAGGGGAGACCTGGCTGTGAGCCGGGGTGTCTGGCGCAAGCTGGGCATAGACCCCACCGACGACATGACGGCGATCCGTCGAGCCTACGCCCGGCTGCTGAAGGTCACCAATCCGGAAGACGACGCCGAGGGCTTCCAGGAGCTGCGGGAAGCCTATGAGCAGGCCCAGCGTGAAGCCCAGTGGATGGCGCAGCGCAAGGCCAACGGATGGGATGAAGAGCCCGACGATAACGAGGACGCCGGCGCCTTCGATCCCGAACTGATCGCGCTCATCAACTCTGCCCAGGCTGCCCGTCGCGAGCCGGGCCTGGTGGACGATGATCTGCCCTTGCCGGGGCCGCCTGTCGATCCCTGGTGGCGGGGGGCGCCTGACCCTGCGCCGGCCGTCGATGAACCGGTTGTGGAGGCCAGGGATCGCTGGTGGCGGGCTGCGCCTGATGCGCAGCCGCCCGTTTCAGATGGTGCGGCGTCCGCGCCGGCGCCGGAACCGGCGCCACAGCCGGAGCCTGACCCCGTCCGGGCGGAGGCTATCGACTTCAACGCCAGGCTCGGTCGTCTACGGGGCCTGTTCGCCGAGGGGCGAAAACCCTCCGACAGCGCGGCCCTGCTGGCCCTGGAGGACGTTTTCGCCTCGCCGATGATGGAGCATCTGCCGACCATCCTTTGGCTGGAGGGCTGGCTGGAAGAGCTGATCGTGCAGTCGATGCCGCGGGCGGACATGCTGATCGATCCTGTCGTTGCCCGGTTTCGCTGGCAGTCAGGGCGGTTGAGCGGGCAGGGCCAGGCCGGGGCAGGGGTCCTGCAGCGGCGCGACGATCTGTCAGGGCTGCGCGAGATCGCCCGTCCGGGCCATCGCTACCACGACGCCTACAAGGCCCTGACCCGCAAGCCGACACGACTGCGCACCCTGTTGTATCGGCTCAACCCCGGCCTGCGAAAATCGGTCTCGGGGATGTTCGAAATCCTCAACTACCGGCGGCGCAGCCTGTGGGGCGACATGGACCAGGAGGCGGTCGCCTGGTGGACCCGGGCCCTGGAGCAGCCCTGGTTCAACCCGCTCCTGCTGTTGTCGATGCCGGTGATCGCCTATGCCCTGGCCATCGCCGTAGAGCAGCCGACGGCGCGCACCGCGACGGGCTATCCCGCGGTTACGCCCGCAACGTTTCTGGCCTGCCTGGTGGCGGCCGCCGTGGTCCTGGCCATCTGGCATTTCGGCGTCCAGCGGCCACAGCACGCCTGGCGGACAGGCTATCGCTGGAGCGCGCCGCCCTGGCTGGCTGCCGGCTGGATGCCGGCCGGGCTGGTGCTTGTACTCCTCGCCACCCTCTGCGCCGGCCTGTGGCCGCTGACCTGGCAACCGGCGCTGGCCTTTGCGGCCATCGGGTCCGGCCTGGTCGGCTGGGCCCTTGTCACCGGCGAGCCGGACCGCAGTCCCGGCGAGGGCTGGGGTCTGGAAATGCCCGGCTACATGTCGTTGTTCACTCTGGGATTCTGGGTCGTCGGCCTGGTCACCCTGCAGCCCGCGCGGCGGTTTCCCTGGTACGTGCGAGCGGCAAGCCAGGGTCTGTTCCTGGCGATCTTCTGGCTGAATCTCGCCGATGTGCTGCCGGCCGGCGCCTGGTGGCAGCTGGGCGTGGCGATGGCGGCCGGGGTCGCGATGGTTTCGATGGCCTCGGGCACGCTGGAGGAGATCTGGGAACATCAGGTAACGCGGCGCTGGCGCATCGGCCTGCTGACCGGGCTCGGCGTGGCCAGCCTGGGCGTCGCTGCTCTTTTGCTGCTGTCCGGTCGTCTGCCGGGACTCTGGGTCCCGGCGGCCGGTCTCGTCGGCCTGCTGGTCATCGCTCACAAGGCGCCGGGCCGTTTGCTGGACGGCAAGGTGCTGCTCTGGCGAGAAGTGGGCATGCGGGTCTCATGGATCCCGATCATGATCGCGGTCATGTCTCTGCCCCCGCCGCTCTCGCGCAGTGCGCTTGTCATCGGGGGAGTATGGCTGCTGGGCGGGGTGCTGCTGACCGCGGTCGCCGGGCTGGTGGGGGAACTTTGGCCGCGACGGGCGAACGGTTGATGAGACGAAATGGGCGAAAGCCGATTTTTCCCTTTGCCTTCCCGGCGACTTTCGCTACTAGGCGCGCCTCACCTGTCTAGCCGCCGTAGCTCAGTGGTAGAGCGCATCCTTGGTAAGGCTGAGGTCGGCAGTTCAATCCTGCCCGGCGGCACCAGGTTTCCTTCGGGAAACCGCCCCATAGACAGGTGAGAGGCCATGGCCAAACCGCCCTCCGGATCGACTGAAGACAAAGCCGAGAAAGAGGCGCGGTTGGCGGCCGCCCTGCGGGCCAACCTGCGTCGCCGCAAGGCGGCCAAACGGGCGTCTGCACCAGAAAAGCAAGACGATCCCGACAAGGCCTGACAGGGTCGTGACAGCCTTGGAAGTGGCGCGCGGGGCTCGCGCCCGTTAAAGGCCATTCTTTGCGCCCTTTTTGCCTGAGGCGCGGACATCTGAGGGACTGGATGGACAGCATCGCCATCACCGGCGGCACCAGGCTGAACGGGGAAATCCCGATCAGCGGCGCCAAGAATTCCGCCATCAAGCTGATGGTCGCCAGCCTGCTGACCGAAGAGCCCCTGCGGCTGACCAACATGCCGCGTCTGCGCGACACCCGGTTCCTCGGCCAGCTTCTGCAGCACCTGGGCACCAACATCACCGAGAGCGACGGTCCGGACGGTCCGGAATCGGTGCTGCACACCAGGACCATCCGCAGCCATTTCGCGACCTACGATCTTGTCCGCCAGATGCGGGCCAGCTTCAACGTTCTGGGCCCGCTGGTGGCCCGCAATGGTCAGGCCAAGGTCTCCCTGCCGGGCGGTTGCGCCATCGGCGGACGGCCCGTCGATCTGCACCTGAAGGCGATCGAGGCGCTGGGTGTCACCATCGATCTGCACGAGGGCTACGTCTACGCCCAGGCCCCGCGCGGCCTGAGGGGCGCGGACATCGAGTTTCCGATCGTCTCGGTCGGGGCCACGGAGCACGCCATGCTGGCCGCCGTGCTGGCCAAGGGCGTCACCCGCCTGGGCAACGCCGCCTGCGAGCCCGAGATCGAAGATCTGGCCGACTGCCTGAACGCCATGGGCGCTCATGTGGAAGGGGCGGGGACCCCGGTCATCACCATCACCGGGGTGAAGAAGCTGCACGGCGCCAGCCATGCGGTGATCACGGACCGTATCGAGGCCGGCACCTATGCCGTCGCCGCGGCCATGGCCGGCGGCGAGGTTCGGCTGACCAACACCCGGGCCGATCTGATGGAGGCCCTGCTGGTCAAGCTGGAGGAGGCCGGCGTCGGCGTCACCCGGCTGAACGACGGGGTGATCATCAAGCGCAACGGCGCGCGTCTGAAGGCGGTCAACATCGACACCGCGCCCTATCCGGGCTTCGCCACCGATCTGCAGGCGCAGTTCATGACCCTGATGACCCTGGCCGACGGCGAGAGCGTCATCCGCGAGACCATCTTCGAGAACCGTTTCATGCACGCGGCCGAACTGGCCCGGCTTGGGGCCGACATCACGGTCTCCGGCAGCGAGGCGCGGGTGCGCGGCGTCGACCATCTGGAAGGCGCGCCGGTCATGGCGACTGACCTGCGGGCCTCTGTCGGCCTGGTCATCGCCGGGCTGGTGGCCACGGGCGACACCACCGTAAGCCGGGTCTATCATCTGGATCGCGGCTTCGAGCGGCTGGAAGACAAGCTCAACGCCTGCGGCGCCAATGTCCGTCGTATCAAGGGCGATGGAAGCCTCGACGAATGAGCCGGACGCCGGAGACATCAGGCCTTCGGCTGCTGGCCGAGGACGCCGACGACCTGGCGGTGATCTCGGCCGCCTTGCAGGACGCCGTGGCCAGGATTGGCGACATCGCCTTCGAGCGCTCGGCCCGCCGCCTGACGGTCGGCTTCAACCGCTTCCGCTGGGAGGCGAAGGGCCAGGCCGGCGAGCGGGTTCGCAGCGGACTGCAGCTGACCGGAGTGCTGGCGGTGCGGAGCCTCAAGCTGCGCCGCGAAGCCAGGGACGCCGTGGTGTCCTTGATGGGCCTGGCTTTCGAACCTGTTGAGGCGCCAGGCGGCGTCATCGTCATGACCTTCGCCGGCGGCGGCGAACTTCGGGCCGAGGTCGAATGTATCGACGCAGCGATGGCCGACGTCTCGGCGCCCTGGCCGACCCCAAGGCGGCCCAAACACGAGGATTGACCGATGCGCTTCCGGACTGTCCTTCTGGTTCTGGTTGCAGCTCTGTCGGGCCCGGCGATGGCGCGGACGTCGGACGCGCCGGACACCTGCCTGCTGGAGGGGGAGTCGCCGCCAGACGCCCTCGAATTCATGCAGCGCTTCGCCGGATGTAAGCACTGGTCCGGCGAGGACGGCTACGACGACGAGCGCGCCAAGGAGATCGAGACCGCCCTGGCCGATTTGCGGTGCGACGATCTCGAGGCCGACGAGGCGGCGCTGCGGGCCCGCTATGATGACCAGCCGGTCGTCCTGGCGTTGATCGATCGGGGCAAGGAAGAGGACGGCTGGGCCGGCTGTCCGGAAGACTGACCACAACAGCGTCTTCGCCTCGACCCTTTGGCGCCCTATATGGCGGACATGCGCCTTTTTCGTTACACCGACACCGATTTTCATGCCGCCTTCGCCGCCTTTCTGGATGAGCGACGCGGCCAGCCAGCCGATGTCGACGCCGCCGCCGCCGAGGTTCTGGCGGCGGTCAAGGCCAGGGGCCTGGAGGCGGTGCTCGACTACACTCGCCGGTTCGATCACGTCGCGCTGACCGAGCAGACGATCCGCGTGACGCCAGACGAGATCGCCGCCGGGGTTGCGGCCTGTGATCCGGCGGTGCGCGAGGCCATCGCCTTCGCAGCCGGGCGGATCCGCGCCTATCACGAGCGTCAACGGCCGGCCGACCAGCGCTGGACCGATGAGGCCGGGGTCGAGCTGGGCTGGCGCTGGGGCCCGCTGGAGTCGGTGGGCGTCTATGTGCCCGGCGGCCGGGCCGCCTATCCCTCGACCGTGTTGATGAACTGTATCCCGGCCCAGGCGGCCGGCGTCGACCGTATCGCCATGGTCACCCCGCCCGGCAAGCTGCAGCCGGCGGTTCTGGCCGCCGCCCATGAGGCCGGGGTCAGCGAGATCTGGCGAATTGGCGGGGCCCAGGCCGTGGCGGCCCTGGCCTACGGCGCCGGGCCGATCGCTCCGGTCGACAAGATCGTCGGGCCGGGCAACGCCTTTGTCACCGCCGCCAAACGGCGTCTGTACGGGGTGGTCGGCCTCGACGCCCTGGCCGGGCCGTCGGAGATCGTGGTGGTCGCCGACGCCGACAACGATCCCGAATGGATCGCTGGCGACCTGTTGTCCCAGGCGGAGCATGACCCGGCCGCCCAGGCGATCCTGATCACCGACGACGAAGATCTGGCCGTCGCCGTGGAAGCGGCCGTCGAGCGGCTGCTGCGAACCCTGGCCACCGGCGAGGACGCCGCCGCCAGCTGGCGCGACCATGGGGCGGTGATTATCGCTCCGCTGGCCTACAGTCCCGGACTGGTCGACGCCATCGCCCCCGAGCACGTTGAATTCTGCACCCACGATCCCGATTCGCTGGCTGACCAGGTACGGCACGCCGGGGCCATCTTCCTGGGCAAGTACACGCCGGAAGCGCTGGGTGACTATGTGGCCGGCTCAAACCACGTGCTGCCGACCAGCCGCGCGGCGCGGTTCCAGTCGGGCCTGTCGCTGTTCGACTTCCTCAAGCGCACCTCGGTAATCAATGTCGGCAAGGCGGGCTTCGCCATCCTTGGGCCCCACACCGTGGCCCTTGCGGAAGCCGAGGGCTTGCCGGCCCACGCCCTTTCGGCGGCCTTGCGGTTGCCGCAGCGCTGAAGCCGGGTATCCTGCGCCCAGCCTCATGACCGACAAAGCCGCCCACCGCCTGCAGAGCATCGAGCTCGACGAGGAATCGCTGTCTGCGGCCTCCCGCGACCAGGAGCAGGAGCGGCAGGTCGCCATCTTCGATCTGCTGGAAGACAACTACTTCGAACCTGCGGGCGCAGAGGCCGGGCCCTATGACGTGAAGATCGCCCTGGTCGAGAACCGGCTGGTCATGGCCATCGCCGGGCCGGGCTATACCCAGACCCATGTCCTGTCGCTGTCGCCCTTCCGGACGGTGATCAAGGACTACTTCATGATCTGCGAGAGCTACTACGCCGCCATCCGCAACTCGACGCCGGCGCAGATCGAGGCCATCGACATGGGCCGGCGCGGCCTGCACAACGAGGGCAGCGCGCTGCTGCAGGCCCGGCTCGAGGGCAAGGTGAAGACCGACCTCGACACCGCCCGGCGACTGTTCACCCTCATCTGCGCCCTGCATTGGCGGGGATGAGCCCCTTCGACGCCACCCCCGGGGCGGTGCTGTTCACCTGCAACTTCAACCGGGTGCGCTCGCCTATGGCCGAGGCGCTGATGAAGCTGGCCTATGGCACCGCGATCTTCGTCGACAGCTGCGGGCTGAAGGCCGATCCCGGCGAGATCGGCATGGACCCGTTCGCGGCCGTGGTCCTCGAAGAGCTGGGCATCGATCCCGCCAGTCACCGGCCCAAGACCTTCGATATGCTGGAGGATGACAGCTTCGACGTCGTCATCTCCCTGACCGCCGAGGCGCAGCATCGGGCGGTCGAGCTGTCGCGGGGCAGGGCGGTCGATATCGAATACTGGCCGACCTACGACCCCACCCTGGCCACCGGCTCGCGCGAGCAGGTGCTGGACGCCTACCGTCAGGTGCGCGACGAACTGTACGGTCGAATCCGGCGGCGGTTCGGGCGGGTTGTGACGGCGGGTGGGTAGCCCATCGACCTTTGCCCCCGTCATGCGTTATAAGGCCCGCCACCGAGCGACGGCTCGCGTCCCGAATCGGGTGCGCGAGCCGTGTTGCTTTGCGGAATGACCTAACTGAGAGGCCGAATGGCTAAGGAAGAACTGCTCGAGTTTCCGGGCACCGTCAGCGAATTGCTGCCCAACGCGACGTTCCGCGTGACGCTCGAGAACAACCACGAGATCATCGCCCACACGGCGGGCAAGATGCGCAAGAACCGCATCCGCGTGCTGGCCGGCGACAAGGTCCTGGTCGAAATGACGCCCTACGACCTGACCAAGGGCCGCATCACCTACCGCTTCAAGTAAGCCGATGACCAGCCGCCTGGTGCTGGGCAGCGCCAGCCCCCGCCGCCTGCAGCTTCTGGCTCAGGTCGGCGTGACGCCGGACCTGGTCGACCCCGCCGATATCGACGAGACCGTCCTCAAGGACGAGACGCCCCGGATGCTGGTCAAGCGACTGGCCGTCGGCAAGGCTTCCGCCGTGGCGGCGCGGCATGCGGACGCCTTCGTGCTGGGCGCCGACACCATCGTGGCCGTCGGGACGCGGGTGTTGGGCAAGCCGGTGGACGAGACGGACGCGCGGCGGATGCTGAAGCTGCTGTCCGGGCGGAACCACAAGGTGCTGACCGGCGTCGCCGTGATCGCGCCCGGCGGCAAGACGGCCAGCCGAATCGTCGAGAGCCGTATCACCTTCAAGCGGCTGACCCAGGACGAGACCGACGCCTTCATCACCTCCCGCGACTGGGACGACGCGGCCGGCGGTTACAAGATCCACCAGCGGGCCGGGGCCTTTGTCACCAACCTGCAGGGCAGCTTTACCGGCGTGGTCGGCCTGCCCCTCTATGAGACGCTGGCGCTGCTGACCGGCCTTGGCTGGAAGCAGCCGTGATCCGGCGCGAAGCCTTCCTTGATCGCGGCGTCGGCGAAACGCGCGGCGTGGTGCTGCTGGACGGGCGGCCGGAGCGCCTGCTGATCCAGCGCGACGGCGATCCGCCGGCGCTTATGGTCGGAGCCCGCAGCGTGGCGAGGGTGCGCAGCGTCGAGGCGGCGTTCAATTCAGTGTTCCTGGAGATGCCGGACGGGGCAGAGGCCATCGCGCCTTTGCGGACCGATGCCGAGCGGCCGGTGCGCGGAGCCTCCGTAGAGGTCGAGATTCGCGGCGAGGCGCGGCGTGGCAAGCTGGCCAATGCCTGGTTGCTGGGAGACGGGCAGGGGGATCCGCGCCTGTTGGCGGCGGCGCCGACCGTCGAGGAAGAGCTTCGCCAGCTGGCCAGGGTCGAGATGGTGACCATGGGCCTTGAGGCCCGCGAGACCGCCGACGAGGCCGAGGCCGAGGCCCTGGCGATCGTCCACGCTCTACCGGGCGGCGGCAGCCTGGCCATCGAGCCGACCCGGGCGCTGACCGCCATCGATGTCGACACCGGCGAGCGGACCGGCGTTGATTCCAAGCGGGTGTCCCGGGCCGCCAACCTGGCGGCCATCACCACGGCCGCCCGGCTGCTGCGACTGAAGGGACTGGGCGGGCTGGTGGTCATCGACCTGGCGGGCCGGGGCCATGACGGCACAGCGATTCTCGCCGCCATGCGGGCCGCCTTCTCCGCCGATAATCCCGGGGTGGCGATCGGGCCGGTCAGCCGCTTCGGCACGCTGGAACTGACGATTCCCCGCCGCCGCCAGCCCGTGCTGGAGCGCCTGCTGGACGAGCGGGGCGCCCTGACCCCTCTCAGTGGCGCCCTGCGACTGGGGCGGCTGCTGGAGCGGGAGGGCCGGGCGAGCCCCGGGGGGCGGCTGACGGCGCGATGCGCGCTGGCTGTGGCTGAGTCGTTCAAGAGCCTGCAGGTCGCCATGACAGACCGTCTGGGGGGGCGATTCACCCTTGAGCCCCAGGCCGGCTGGGCCAGCGATCGATTGGAAGTGAGCGGATCATGAGCAATGCCTGCCCGATCTGCGCCAAGCCGGCGTCCACCGACTTTCGTCCCTTCTGCTCCAAGCGCTGCGCCGATGTCGACCTGCACCGCTGGCTGTCCGGGAGCTATGTCATCCTCGGCCTGGAGGACGAGCCGGCCGCCGAAGACGCGGACGGCGACGAATAATCTCTCAAAACCCGTCTGGACTTGCGCGAGTCCGTCTTTTATAGACCCGTCTCCCGCGAGGCGGGGGCCCCAAGGGCATAGGCCTGAGTAGCTCAGTTGGTAGAGCAGCGGATTGAAAATCCGCGTGTCGGTGGTTCGAATCCGCCCTCAGGCACCACTCCCCAAAGTCGGCGACTTCTGTAGCGAACGATATAGTTCGCCCTGCGCGCGAACCGTCCAAAAATCCATTCAATCGACAAACGTCGTTCCGTCGAGTTATTGCACTGCAGCATGCGCTTTCCCCCGGAAAGGGAAATTTCTTCGAACGGTAAGGCATTCCGAGTGCTGCAGCGCAACATAAGCCTATCGAACCGTGGGTGTTGCAGAACATTCATGTTGCACTGGCCCCTTGACGATACAGAAAGGGGTTGCCAAAGGGCCACTGCGCCAAGTCTAACTTGGTGGAGAAGGTGTGGGGTCTATGGCCTCACGCTCTCTGTGCGCCTTCATTATGCCTTCGCTGGTTTGCACAAACAGCGGCAGGTGTGGCGGGTCGGGCGCAGCGAAAGCGTCTCGTTCGTGGTCCATTCCGGATCGCGCGCGGGCAACAATTAGTCTAGGGTAGAGACGCTCCCGCGCGACGACCCTTCGGTCCAATAAGTGCTAGACCAAGCAGGAACTGGCGAAAGATGCTCGACAACAAACGAAAGACCCCCCTCATCGCTATGATCGGCGCCGTGGCGCTGATGGCGAGCGCCCCCGCTTTCGCTCAGGAAGCCGCGGCTCCCACTGCCGACGCCGCCGCCGCTCCGGCCGCTGCTGCTCCGGCTGCCACCCCCGCCGCGGAAGCTCCCGCGCCGGCCGAAGAAGGAAAGGCCCCGCCTGTCATCGACAGCCATGGCGGTAAACTGACCCCGGTGACCATGTTCATGGACGCCGAGCTGATCGTTAAGGTCGTCATGATCGGTCTGATCCTGGCCTCGATCTTCAGCTGGGTTCTGCTGATCACCAAGCTCATCGAGTTCGGCTCGCTGAACCGCAAGTCGGATCGCTTCGTCGAAGCTTTCCGCGGCGCCAAGTCGATCAACGACATGGGCCGTATCGCCATCTCCGAAGAGTTCGAAGGCAACCCGCTGGCCGACATGGCCGCCGCGGCCGCCTCCGAAGTCGAGCTGTCCCGCCAGGCGGGCCTGCAAGTGAGCGGCGATCACCGCGACTCGACCATCGCCCGCGCCCAAACGGCCGTTGGCGCTGTTCAGTCCACCCTGTCCAAGCGCCTTTCGGGCGGCATGACCTTCCTGGCCTCGGTCGGTTCGTCGGGTCCGTTCATCGGTCTGTTCGGCACCGTGTACGGGATCATGAACTCGTTCATCGGCATCGCGAACACCAACACGACCAACCTGGCCGTCGTCGCTCCCGGTATCGCCGAAGCGCTGCTCGCCACCGGCATCGGTCTGTTCGCCGCCATCCCCGCGGTTATCTTCTACAACTACTTCCAGACCCAGATCTCCGGGTTTGGGGTCCGCACCGATGGTTTCACCGCTGAACTGATGAACGCCATTTCGCGGCAGCTCGACAAGGGGGCCTAACGCAGATGGCCGCCAAACTCGCAGGCTCCGGCGGCGGCGGCAGGTACCAGGTCGAACAGAACAGCGAGATCAACGTTACGCCCTTCGTGGACGTCATGCTGGTCCTTCTGATCATCTTCATGGTGGCTGCGCCTCTCGCCAGCGTGTCGGTCGAGCTGAAGCTGCCCAAAGCGGTGGCGAAGCCCAGGCCGAACCCGCCTAAGCCGGTCTATATCTCGATCCAGAAAGGTGGGTCCCTGTACATCGGGGACTTCCCCACCGACCTGGCCTCCATTGGCGACGACCTCAAGAAGCAGATCGGTACGCGGGACCCCTCGAAAGAGCGGATCTTCATCCGAGCTGACAAAGAGGTCCGGTACGGAACCTTCATGACCGTTTTGAACGCGCTGCAGGACAATTATTTCTACAGCGTCGCGTTGATCGGTCAGGACGACAGCCGGGCCGAGGGTCAGTAGCGCCATGACAGATCAGACCCCGGATATCACTCACCTGGCCCACAACCCGTTCGACGCTCCCAAGCAGAAGACGAGTCCCGTGGCCTGGATCGTGGCGCTCGGTTTCGTGCTCCTGGTCCACGCGATCATCGGCTACTACCTCTACACGATGCGCTTCACCATCAAGGAGCGGATCTTCGAGGACGAGAAGCTGGATACCCAGCTGATCAAGCCGCCGCCGCCTCCGCCGCCGCCGCCGCCCCCGCCTCCGACGGACAAGCCTCCGCCGCCGGCCAAG